>Ga0310037_10001818_pt1 | contig 11473 bp, 6 predicted proteins | sample Sb_taG_11_FD_200239 | JGI IMG/M metagenome (GOLD analysis project Ga0310037, IMG submission 200239) | Peat soil microbial communities from Weissenstadt, Germany - Sb_50d_3_AS metaG (v2) (version 2) | ecosystem: Environmental > Terrestrial > Soil > Wetlands > Peat | place: Germany: Weissenstadt...
TGGCACCGGCGTCTGGTCAAGAAGAGATGGACGTACCCCAATACTGCGGGGCGACCTGGGTTTGTGTCCATTCAGGGGTTCTCGGCTGACTCGGTTGAGCGCGTGACGCGACACGCGGTGCGGGGCGCTTGAACCTTTGATTGAGGTTGAGCATGATCGGGGCTTGTGTCCGATGCGCCTGACGTGACCTCCGGCAGTGGGGGTCAGCGTGAGCTGGTCGCCCGGCTGCGGGCGGTGGTGGAGGCTAAGGACGCCGAGAACGCGATGCTGCGGGCTGAGCTGGAGGCTCAGCGGGAGCGGTACCGGCGGCTGGAGCTGAGGGTCGCGGAGCTGGAACGCCGGCTCGGGCAGGACAGCACGACCTCGGGGACGCCGCCGTCGAAGGACCCGATCGGGGCGCGGGAGCAGCGCAAGGCTGAGCGGACGAGGGAGCGGCAGTCCTCGGAGCGGGAGCGGCGCAAGGACCGCAAGCGCGGCGGCCAGCCCGGGCATCCCGGCGCGGGACTGGCGCGGGACCCGGACCCGGATGAGCGGACCGAGGTGCCGCCGCCTGCGGAGTGCTCGCGGTGCGGGACCGGGCTGGAGGGCGCGGAGCGGGCGGGTACCTGGTGGTCGCAGGTCCGGGACGTGCAGATCACCAGGTTCGTGACCGAGTACCTGCTGCCGCTGCTGACCTGCCCGTGCTGCGGGAAGGTGAATGCCGCGCAGGCGCCGCCGTGGGCGCACCCGGGCAGCGTGTCCTACGGGCCGGGGATCAACACCGCGGCGGTGCTGCTGTCCTCGTACGGGAATGTGCCGTCTGAGCGGACGGCGAACCTGATCGGCATGCTGCTTGGCGTGCCGGTCTCGCCGGGCTTCGTGGACCTGGCCAGTGAGCGGCTGTCCGCCCGGCTCGAGGACGCCGGGTTCGATGACGCGATGCAGGCTGCCCTGGCCGGCGAGCCGGCGCTGGCCGCTGATGAGACCCCAGTCAATCTCCTGGACCCGCACGCCGGGCTCGCGGAAGCAGACGCCGGCGCGCCGCACGTGCTGGTCGTGCGCACCCCGCACCGCGGGCTGACCTGGCTGCGGGCGCTCGGCTCGCGGCAGCACGCCGCGATCACCGCGATCCTGGCGTTCTTCACCGGGTTCCTCATCAGCGACGGCTACGGCGCCTACCAGGATCTCCTGCCGCAGCTCGCCGGGGTGCAGCAGTGCTGCCAGCACGTCATCCGCCGCTGCCGCGCGGTCACCAAGCTGGGACCCGGCGGCCTGCAGTCCTGGGCCGCCGAGGTGATCGAGATCCTCCGCGAGGCGCACCAGGCCGTCGGGGAAGCCCTGGCCAGGGGCGATCCCGCCCTCGACGCGGAGCTCCTGGCGAAGCTACGCCAGCGCTACGACGAGGCCGTCGCCTTCGGCATCACGCACAACCGGCACCGGGACTGGCACGACGGCAACCACCCCGGCTACGCCCTCGGCTGCTGGCTGCGCGACTACAAGGAGCAGGTCTGGCTGTTCACGCGCGAGTTCTCCGTCGAGTGGACGAATAACTGCTCCGAGCAGGCGGTCAAGGCCGCCAAACGGCATCAGGCCGTCTCCGGGTACTGGCACACCCCGCGGACCCTTGCCCGGTGGTGCCGCATTCGCAGCTACCTCGACTCGGCCGCGAACCACGGACTCACCGCGCTCGACGCCGTCACCCGCGCCCTCGCAGGCGACCCATGGCTCCCGGCTTCAGCAGCCTGAAACCACAGCTCATGTCCCACCCCTGAATGGACACCCTGGGCAGCCCGAACGGACAGGCCGTTACTTCCCGGGGCTCCGCCTGGGCGGCGCTTGCGCGACCTCTAGCTGCGCCAGTTCCTGGTCACGCCGGCCGCTAGCCCAGCACGCTCTGGCCGGTCTTGGCCCGCACGGCCGCCAGGAACGATGCGTAGCTCCAGGTCAGGTCGCGCACGCTCTTCTCGAAGCCGGTGTCCTTGTCGAATTGCTCGCTGAGCTCGAGATGATCGCTGTGGAAGACCAGGGCATTGAGCATCTGGTCGCCGAAGCTCTGCAGCTTCGCCGCGGCCGCGGCCGGCGTCGTCTGCGCGTCGACTCCGACCTGGCCGAAGAAACTCGCGGACAAGTTGTCCAGGGGCACTTTCTGAGTCTGCGTGATGGTATTCGCGAGCGCGTAGTAGAGCAGGGCGAAGTTGGCGGTGCACAGTGCCCACGGGTGTCCTGCCACCGCCGGGTCTTGCAGGTCGCCGTCATAGGTGTCGCCGGGATACCGGCCGAGCAGCGGCCCGATGGGCGGGGTGCGGCCCTGGTCGTCGGCGTTTATCGGGTAGGCAATAGAGCTGTCTGACCATTGCTGGTGGATCTGCGCCGCCGTGGCGAGCAGCTTCGTATCCGTGACCGGCACCGCCCCGTAGGTGCTGGACAGGACGATATCGATGTTCGGGTCGTAGGGGCCTCTGTCAGTCGGGACAGGGAGTATCGACTGGTAGAACTGGTCCTGGTCGTTCCAATGACCTGCCAGGGCGTTCTGGAGAAAGGTTATGGCGCCGGCGGTGGCTGGCGGGACGGGAATGCCGTAAGTGTTAGCTGTAAGCTGCTGGAAGCATTTCAGCTGCACCGAGCGCGCGAAGAACGAGAAGCCGAGCTCCTCTTCCCACAAGTTATAGGTCTTACCCTGGTAGACCGGCACGCCCGCCGACTGAGGATCGGTGCCGAGCAGGTAATTGATGTTCGTGTTGATAACGCTGGTCGCTGTCGCCTGCGTCGGCGCGTCGAGCTGCGGGAAAGCCTGGAGGATAGCCAGCGTCTGCAGCGCCGGGCCGTCACTTTGCTCAGACCGCGGTTGCGGCTGGCCCTCGACGGTGTAGGTCGCATGGCCAATCGTGACGGAACCGCTATTGTTCTGGCAGGTCTGCGCGAAGTTTACATAGTCGATGAGGGGCTGGACGCCCTCTCCTGGCCGGGTGGGCATGTTGGCCGCGGCGATCTCCACCGCGGTGATGGCGGCGTCGCGGGTCCAGTTGAAGACATAATCCTGGTCGACGGTCCCAAGGTCGGCCGGGAAGGACGGTGCGGCGATAATGCAGCCTGGCGCCGAGAAGGTGCCAGGCGCGAACGGCTGGCCAGTCACGGGGTCGGAGGGCTGGCCGGCCAGGGGGTCAGCGAACACGAATCCGTCGCTGGACATGTTCCGCAGCATGAGCGAGAACATGTGCTGTGCGATCGCCGTCAGCGAGGACTGCTGGAGCGCGGTCTGTACCCTCGCAAATACCAGGGGGCGCGGCTGGCCTCCGTCCTCACCTTGCGGGCCTGCCTGAGCTGCCTGATCCATCTGAGCTGTCACGGTCATCACCTTCCGCGTGAGAGTTCCCCGGCGGTGGCCTCGACGCGGCGGGCGCGAGCGAACGGAGCTGGAGCCCCAGACGGTGCGACGGCGGCCCTCCCCGCGAGCCACACCTAGACGGAGGCGTGAAGAGCCGCTGAGATACGTTAAGGCCGGAAGTTCTTAGCGCGAGCCCGCGCTGATGACCCGCCCAGGTCACACCCCTAACCAGCTGACCCGGGGCCGCGTCCGGTGTGCACGCGGTAGATCAGCCGGGCTCGGCGACCGGGCCTGGCGGCGATCAGCGCGGCCACCGAGACGCGCTTGTTGCTGCCGCCGGTCACCCGCACCACCGGGGTGCGGCCGCGGCGGCCCCAGGTGCGGCCCTTAGGCGGTCTCAGGCCCAGCGGCCCGGCGTGAGGCGTCGAACATTTGTTTCCCTGGCGAGCAGGCCATCATCGGCAAAACCACGATTCTTCTACTGCACTCTCGATCGGCGCTTGACGTGCGGTAACGTTCATGACGAGGGCATTGCTAGCTTGCGTCATCCCCAGCCCGCCGTCCTTTTCTGGCGCATTCCGGCTGCTCCCCGATTACACGTCCCTCGGCTGGACCCGGGCTCGGGGCTGGCGTTCGTGTGGCCCGGTAAGCTGGGCGTGGCGCCGGGCTCGGTTCAGGCCAGCAGTTCGCGGGTCAGGGCGTAGGCCACGGCGGCGGTGCGGCTGGTCACGTCGAGTTTGGTGAGGATGTGCTCGACATGGTGCTCGGCGGTGCGCCGGCTGATGTGCAGGGTCGTGCTGATGTCGGGGTTGGAGGCGCCGTCGGTGAGCAGCCGCAGTACCTCCAGCTCGCGTGAGCTGAGGGCGGGGCGGCCCGGATCGGCGCGGGAGCGCTGGCGCGGCTGACCGGTACCGGGCCGGGGGCGGGACCGGAGCGCGGCTACGCACGCCGGGTCGAGGCCGTCTTCGCCGGTGAGGTCGGGCGGGCCATGGGCGGCCCGCTCGGCCCAGACATCGGCGGCGGCGAGCACCCTGGCGCCGATGGGTATGCCCGGGCCGGCGAGCCCGAGCGGAAAGCCTGAGCCGTCGAGGCGCTCGTGGTGGGCGCCGACATCCGCGGCCAGGTCGGCGAGGGGACGGACCCGGCACAAGATGCGCTGGGCATAGTAGGGGTGCAGCCGGACCGGCTCCGCGAGCGCGGCTGCTCCGCCCCGGCGGCTGGCCGCATCTGTGTCGTCGCCCGCCTGCTCAAGCAGGCGGTACGGCACGGCGATCTTGCCGAGGTCGTGGACCAGCCCGGCCCGGCGCAGACGCTCCTGCTCGGCTGCTGGGAGCCCGAGGCCGGAGGCAGCCCGGGCGGCCAGGCTGGCGACCGTGTGCGAGTGGGGGCCGCGCCGCGCGGACTTCAGGTCGGCGAAGTCGGCCAGCGCCTCGCACACGGCCAGGCGCCGGTCGCCGGGTAGCTGGTCGACCGGGGTCCCGGGGGCACAGGACAGCACGTCGGTGAGCGGGACCGGCTCATCGCCCTCTGGCCACAGGCCGCCGGCCAGATCGAGGTAGGCCCCGGCCACGTCCGGATCGAAGTAGGTCCCGGTCCTCTGGCTGACCATGGCCGCCGCCGCCTCGGCACCGCTCAGCCCGCGCACCAGGTCAGCGGCCAGCGCCAGGTGCAGGATCTGGGCCGGGCGGGGGATCGCCTCCGCGCGCCGGCCGAAAGCCGGGCTGCGCCCGTCATGCCGCTCGTACTGGTAGTGCACGGCGTCCTGCACGTGATGACCGAACCCAAGGCCAGCGGCGAAGTCGACGGCCACCTCACAGTGCACAGCCATCGCCTCGTGCACCACCGGGCCGCACCGGGAGGCGAAGGCGGCAAGCCGGGCGAGCCGGGCAGGCGCGGTGCCGGGGTCCAGCCGCAGCCGGCTCACGGCCCAGGCCCCCATGCTGCGGGGACTATGCAGATCGACCAGGTTCAGGTCGAGCCGGGGAACCATCTCATCTTCGGCGAAGTACCGGGCCAGCACCGCGCCGCAGGCGCCGCATCCCGCATCCTTGACCAGCGCCCCGTAAAAGACGGCCTCCAGGTCCCCGGCCCCCGCCCCGAGCGCGCGCCCGAGCTGGACCCCCACGAAGGCCGTGTTGGTCCCGTGTTCCATCCGCTCTGCCGCAGCCAGGCCCGAGCCGAAGGAAAGCGCGCAGAGCAGCTCAGCAGTGCCGGGCGGCTCCGATCGCGGGCCCGGCCGGTCTGCAGCCACGGCGCCGCTCACCCCGCCAACCCTAACCCGCATCCCGGAGCCGGGCCATAGGCACGGACCGCTCACGGGCCATGCCAGAGGGTGAGAAGTATCACGGCGGCCGGGGAAATGGGGGAACTCACCCATGCGAGCAATCCCGGCAGCGATGCACGCTCTTATGCATGAGCCGCGCGCATAAGAGAAGCACACGTGTGAGCGGCGATATGGCCACGGGCCAGGCCAGGCCAGGCTGGGCCCGGGCCACCGGACCGCAGGCGCGCCCGCCGTATGACCAGGCGCCGCTGTAGGACCTGGCATGCCATACGAACACGCAATCCGCGGGCCAGTGCCCGCTAACGAGGAGGTAGACCGTGACAACAGAGATCCTGCAGCAGCGGGAGGGCACCGGGCATGTGGTCGGGGGCGACGAGGGCTGGACCCTATGCAGCCTGCTGGCTTCCACCGTCCAGCGCCGGGGCGGCGAGCCCGCGTACTCCGACCGCGACGACGGCGGACCATGGCAGACCATCACCTGGGAGCAGACCCGTCAGCAGGCGCTCGAGCTCGCCGCCGGGCTGATCGGCCTCGGCCTGCAACCGGGTGAGCGGGTCGCGCTGATGCTGCCGAACCGGGTCGAGCACGTGCTCGCCGACCTCGGGGTGGTGCACGCTGGGGGAGTGCCGGTGACGTTCTACCCGACCCTGGCCGCAGACCAGGTCGGGTACATCGCCGGCGACTGCGATGCCAGGATCGCCGTGCTCGACGGCGCCCGGGAACTGGCCCGCTGGCAGCCCGTGCTAGCCAGGCTGCCCGGCCTGAAGAAGATCATCGTCCGCGACGCGGCCGTCTGCCCCACCGGTGATCAGTACCTCACCTGGGCGGACTTCTCCGCGCTGGGCAGGCAGCGGCTCGCCGCCACGCCTGGCGCGGTCGCCGGCCGGGTGGCGGCGATCAGGCCCGAGGACCCCGTGACGGTGCTGTATACCTCCGGCACCACCGGGAACCCGAAGGGCGTCATCATCACCCACCGCAGCGTGCTCCGCCAGCTCGCCGCCGCCGACGCCAACGGTTTCATGATGGAGCGCGTCCGCTTGGTCTCCTACCTGCCGCTGGCGCACATCGCGGAGCGGATGTTCACCATCTACGGGCGGGTGTACAACGCCGGGCACGTCTACTTCTGCCACAACGCCGCCGAGCTGGCGGCCACGCTCGGCGCGGTGCAGCCGACCGCTTTCTTCGGCGTGCCCAGGGTCTGGGAGAAGTTCCAGGCGGGCATCCAGGCGCTGCTGGCGGCCGAGCAGGACCCGGCCAAGCGCGCCGCCACCGACGCGGCAATGGCGACCGGCCGCAGGTACGTACGCAGCTGCGAGTTCGGCAACACCACGCCCGATGATCTCGCCGGGGAGTTCCGCCGGGCGGACGAGGCAGTGCTGCGGCCGATCCGGTCCCTGCTCGGCCTGAGTGAGGCGACCATGGTGTCCAGCGCGGCGGCGCCGCTGACGCCCGATGTGGCCGCCTTCTTCGCCGGACTCGGCATGAAGATCCTGGAGATGTACGGGATGACTGAGACCACCGGCCTGGTCACCGCCAACACCCCCAGCGCATTCCGGCTGGGTACCGTGGGACGGCCGGTGCCGGAAGCGGAGGTGAAGATCGCCGGTGACGGAGAGATCCTGACTCGCGGCCCGCTGAACACCCCCGGGTACCTCAACCTGCCCGATCAGACCGACCAGCTGATCGACGCCGGCGGCTGGCTGCACACCGGCGACATCGGGTCACTGGACCGCGACGGCTTCCTTTCCGTCGTGGACCGCAAGAAGGACCTCATCATCACCTCGGGCGGGGAGAACATCTCGCCGGCCGCGATCGAGAACCTGCTCACCGCCCATCCACTGATCGGTCAGGCGCTCAGCTACGGAGACCGGCGTCCGTACGTGGCGGCGCTGCTGACCCTGAATGGCGACGTGGCGGCGGCCTGGGCCAGGGCCCGCGGGATCCAGGCGTCCTCGCTGGCCGAGCTGGCCGGGGAGCCGGCCGTCCTGGCAGCGGTAGCCGAGGCCGTGGCCGACGCGAACGAGCGGCTGGCGCGGGTCCAGCAGGTCAAGAGATGGCGGCTGCTGCCCGTGGAATGGACCGCCGAGAGCGAGGAACTGACGCCCACCTTCAAGCTCAGGCGCCGGATGGTGCACGCGAAGTACGCCGACGTCATCGACGCCCTGTACGCGGACTGACCGAGGGCCGGGTCACGGCCGCACTTCCTCAGAACGGCACTAGGCGGCCGGATAACGGGGTCCGGTTCGGGGGGCAAACGGGCGCCCTGTGCAAGAGATGCCCGGCACTGACTTAACAAGCCGTTCACCCAACCGGGGGACAGGCTCACTTCAGAAAGGACTGGCTAACATGGCAGATAACCTATGGCCGCGGCCGGCGAGGCCGCCAGGTGAGGTTGATCTGATGAGCAAACCGACCATCCTGGCGGTCGACGACGATCCAGATGTTTCTGCCGCGATCACTCGCGACTTGCGGGGCCGCTACGCCACCGATTACCGCGTCGTGCGCGCGACGTCAGGGCCCGAGGCGCTGGAGGTGCTGGCCAGGCTGGCGCTGCGCGGCCAGCCGGTGGCGTTGATCATCGCCGACCAGCGGATGCCGCAGATGACCGGCATCGAGATGCTCGAGCAGGCGGGTACTCATGCGCCGGGGGCGAAGTATCTGCTGCTTACGGCGTATGCCGACACGGACGTGGCCATCAAGGCGATCAACGACATCGGCCTGGACTACTACTTGCTCAAGCCGTGGGACCCTCCGGATGAGCGGCTGTTCCCGGTCATCGATGACCTGCTCGGCGACTGGCGGCAGGCGAACCCGGACCACACCTCCGACGTGCGGGTGGTCGGGTACCGGTGGTCTGACCGCAGTCATGACATCAAGATGTTCCTGGCCGGCAACTACGTGCCGTACCGGTGGTACGACATCGACCGCGACGCCGAGGCCCAGCGGTTGCGCGACTTCGCGCATGCGACGCCGGCCGATCTCCCGCTCGTGCTCGTCCCCGACGGTGATGTGCTTCGCTCGCCGTCGACACTCGAGCTTGCGGGCGCGCTCGGGCTGCGCACCACCGCCCGGCAGCGGCTGTATGACGTGTGCATCGTGGGCGGCGGCCCGGCCGGCCTGGCCGCCGCGGTGTACGCGGCGTCGGAGGGCCTGAGCACCGTCATCGTGGAGCGTGAGGCGCCCGGGGGGCAGGCAGGCCAGAGCGCGGCGATCGAGAACTACCTCGGGTTCCCGAAAGGGCTGACCGGCTCCGACCTGGCCCAGCGCGCCATCGCTCAGGTTTCCCGCTTCGGCGCCGAGATGGTCCTGGCGCGCGACGTCGTCGGCTTTGAGGCCCGCGGGCCCGTGCGCGCCGTGCTCTTGGACGGGTCGGGACAGATCGAGGCGCGCGCGCTCACCGCGGCGACGGGGGTGTCCTACCGGCGCCTGGAAGCAGCCGGGCTCGACGAGCTCACCGGCCGCGGCGTCTACTACGGCGCGAACGCCAGCGAGGCGAGCCAGACCCAGGGCGACGAGGTCTACGTCGCCGGGGCGGCCAACTCGGCGGGCCAGGCCGCGCTCAACCTGTCCCGCTACGCCAAGCGGGTGGTGCTGGTGGTCCGGGCCGCGACGCTCGCGGGCACGATGTCGCGGTACCTGGCTGACAGGATCACGTCCGTGCCCAATATCGAGGTGCGGTATCGCAGCGAGGTGGTGGCGGGCCGGGGCGATGGCCACCTGGAGGCGCTCACGCTTGCCGACAAGTACTCCGGTGTGGCGGAGGAGGTGCCGTCGTGCTGGCTGTTCGTGTTCATCGGCGCCTCGCCCCGGACCGAGTGGCTCGGCCCCGATGTCGCCCGGGACGACCAAGGGTTCGTCGTCACGGGGCAAGACCTCCTGGGTCCCGCCCATGCCGGGCGCTGGCCGCTGCCTCGCGCGCCCTTCGCCCTCGAGTCGAGCGTGCCCGGCGTGTTCGCCGCTGGCGATGTCCGGCTCGACTCCATGAAGCGGGTCGCGTCGGCGGTCGGGGAGGGCGCGATGTCGATTTACCAGGTGCACCAGTATCTGGCCACGATCTGATGCGCGCCGGTGAGCTTCGCGCTCTGAGCCTGTTCGACGGCCTGGCCGACGATCAGCTAGCCGAGCTGGCTGAGGGCAGTACCGAGGTTCGCGTCGAGCCCGGAGCCGATCTGTTCCGCGAGGGTGAGCACGCGGACTTCTGGTGGGTGCTCATCGATGGCGCCATCGACCTGGTGCGCCACATCGGCCGCGAGGACACTGTGGTCGCGAAGATGGACGTGCCCGGCAGGTGGGCCGGCGGGTTCCGCGCCTGGGACGAACACGGCGTCTATCTCGCGACCGGCCGGGGCGTGACCGGCGGGCGGGTGCTCCAGGTGCCGGCCGAGGTGCTGCGTGAGCGGGTCAACGCCTGGTTCCCGTTCGGAAGGCACCTGATCGAGGGGGTGTACCGCACCGCACGCTCCATCGAGTCGACGGCACGGCAGCGCGAGTCCCTCACCACCTTGGGCACGCTCGCCGCCGGCCTCGCGCACGAGATCAACAACCCGGCGGCCGCCGCCACCCGGGCGGTCGACGCGCTCGAGGCCGCATCCCAGGTGCTGCTCTCGTCCCTCGGCCAGCTCGCTCAGGGCGAGATCTCGGCCCGGCAGTTCACCGCGCTCGATGCGCTGCGCCGTGAAATCAAGCCTCAGGCGGCGGTACGGGACCCGCTGGCCCTGGCCGATCACGAGGAGGCCCTGGCGTCGTGGCTGAGCCGCCACGGCATCACCTGTGAGTGGATGATCGCCCCGCCGCTGGCCGCCGCCGGGGTAACACTCGCCTGGTGCGAGCGGGTAGCGCTGGTGCTAGACGTACCGGCCCTGGGACCGGGCCTGGAGTGGATAGCGAGCACCCTGTCCGCCGCCACGCTGCTGTCAGAGCTGAAGGATTCGAGCCGGCGCATCTCCGAGCTTGTCGCCGCCGTCAAGTCCTACTCGCAGATGGACCGCGCGTCGGTGCAGGACATTGACGTGACGGACGGCATTGAGAGCACCCTGCTGATGCTCGGGTACAAGCTCCGCGACGGTGTCACGGTGGTGCGTGACTACAGCGCAGACGTCCCGCGGATCCAGGCATACCCCGGCGAGCTGAACCAGGTGTGGACCAACCTCATCGACAACGCCATCGACGCCATGGCCGGCGCGGGCACGCTCCGGCTGTCGACCCGCGCCGAGGGCAACGACGTCGTCATCGAGGTCAGCGACACCGGCCCGGGCATGCCGCCGCAGGTGGCGGCCCGCGCGTTCGAGGCCTTTTACACGACCAAGGACGTCGGTCAAGGCACCGGCCTGGGCCTCGACATCGCACAGCGCATCGTTGTGGAGCGCCACGGTGGCGCGATCACCATCGACTCCCGGCCGGGTGAGACGGTGCTCCGGGTCCGCATCCCCGTCCGGCCGCCCGTGCCCCGGAGGGCGAACGGCTAGCTGACCCGCTCCACCGCAGCGGGACCCCATCCGCGGAGCGCCTCAGCCCGGAAGAACGGGACGTGGCCGTGACACCAGGCTGGGTCAATGATCGCACCTTGAACTCATACAGATCGATCTGCAGCGCGGCCTCCCACTGGGCGATCGTGCCCGCGGCTTGGCGGGCCGCTTGAGCAGGTGATCGTCAGAAAGGCCGTGGACCTGCTGTCGGGTCCGGGCGGGCTGGCGTCGTTCCTGCGCCGCCGGCAGCTCGGCGCCCGGCTGGCCGGCCCGAGCCTTCCGCTGGACATCGGCTACGCCGAGACCATCCCCGCCGGGATCCGCAACGCCGTCACCCTCCGGGACAAGCACTGCCGGTGGGCGGGCGGCTGCAACCAGCCCGCCTCCGCATGTGAGGTCCACCACGTCAGGCACAAGAAG
>Ga0310037_10001819_pt1 | contig 11473 bp, 7 predicted proteins | sample Sb_taG_11_FD_200239 | JGI IMG/M metagenome (GOLD analysis project Ga0310037, IMG submission 200239) | Peat soil microbial communities from Weissenstadt, Germany - Sb_50d_3_AS metaG (v2) (version 2) | ecosystem: Environmental > Terrestrial > Soil > Wetlands > Peat | place: Germany: Weissenstadt...
GGGAGCGGCTGGCCTGTGGTGACGTTGCTTGACACTTCTTTCAGGATCGAGGGCTGCCACATGAAGTTCTCGAGCATCTGCGAAGGCGCTTCGACGAAATCCGGGCGCACCGCCGTGCCGTAGAGCGTCTCGTAGGGCGCCGTCGAGAGCGTGCTGTGCATGAGATGGCCGAACTCGTGGAAGAAGACGATGACGTCTTCGTGGCTGAGCAATGCCGGTTTGCCCGGTGCGGCGACGGGCCAGTTGCCGACGATCGCCGAGACCGGTTTCTGGTAGCTCCCGTCGGGCAGCACCCGGCCTGGGCGGATCGGGAAGTTGGCGAAGTGCTCGTACTTGCCGGGGCGCGGGTAGAGGTCGAGATAGAACCAGCCGATGGGCTTGCCGCTCGCGGTATCGGTGATCGAGTACTCGGTGACGCCGGGTGCCCAGGCGTCCGCCGGGGTGATCTGCTCGAATGTCACGCCGAGCAGCTTCTGGTAGATGCCGAGCACGCTTGTGACGACGTGATCCACCGGGAAATATTGGCGGACGATCTGATCGTCAACGGCGTATTTGGCCTTGATCAGCGCATTCTCGTAATAGCCATAGTCCCAGCGCTGGATCGGCCCGGGGGAGCCCTGCGCGTTTTTGAAGGCGGAGAGTGCCGCCACTTCGCTGTCTGCTTTGGGCAGCAGCTTGACGCTGACGGTGTTGAGCAGATCCTCGACCCGCTGCGGCGTCTTGGCCATCTTGGCGTCGAGCTGGTAGGCGGCCCATGTCGGATAGCCGAGCAGCTGCGCGAGCTGGTAGCGGATGGCCACCGCCTGCTGCAAGCGCTGCACGTTCTTGGTCCCGCCGCGATTGCCGTAAGCCACCATGAAACGCTTGCGCGCCGCACTGCTGGATTCAGCGAGCATGTACTGGCCGTAGGTGCTCTCGTTGACAGGCACGACATAGCCCGCCTGGGTCTTGGTCAGGGTGGCGAGGAAGTCGGCGGAGAGACTGTGGGCCTCGGCTGACGTGATGGCGACGGACGTCTGGTCGTTGGATAGCTGCAAGCCGAAGTCGCGCTCGAGGTCGTCCAGCTTCTCGAACAGCGCCGTCGTGCGCTTGCGGTCGTCAAGGCTCAACCCCGCTCCGGCCCGCTTGCCGCCGATCACGTAGTACTCGTCAAGCTTAGCGCCGGCGGGCGCCGGCGCATCGCCCAGCGCCGCGACCCGTTGGGCAACGGCGTAGATCTGCGGATCCGACGCAAGCTCCACCTCGTAGTCGCTCACTTGTTGACTGCAGTCTTGCGATGCTTTGCGCACAGCCGCGTCGGGTGACAGCTGGTAGAGCCCTGCCTGCACGGTCGTGGCGTCGTTGAAATCAGCGGACTCCGTCTCGATCGCCACAAGCGTGGAGAAGGTCGCGCTGCTTGCGGGCGCGGCGAGGATCTTGGCAAAGGTCTGCTTGGCGGTCGCGATCGCTGCATTGCAGCTGGCCGTCAATTCGGCTGGGGTCTGATGCCACAGCAGTCCAGTGTTTGCAGGCAGCGGGCTAGGTGCGCCGGCAGGTGCTGCCCCGATCGTTGCGATGACGATGGCGGCGATGAGCGGGGTGAGGGTCGAACGGCTCATGCGTCTCTCTTTCCTATATAAAGATGGTTCGGGTCGAGGACGTCGCGCAGCAAGTGCAGCTCGCGCTCGGTTGGCGGTGGCAGAACAGTCAGGTTTGGCGCGAGTCGCAGCGGCCATCCTGCTTTGGTACGCGCTTCTTGTGGATCGACACCGGGGTAGATCGCGACGAGTTCTAGTTCACCATCGTGCGCAGCCGGCTCGAGCACGCCCATGTCGGTCACCACGCGCACGGGACCTGCGCCGGGGAGGTGCATCGACGCGCGGGTCCCATACTTCCCGTTCTGCCCAGGCGAGGTGATGAAGTCGACCGTCGCTGGGAAGCTGCGTGGGGAGAGCGGCGCCACGCAGATGACTCTCTTGGCGTGGATCGCGATCTCGCAGGCGCCGCCGCTGCCCGGCAGCCGTACTTTTGGCCGGTCGTAGGCGCCGATGACGGTGGAATTGATGTTGCCATAGCGGTCGATCTGCGCACCGCCGAGGAAGCCGACCTGGATGCGCCCTCCTTGCAGATAGAACTGGAACACGTCGGCCATGCTCGCCACGGCAAGCGATCCGGTGACGAGCGCGGGATCGCCGATCGACACCGGCAGGCGGTCGGGCACAGCGCCCACCGCACCCGATTCGTAGATCAGCACGAGGTTCGGCGCGTGCGTGGCACGGGCGAGATTGCACGCCAGATTGGGCAGCCCGATGCCGACGAAGACGACCTCGCCGTCGCGCAGCTCGTGCGCTGCGCGGACCGCCATCAGCTCGCTGTTGGTGTACGCCTGTGCGTCAGAAACCGTAGTTCACCCCCGGGCTGATGAGCGGCTTGGCACAGAGGCGCTCGCGCCGCGCGGCGCCGAGCTTACGCATGTATCCCGCGCGGTCGGTGACGTCATAGACAAATGCGTCGAGCCATTTCGCGAGCGTAGCCTCGTCGCGCGAGATGTCCTCCCACTCGACGTAGAAATCGTTGTCGCGATCGTAATAGCCTTGCGCGTACGAGGGGTGTGCTCCCCACGGCTCGCAGACGACGGCGTCGACGATGATGCCCGGGATGAGCGTGCGGTTGGGATCGGCGCGCACGACCTTCTCCTCGACGATCTCTTCGACGACGACGATCACGCGCTTCGCGGCGAAAGCGGCTTCTTTTTGCACGCCATACAGCCCCCAGATCTGGGTATTGCCGTTCGGGTCGGCGCGCTGCGCGTGCACGATGGTGACGTCAGGGTTGAGCGCGGGGACACAGGCGATCGCCTCATCCGTATACGGGCAGGTCACGCTGCGGATGAGCGGATTGACGGCCGGCAGATCGCTGCCTTGGTAATCGCGCAGCGGCCAAAACGGCAGCTTCGCGGCGCCGGCTGAGAGGCGCGCCACCAAGCCGAAGTGCGAGTACTCCTCGAGCTCGAGCGGCGGCGGGTGTTGTTTTTCGACGGCGCGGCGCAGGGCGTGCAGCGAGCCGACGCCCGGGTTTCCCGCCCATGAGAAGACGAGCTTCGTGGCGCAACCTGCGGCGATGAGCTGATCGTAGATGAGGTCGGGGGTCAGCCGGCAGAGCGTGAGGTCGCGGCGGCGCTGGCGGATGATCTCGTGCGCGGCCGCGAAGCAGATGAGATGGGTGAAGCCCTCGATGACCACGCTGTCCCCATCCGAGACGAAGCGCGCGACCGCGTCGCGCATGGACATGACTTTGCCGGACGGATTCGTCATCGACTTAGTCAGCGCTTCAGACCGCTCACGCGGGGACGCGCACCTCTGAGATGACCTCATCGAGGATGCGCAGCGCGATGGCGGCGTCTTCCTCGTCGACGACCAGGGGCGGGGCAAGGCGGATCGTGCTGCGCCCGCACCCGAGCAGCAGCAGCCCGCGCGCGAAGGCGGCCTTTTCGATCTCAGGCACGAGCCCATGATAGGGCTCTTTGGTGGCGCGATCCTTGACGAATTTGATGCCGATCATCAGGCCGGCGCCGCGCACCTCGCCGATGATGTCGTGTTTGGCCTGCAGCTCGCGCAAACCGTCGAGCAAGACGTTGCCGACCGTCCGCGCGTTCTTGCACAGCGACCCTTCCACGAGATCCAGCGTGGCGAGCGCAGCCTCGCAGCAGACCGGATTGCCGCCGAACGTGCTGCCATGCGTGCCCTGTCCCCACGTCATGACCGATTCCTTGGCGACGATCGCGCCGAGCGGCATGCCCGAGGCAAGCCCCTTGGCGAGCAGCGTCACGTCCGGCGTCACGTCGAAGAGCTGCGACGCGAACATGTGACCCGTCCGGCCGATGCCCGACTGCACCTCGTCGAAGACCAGTACCGCGCCATGCTCGTCGCAGAAGTCACGCCAGTATTGCAGAAAGGCGCGCGGCGGCACCACGTATCCGCCCTCGCCGAGGATCGGCTCGATGAAGACCGCTGCCACCTCGTCCGGCGCGACCCGCTCGTGGAAGAGCGCTTCGGCGGCGTTCAACGCGCAGGCCAATGCATCGCTGCAGGTCGCCGGCTCCCGGCAGACCCTGCACTGATACGTGTCGACGTACGGGAGATGATACACGCCGGGGAGCAGCGGACCGAAATCGCGACGGTAGCGGACCTTGCTCGCGTCGAGCGAGATCGCGCCCATGCTGCGGCCGTGAAAGGCGCCGCGAAACGCGATGATGTTCTGGCGCTTGGTGTGAGCGCGCACCAGTTTGATCGCCCCTTCAGTCGCTTCGGTGCCGGAGTTGGTCAAGAAGACCCGCTTGGGCTCGGGTCCGGGCGCGAGCTTGGCCAGGCGCTCGCACACGTTCGAGAAGCTCTCATAATAGAAGTCGGTGGAGCAGATGTGCAGGAACTTCTTGGCGGCCGCTTCGATCGCCGCGACGACTTTTGGATGCGAATGGCCGGTCGAGGCCACCGCGATGCCGGCCATGAAATCAAGATAGCGGTTCCCATCGACGTCCTCGATCATCGGGCCTTCGCCGCGCGCGACGACAAGCGGGTATTCTTTGATGTACGAGGGCGACGCGTAACGCCGGTCTTGCGCGATGATGCGCTGCGCCTTCGGGCCCGGGGGCGGCGTCGTGATGTGCGGATAGTTCTTGGCCATGATTGCTCCATGTGCGCAGCACCCACAAGCAACGGACTTGTGTAGCAACGGATCTTCAGATCCGTTTTCGCCGCATCATATACCTCGCCGCCGTGGTTGTGCCTCGTCGGCGCGTGATGTGTGTGAAGTAATCGATTTCTCGTCGCTTCCTGCTGGACCTTGCGAGAAACGGACCTAAAGGTCCGTCGCTGCATTTGATACTGCTACATTTGCGTGATGTCGCCATATGTGCGTCGTCGCGTCGCCCATATAAACGAACGGTGGGCGGTCGAGTTCGCACTCGCCGCCCACGTCTTTTTTCGGATAGCGCCTGTTAGACCATGCGCGTCCGCGATTGCTCGCGCGTGAATTGCGCGACGTAATATGGACCGCAGCCGCCCTTGCCGGTGATGCCCGAACCCTTCCAGCCGGTGAACGAGTTCACGCCCGGCCAGGCGCCGGTGGTCGCGCCGGTGCGCCGGTTGACGTAGAGCACGCCGGCCTCCATCTCGTCGAGGAAGCGTTCGATCTCTTTCTCGTCGTTCGAGAACAATCCGCCGGTCAGTCCTAGATCCGAGCGGTTGGCGCAGGTCAGCGATTCGTCGAATGACTTCGTCACGCCGACGGCGAGGAACGGCAAGAACAACTCACGCGCGAAGAGCTCGTCGTCGAGCGGCAGCTTCGCAATCGTCGGCGCGACGTAGTTGCCGCGATCGAGCGGCGCGCTCGTCAACCGCTCGCCACCGGCGAGCAGCTCGCCCCGTCCGCGCGCGCCCGCAACCGCGTCATCGAACTTCTTCAGCGCGCTCTGGCTGATGACGGGTCCCAGATATACCTCGCGCTTGGTCGGATCGCCGATGACGATCGACTTCGTCTTGGCGATCAGCAGTTTGAGGAATGCGTCCGCGACCCGCTCGTCGACGTAGACGCGTGAGCAGGCGCTGCATTTCTGCCCCTGGAGGCCGAACGCGGAGCGCATGACGCCGTCGGCAGCCATGTCGAGATCCGCGCTCGGCGTCACGATCGCTGCGTTCTTGCCGCCAAGCTCGCCCAGAAGCGGCTTGGGGAACTTGCCCCCGCCGGAGAACTCGCGCATGAGTCTCATGCCGACGTCTTTCGAGCCGGTGAAGGCGATGCCATCAACGCCGGGATGATTGATGAGCAGCTCGCCGACCGCTGCGCCCGACCCTAAGACGAGATTGAACACGCCCGCCGGCAGACCGGCCTCGGCGTAGATCCGAGCGAGGTGGATGCCGGTGAGCGGCGCCTGCACCGACGGCTTGTAGACCACGGTGTTGCCGGCGAGCAACGCAGCGCTCGACATGCCGGTCGAGAGCGCGAGCGGGAAATTGAACGGCGCGATGACGGCGAACACGCCGTACGGCCGCAGCACGTCTTGCGTGCGCTCGTTGGGCGAGAGCTGACCGAGCGGTCGCACGAAGCCGTTCGCGCTCTCGACCTGATCGGCGTAATAGTCGATGAGATCGGCCGACTCCTCGGCGTCGCCCAGCGCTTCCATCCGGTTCTTGCCGATCTCGACGCTCATGACGGCCGCCAGCTCGTAGCGGTGGTTGCGGATGGCTTCGGCCGCGCGGCGCATGACCGCGAGGCGCTTCTGCCAGGGCATCGCTGCCCACGCCGTGTACGCGCGCTTGGCGGCGGTGACCGCGGCGTCGATCTGCTGCTCGCTCGCCGTCGTGAACGCGCCGATCACTATCTGGTTGTCGATGGGCGAATGCGTGGTGAACGGTGCGCCCTCGCCTTTGACGTCGCGCCCCGCTATGTGGAGGTGGTGCGTCGCCCCCAGCTTGGCCCGCACGGTCGCGAGCGCCGCCTCGAAACCGGCGTGGATCTCGTCCATGTTGCCGCCGACCGCGGAGTAGGTGATCTTCGGCTGCTTTGCGGGTGCTTGGGTGCTCATCGTACTCTCCTTATCATCTGGTCGTGGCGGCGACCTCGCGGGCGACGTCCGACAGGCTGTCACGCAGCAGCGTGACGAGGTGCTCGATCTCTTCTTCTGATATGGTCAGCGGCGGCGCGATGAGGACGAGATCGCCGCTCGTCCCATCCGCGTGCCCGGTGTTGGGCCACAGCACGATGCCGCGCCGCAGGCCCGCATCCACCAGACGCTCGGCGACTTTCAGCTCGCGTGCGAAGGGCCGCTTGGCAGCGCGATCGGCCACGAGCTCGACACCCGCGAGCAAGCCGATGCCACGCACGTCGCCGACCATCTCGCAACCCGCGCCTTCGTAAGCGAGCGTCGCGAGCCTCGATTGCAAGATGCGGCCCAGGCGCGCAGCGCGCTCCACGAGGCCATGCTCTTGTATGTAGCGCAGCGTGGCGAGTCCGGCTGCAGCCGCGACCGGGTGTTGCGAATACGTCTGGGCGTGCATGAGGCCGCCGAGCTTGCTTTTCTTCATCGCATCGAACAGCGTGTTTGTGGCGAGCATGGCCGAGAGCGGGGCGTAGCCTCCATTGAGCCCTTTGCCGAGCGTGATGATGTCCGGAGTGATCGGGCCGCCCCGCGCATCCGTGAAATGTTCGAGAGCGAAGAACTTGCCGGTGCGTCCCACACCGCACAGCACCTCGTCGGCGATGAACAGCACGCCGTGACGATCGCAGATCTCACGCACCCGGGCGTAATATCCGGGCGGCGGCACGGCGGCCCCCGTCGATGAACCGCCGACCGGTTCCGCGATGAACGCGGCGACGTTGCGCGGACCGGCGTTCGCGATCGCCTCTTCGAGCGCAGCCCCGCTCATCGCCGGCGCGTTGTCGCCCGCATCGCCCGCCCGGTACGGATAGGGAGCGTCGATCATATGCACGTCGACGAGCCACGATTCGAACAGCAGGCGGTAGTGCGGGCGCGCCGAGGCTGACAGCGCGAGCAGTGTGTTCCCGTGATAGCCGGGCGTGCGCGCGATGATGATGCGGCGCGACGGCTCGCCGCGCTCGACATGGTATTGACGCGCGAGCTTGAGCGCGGCTTCGACGGCCTCGGAGCCGCTGGAGAGGAAATAGGCTCGTCCGATGCCGGGCGGGCACAAGCGCACGAGTTCGTCCGCCAGCTGTTCCACAGGCTCGTTCGTGAACATCGTGCCGTTGACGTATCCGAGCGTCGCTGCTTGCGCGCCGATCGCGTCGGCGATCTCCTTGACCCCGTGGCCACAGCTCGCCACCATGGCGCCGCCGCAGGCGTCGAGGTAGCGCTTGCCCGATGCGTCGTAGAGATAGACGCCCTCGCCGCGCACGATGAGCGGCAGCTCGCGGTTCAGCTTGCGATAGAAGACGTGGGAAGCGTCGTGGCGCGCCGCGCCCATGGGAGGTATCCGGCCTTTCTCGTGTGGTTGGTCAGGCGATTTCGGCGCTCGGGGGGCCGCCGGCCTGCGGAGCTTTGCGCAGCGTCCGCAGCGCGAGCGCCCACACCGCTGGCACGAGCACGGCATTCACGACGATGCCCACCGACAAGAGTCGCAGCGGCGTCGATCCGTAGAGTGCCATCACCACGGCCTCGCATATCAGCGCCACGATGAGCACGCCGAACACCTCGTAACTCGCCACGGCGACGAGATAGCTGATGGCGATCCCCCATAACGCGAAGAGCGCCTCGTCGAGCGCGTAGATCCGCAACAGCGGCGCGGCCGCGGCGAAGGTGGGCCCGTACGTCACGACGATGATCTGCGCGGGAAAGGTCGCGATGACGGCAAGCGCGACAACGACGGTGACGGTCGCGATTGTCGCGGCGAGCCCCAGCACGCGCGCAAGCGACTCGCGTCCGACGTGCCGCGCGGCCGCGGCCTTGGGCATCACGATCAGCCCGACAAGGCCGACGCCAAACGGGATCGTCCGCGCGACCGTCCCCGCAGCTCCGAAGTACCCCGCCAGCTCGCCCGTGAAATGATGCTTGGCGAAGATCATATCGATGAAGAGCAGCGCGCTCGTCGTGGCCGTGACGGCCAGCACCTTGAGCGCTTCCGAACCTAACCGCACGCGCTCGTCTGGGGCCCGTGCGCCACGCTCTGTTGAGCGGATCATCGGCGCGTACACGATGACGACGGCGATGGCAGCGCTCGCGATCAGCCCGCCAAGCGCGCCGGCGACGCCGTAGCCGGCCGCGACGAGCGCGAGCGCGACCGCGACCTTGCCCATGCCCTCGCTGATCATCGACGCGGCGAAGACGCCAAAGCGGTGCGCGCCCTGCGCCGCACCGCGCGCGTAGCCGGCGAAGAGCGATACGGCCACGTACACCGCGAGAAGCCACCACAAGAGCCCCTCCATCACGTGCAGATACCCACGCAATGGGAGGCTGACCACGACGAGCGCCAGCGCGACGAACGCTGCGACGGCCGCCACCAACCGGCCCGTGCCGCGCACGAACGCACCAATGCCGCGATCGAGGTGCGAGGCCCACATCTTAGCGGTCTCTTGCATCGCCACGGTGCCTACCGACTGGCCGAGCACGCCGAGCATGCCCGAGATGGCCATGAGCGAGACGAGCGTGCCATAGCGCTCGGGTCCGAGTCTGCGTGACAACGTGAAATGGAAGACGAACGAGAACAGATTGCCGATGATGGCCGCGCCGACGACGAGCGTCGCATCGCTGCCGAAGCGGCGCAGATCGAACGCCCCGCGCACGCGCGCAGCGGGATCCTCGACCAGCGGATCGTTCGACCCGCTAGTCTCCACCCAGCAGCTCCGTCACGTCTCGTTCGACGCGCGCCATGACCTGGGCGAGCGGCTTGCCTTCGCGCTGTGCGATGCTGCGGACGTCTTCATACTCCGGCCGTGCGCGCCGGCCGCTGGGGGACTCCACGATCTTCACCCGTACGGGTCCGAGGCTCGTGGTCATCGTCTCGACACGCCGCGGCAGCGTCACGCGGCGCGCGTTCCAGCTACGCACGCCGATGCTCGTCGTCTCTGCCAGCATGGTGGCGGCCACCATCTCGGCACGTTCTGGCGCGGCCAGCGCGCTCAGCACCGTGCCCGGCCTGCCTTTTTTCATCACGACGGCATGCGTCCAGACGTCGAGCGCACCCGCTGCGAAGAGCCGCTCGATCGCGTGCTCGTAGAGCTGCGGATTCATGTCGTCGATGTTGGTCTCCAGCTGCACGACGTCATCCGGGCCAGGCGTGGCCGCAGCGCGTTCGATGGTGGCGCCCAGGATCACGCGCAACACGTTGGGGAACGGGAAATCGCTGCTCCCTGCGCCGTAGCCGATGCCTGCGATGGTCATGGGAGGCCGTTCATCAAAGGAGGCGATGCTCGAGAGGATCGCGGCACCGGTCGGCGTGACGAACTCGCCCTCGAGATCGAGCGCGTAGGTCGGCGCGTCGCGCAGCAGGTCCAGCGTGGCGGGCGCGGGCGAAGGTCCCTCGCCATGAGCACTCGTGATGCGCCCGCGGCCGCAGGGAAGGGGCGAGCAGTAGACCGCGTCGATGCCGAGCAGGTGCAGACCAAGCGCAGCGCCTGCGATGTCGACGATGGCGTCGACCTGACCGACCTCGTGAAACGCGATCTCATCCACCGGCACGCCGTGAACGCGGGCTTCGGCGTACGCCAAGCGGCGATAGATCTTCTCCGCCATGGCGGCGACGTTCGCCGGCAAGCGGGCCGCTTGGAGAATCGCCAAGATGTCGCCGAGCTTGCGGTGAGCGATGCCTTCGTGATGATGGTCGCGACCCGGATGGCCTGCGCCCTCGTGCGCGTGGGCCGGATGACCGTCTTCTCCAGGCACGTGCACGTCGAGGTGCAGCGCCGCGAGCCCCCGTTTGTCGACGCGTTCGGCGCGCAGCGCGAAGCCGCTTACCGGCAGCTTGCGCAGCTCCCGCTCGAGCGCGTCGAGCGAGAGCCCGGCGTCCACCAGGGCGCCGAGGATCATGTTGCCGCTCGCGCCGGAAAAGCAGTCGAAATACGCGATCTTCATATCGCCTGCGCGTTCGTGATCATGATGGCCTGGCTCACATTCTCTACGGCGCGCGATGCAACCCGCCGAATGCTACCTACGGGGATACGGCTGCGCGCTGGAGAACGGACGAGCCGCTAGGCCCCTCAAAAAGGCACCGATCGAGGTCTGCATGTCACTCGCCGCTTCCGACCCTTCATTCGATACTCAGGTTTTCCGCTTCGCGCAGCGGACGGGGCGCCTGAAAGCCAGCGCCATCCGCGAGATCCTTAAAGTCACAGCGATGCCCGATGTCATCTCGTTCGCAGGCGGCCTGCCCGCGCCCGAACTGTTCCCAGTCGCGCAGTTCGCAAAAGCCTGCCAATACGTGCTGACCCACGACGGACCGGCGGCGCTGCAATACAGCGTGACCGAAGGCTACCCGCCGCTGCGCGAGTGGGTGTGCGAGTACCTCGCTCGCGTCAATCACATCGAGTGCACGCCGGATCAAGTGCTCATCATCAGCGGCTCGCAGCAGGGACTGGACCTCATCGGCAAAGTGCTACTCGATCCGGGCGATACCGTCATCATCGAGAACCCAGCCTATCTCGGCGCCATCCAAGCCTTCGACGCCTATCAAGCCGACTACGTCAACGTGGCGACAGACGATGCGGGGATCGTCACGAGCGACCTCATCCGCGTGCTGCGCGAGGCCAAGCGCAAACCGAAGTTCCTCTACCTCGTGCCCAACTTCCAAAACCCGAGCGGCATCACGCTCAGCCTGCAGCGGCGCAAGGACGTGGTCGCCATCGCCGCCGAGTACGGCATCCCGATCTATGAAGACGACCCGTATGGCCGGCTGCGTTACTCCGGCGAGCATCTGCCCTCGCTCATGTCGATCGCACGCTCGCGCAATTGCATCTACATGAGCACGGTGAGCAAGACGATCGC
>Ga0310037_10001830_pt1 | contig 11449 bp, 10 predicted proteins | sample Sb_taG_11_FD_200239 | JGI IMG/M metagenome (GOLD analysis project Ga0310037, IMG submission 200239) | Peat soil microbial communities from Weissenstadt, Germany - Sb_50d_3_AS metaG (v2) (version 2) | ecosystem: Environmental > Terrestrial > Soil > Wetlands > Peat | place: Germany: Weissenstadt...
CCAAGGGCAGCTCGAGTTCATGGATCACTGCGAAGACGGACTCGGCATACTGCGAGTGGAACTCGATCAGGCAGGAGCCCGCGAGGAAGGGAATGTTTCGTCGCGTGAGCTCTTGGACGAAAATCGGCTCTGGGGGCTCAGCAAGCAGGGTTGCTCGGCCAGTGCCAGGAAAACTGAGAACCGCGCCGTTTTCTGCAACCACGGCATCGAAGAGGTCCAGGCTGCAGGGCAGGCGCTGGAGGTCCCCGAGGATGCGACCCGTAGCCAGGACCAGCGTGATGTTCTTGCGGCGCGCTTCGATCAGCGCACTCCGCACCTCCGCGTTGAGCTCTCCGTTCTCGGGGTACGGCGTAGTCCTCGCCGGAGATGCCCGTGCAGGCGATTCCGCCCGCAGCCATCGTCTCGAGCCCCACCAAGCCGAAAGGTTCGTGGCTGCTGTTCGCGAGCACGGCATCCGCTCCCCGGAAAAGTACGCGCCGCCACCGGGGCCTTCAGGTTCACTACGTCCACCTCGTGGGTGCCCTCCAGCCGTTCAAGAAGCGCGCGCACACCTGTCTCTTCACCCTTGCGGTCCAGAACCCGCAATCCCGCCAGACGGGCCGCGTCGAGTACCTCGTGCCCGTGCGCCTCGGCGCCGCCGCGGGCGATCAGCAGCGGCCGGTGCCCTTGGCGCTTCAGCTTGCCCACGATCTCGATGGCGCCGAGCCAACGCTTGTCCGGATCGAAACGGGCCATCTTGGCGATGACCGTGCGTCCGCGCAGGCGGCGCCGCAGCTCGCGAACGCCAGCGCGGTCGGGCGGAAGGAAAGAGTCTGCGGACAGGCCATTGGGAATCACGATGGGATCGACGCCGAGGCTCCCCATTCAGTGCTTCATGTAACGGCTCACGGTCGTGATGACCGAGGCCTCAGCGAGGCGGTCCCAATCGATCCGCTCGAAGCCAAACACATTGTTTGCGTTCCAAAGGATGCTCGCGTTCTCTCGGCGTCTCTCCTGCCGCAGCAGCCAGTCAAGGTGAAGGACCGCATTCGCCGTATGCCATTCCTCGGCGAGGATGACCGCGTGGCAGCCTTGGGCGAGGTATGGCCGCAGGACCTCATTCATCAGGTAGTGGCAACGACGCGGCGAAATCAGGGTGCTTGCTCTCCTCGCCGTCGTAGACGCCGCCGTGGTAGCGGCTGATCCATTGGCACCAGCGGTGGAGGTGGAGACGACCGTGTGACTCGTGGCCGGGGAGTGCGGGGTCGCCGACGAACCACAGGTGAGTCTCAAACGCAAGTCCCGCCAGCGCCCGCGATAGACCTTCAATACGGCTCGCGATTCCGCCGGCTCGCGAGTAGCCATCTGGTCCTTCGAAGGAAAAGAGATGGAATTGCGTCGGGGAATTCCTTCCGCGTTTCTCTTGCCCTAGCAGCAACAGGACCTCGGCCATTCGGGGATCACCGGCGCGGTAGATGCTTGTCTGTCGATCAAAGTAAACGCTGTGAGCGTCCCGCGCTTCGCGGCACATAAACTCTCGCAGGGGGTCGTTGAATCTATCGACTTGTATCGCCAAGCCCTCCGGCCTCGCGTGCAGCGCGCAAGCCACCTCCGTCGTCGGAATGCGAAGCGTTCCGGGAGGAAACTCGAGGGCAGGCTTCGGGCGCCCGTCACGCTCCTAACCGCGCCCCCGTCGAGGTTCCTGCGGCAGCGCGGTCGAATCGAACGACGAGGACTCCGCCCTCTTGGCCCCGCCTTTGGGTCGGGTCAGGGTGCCAATCCCAGCTCAGAATCGTCCAGCCATCTTCTCTGGCAGTGACATTGGCGCGGCGCTCGGCGTCTTCCCGATTGCAGGCGGGATAGGCAGAACAAGTCAGGGGAGTTGCCACAACGCCCTCCGTGCGGCGACAAGGAGAAGGGCGAGGCCGATTCGAGACGAACCACCTCTGGGGTTTTGCTGAGGTAGCTTGCTCGGCGGGGGTGCCGTGTCACGAACAGCCTCGCCCCCCTCCCAGTACGCGGCACCCTACGCTCGCGCCCGCGCGCAGCGCGCAAGGCACCTCCGCTTTCAAACATTTGCCGCAGAATCGATCCCGCGGGGCACGACCTATTCTCCGCCGGCGGGATAGGCGCGGGAAATCCTCGATTCCAGGTATTTTGAAACCTAAAAGTAGGGAGGCACGTCCGCCCAACGCGGGGTCCAGGGACTCAGGGCTCGAGAATCGAAGCCCTCGGAGGATGGCGGAGGCCATGCCGCCCGACATCTCGATCCAGGCGGCGGCCTTTGGCGAGCGCGGCCTCGATCTCTCTTCTTGTCCGGGCTCCCCGAGTCTCAAGGGAGGGACGGAAAGCGCGAGCAACGAAGCGCGGGTCCGAGGCAGGCTCGGCAGCGGGGCGGATGACGCTCAGGGCAATACCGAACTTCGGCCGCATCGTTTCAGAGGAAGCCCGGATCTGTGCGGCAAGCCCCATCCGATTCAAATCCGAAGCTCATAGAATCGGCGGGCAATGCGATTCGCTTCAAGCACCCAGAAAATGAGCCTGGCGTATTGATCTTCACCGGCGAGATCCACCGCGCGCTCAAGCAACGCTGTGCCTGTACCGCCTCGTTGCCATGAGGGATGGACGTAGAGATGCCTGATTTCAATCGCGTCAGGGGCTGGGTCTGCGATGGGACGCGCGGGACACAGGCGGACAAAGCCCACGACCTGTTCGTCGAGCTCCGCCACGACGCTGTGGACGCCAGGGCCGAAGATCCAATCGGCCCAGAGTACGGCTGTCTGTTCTCGCAAACTCGTCCGCGCAATAGATCTTGCTCTCGCGCTCCCGCTCTCTCCGATCCCGGAGACTCCGGGCGAGCGCTAGCTCCAGATCCAAAAATGCCTCGCACGCACGGGGAGGTACAGGCCATCGTGACCCGGGGCCTGATACTCCGCGGACACCACGTCCCAACGGGAGCCCTGTGCCTTCCGGAAATGTCATCGGTCACCATTCAAGCTGCCAGCCGCTAAGTAGCGGGCATAGCTCGAGCCGATCCGGTAGACCTGCCGCTCGTTTAGAGCGATCACATGATCCAAGCACTCGCGGCGCAAGGACCCCACGAACCGCTCGGCATAGGCATTTTGCCAAGGCGAGCGCGGAGCGATCAGAACCTCCGTCAGACCCATGCCTGCGACCCGCCGCTGGAACTCCGTTCCGTAGATCGCGATCCCCAAGGACTCGGCCCTGGGGATCTCGCTAGGTCAGGTAGCGGGGGGGTGCTATGGCGCGGCCGAGCCGGCCCGTATTGCTCGACGGCTGCGGAGGACCTTGCTCCTCGCGGCGTGACGCCGCAGGGCGCGACACTGCGCAGTAATCGCGCTACGGCGGACTCACCGAGCGATGCATGTCGCGCATGGCGGCGTCGGACGGCGACGCATCTGACAGCTAGGTTTGAAGAAGCTGCGCCAGCGCGTAGAACCGAACGACGAGGACGCCACTCTCTGGGCCCAGCGTTCGAGTCGTGTCCGGGTGCCAATCCCCCAGAATCGTCCAGCCCTGTTGTCTGGAAACAAGATTGGCGCGGTCTTCGGCCTCCTCTCGTTCCATGGCGGGATAGGCAGAACATGTGAGGGAAGTCGTCAAAAACGTCCTCCTTGCGTCGACGGCCACATTTGAGAAGAGAGGGCGAGGTTGAGTCGAAAAGGGCCACCTCTGCCGTTGCTCTGAGAGCCTGTTCGGCGGGGGGCCGTGTCACGACCGACCTCGCCCTCGTCCCAGCACACGCCACCCGTGGTGTCGCCGAGTTCTCGGTTTTCCTCGGGCACGAAACAGTTCAGCGCCTACCAGAGCGCCAGACCGAACTCTTGCTAACGCCGCTGAGTGGATCGCGAGAGCAGGTGCGCGCTCATGCAAACGATGGCTCCGCAGCCATTGGGACACTGACGCTCCAGGGATTCGCTCAGCTGGGCGGCTCGCCCAGATTCCACGTAGCCACAGCGACGGCACTTGATTTCGTATCCGATTTCATAGCCCCTGGGGGCTACGAGTGTTCCGGTCGAGAGGGGAAGTGTGACAGTGGCCAAGGGGATCCTCCTCATGGGACTGCGCAAGGAGGCATGATCTCCGGAGGGCCAGCGGATCGACAATCCCCAGATCCAGGGAGATTGGGAACCCAAAATGGGTAAGTGGGAGCGCCCCGGAACCGTCGCGATTCCGAGGGCTTCGTCAGGTAGCGGGGGGCGCTTTGGCCCTACCGAACAGAGCCCAAGGCCTTCGCCACGGATTTCCTGCTGGCCGCGTGATGGCGTCACAGGTTCTGCTCTTGTTCATCCTTCTTCTTCACTATTCACCACAAGCCCTTAGATTTTCAGCGCTCTATGACTTCCCGCAGCTCTCGTCTTCCTGAAGGCGCCTGCCTTCCAAAAGATTCCTTCCCTGTGCTAGCCGGAGTTATGGCTCTCCTCAACTGTGCCGCCAAGCTCGACATAATATCCGCTGGGCAAGCTCGCATTCAGTACCGTGAGCTTCGGCGCTAGCTCCTGCACGACCGTGGCCGCCTGCATGTCTGGGAGCGGTGTCGGCTTGCACCGTCACCGTGGGCCGCCGGTCCCGACGCCAGACGATGGGATATTCCTGGCCCGTAACGCCGGGGATGGCCCGGAGATCCCGCAGAGAGTTGTCAGAATCGGAGGTTCTCGGACGTCGGATCCCCGCTTATCCGCCCTTTCCGCCGGGGACCTGGTTGAAGGCCTCGGCGTCGAAGGACGTCGGGATCGGCACGGGCGCGTAGCGTAGGCGGCGCCGAGTACGCTGGCACCCGCGTCGCCGCTCGTTTGCGATTCAAGGCGCCTCTCGCGGCGGTCGATATCCGCCGGCAAGGAGAGGTGCGTGACGTGTGCCGGATCCCCGCCGACCAGACCCGCGCGCGCTGCGATGGCGCTCGCGACCTGCCTGTGCGCCGCCGCGATCGCCGGCTGCGCGTCGCCGCTCGCGCTGACGCGAGGGCTGAGCCGCGTCGAGGGAGAGGTGCGCGTCTCCGGCGGGCGCGAGTCGCTCCAGAAGCTCGGCCCGGTGGTGGTCTACCTCGAGGGTCGAGGCGAGCTCGATGCGCCCGGCGCGGGAACGCTGACCCTCTCCGATCTGCGTCGCGACGGCCTCGGTCACGACCTCGTCGTGCTGACGCGCGGCCAGTCGCTCCGCTTCGTGAGCCAGAGCGGCGTTGCGCATCGCCTCTTCGCCATTCGTGGACCCGAGCGCCTCGACGTGGAGGTGACCGAGGGTGGGGAGTCGCGGGTCGTGCCGATGGAGCACACGGGCTGGACGCGCTTCTACTGCTCGCTGCACCCGGACGAGATCTGGGACGTGTTCGTGTCGCCCTCTCCGCACTTCGCGCTGCTCGATCCGGAGGGCGCCTATCGCATCGACAACGTGCCGCGCGGCGACTACGCGCTCTCGATCTGGAGCCTGGCGGTGAACGGCGCCGTCAGGCGCGTGCACGTCGGATTCCGGACCTCGGCGCTCGAGCCGATCTGGCTGGATCCGGCCAAGCTCCACCCGTGAGAGCACCGCGTTTCTCGGTCGCCGCGCGTCTCATGCTCCTGATGGCCGCGCTGGCAGGCGGGTCGATCGGGCTCGCCCTCGCGCTCCAGGATCGCGCGCTCGGGCGCGACCTCGAAGCCGCGGCCGCCGCGCGCCTCGAGGGCGCATCCTCGGGCGCGCAGCGACTTCTCGCCGACTATCTCGGGGCGTACGCGGTCCACTATGCGGCCGTCTCGTGGACCCCGGAGTTCCGGGCGAACCTCGAGACCGGCACCGGCGCGACACTTCAATACTACGCGCGCTCGCTGCGGGCGCGGGAAGGCTCGGCGGCGGTCGTGTTCCTGCGCCGCGATGGCACGCGCGCAGCCGCGGACGGCGATGCGCGTCTCGTCGCCGCGATGCGCGGCTTCGCGGCGTCGCCCGCGAGCGAGCAGGGGCTTTGCGTCCGCCCCGACTCGGAGTCCGGCGCGCTCGCGGACTCGCGATTCGTCGCCTGCGCGGCCGACGCTGAGTCTCCACAGGCGACGCTGGTTCGCTCTCGAAACGAGGTCTTCGCGGCGGCGCGAGTTCCGCTCGTGACACAGGGACGCGCGCTCGGCTTCCTGATCGCGGCGACGCGCTTCGATCCGGCGACTCTCGGCGTCTGGTCCGAGCTCACCGGGGCACGGCTCGCGTTCGCCGCGCCCGGAGACCCGCCGGCGGCGGCGCTCGAGCGCACGGCGATCGGCTTCGATCGACTCGAGCTGCGCGCGAGCTCCTCGATGGAGAGTGAGCGCACCATGTTGCGTCGCGCGCGGCGCAATCTGGTCGGCGTCGGGATCGCGTCGCTGCTGCTCGCGGTCGCCGCCAGCGCGCTGCTCGCGCAGGGCTTCGTCCGTCCGATCCGCGCCATCCGGCGCGCGACCGAGCTCGTTGGCCAGGGCGAGTTGACGGCTCGCCTCGACATCCGGCGCAACGACGAGATCGGCGACGTGGCCGTGGCCTTCAACGAAACGCTGAGGCGGCTGCAAGAGAGCCGGCGGCGACTGCGGGTCGCGCAGCGGCTCGCGCGCTTCGGCGACTGGAGCCTCGAGCCGGGGACTGACCGGCTCGATGGATCACCGGAGTTCTGGCAGATCGTCGGCCTCGACCCGGCGACCCCGGGGCTCGCCGCGCTGCTCGAACGGATGCACTCGGACGACCGCAAGGCGCTCGAGGCAGCGCTGCGGCGCTGCAGCGCGGCGGGTCACGCGTTCCGGCTCGAGATCCGCACCATCGACCTCTCACCGCGGACGCTGCACGTCCAGGCGCAACGCATCGGCGACGGCGCGCACGCCATCGTCGATGCCTCGGTGCAGGACATCACCGAGCAGCGCGCGGTGGAGCGGCAGATCCGCTACCTCGCCTATCACGACAGCCTCACCGGTCTTGGGAACCGCCGCTTCTTCGAAGAACGCCTCGCGCTCGCGCTCACCGAGGCGCGCCGCCGACGCGAGCCGCTCGCCGTGCTGTTCCTCGACCTAGACCGCTTCAAGAGCATCAACGACTCGCTCGGCCACTCGGCCGGCGACGCGATCCTCCAGGAGATGGCTTCCCGCCTGCTGAGCGAGCTCCAGGCCGCGCCGCGTGCGCGCAAGAGCTCGGAGCCGGCGCTGGCGCGGCTCGGCGGCGACGAGTTCATGCTGCTGCTGCCGGCCCCGGCCAACGCCGACGCGGCGACCGCCGTCGGGCACGCGATCCTGCGCCGGCTATCGGAGCCGGTCCAGTTCGACGCGCAATCGCTCGTGGTGACGGGCAGCATCGGCGTCGCGATCTGGCCGGACGACGGCGACGACGTCGAGGCCCTGCTCCGCAGCAGCGACACCGCGATGTACGACGCGAAGTCGCGAGGCTCGAACCAGCTGCAGCTCTGCACCGAGAGCCTTACTCTCGGTGCACAGCGGCGTCTGCACCTGGAGATGCGGCTGCGCGAGGCGCTCGAGCGCGAGGACCACCAGCTCCACTACCAGCCTCGCGTGGACGCCCAGACGAGCCGCATCGTCGGCTTCGAGGCGTTGCTGCGCTGGCGCGATCCCGATCTCGGGATCGTGTCGCCTTCGGATTTCGTCCCGATCGCGGAGGATGCGGGGCTGATCAGCTCGCTCGGCCGCTGGGTGCTGCGCCGTGCCGCGGCCCAGGCGAAGGTCTGGCGCGCCGAGGGCCTCGGCAAGCTCGTGGTGTCGGTGAACCTCTCCCCGCTCCAGCTACAGGGCGACTTCGTGCAGATCTTCGACGACGTAATCGCCGAGACCGACGTCGATCCCCGCGCGATCGAGCTCGAGGTGACGGAGAGCGCGGTGATGGAGAACGCCGCGGAAGCCGTCGCGACGCTCGAAGCGCTGCGCGAGCGCGGCGCGCGGATCGCGCTCGACGACTTCGGGACCGGCTACTCGTCGTTCAGCACGCTGCGCGAGCTGCCGATCGACACCTTCAAGATCGATCGCTCCTTCGTGAAGCCGCTGGGCCACGATAACGACGCAGCCGCGCTGGTCGCGGCGATGATCTCGATGGCGCGCGTGCTGCGGCTGCGCGTCGTCGCGGAAGGAGTCGAGGAGGCCGCGCAGTGGGATCTCCTCCAGGAGATGGGTTGCGACGAGCTCCAGGGCTTCCTGTTCTTCGAAGCAGTGGCGCCCACCGAAGCCGGGCTGCTGCTCAAGCAGCGCGCGCGCGCGAAGCGCGCGCGCAAGTCCTGAGGTGCGCTCACACCTCTTCGAGCGCGAGCAGCTCTTCAATCCTCTGGCGGCGGCGGATCAGCCGGGGGCAGCCGCCCTCGACCAGGATCTCCAGCGCGAGGCCGCGGCTGTTGTAGTTGCTGGCCATCGAGGCGGCGTAGGCGCCCGCTGTTCTCAGAACTTGTCAGCGCCATAATGCTTGCCCTCGGCTGCACTTGATCGGTCTCTACGCCGCTTCGCGCCAGACGTAGCCACATTGACCCAGCGCGACGAAAACATCAATCATTTCAATGCGGACGGGAATTCGGAAGGCACAGCGGAGGTTTCTTCCGCCGTGAACCCCGAGGACCATCACCACGACGAAGGCGGGGAGGGATGAGCTTCGCGCGGCATGAAGGAGGCCGGCACCGGAGCCCGCGACGAGCGCCCGATATGAGAACGCACGCTACGCGAGCTCTTCCCCCTCTCTTGCTCTTACCCGACGAGGGGCCATACGCGCGACGAATCGTTGTCGAACGGCAGCTCGACTGGTTCAAGCTGGCTCAGCTCGCACGCGACAGTCGCCACCACTTTTGGAAGCCGTCGCCAGTAGCCCGCGAGCCGTACGTCTGCGTTTGCGCCGAGTTCGGGGTCGGACGCGCACAGAAGAGCCATCCGGCGCCAGCCGTCCACGCACGCGGAGGATGCGAGCCGTACCGTTACCGATCGGACGTCGCGGCGCAGCCCGGTCCGGAGTGCCTTCAACGAGCTCTCCTTGGCGCTCCAGAAGACGGACACGAGCTCCTGCCGGGCCTCAGCTGCAGCGGCTTCTAGGGCAGCCCGCTCCTCGGTAGTCAGGCAATCCGCCAGGAAGCTCGCGCTGCGCGGCTCGATGCCCTCGATGTCACATCCGATCTTTGATCCTCCGGGCGCGAACGCGCAGAGAGCGAGACCTCCGCTGTGGCTGAGTGAGAGCTCGATGGGGAGCGCGGAGCCGTCCACCCACGCCTCGGGTGCGCCGTCATCGGCGGAACGGATCTCGAACTGGGAGAGCGGTCGAGGGTCACGCAGCAGCCGGGCCAGCGCACGCTTCGCCGCGAATCGCCCAAGCCGGAAGTCGGCGCGGCGCTTGGGGATGGGCATGGCCGCGAGCCGTGCGTGCTCCCCGGCTGCGAGCCACGCGTCGCCCGCGGGAACGTCGACGTGGCTGGTGAGGCAGTAGAGCACAGTCATGCAGGGGCCTCCTGCCGCTCGATGCCACGCTCGACTGCATCGATAAGGTAGGGTCGGAGCTGCGCTCCAGGCAGAATCCGATCAAGGGAACCGACCGAAAGCGCCCGCGCAATGCTGTGCACGTGATCGAACTCGTCGGCGAGCTCTGCGAGCTTCTCCGCCCGGATGGCACGATGCAGCTCGGTGCGCCTCCTGCGGAGCCGATTTCGGTCGGGCTCCTGCGCATCAGTGATCTCCTGGTCGGTAGCGGTGATTCTCGGGTCTGCGCTCGTGCGTGCGTCGACTTCGGCGGTGAACACGACAGCGGCGGCCGGGGCGCCACCAATCACCGAGGCGCGAGCACCCTCGATCGCTGCGACTTCGATCCCCTGATTGAGTGCCTTCGAGAAGACCACGTACGCGCCGCCGTGGTAACGGGAGACGACGCAAAACACGATCGGTCCGTAGAAGTTTACCACCGCCCGACCGATCTCCGCGCCATACTCGAGTTGGAGCTCTCGCAGCGATTCGGGAGAGCCGTCAAATCCCGAGAGGTTGGCGAGTACAACAACGGGACGGCGTCCGCTTGCCCCGGAGATCGCGCGCACCACTTTCTTCGAGGAGAGCGGGAAGAGCGTGCCCGCCGTCCACTGGTCCGGCCCGTCCGCCGGCACAAAGCCGAGGCGTGGCAGAGGATGCGACTCAATGCCGATGAGACAGACAGAGTGGCCCCCGAGGCGGGCATCCCAGACCACGGCGGTCTCTGCTCCGAGCATCGCGGACCAACGCTCGAGCGGTGGATGGTCGCGATCGACTGCAGCCGCCATGATGTGGCGGATATCGAAGGGCTTGCGCCGACCAGGATTGCTTTCGTCGGCGAAAATCTCACCGACTGTGGCGAAGTCACCCGATTCGGGCGGGCCGTGCGGGCAGCTCCTCACGTCCCGATCGTACGGATCAGAGGTCATCGCCCGTCGCGGGAAGCGCTCGCCCGGCGAGACGTACGCGAAGGCGTGATGGCGGAGCAGGATGCGACTGGCTTCTGCGACATCCCGTGCGCGATATTGGGCCTCACCGTTTGGACCCATGATGCGATCGAAACCGCCGATCCCCAGATGGTCCTCGGCTGAGACACCACCGGAGTAGTCGAGTGCGCGCTTTCCCGTAAGCACCATAGATGCATCGGCGGTCATCACGAGGACGCCTCGCGTATGCATCAGCATTGTCGCCTCCGCATTCCAGTAGGACTGCGCGCCGACGTTGATACCCGCGACGACGACGTTGACTTCGCCCCCGGCCTGCGTGAACTCGATCACTGCGCGCAGGACCCGCGCGGTCCAATCCATGGTTTCGGTCCCGGTGTCCATCGCAATACGTGCACCGGACGAGACCGCGAACCAATCGACGGGCACCTGAAGATCTCGCGCCAGGCCGAGAGCAGCAACAATGCGCCGGCACTCGGGCTCTGCGAGAGCACCCATGTCGCGGCTAGGATCGCTGGCGATCAGAACGCGTGCCATTCCATCGGGGTGACGGTCGGTGAAGTTGCGCATCACGCCGATCACGAGGTTGGCGAGATTGCGGCCTGGCGGGCGCTCCACTGGCAGGAGCTGATCCGCTTTGTCCAAGTCGTATTCAATGAACTCACCGGGTGGGAATTCGCCCTGTGCCGCTTCGCGGGGTGGCGTCAGCATGCGGATCAACTCATAAGGATATACGAGACCCCGCTGTCGCATCGCGACCACCTTTTGCGTGTAATCCGAGAGCGGCTCGAGGGGCTCCGTGGCCGGGGGGCGGAAGGTAACAGTCGCGAAAGTGCTCGCCGGGTCATCTAGCTCGATTCGCCTCGCATGGAGCTCACCATCCGTCGCCTCCTGCATCGTGACGGCGAGCACTATCTTCTCGAGGCCGAGGTCTTCCATCTCGGAGGAGAGGCGCCGCACGGTATCGATGAGCGGCTGGGGGCCGCACTCGAGGGGTGGCCAGACGTAGAGGAAGACCCGGTTCCAGTGCAGCCGCCGCCGTGTAGCGAGCCGTGATTGGTAGTTCCGGATGCCAGCCAACGCCTC
>Ga0310037_10001831_pt1 | contig 11446 bp, 20 predicted proteins | sample Sb_taG_11_FD_200239 | JGI IMG/M metagenome (GOLD analysis project Ga0310037, IMG submission 200239) | Peat soil microbial communities from Weissenstadt, Germany - Sb_50d_3_AS metaG (v2) (version 2) | ecosystem: Environmental > Terrestrial > Soil > Wetlands > Peat | place: Germany: Weissenstadt...
AGCTTGAAGTTGACGGCTGGCGGCGAGTTGAACGAAGGCGCCGGGGTCCCGATGAAGTACTCCAGGTCAATCGCCTCGGCATATTCGACGTCGCCGTTGGTGGCCAGCAGAGCAAGGCTCACGCTCACGTAGCGAATCCGGATGACGTCGGCCGGGTTCAAGAGCACTCCGGCCGGCATTGGCACCGAGATCGTGTAGTAAGCGAAGTCGATGCTCTCCAGGTCCAGGATCGCCGCAATCGCGACTGTCTGCGTTGCCGCGTCCGAGTTGAGCAGTCCCAAGGGGCTGAACCCCGAGGTTCCATCCGCGAATCGGCCGCGCGGAATCACCACCGTCTTCAGGTCAGTGAGCGAGATGTCGTCAGTCCCCGGCGCTTGATTGGTTATCCACACCTTGCCCGTGGTCACAGCCCCGAGCGCTTGCAGGATGAACGTGTAGTTGCCTAGCGGCGTGCCCGAGTAGAACCCGGGAAGGAGGCTCAGCAGGCTCTTTTGGGCTCCGCTGAGTAACGCGAAGTTGTTGGTCGCGTCGTGGTCAACCGGAATCGCAAGGCTGATGCCGGCCGGCGCGACTTTCAACACGTAGTGCTCGACGCTGCTGCCTGGCGGCGGGCTGGTTAGCGAGCCGGTCAGGTAGCCGTTCTGGAGGCGAGGATCGAAGACCGGCCGGTCTTGTGGGGGGATGTCTGCCAGGGGTGTTCCGGGAATGATGATTTCATTACCCATTGATCTTGCCTCGCTCCGCATGGGCGATGAGCGTCCCGCGGTTGAACTCCTGGAGGACCTTGGCGCCCGCGCGGCAGGCGTCGCGGCCGACACCAATCGCAACGCCGACGTTGCTGACCTCGAATTCCTCCGGACCCACCGTCCGTTCGATCCTATCCTGCCCTGGCGCCGTGTACGTGCTGAGCACGCGCGCGGTGAAGGCCACGCGGATCCTCGGTCCGTCCATCACTAGCACCGGCTCGGTCTTTCCCGCGCGCGCGACGGCGTGCTCGATGATCGCGTCAGCAGCCCGCTGAGCGAACTCGACGGCCGCGTGCCACTGTGTGGGCGGTGTCTCCACGTACTCATCCCAAGACATCGAGCCGACCCCGATCGCGTCGCGGGAAGCCCCCAAGCCGAGCCGCAGAAGCCATCGCACGTCAGGCGGCCGGTGCCGGCGGAGCTGGCGTGGATGTCGACGTCGGCGTCGCACAGCCGATGCCGGCGACCGTGCAGAGCGGACTCGATGCTCCGCAGCCGAGGATCCATGCCACGCTGCCGGCCGCTATCAAAACCAGAAGAATTCGCATGAGGACACCTCCCAGGGTCGGCGGAGCGTCATTGGGGAAACCCCGCGCAAATCAGTTGCGCCAGGCCGGGAGCGATGGCGCCCGCCTGATTGGTCGTGTAGCCGAATGTCACGGTGAGCGGGGAGCCGGCCGGCGTGACCGATCCATCCTGCTCGAAAGGGATGCAGCCAGTCGCGCCGGCGGCGATCGACGCGCTTCCCGTGCCGGCACCCAAGCTGCTCGTGAGCTGCACCGAGGCCGTTGAGCCGCTGGTATTGTGCCAACTCACGGTGCCCCAGCAGATGACCGGCTCAGCTCCGGAGCTCCTCGGGTTGATTGCCAGGGTCACGCTCCCGATCGCTGTGGCGGTCGCCGTGGCCGCCGTGACAGTCCCGGTGTTTTGGTACGAGGCTTCCCCGACGCCATAGGCATGGCTCTGGGCGCGCGCCAGGGCGGCGCACAAGAGGATTGCGCAGAACACGGGGAAGAGCTGGATCGATTTCATGGCCATCCTCCACAGCCGCCGGCGACGACTGGAATCGGCGTCGGGGTTGGCGTTTGAGTGGGCGTTGGCGTCGGCGTCGGGGTGCGCGTTGGCGTCGGCGTTGGCGTCGGCGTTGGCGTCGGCGTGGGCGTCGGTGTGGGAGTCGGAGTCGGCGTCGGAGTCGGCGTCGGAGTAGGCGTTGGCGTATCCGTCGGTGTCGGCGTCGGAGTCGGCGTCGGGGTCGGTGTGGGCGTGGCCGTTGGCGCCGGCGTTGGCGTCGGGGTGACTGCCAGGACCACGACCGGCCCGATCACGTCCTTGCCGGTGCCCCACGTGCTGATCGTGAAGGTCTGTGTCGAGCTCGGGCCGGCGGAGGCCTGGAGCACGAAATCTTCGCAGGTGTCGTACTGGCTGGCCACTGGGCCGATGTCCTTGTTGCTTATGATCGCGGTCATACCGCCAGGCGGAGCACAGTTGGCCGCGGTGTCCCCGGCGCTCATCCCGGAAATGACGATGGCATTGGGCTCACTGGTGGTGACTGTCGGCGGAGCGTAGCTCGTCGGCTGGCCGGTGGTAGCGCAATCCTGAGCCGAGACGTCGACGGAGAGCGTGTTGCCTCCGGAGTCGAAGAACTCAGCGACCGAACCGCCTGCGGAGCCAGCGCCGGAGAGGTCGAAAACGTAAGTGGGCGACTCCGCGGCTCCCACAATATGAGAGTAGGTCGCGATCTGCACGATCTGGTTGGTGGCGCTCGCGCAGGACCGGATTTGAGTGAAGCCGGCCGGGGGGATAATCGAGCAGCCGCTCAGCCCACACCCTATGTAAGCTATCTCCAGGTCGCCGGCAGTCGGCGAGCTCCCCAGCGTGATAAAGACCGCGCCGCTGGCCGCATTCGCGAAGTGGCTCTGCCGAAGCGTAGGCGTCGCGCGCGCCGAGCGCGGCGCGAAAAGGAGCACCGCCGCGGCCAGACTGGCCACGGCGATGCGATGTCGCCGACTCAGCACTCCGGGAGCCTGGCTACGGAGTGATGAAGGTCTTGATGCGGGCCACGTCGGTAGTGGCCGTCAGAGCCACCGCCAGTATCAGCGAGCTCGAGGCGGGCACTCCGTACTGTGCCAACACGACGTCGTCGGGTATCACCGGACCCTGAGCCGCGCCCTCAGCCTGGCCGATGTTGTAGCCCGGCGGAATCGGCTGCTGTGCGGTCCCGCCCTGGTTGAGGGTCAGACCGATCGATACCACATCGCCCGTGGAGCCCGCGTCGTAAGTCGCGTAGATCGACAGCACCGAAGCGGCCGGCAGGAACGCGGCGGCCGTGCCGGTGTAAGCGTTCGCGACCGAAGTTACTCCGGTAAAGCGTTGCGAGAGGTTAAGCGGCATAACAGTCTCCTCCAAAAAGCGCGGGGGGAAAAACCGCGCGTACTAGCTTTTGACAGGCCCTTTGGCAGCCGGCTTCGCGGCAGGTGCCACAGCAGCCGGGTTGATTTCGGCGACGAGTGCGCGGATGGCCGCCACGTATCCGTCCGGGTCCGGGTTCTCAGCCTTGGCCAGGCTCGCTGCCTTCGTCTCGCCGTAATGGTAGATCATCAGCTTGTCGGCAGGCTGAAGCGTCGCGAACTTGCGCGCCCAAAATTTCTCAAACGTGTCGGCCTGGAAAAATGGATCCGTGTGAGCCAGGCGGAGCATCGCGCCGTCGGTCGAGTACTCCGGCCAGATCCACGCGATGAAGCTCGGGTGCATCTGGAAAAGCCCGACAGCTAACCCATCATCGCCGACCGCGAGAGGGTTCCAACCGCTTTCGTGCTCCACTACGGCCGCAGCCCACGCCCAGTCGTCGCCGGCCGCCTTCTTCGCCAGGCCCTCATGCAGGGCCGGGGTGAAACCGAGATTATTTGCCATGACGATCACGCTCCTATGGCGGCCGTGGCCGCGAGAAAATCCGAGCCGGCGTTGGCGGACGGAAGCAGAAACGCCGGAGGCATGATGGCAGACGCCCTCAGAGCCGCCGGCGAAGTAATCGGCGGCGGCGGGGTGCCACTGTCGCAGGCTTCGCACACTCCGGTCGTGAGATTGAGGCACTCGCCGACCATGCAGCCGCCGCACTTACTACAGCATCCGCTGCCGAGGTCGAGGCACTCCCCGATTGCGCACGGCGCTGGATGGCTGGGCGGAGGACAGCAGGCTTTGCACGCGCACTCAGGCGCCGCCGGCGTCGTCCCGTCGCAGCACTTCAGGCAGCTGATCTCAGTCACGACCTTGCTGTAGTTAGTTGGGCATGGCGGCGGGTTCTTTTCGCAGGCGCCGAGCGCGCCAAGGCAGTTGATGATGCCGCTCAGTCCAGGGAACTTCAGTGCGTTGGCTTCGGCGGCCGTGAGGCATTGCTCGTACTGACAGGCACAATAGAACGGGCCGCACTGGCATCCGGAGGGACCTCCGCAGTTGCAGTTGGTGTCTGTGCTAGGGATGCTTCCATCCTCGCAAGGCGAGCAGACGTACTCGATGAGCACTCCCCCCAGGCCTGGTGCCGGAGGCGGGTTGGGAGGCGGAAAGAATGGACGCGGTGGCTTTCCCGGTGGCGGACCGGGCGGCTTCTGAGGGCAATAATCGGATGTGTATCCCGGGCCATAGCAGCCGCACGGGTTCTTCACGTCGCCCGGCTGAGGCACCGGCCGGCCTTCCGCGACTCCGCCCTTGAGACAACACTCGGAGCAGCCTTCCGCGCTCTCGCAACACCCGGTCTGGAAGTCGATGCAGTCCTTGCCCTGGCATCCAGTCGGGAGAGATGGGTTGGCGGGATACTCCTGCGGCGGACAGCACTGTTTGCAAGGGCTGTCGCACTTCTGCGCGAGCTGCATCACTTGTTCGCAGCTCAAATCGCAGCGCTCCGGAGTGATCTGCCCAAGGACCATGAGCTCAGCTCGTCTTCGGTGCCTGAGTCGCGGCGAAAGCCTGACCCACGATCGCGGCCGCATGCGCATCCGGCAGTCCGGGGAAAGCCGACTGCAGACCTGTAACCGCGAGGCCGAACTGTTGGATGAAGGTCTGGGCCTTGGTGGCGGCCGACAGGACCTCGGCAACGACGCTGGCAGCCTTACTGGCAACCGCGTTCGGGCTGATGCCCTGGAACGCGCCGGATTCGTGAAGCGCCTCCAGCGCGCTCATCGCGTCTTTGACCAGGTTGGCGCTGGGGCCAGTGACGGCCGTCAGGGCATCCCCGATCTCTGTGAAAATGTTAGCCACTGGGCTTTCCTCCGCCGCCATTGATGCGGCGCATGATTACGTCGAACCACAGCCAAATCGCGAACGCGAACCCGCAGATGAAACCCGCTGCGACTGCGGCAGGATGCTGCTGCAGCAGCCACTGAGCGAGCTCGATCACGGCTCAGCGGATCGCTATGCCGCCGTAGTACTCGCTGGGCGTGCGTCCGGAAACCGCGGTCTGCCCGACTTGCTGCCATCCGGCCGGCAGCGGCACGTTGGCGCAGAGCTGCGGGCTGGCCGAGCACGCCGCCACGATGCCACTGACGTTTTTCGTCGGCAGCCCGCACACGGCGTTCGGATCGCGCACCAGGCGATAGCCACTCCGCCCGCTGGGCGTGGTGACCGGCTGATAGTGGCCGCACCGGGCGCCCGTTTTGGTCGGGATGATGAGCGGCAGGCCCACCGTTCCATGCCCCAGTTGATAAGCAAGTGCACTAGCCATTGAGGTTTCCTCCTACTGACATAGAGTTTTATACAGATCTATGCCCACACTGGCCCCTAGCACGCCGCCGAACTCGGCGGCCGTAATGACGACGCCTGGAAGGATCGCAATCTCCGGACTTAGGAATGCAATCGCGGCAGCCTCGCCCGCTTTTTCTGCTATCAGCGGCAGAAACGGGCATACGTACTGTTTGCCGAAGCGACCCGCGAAGGCAAGCAGATATTGACCAACCGCGGCAATCACCTGACTGGCCTGTGGCGCCGCCGGGCTGGCCTGGATTTGAGCGGCCGTCGGAGTGCCTTGTGGCGGCGGACGTCCGGTCCCGAGATTGCAGACCGCGGCGTCCGCTCCGCAAAAGCCGTCCAGGTTCACAGCAGGCTCCCAAGGATCGGAAGGACGACGCTTGCGAGCGCGCAGAGCTCGGACAACCAGGTTGTCCCGGCGCCCGTGGACGCGAGCAGCTGGCAGAGTACTCCGCCGGCCGCAGGCCCGAAGCCATAGAGAGAGCCGCCGGTGCCGTATGCTCCCGGATAAGGGCTGGGCTGGTAGGGAGAGCCGGGATAGCTCCCATAGCCTGGAGGGAGGTACGGCCCCGGCGACGGAATGGGGCTGGGAACAGGGCTCGGAGACGGCGAAGCCGGCGTGACAGCGCAGCAACCCGGGTAAGCCGGGTCAGCCATCGTGCCGGCCGGGCAGAACACGCCGCCAAAGCTCTGAGGATCGGGAAAGCCCGGCGTCTCATACGCCGGGCAGGAAGACGAGCTCGCGCCAGGCGCGCCCGGAGAACAGCAACCGGGGTTGCGAGGATCGGGAACCGTGCCTTGAGGGCACGAAGCTCCAAACACCGCCGTATCATACGGAGGGCAACTCGGCGTGATGCAGCAACCGCAGGCGTTGAGAATCTCGGTAGCTGCACACGGCTGAGGATGGCCGCCGCAAACGCACGCAGGGATGTTTCCGGTGCCATTGCTCATGGGCTCGCGGCGGCCGGCAGCGAGCCGGGCGGTAAAAACATCTGCGACGCGAGGTAGCAGGTGTTGGCTTGACCCTGGAGGGCGGCGGTGAGCTCCGGGAGCCCTTTCGGGCAGACGAAGCAAGCTTCGACGGCTTCAGGCGCACAACAACCAGGATTTGCGGAATCGGGATACGTGCCCTGAGGGCAGGTCCCATTGATTGCCGCCGTATCGCTCGGCGGACAAGGTGTTGGGCGCGTGATAATCCCCTGACCCGGTGAGCAGCAGGTCAGGCCAGATGGCGCGGCGGGATCCAGCGAGTAATTCGGTGGGCAGATGCCGTTCGTGCCGGGCACGTCCTGCGATGGGCACTGACCCGGCCGCGTGATTATGCCCTGGCCTGGCTGGCAGCAGCCAGGGGCAGTCGGGTCTGGGGTGTAGTTGGGTGGACAGATGCCCTGAGTCGCTGCCACATCGCCTGGGGGGCATGAGGTCGATGGGCCTGGAGCACAGCAGCCGCATTGATTCAGAATTTCCGTCCCGGAGCAGGGCTGGGGATGGCCCCCGCAGCAGCACTGGCGGCAGTTGGGCGGAGTCCCGCCACAGGGGCAGGACGTGATGCTCGTGCATGCCTCGCAGCATCCCGATTGCGGATCGACGCATTCCCCGCTCAAGCACGGCTGAGCGTGCTCACCAGCTGGGCACAGGGTCAGCTGACATCCCGTACAGCATCCGGTTTGCGGATTGAGGCACTGCCCCGGCGGACAGGGTGGGCCTCCAATGCAGTTCGGATATACGCCGCCACATGGGCAGACACCGGGGCCCGGTTGCTGCGGACCGCACGCACCGCACTGCGTGAGCAGCTGGCGGAGGCTTGCGCACTGGAGGCAATCGGAGCTCGCCGGCGCCGGCAACTGGAGCTGGCCGGGACCGGGAAGCGTTGTGATCGGTCCAAATCCGACCGACATCGGAGATCCTCAGTTCATCCCGCCGTGCTGCCGGATGTACTCTTGGTGGGCGCGCACCTGGTCCTGAGTGACCTGGCCGGCAGCCGCGCGGCGAGCATCGTGGCCTTCGTTGACGTGCCGGATGATGGCTGTCGAGTTCTTCGAGTTGGGGTTGGCGCAGACCTCGCAGCCATTCACCGTGCCCTGTACCTCAGCCGCCCGACGCTTCATATTCTCCGCGCGCTTCTGCCCGCCGCGGGAACCGAGCAAAACTGCCGAGCGTTGTAGCGCCAGGCGTCCAACGGACTCGACGAACTCCCCCATCACCCCTGTCATTTTCGCGGCCCCATCCAGCTGTTTGGCGAAGAGGCCCTCGACCACCTGTCCAAGCGCTACGGTATTGGATGGGGCCTGCTTCGCGACGGCCTCTTTGACGGCGGCCTCCACGGCTGGGCCGATAGCCTCGCGCACGAGTTGATCGACCTCGCGCCTGTTGAACCAACGGCCGAAGAGACTCATGTGCAGAGTCTCTAAAAAAGCCGCGTGCCAGTTCTACGGGGGAGATTGTCAGGCCGTGCGACGGTCCTGCGAGAGCCGTCGAGGGAAGCCCGCCTTTGCGATCGCCACCATCGTGACCCACGAATTGGAGACCTTGAGCAGCCGATCGCGGGGCTGGGCGTGAACCCAGTTGGCCGCGTCGATCAGCAAGTACTTTCGCTTGCTGGCCTTCCCGATGGCCTGCGAGGTCCAGCCGGCCGCGCCGCAAACTTTACCCGTGCGGCGCGGATCCAGACCGCGAAACCAACACGCGAGCCGAATATGGCGCATCAGTTCGCGCCTGAGTGGCTCTGTCAGGGGCGAAATTGAGGTTCGATCCAGGGCTGCGCAGAGCCTGGAATGGAGGCGTAGTGCTTCGGCTGTGGGCTTCGGCGTGCGATTTGCAATTTGACTCCCACCGGCGAAGCCAACCTTGTCAGACCCGGACGCCAGTCCGGCACTTGGTGTCAGGGTTTTGGGTTGGGGGAGAGAGAGAGAGGGGGAAGTGTCCGTCTTTCTGGCCAAAAGAAGGCGCACTGGCTCCGGGCCGTCACTTTCGCTCGGTGTTCGCCCTTCGGCGGCGGCTTTTTCCATCGCCTGCTTGAGGCTGTCGAGCGCGCCGGCGAGGGCCGGGTCTTTGATTGGGCCGGCGAAGCCAGGGCCGGGGAAGCGGAGCTGCACGGCGCTGGAGCCATCCCGGCGCCGATAGAGCCTCCCCTCGACCCGAGCCCTGAGCAGGTCTGGCTGGATTTCCACGATAAGGCCCTTCCCGCGCCCGCCACGGGCATCAAGGCGACGGACGCACCCTCGGTCCACCAGGCGCGAGATCTCCCGTCTCACGCTGCGGGCGCCGCAACGGATGCGGGTTTTGAGGTCGATGCCCTTGAGGTCTACCCGCCGCCATAGCGTGGAGGGATCGGCCGGCACTGATTGGGCGACGGCCAGGAGCTCTTCCGCAACCAGGGTACGCGCCCAATCGTACCCCCGACCGCGCGGTCTTCCTCCATTGTGGCGCCAGTTTCTCCACTGCCTCCTCAACAGCATCCTGCTGGCGCGCGCAACCGGGCCACGCGATCGGCCACTCCGCAACCGGCCGAGCTCCCGGCCGATGATTTCGCCGACTGCCCTCACTTCGCGACGGTGAGCCTGGCTTTCCCCGCCGCGACCAGCGCCGTGCGGAAAAGCTTTTGCTGTCCGGCCCCTTCGATAAGCCGCAGATCGAACGGCCGGAGCTGGGGCACCAGCTCCCGGACTGCCTCGATGCACGACCAGCACAGGCGTCTCGATTGCGAGTGCACCTCGCCGGGCAGAAATTTATGGGTGTCGTCGGGATGCTTGGAGATCCCGCACAGGTCGCATCTGCGGTACCGATAACGGCCGCTAGCCATGATGGCCTCCTGTGGGAAAGCCTTTCAGGGGCCACTTGCCAAGAGCGGTCGGGACGGGGTAGGTTCAATGTTGCGACAGTGACCACCGCGTCACGAACTGCCCCAGCAGGGGGCTCGGACCGCCGGCTTTCCCCGACCGGCGGTCCTTTTTTGTGGCCGGCGGCTCGCGATGGGGGGTTAGACTCCATCATCCGCACTGCGCTGGGGGACAAGCCCAGCTGCCGGCCGACTCTGTTGTAGATCGTCTCATCGCCAGTCGCAATGCACAGGTTGTTAATAATGCACACCCTGTGGATTGATGTCCAGCTTGACGATAAATAGAGTGCTGTCATGGGCAAGGTGGAGGTACTGTGGTGTGCGAATCAGCGGCAGAGGACTGGCAACGGATGGCGGTTCCCAAGGAAGGTCGCAAAGCTACTCCAGGAACTCACGGCGGGAGGCTCCGTAGTCCATCTGTTCGGCGGACAGGCCACTTTCGGGGTCAGGCTGGACATCGATCCTGGCGTCAAGCCGGACGTCCGCGGCGATGCGTGGCTACCGCCGTTCAAGCGCGATGCGTTCGACTGGGTAATCCTCGATCCGCCTTACTTCCACGTGAACGCTGAGCAGAAAGGCCCGCTCTTCGAGGGCGCCAACTTCATCGCGCGCCGCGGAGTCATCTGGTTTCACACCACCTGGGTTCCCAGCGGGCCCTCGGTAGGTCCTTTCCAGCGTGGCTGGTTGATCCGCGTCGGGGACAACTGCCAGGTCCGCTGCCTTCAGGTGTTCGCGATCCGCGAGCCCAAGCAGTTCAGGACGCCGTACTTTGAACGCGGGCCGCAGATTCGGTACAACCGATGGCTTGGCTCACAAGGCCGGCTCCAGCTTGTGGGCGCGAACGGTGCCAGCTATGCCTAAGCCGCCGAAAGGCTCGCCCGCTATCATCGGCGCGGCCGTGATGCCGGTCTCCGGAGGTAAGCGGGTGATCTGCAAACTCAACTGCGGGCACTTCATCGAGCGGCCGGCCTGCCGCGCGCTTCCCCGCACTGCGTTCTGTCGCGAGTGCCACCGAGCTCGGCGCCGTCGCGGCCGAGACAGCGCCGGTCGACGTCGGCCGCTCAACAGGCAACTGCGCAGATGAGTGAGAAGACCTTCACGGACCGGGAGCTCATCGAAGTGGAGCTGGCCAAGGACTTCCGCCTTCACGGCGACTGTGTGTGTAAGTGTGGCCTGAGGTTCTCGCAGCACTCGGAGTGGTGGATCAAGAAGATCGCCCGGGGCGGCCACAGGTTTGAGGAGATGATCTGCCGGAACATGGATTAAGCCCCGCCGGCTGGGGTGGTAGACCGCGGAAGCGGAGTGAGGCCACCTACCGCAGTCTTCCGGGCCGAAGCCGGCGGGACGCTGTGAGCCGCGAGCACGCCCGCGCGCGCCACGGCAATGCTGGCATCTCTGAAAATCACGACCTGGTAGCCATGCGGGCAGGTCAGGTTGATGACCTGGCTGATTCCCGCGTCGAAGCCTTTTCGCGGCGCGCCTTTACCTGCGCTGCCTTCCAACGCTTCGTGGCCGCGGACCCACTGCGATGGAATTTGTTCCGCTTGCGGCGCACGGGTTTGTCGTTCGCCAGCAACTTCCCAGCCGCGGTCCGCAACTCCAGGCCCTTCCGCCAGAAGCAGCGCTGCGTCGCCTGAGCGTCCTTCAAGGCCGCGAAGCGGGCCACGATCGCGCCCTTCCCGGTCCCGAGGAAGTTTGGTTGCACCATCACGATCTCCAGGGGTAGCTCTTGCCATGTGGTCTCCGGGGGCTTTCTCATAAGCCCTGCCATACAGCAACCGGCGTGCCGCTGGCAAGACCCTTGAGAACCGTTATCCCACAGCCGGCGTTGTGGCAAGCGCGAAACCGAGACAGTGGCGGGTCTGAAACTACGCGAACAGAGCCAGCTGACGGTAGACGGTGCGCTGAGAGACGCGCTTGCGATCGGCGATCTGCTTGATGCTCAGACCCGCGGTCCGGAGCTCGCGGAACTCCGCGAGGTCCGTCTGCCGCACTAGATCGGGCCGTTTCGGGACGTAGACCATCTGCCCGCCGAACTCTTTGGCGAGCCTGGCCAGGCCCTCCGGGCCTAAGACTTCTTGTAGGGCAATGCTGCTCACGGCTTGAAGTTTAGAGCGTCAGAGAC
>Ga0310037_10001846_pt1 | contig 11403 bp, 13 predicted proteins | sample Sb_taG_11_FD_200239 | JGI IMG/M metagenome (GOLD analysis project Ga0310037, IMG submission 200239) | Peat soil microbial communities from Weissenstadt, Germany - Sb_50d_3_AS metaG (v2) (version 2) | ecosystem: Environmental > Terrestrial > Soil > Wetlands > Peat | place: Germany: Weissenstadt...
TGTGGCACCGATCGGCGACGGGACCGGGAACGTCGTCTCCTCGTTGCTGCCGCTCTAACCCCTGTCCGGTAGCCGGCCGCTCAGCGGACACCTGATCGCACCCGTAAAACCCCAGGACGGCAGTGTCCGTTGAGGCGGTACGCCCGGACTGTACGGTAACGGGGCCCTATATATAAGGCATCCCCGTCAGCGAGGTACTGGGCGAGCAGGTATCCGGGGGAGCGGTCAAGGCGTCCACGGGCCCGGTCGTACCGGCGGGTGGTACGGGGGTCCTTGTGGCCCATCGCGTCCTGGAGGTCCACGAGGTTCCCCCCGGCGTCGAGGTAAAGGGTGGCGAATGAGTGTCGCATCGAGTGCGGCCCCATCGCCTTGACGAGCTCGGGCGGGAGCCCGGCCGCTTTCCCGATGCGCCGCATCAGCGCCCACACGTCAGCGGGGCGCATATGCCTGCCCGATCCGGTGGCGATCAGGGCCCGGTCCCGGCTGGTGCTCCCGATGATGGCGGGGACGTGCTCGAGGTCGTCTCTCCCGGCGGTGTAGGCGTCGAGGCGGCTGAGGACAGGCGGGGGGAGTGCGAGGGGCTGTCTCTTGCCGCCCTTGCGGGTGACCCAGAGGACGCGGTGGCCGCGGTCCATCCCGAGGTCGGCCAGTGTCGCGCCGCACGCCTCACCGACCCGCGCCCCGGTGAACAGCAGCAGCGAGGCAAGCGCGGCGTTCCGTGCCGCCTGCGGCCAATCTGACGCGTCGGCCGTGGCGAGCATGGCGAGGGCCTGGTCCTTCGTCAGTCCGGGCGTCTTGGACGCGTCGGGGTCCACGTAGGGCCGGTCTAGGTCTTCGGCAGGGTTGTCCGTGACGTGGCCGTGTTTGCGGAGCCACGTGTACCAGGACGACACCGCGCATAGCTTCCGGGCGACGGTCGGGGCGGACAGGCCGGCGGCTTCCATGCCCCGTGCCCAGAGGGCGACGTGTTCTTCCTGGACGCCGTGGAGCGGGTCGAGGCCGATCGTGCGGCAGTAGGCGAGCCAGTCGGGGGCCTTGGTCGGCTTCGGGTCGCCGATCTCTGTGGCACCGGGGCGCAGGATCCTGACGCCGAGATCCCGGCCGTAGTTGAACCGGGTGTTCGCGGTGCGCTTGGTGGTCAGCCAGCGGAGCACGAGTTGCTCGGCGGTCGGCGGTCCGCTGCCACCTTCGGCGGGAAGCGGCTCGTACGGTACGAGGTCAGTCATCGCGGCCGAACCATTTGCCGCAGTGCGGGCACCGAGTGGCACCGCAGACAGCGCACTCAATGTCGTCCTCGGCACAGTTCGTGCCGAAGGTCTCCCCGCACTCGCCGCAGATGAAATCACGCTGTTGCATTCCGGACCACCTTCCATCGCTCAGGTCGCAGAGGACGGTTGCGCCACCGTTCAAGCGCAGCGTGGCCCGCAGACTTGATGTACCACTCCTGGTGTGCAGTGCGGGCGACCCAGCCGGCCTCCTGCATCCGCCACAGCACATCCGACCGGACGTGCATCTCCTTGGCGGTCCTCGGGTTGCTCATAGCGAGAGTGGCCAGGACGGTGCCCTGCCGGACAGTCGGCATCGCGTCGGGCTGAAGCTTGCTAGTGTTCATGCATCCCAATATAACAGGGATTATCTATGGACGAACTGGTGCCGCGCCGTCCCGCTGGCGGATACTGCCGGGCGGGATAATGAGGGGCATGACTCGATGGGGCGCCTACGTCGGGCGGCGACTCGGCGAACTGGAGCGCGGCGAGGGCGACTACACGGGACTGCGGCAGCCGTCCGCCGCGACCATAGCCAATGCCCGCCGCGTGGCCGCTGAGACGTTCCGCGACACCACGCCCACGCCGTCAGTCGTGCCGACCGCCGACGGCGGGATTGACTTCGTGTGGCACAAGAACGGCTACGACGTGGAGATCTGCGTCACGGAGGACGAGGCGGATATGTGGGCTCGGCAGCGGGCGACGGGTGATGAGTGGGCGAGCCCGCTTCCTGATCATGACCGGTGTTGTGTGCCGCGCGTGCTGGATGCGCTTGAGCTCTAGCGCCTGACCCGGCCGTCCCGCTGGCGGATACTGCCGGGCGAGATCGGCCGAAGGCGGCGTAGGCGACCGCAACGCATTCATAACGACACGGTTCCGAACGTAAACCGATAGATACCGTTGATGCGTCACATCACCGGGGTGGCGTGAGGCGGTCCCTGCACGGCTCCCGCTGCTCCCCGCATGACGGCCCCACGCAGGGTGGGGACGAGGGAAAACCGGAAGGTTTGAAATGTCCACTATCAGAAGTAAGGTGCTCGCTGCCGCGGCATCGCTGACGCTGCTCGCCGGCGCCGGCGTGGCAGCGGCAGGAAGCGCGTCGGCGTCATCGGCGGGGTGCGCGTTCACCAACGGGTGCGCGACCCTCCACGGCACCGACGCGGCCAGTCATGCGGTGGCGATGGACGCGAAGCGGCAGTCGTCGGCGCCGGGGACGCTGATCATCGGCTACCCGGACATCCCCGGTGACGGGGCGACCAGCTTTGACGCGGTGATCCACTACACGAACGGCAAGAAGACGACCTCGTATCAGGACACGGGGTTCACGCTCAGCCCGACGTTCACCAGCGTGCCCTGCCTGCTCACGACCGACCCCGCAGTCACGCCGGCCGGGACCCCGCTGACCGCAGGCGGCAACATCATGACGGTGAAGTCAACCACGGGGACCGTCACTGCCTCGCCGTCGTCCGGGAGCAGCATCGTCCTGGGCGGGGCCGGCTCGCTCACGATCGATGAGCAATACGCCAGTGACGGCACCTCCTGCCAGGCCGCGTACACCGGCACTGTCGCTCAGTTCACTGCTGGTACTGAAGGCGCCCCTGACAAGGCCCCGCTGACCATCCCGACCAGTCCCGGGGGCTCGATCTGGACCTTCCTGGACTCCGACACGGGCGGTACGTTCAGCTTCCCCGGCCTGCCCGCCAACGTCTCCTGGACGCCCGGCGGGTCGCTGACGGCTGACACCTCAACCGCTGTTCCCGGTACTTACAGCAACGTCGGCGTGACCTACACCGCGCCGGACGGGGCAGTCTGGACCGCGACGTTCACGCTGAAGGTGTCCGGCATCAAGACGGTGAACCCGGGACCGAACATTCCCTACTTCACGTTCGTGTACGCCAAGGGCGGCGTGTGGTCCAACGAGTGCGTGACCGCCAACAACGGCTCCGGCGGCCTGGTGCTGCAGACCTGCACCCTCGGCAAGGACCAGAACCAGGACTTTTACGCCCTGGACGGCACCGGCGCCAAGAGCGCGGCCCTGCAGACCAGCTCGGCGGCGTTCCGGATCCAGAACGTGATCGCAGCGGTCACGAGCGCGGCGGATTCGTGCCTGACTGACCCGTCCTCGCTGGACCCGGCGACCCCGCAGACCGACGCTGCGGACGTGGCCGCGTCGCCGGCTGGCCGTCAGCTGCGGGCGGACGGTTCGTGCACCCTGGGTGTCAACGAGTGGACCTGGGCTAGCTAACCGGCCTGTAACCCTTTGATCCGGCCCGGCCGGGCGATTCGCACCCCGACGGAGGGGACCTGAAGGCGAACCGCCCGGCCGGGCCTTCCTGCGTGTCCTGAAGACCAGCAGCGATGAAGAGAGGACACCCCCATTGGCTGCCGACCCGCCGCCGCCTGAGCCCCTGATGACCGCCGCGGAGGTCGCTGCCCTGTTCCGGGTCGATTCCAAATCCGTCACGCGCTAGGGAAGCCCCCCGTTTAGCGGGCCCGCGCTTCTCCTCGGCCCCGGCCGCGGTGCAAAGGCGGTGCAAAGAGGCTCGAGCCCGAGAGGGGGCAGGGGGGGGGGCTCGTGGCCCGTGCGGCCGGGGGTGAGGGGCTTCCGGGTCGGGGACTTGGGTCGTGCTCTCCAGTTGAGCGATGCCGGGCGGCGGCTTGGGAACCGTCCGGCACTTGGGCGGTGATGACCCGGTGATACCCGTCTGTGACCGCCTGGAAACTCCGCGCTCAGTAGGCGCTGATCGTCCCGGCAAATTTGCGCGGCTGTTCCGGGACGCCGAGCACTTGGCCATGCACGTCGTAACTGACCCCGGCGGTGAGCTGGACCAGCCCGCCCATCGACGTGGGCCCTACCAAGCCTTGCGCTATGTACCCGCGGATATTGGCGCCGAGCAGCCAGGTGGCGGTGTACCAGGTAACCGGCGTGGCAGGGGCGAGCGGGTTCCCGGACGACACCGGGACGGCGAACTGCACCGTCAGCAGCGTGGACCCAGGGGACACGCCGGTCGGGTCGACCTCGGTCCCGGCGAGATCGCTGGTCCAGTTGATATTGATCTCCTCGAGGGAGATCGCGGCGATGGGCGCGAAGTTCATCAGGACGGCCTTCCATCGGGGCGGTGCGGGGGTGGCGTGCCAGCGGGGCGGTGCGGGGGCTGCTGTCCAGCGGGGCGGTGCCGGGTGCGCGGTCCAGGCGACGGTGCCGGTGGCCCCGATTGGCACGATGTACGTGACGGCGAGGACCGCGCCGGACCCGGCGGCCAGGGCGATGACGATCTGGACCGTCCGTGCCGCCACGGCCCCCGCGCCCGCCGCCTGCGCGCCAGCAGCCTGCACGACTCCGGCCGTGGCCGACCCGGCTCCGGCCGCGCTCGCGGTGCCGGTGACGACGGCCTGCCCGGCTGCCGTGACCGCGCTGGTGCCTGCGGCAGATGCCACCGCGCCCTGGGTTGCCGTGCCGGACGCTGCGCCCGCCCCGGCCGCCGCGCCCGTGGCGGGGCCGCCGGCGACGCTGCCCGCCGCGGTGACCGACCCGGCCCCGGCCGCGGATGCGATGGCAGCCTGGGCGGACATGGCGGTGGCCGACCCCGCCCCGCCAGCCGCGGCGGGTGCCGCCTGGGTGGCCGTCCCGGCAGCCGCGCCAGCGCCTGCGGCTGCGCCCGGTGCTGCCTGGGTGCCCGCAACCGCCGCAGTCCCGGCTCCGGTGGCGGCTCCGGTGGCGGCCTGGGTCACTGCCGCGGTGGCCGATCCCGCGCCGGCGATTGAGGCGGTGCCGCTGCCGGACAGGCCGCCACCGGCGGTGACGGCCCCGGCTCCCGCAGCAGCCGCGACGGCGATCTGGGTGGCGACGTCCGTGACGGCGCCCGCCCCGGCCGCCGTGGCCGTGGCCGCCTGGGTGGCGACGTCAGATACGGCACCTGCACCCGCCGCGGTAGCGGTAGCGGCTTGCGTGGCGACGTCAGCGACCGAGCCAGCCCCGGCCGCAGTTCCGGGGGCTACCTGGGTGACGGTATCCGCGACGGCACCAGCACCAGCCGCAGCAGCCCCCGCGATCTGCGCGGCCACGGCGGCGACAGCACCCGCGCCGGCCGCAGACCCGGTGACAGCCTGGGTGGCTACGGCAGTTGCGGCACCTGCACCTGCGGCGGCTGAGCCTGCCGCCTGCACTGCCAGCGCCGTGGCCGATCCCGCTCCGGCAGCAGCCGCTATGACCGCCTGCGTGACGACCGCAGTGGTCGCGCCCGCCCCCGCGATCGAGGCGGTGGCCGCACCCGACGACGACCCGGCTGCGGTGACCGAGCCCGCGCCCGCCGCGGACGCGATGACCGCCTGGGTAACCGGGTCCGTGCCCGTCGATCCCGCACCCGCAGCGGATGCCGGGGCCTGTACCGTGGCAACGGCGGTGACCGATCCTGCGCCGGCTGCGGTCGCGGGCGCCCCCTGAGCGGCGGCATCGGTGACGGCACCGGTGCCAGCGGAAGTACCCGGGGCGGCCTGCGTGGCGAGCCCGGCGGCTGATCCTGCACCCGAGACCGATGCGGTGCCAGGGTAATTGACCGCCGCTGTGGCCACGCCAGCGCCTGCTGCCGTGGCAGGGGCCTGCTGGACAGCGAGCGCAGTGACAGCGCCTGCACTGGCTGCCGCACCGGCGGGCTGCTGGGTGACTTTGGCCGTGACCGAGCCCGCTCCCGCCGCAGCAGCTGGGGCCTGCTCAGTAACGAGCGCAGTGACCGAACCGGCTCCTGCCGCAGCTGCGGTGGCGAGAACCGTGGCGACGGCGGTGACTGCGCCCGCGCCGGCGGCTGCGCCAGTGGCCGGGCCGCCCGTCTGGAACACCAGCAGCCAGTCCGGGTCGCCGAGCGCGTTGGCTGCGCTGTGCGTGAACGTCGGGCCGGTGCCCGCGCTGGTTTTCGCGCCGTTTGTCGGGTCGATCCAGGTGGCGGCCCACCCGGTGGCCAGCAGCGCGGTGTTGATGGTGACTGTCTGCGAGGCGGCCGACGGGTTGTAGACGACAGCCAGCGTGCCGTCCGCTGTCATGGATGCAGTGACGTAGGTGTTGGTGCCGACGTCGGCCGGGGGGTATGTGTCGTTGGTGTTCAGTGACCGGGTGCCGCGCCCGGCGGTGACCAGGGCGCTGGAGGTGTCCGGGACCAGCAGGTACCACTCGGGCAGCGCGGTGAAGATGCCTTTCCAGATGGCGAAGTCGGTGTTGTCGGTCACCATGGAGGTGAGCACCCCGCCGGTCACCACGCCGGACGGCCACCGGAAAATGTCGTTGCGGCCCATCTGGAACCCGCGCGACCCCGAGGACAGTGACCACAGGGCCCAGGTCCGCCAGAACAGCCGCGAATCACCGGCCTGGCCGTACTGGCCGTCCATTTTCATCACCAGGAGCGGGCTGGACTCCTGGTAGGAGAATTCCACGCAGTTGTAGGCGCAGCCGTACCCGTAGTCCCAGTTGTACTGGGCGTAGGAGGTGCCGAACGCGTACGTGCCGCCGCCGGCGATGTCGGAGCGGGAGTCGCCGCGGGTCTCGTTCTCCACGCTGAACAGGTGGGTGTCCCCGGCGGCCCGGATGGCGGTCAGGCAGTTGGTGAATGCTGTGTCGTACCCGCCACCGTAGTCGTCGCCGAACTCCCACAGCAGGTTCAGCGCGGACTTGTACCGGGTGCCCAGCGCGGTGCCGTATGTGGTGAAGTTGGCGTTCGTCCACGTGCTCATCGCCCCGCCAGTGTCGGAGATGGCGTAGGTGAACATGGGATTCAAGATCACGGTGAGGCCGTACTGCAGCGCCGTGGAAATCACCAGGTCAACCCGGGTCCAGTACGTGTTGTTGAGCACGCCGGGGCCGGTGAACGGGGCCACCCCGTCCCAGGTGTTCCCGAAGTTGTTGGCCCCGTCGATCTGGCTGGTGCCGACGCCCGCGATCAGGAAGCAGTTGAACCCCTGGGCCTGGCGGGCCGAGCAGTAGGCGGTGATGTCGGAGGCGACCGTGGTGGCGCCGCCGGACTGGCCCGCGTTGAACGCCAGCGCCCATGGGGTGTCGCTGATCATCATGATGGGGTGGCCGGACTGGTCACCCCAGTACTGCGCGGTCCCAGTGCCGAGGATCTGGGTGATGTACGGGTACTGCGGGACCGGGCTCGCCGCCGGGATGGACGCGGTGGCGGTGACCACGGTGGGGGCGATAGCGACATTCGGCGACTGGATAGCCCACTGCTGCATCTGGGTGCGCTTGCGGTTCCGCATCGACACGCGGGACATCTGCTGCGGCATCCGCTCGAACTGCCCGCCTGCTGCCTGCACCTCCACCGCGATGGCGGCCCAGTCATCGGAGGTCTGCGTCCACGAGGTGGTGGCGGTGCCGCCGCCTGTAGTCAGGGTGGATGCGGCGATGTTGCCGGCCGCCCCGGACCCGACGGTGCCGGCGTTGATCCGGGACGTGGCCGACCCGGTGAATACCAGGGCGTCGGACCCGTCGGTGATCCCGCAGGCAACCAGGTTCCCGCCGCTGGTGTTCAGCACCGAGATAGACCCCGACGCCACCGACCCGGCCGACGCGAGCAGGACCGGCGTGCCGATCATGCTGACGTTGGTGAATGACAGCGACCCGCCGTGCGTGGAACTCGGGCTGGTCCCGGTCCAGCTCACCGAGACAGCGCAGGTGCCCGGATCCGGGTTGTAGATGTACCAGCCCTGGATGTACCCGGCGGTGATGCCCCCGGAGAACACCGTGCCCATCGATGTCATCGCCGTGGCCACGCCGCCCTTGGTGGCGGTCGCGGCCCCGGCCACCGTCGCGGTGCACGAGTCGAACGCGCACCAGACGAGCAGCAGCCGGGATGGTGACGCGCTGACTGTGTGGTTCCAGCCCAGCGGGGAAGTGCCCGTGCCGACTGAACCGGTGGCGGACGGCCCTAGCGCGTCGAAAACCGGAGGCGACACCGGGCTACCGCCTTACGATGGTCAGTTCATCCCGTAGATGTAGCAGCTGGTCATGGTGCAGGTCCAGGTGGCGAGAGCGGCTGAGAAGGCTACGCCCACCCAGATGAACTGGTTGATGGAGGAGTCGAACGTGGTGATCACGTTGCCGGTCAGCGGCCCGTAGTTGGGCACCTGGCCAACAGCGGGCACGATAGCGGTGGTGATACCGCCCTGCCCGGTGGTGAGCAGCGCGGTGGATACGGCAGCAGTGCCGACGCCGACCTTCTGGCACATGACGTCCAGGTCGAAATGCCAGTTAGCGTTGGTCTGGGCGATCGACTGGAGGTTGTATGCCTGTGAGGTCCACAGTGTGTTGGTGGCGGTAATCGTGGTGGTGGTGCCCTGCGCAGTAGACCCGGACGTGCCCACTGAGAACGTCATGGTCCCGGCAGACGCCGGATTGGTGTACACCCCGTGGAGGATGATCTTGGCGACCTGCTTGGGCTTCTGCCAGAAGCCAGCCGGGAAGTACGGCTGGTCGGACCCGGCCGCACCGGACGCGCCGGTTGCGGCAACTACCAGGGACTGGTTGGTGGACACCGCCGCATTGGCAGTCACCCAGCCAGCCGTGGCTGCCCCGGCGGCCTGGTAGACGAGCGGCCCGGAGTACCAGACCTCTGGCTGGGTGAGCGTGTAACCCGTAATTTTGACCGCCTCCTAAGTGACTGCGCAGGTGATGCTCGCGATGATCCCGCCGGACCAGTTGATCGCGAACGTCCCGGCGAACGTCGCGTAGACCGACCCGCCGAACCACAGGCCGAGGATCAGGTAGTTGCTGAACGCGGTCGAGTAGAAGTACCCGCCGGACACCGCGGCCAGCGTCGTGGTGGCCACTGAGACATTCGACGCCGTCAGGTTGACCGCGGACGGGGACGGCCCGGTGACGGTGAAAGCCGGCGCGAGCGATGTGCTCCCGGCCGCCAGCGCGGACACCGCGATCCCGCCGGCGGCCCACCCGGTGCCGGTGCACTCATTCGTGGCCGAGTAGATGGCAGACGCCTGGGCGGCATTGAACGACGGCGTGTCCGAGTTATTGGTCAGGTAGAACTTGTTGGTGGTGGCCGTCCAGCTGACGGTGGCCGCCGTGTTGGCCAGGATGGTGCCGAGAGTGGCGGCGTACAGGCCGCTCTCCGTCCAGGCCACGGCCCTGCCTCCCTAGCCCGCGGTGACCGCGTGCGGCGTGCCGGGCGCGCGGCCATGCACGGTGGCCTCAGCCATCCGCAGCATCCCCAGCTCCTGGCCCAGCGTCGCCAGCTCCGCCGGGTCGTGCGGCTGCCCGGCGTGCGCCGCGTCCAGCAGCGCGCTGTACTCAGCCAGCACGAGGTCCAGCGGCCGGGATTCGGCCAGGTGCGCGGTCGCGGCGCCGTTCACCCCGGCCCGGCCGGGATCAAGGCCCGCAGCGGTCTCCCGGGCGAACCGGCCAGCCTCCGCCATCAGCACGGCCTCCGTGGCGGCGGTCACCGGGGCCACCTCACCGGTTCCGCGTGGATGGTGACGTCCTGCCGCTGCGAGGTGCCCGTCCCCGCCTGGCCGTGCTCGGTGACGTCGTTGCCGGCCTCGTCGCGGGTCACCTGGTACGGCAGCCCGGAATCCGGGTGCTCCCGGCCGCCCGTACTCCGGGCCATGGTCCGGCCGCTCTTGAGGTGCCCGATGGACCGCAGCCGCTCAAGGTCGACCCCAGGTTCGCTGCTCAGGCTCATGTCAGCGAAATCTGTATGCCCGCAGCGGCCCCCGAGCCCCCAACCACCTGGAAGGTGTTGCCGGACGCCACGTTCACCGGCTGGCCGTTGAACGGGCCCCAGAACCCCCGCACGCTGGCCGATGACTCCAGGTCGAACGACACGACCGCGGTAGGAGACCCGTTCGACACGAATGACTGGGTGATGAACGGCACCCCCACCGCGCTGCCCGCCGACGATGCGGTGGAACTCGTGGTGCCCAGCGCCCAGCCGGTGCCGTTGGTGTACCCGGACGTCTGGGTGGCAAGTTCCGTGCCCGCCGCCGACGCCGTGCTCAGCGTCGAGTTGAGCCGCAGCTTCATGATCCCCGCGGCCATCGCGGTGAACGCGGACGGGAAGCCGGCCGTGCCGCCGGTCGGCGTCAGCGCGTTGAGGATGTTTGAAATCTGCGTGTTATCTATGGCTGCCATTTACTGCTCCTGCCCCGCGTCCGCGGACGCGTCCAGTACGGTTTGCGGGCCGGCGGCCACCACGTTGCCGTCCGGGTCAAGGACCTGCCAGCCTGCGGGCTCCTGCGCGGTATCGCTCACCTGCGGCTCCCGTCGAGCAGCGGCACCTGGTTGCCGTCAGTGCCGAACTCACGCGTGAACTCGTGCGTGAACTCGATGGTGGCCTTGATGATCGTCTGCCCGCCGGCGGCGACCTGCTGGCAGTCCGGGGTCAGCACCCGCCAGCCCTGCTCCGGTTCCCACGGGGGCGGCACCGGCCGGGCCACGCCTATCAGGTGCATGCGGCCCCCTCCCTTATTCCGCGACTTTCAGGTACACGTCGTAGATGCAGTTCACGGCGCTGATCTGGTAGATGACGAACGGGTACGTGCCCGACGAGCTCCACAGCGCCCACTCCCCCGGCAGCCACGTCCAGATGATCCCCGCCCCGGCCACCGCCTGCAGCGGCGCCCGCCTCGTGTACGTGGTGGCGATCGTCGGGTACGTGGCATAGGTGGGGATCAGCTGCGTGGTGCCCGCCCCGCCCTGGGAGTTCTGCACGGTGGCCCCACCGGACGGCGTGACACCCGCGGTGGTGCCCCACGCCAGCCCGATCTCGCACGCCGCCCCGGACACGTTGAAGATCCCGACCTCGCGGAGCTCCGGCATGCCCACGGTCGCGGACAGCGCGGCGGGCAGGATCGCGGCGATGACGGAGGCCGCGGACCCGGCGGTGGTCTTGGTGACCGCGGCCTCAGCGACACCGATCATGTCAGCTCACCGCCCCGACGATCCCCGACGCATCCGGATACCCAAAAGATATTGTTTCCGTTGCAGTCCACGTTTGCCCGGAAGCCTTGGTACCTTGGTTCGAAATACCCCGGTTGAACAGCGCAAACCCGCCCGCCAGTCCGTTGAGGTACACGCCGGACGCGGTGGCGTTGTCCGTCCCGAACTCCTGCCATGCGAAGTTCCCGACACCGGTGC
>Ga0310037_10001850_pt1 | contig 11375 bp, 6 predicted proteins | sample Sb_taG_11_FD_200239 | JGI IMG/M metagenome (GOLD analysis project Ga0310037, IMG submission 200239) | Peat soil microbial communities from Weissenstadt, Germany - Sb_50d_3_AS metaG (v2) (version 2) | ecosystem: Environmental > Terrestrial > Soil > Wetlands > Peat | place: Germany: Weissenstadt...
GATCCCGAGGTCCGCCTCGAGGTCGAGATCCAGATCGAGCATGTCGATCGGATACCCCGTCTTCTCCGCCACCACCTCGAGCACCCGCGCGCGCACGGGATCGTCCGGCGCCGCAGGCGAGGCCGCGGCGGGCGATGCCTGCGTGGGAGCCGTGGGTAGCGGCGCGGGGCGGGGCGGCACGACGGGCGTCGCAGCGGCGATCGGGGCTAGACGCGGCGCCGGAAGAGTCGCTAGGGTCGCCGCGGGCGGCGCCGTCACGACGGCGGAGGGCGATCCCATGTCCCGTAGCCGCAAGGTCCGCTTCACGGTCTCGAGCTCGACGCTCGCCAGCCCGCTCGTCCTTCGCAGCCAGGCGTCGAAGGCCGCCGCTTCAGCCACACGGTAGGCGTAGCCAAGCGCCTCGGGCGCTCGGCGCGCTCCGTCCCGGGCGGGCACGCGCCGCGAGAGGGTCAGGCTGATCTGCGAGCCGAAGCCCGCGCCAAGTCGCAGCGCGTACTCCGGGTCGTAGGCACCGCCGCGCGAGAGATGCAGCGGGCCGAGCTCGGGGTCCTCGTCGCGATGGTTCGGCACTGGCGGCACGATGCCGGTCTCGAGCGCTTTGATCGCGACCACGTCCTCGATGCCGACGCCCATCGGATGGCCGGTGAAGCCCTTGGTGTTGGCGATCAAGATCTCGGCGGCGCGCGCGCCGAACACCCGGCGCAGCGCCTGCACCTCCGCGGCGGCGCTGCCGCCCCGCGCCGGCGTGTAGGTCTCGTGGGACACGAAGACAAGATGCGGCGCGATCTCCGCGCGCCCGACGCCGCCCCGCGCCTCCGCGCGCGCAACCAGCCGCTCCATCATCGCGCCGATGTGCTCGACGTCGAGACGCGTGCCGTGGAACGCGCTGTTCGCCGTCTCGGCCGCGAGCACCTCGCAGATCGGGTCGAGTCCGCGCTCGCGTGCCGCCTCGGCGCTCTCGATCACGATCGCCGCGGCACCCATCCCGAGGATCATCCCGTGTCGGCGCCGATCGAAGGGCAGCGCGGCCTCCTCCACGAGCTCGTCCGTCGCCGCGGCCCCTGTGGCGAGGAAGCCCGCGCCCATCCACGGGAGGAGGTGTTCGCTCGTGACATCGTCCGCCGCCAGCACCACGACGCGCCGGCAGCGACCGCTGCGGATCCAGTCCTCCGCAACCGCCACCGCCTGCGTCGTGCTCGCGCAGGCGGCGTTTAGGTGCGTGTTCGGGCCGCGCGCGCCGATCAGCTCGGCGAACTGCGAGTGGCCCATGGCGAGCACGCGGAAGAGGAAGCGCCGGTCGAAGGCGTAGGGATGCGCCTCGAGTTCCCCGCGCAGTTCGTGGATGCGGCGATCCACCTCCTCAAGGATCACTCCGTGGCCGTCGCCCGTCTCCACGATGCGCGCCCGCAGGCTCTCGAAGTCGGCGAGCGAGGCCGCGCGGGCGCGATGCTCGTGGTAGCGGTCGAGCTCATCTGCGAAGGCATCGAGCCCGGGGAAAGCCGCGGCGAAGATCACACCCGTCTCATCGCGTAGCCCGTCGGGCAGCATCCAGCGGTCGGGCAGCCGCGTTCCCTTCGACGTCGTGCGGTAGTGCATCGAGAGCGGGATGCCGGCGTCGCGAAGGGCGTCGAGGCCCGCTGCGATGGCGAGGCGCGTCGTCACGTCGAGGGCCGGTACGCGGTCGACCGGAACGCCGAACTCCTCCGCGAGGTCGAGCCGGCCGGCGCGCGCCGCGAGCTTAATCACCTCCGCCGCGCTCTCGATCCTCTCGAAGCTCGGGCCACCGACCTCGCTCTTCACGAGCCGCGTGACGTTCTTCTCCACCATCGCGTGTCGGTGGCGCTGCGGGATCACGTCGATCATCTGCTCGCCGTGAAGGATGCGCGCGACGTTGGCGTCGCTGAAGACGTGGTCTCCCGCGGGCAGACCGAGCGCAGCGCCGGTCACGACGACGGGCGCTCCGTCGTCCCGTCCGCCCGTACCGCCCCAGACCGCGAGCCCGCGGTCGAGGAACTCCGCGAAGAGGTGGCCGAGGGCAAGCAAGCGATCGTCCCCCCCGGCCGGCGGCCCGGCAGCGAACGAACTCGCCACGGCGCGCGCGAGCCCGGACGGCGCCGCCGCGACGGACGTCTCTGCCAGCGGGCCGGCGCCGACGCCGGCGGCCCAGCAGCCGCAGAGCGCGAGGTCGAAGGACTCGAGTTCGCCGTTTTTCGGATGATTCGTGAAGAGCGCGACTACCTCGGGATCGTCGGCGAAAACGTCCTCGACGAAGCCGTGCAACGCTTTCTTGGGCCCGACCTCGACGAAGAGGCGCGCACCGAGGGCGTGCAGGGTGCGAAGCCCCGCCGCAAAGCGCACAGGCGAAGCCACCTGCCGCGAGAGCAGGTCGAGCATCTGCGGCACCGCGTCCGGACCCGTGGGATAGAGCTCGCCCGTCACGTTCGCGACAAGCGGGATGCGCGGCAGCGCGAAGTGCAGGCGGGAGAGCACCCGGCGCAACGGCTCGCTCGCGGGCGCGACGATCGGCGTGTGGAAGGCGTGGCTCACCGACAGGCGGACGACCTCATGCCCACACTTCGTGAGCACCTCCATCGCCGCCGCCACCGCGGCGCTCGGCCCGCCGATTACTACCTGGCTCCGGCTATTGTGGTTCGCGATCACGACGCCGCCGCCGAGCGCCGCGAGCGAGCGTTCCACCTCCTCGGCGGGGGCAAACACCGCCGCGAGCCAGCCCGGATCGGGCACGTCGAGGCCCGCCATCTCGCGCCCGCGGGCGGCGACGGCCTCGAGTGCCTCCTCGAAGGGCAGCGCTCCCGACGCGACAAGCGCGGCGTACTCGCCGAGGCTGTGACCCATGACGAGGTCCGGCGTGATGCCGTGCGCCGCGAGGAGCCGCGTAAGCGCCGTGTCCACGGCCAGGACGGCGGGCTGCGTGATCGAGGTCTGCCGCAGGTCCTCTTCCGCCTGTGCGAGCGCTGCGCGGTCCGCGCCCTCCACGAAGATGTAGGACGAGAGTGAGCGGCCGAGGATCGGCGTCATCACGCGATCCGCCTCGTCGAAGGCGCCCCTCACGATCGGATCGGAGGCCCGGAGCCGCGCGAGCATGTTCGGGTACTGCGAGCCCTGTCCCGTGTAGAGGAAGGCGACCTTCGGCGCCGGTCCGCGACCGCGGAAGACGCCCTGGGGACGTAGCGCGCGCCATGCCGCGGGCGCGTCCGCCTGGAGGGCTTTCCGCGCGCGGCCGGCGCGCTCGGCGAGCTGCGCGGCGTCGCCGAACGTCAGGGCGATCCGCTCGGGCGAGCGCAGGTCCGCTCCCGTGGGCGGCTCCGGTGCCGGCACGCGACCGGCCTCCGCCTCGCGCCACACCGCCTCGAGCCGCTCGGCGAGCGCCGCCGGCGTCCGCGCCCCGAGCAGCAGCCCGCCGCGCAGCGCGCCACGCGGGGCCGCTTGCCACCGATCGCGCGGAGCGGCCGCGACGGTGCCTCCTCCCGCCGCGATGTTCGTGGGGACCGATACGACCGTGCGACGCGCGCCCGCGATCCGACCTGGCACGTACTCCTCGAGCACGAGGTGGAAGTTCGTGCCGCCGAAGCCGAAGGCGCTGACGCCGGCTCGGCGAACGCCGTCCGGGGGAGTCTCCCATGGACGCAGTTCGGTGTTCACCCGGATCGGAGAGCGAGCGAAGTCAATGGCGGGGTTCGGAGTGCGGCAGTTGAGGCTCGGGGGGAGCAGCTTCTCATGCAGCGAGAATACGGCCTTCAGCAGGCCCGCCGCGCCGGCCGCGCCTTTCAGATGACCGATGTTCGACTTCACCGAGCCGAGAGCGACCGAGCCCGGCGGGAGCGACGCGCCGGCGAAGGTCTCGGCGAGGCTCTGCACCTCCACGACGTCGCCCACGCGCGTCGAGGTGCCGTGCCCCTCCACCAGCACGCCCGGCATCGGCGTGAGGCCGGCGCTCTTCCAGGCGCGCTCGATCGCGAGCTTCTGGCCGACGGGATTCGGCGCAGTGATCCCCTTGCCCCGGCCGTCGCTCGCCCCGCCGATCCCGCGCAGCACCGCGTAGATGCGGTCACCCGCGCGCTCGGCCTGCTCGAGGCGCTTCAACAGGAAAATCGCCGCGCCTTCGCCCATGACGAAGCCATCTGCGCCGTCCGCGTACGGCCGCGTGCCGGTGGCGGAGAGCGCGCCGATCTTGCAGAACTTCACGTAGGTGGAGGCGCCCATGTTGCGGTCGATGCCGCCGCACAGCACCGCGTCGTAGTCTCCCTGCACGAGCCCCTCCGCCGCGGCATCGATGGCGGCCATCGCCGACGCGCACGCCGCGTCGCACACGTAGTTCGGTCCGCGCAGGTTGAAGAGGTTCGAAACGCGCCCAGCGAGGCAGTTCGCGAGCTCGCCCGGCAAGGTGTCCTCGGTGCTCAGGGGCAGCCGGGCAGCGAAGCGCTCGTGGGTCTCCTGCTCGATCGCGCGTCGCGCGTCCGGCGGGAGCGACGCGAAGCTCGGCGCCGATTCCAGCGCCGCCCCGAACTCCGGGAAGTAGATGCGGAGCGCCGTCAGGTAGTGCTTCTCGCCGGCCATCGCATTGCCGAACACAACGGCGGTCCGCTCGAGATCGAGCGGGCGCTCCGGGAAGTGGGCGTCGTGCAGCGCGGCCCGCGTGCAGGCCACCGCCCACTTTTGCGCGTCGTCCATGGCGTCGCTGACGCGCGGCGGGATCGGGAGCTTCCACGCCATGGGGTCCCAGCTCCACTCGCGCACGAACCCACCGATCCGCGAGTAGGTCTTTTCCGGAGCGGCGGGATCGGGGTCGTAGTACTGGTCGGGGTCCCAGCGATCCGGCGTGACGTCGGAGATGCTGTAGCGCCCGCGCTTCACGTTCTCCCAGAACGCGCGGGCGTCGGGCGCGTCGGGCAGGATCGCTCCGACGCCGACGATCGCGATCGCGAAGCCCCGGCCTTCTCCCGCCGCCGCCACGAGGCTCAGCGCTCCGCCGCGGGCACAGCGCGCCCGTAGAGCGCGTCGCTCACCGCATCGAGATCCGCCAGCGCGCCGGCCTGGGCACGCTGGATCGCGGGCAGGCCGAGGGCCGCCTCGAAGACGCGCAGCTCCGCGTCGGCGAGGCTCGCCGAGCCGTGCACCCAACGCAGTCCCCCGCCGGCGATGCGTAGCGCCGTCTCGCGCGCCGCGCAGCGTGCGACCGCCGCCAGGCCCGCGGCCGGGAGACGCGGCTCCGACTTCTCGGGCAGGTCGCCCGTCGTCGCGCGCGCCGCTCGCCGTGCAGCAGCCGCCGTGCCTTCCGCGAGTGCCGCGAACTCGCCGAGGCGCATCAGCAGGTGCTGGTGCCGCGTCAGCCGGTGCACGCGCATGTGCTCCATCACCTCGGCCAGCGCGTGCAGCGCCAGCGCGGCGAACTGTGCGCCGACCTCGGGCTGAGCCGCGTGCAGCGCTTCCAGCTCCGCGGCGCGGTCGTGGTAGTGGCGGCCACGCGTCTTGAGATGCAGCTGCCAGCGGTCGCGCGCGATTGTCATCTCCATGATCTCGGAAGTGCCTTCGTAGATCGTGGTGACTCGGACGTCGCGCCGTATCTTCTCGACCCCGTACTCGCGCGTGTAGCCGTAGCCGCCGAGGGCCTGGATGGCAGCGTCCGCCGCGGCATTACCGGCCTCCGTCGCGAGGTACTTCGCTATCGCGCCTTCGGTGTTCTTGGGCTCGTCCGCGGCGGCCTCGTCGAGCCGCTCCGCAGTCTCCTCGACGAAGGCTCGCGCCGCCTCGAGGCGCACGGCGTGGGGCACGATCAACTTGTGCGTGTAGCCCTGCTTCTCCGAAAGCGGAGCGCCGGCCTGCACGCGCTCACGCGAGTACGCGATTGCGCGATCGAGGGCCGCCCAGCCCGCGCCGAGGCCGAAGGCCGCGACCATGAGCCGCGTGTAGCCGAACACGGCCTGCGCCTGGAGTAGGCCCTGCCCTTCCACGCCGCCGACGAGGCGCTCAGGCTCCACGATCACGCCGTCGAGCGACAACGCCGCGGTGTTGCTCGCGCGGATCCCGTGCTTGTCCTCCGGCCGGCCCGCGGAGAAGCCGGGCGTGTGCGGATCCACCACGAACCAGGTTGGCCCGCCGGGCGCGTTCGCGAGGATCGTGCACGCATCGGCCACGCCACCGTTGCTGATCCACTGTTTGTTGCCTTGGAGCCGGTACCCGACCGTGCAACCCGCCTCGACGATGGGCGTCGCGGTGGTGCGGAGCGCCGCGAGGTCGCTGCCGGCCCCCGGCTCGGTCGCCCCGTAGGCCATGAGCAGCCCTTCTTCGGCGATCCGGCCGAACCAGTACGCGCGCTGCGCCGGCGTCCCGCCCACGCGGATCGGCTCGCTGCCGAGACAGGTCGCGAGCAGGCCGGTAGCGACGCCGACGTCGAGGCGCGCCAGCTCCTCGCACACGCGATAGACGTCGAAGGCGCCGCCGCCCATGCCGCCGTGCTCTTCCGGGACGAATACAAGGTGGATCCCGAGCTCGGGACCACACATGCGGCGGATCGTCTCGACGGGCATCTCGTCCCGGGCGTCGAGCTCGAGGAGGCGTGCGTCCGGAAGCTCGCTCTTCGCGAAGTCGCGGAACGAGGCCAGGATCATTTCGAGGGATTGACGATCGAGAGTCGTGACCGACACCCTGACGGAGCAGAGAAACTTTCCGCCAGCTCTGATCCTGACACGCCCTGCCGGTGAAGACCGTCGGCCATCCGACAGAAGTGAGGCCGCTCGCCGGGCGATTGATCCCGGGGGGCGCGGCGTTTCGAGACGCCGCGTGCGATGTCCGCGCACCGGCGCCAAAGGTGATCGCGATCCGTGAGGAGACCGCCGAGCTGGACGCTCTGCAAGACCGCTTGGGACGCGCCTCCCTGCTTTCGGTCCGCGAATTACCCGGAGTCGAGGATGGTTCCGCTCTTATCGCCAACGCAAAATCTTATTCCGTCGAGCTGCGGGCGATCGATTCTGCGATGAAGGGCTTTCCTCAAAACCTTTTGAAAGCAAAAATGCCTTGCGTACTGCGAACGGGGCCGGAGGGCTTGGCGACGCAAGTCGATACCTTCAAGGACCGCCTGCGCGAGTCCATGAGCCGCGAAGCGCGCGACACTCACACTGTTCACTTTCATCGACAGACGAGCGTCTACCGCACCGGCGATCCTGCGGATGGGGTCTATTTCATCGAAACCGGCCTGATCAAGCTCTCGGTGCTCGCTCCGGGGGGAAAGGAGTGCCTGCTGGCGATTCACGCCCCGGGTGACGTGTTTGGCGAGCTATGCCTGGCCGGGGAACATGGGGTTCGGCGGGAGACGGCCACGGCCATGGAGGACACGACGCTAAAGGCGATCCCGTGCCGGGAGTTCCTCGCCCGCCTGCGCCACGACGCGCTGCAGGAGGGTTTCATGCACTACCTGGCAGAGCGCGTCACGAGCCAGCAGGAGATGATCGCGCACCTGGTGACGGTGGATGGCGAGCGTCGGCTCGGAGAGACGCTGCTGATGCTGGGAAAGCGTCTCGGCAAGCCAGACCCGCACAGTCGGCGGATCGCGGCTCGAATCTCGCACGAGGAGCTGTCGCAGATGGTGGGGACAACGCGGCCGCGGATTACGGAATTCATGAACAGACTCCGTACGCTTGGGCTGATCAAGGTCACCGCCGAGCACCATCTGATTGTGAAGGAAAAGAAGCTTCGCACCCACCTCGAGGGCATCTCCTCGATCCCGGCCGGCCGCAGATCTTTGTTTTCGAGAAGTGTTCAATATTGACCCGACAGCAGTCGGGTGGAACGATCGGCGAATACACAACCTCAGGGGTAACGGTGAATGCCTCGCTGAGCACGGGGTTGTATGGCGCGAATGGGATCTCAATATCTGGATCGAATCTGTTTGTCGCGAACTATAGCGGCGGAATTGTTGGCGGCGGAACGATTGGCGAATACACCACCTCAGGCGCGACGGTGAACGCCTCGCTGATTGCGGGGTTGACTGGTCTGTATGGCATAGCGGTGGTGCCCGAGACCGTGCCGGAACCCTCAACCGCGCGGCTCTTCTCAGCGGGCATTGTCGGCCTCGCCGTCCGACGCCGCCATCCTCGTTCGGCGAGCCGGATCACGCTGTGGTCCTCTCGCGGGAAGCGGACCACTACCTCGCCTGGCGCTCGGTCTCCCGACGCACCGCGATGTCATGGAGATCCGACGCTGAGAGCGTTCCCGCCACCTGTGATTCGCCACTACCCCTTCGTCTTCGTTAGCAGACGATCTGCTGGCGAAGGGCGACGCTCTCGAGAACGAGGCCGAACACGAGCGGCCGAGCACCCGAAGGCTGTGGAACAGGGCGGTCAGGACGAGGCTAAAAGCCTTGTCTCCCAGGGGCATGCCTGGAGGAGTGAGTTTCGCGAGTGGACGCTACGCTGCTTCACCTCTGGGCTCCTCGCCGCGGACAAGGTCTAGTCCGTGGCTCTGCAGGAGCGCATTGAGGTGTGCTGTCACGGCCGAAATGCGTTCTATCGGGCGCAAAGCCTTGAGGCGCTTTTGGTCGTCCGGCGGGAGGGTTCCGATGTATTGATTTGCGAGTTCGATTGATCGGTTGAATCCATCGAGGGTTTTCCAGATGAGGAGCCAATCTGTCGGGCTCACCACTTCGCCTCCGTCGCCCTCGCCCCCGCGCTCTTTTGCCACAAGGCTCATCAAGCTTCAAGCAAAAAATGACCGTGGGAGTCCTACTTTTCTCAGCCTTACCACCGGGTAAACACGAGATCGTGCGTCGGCGAAGCTCCTGCCGTCGCGCATGGGCGAGCCCGTCGCGCCACGATGGAGCTGAGCGCGCGGGTGGGTGTGCTCGACGACCCCCGCCGCCGCCGGGCGGCGGCTCTGGGACGGCGTGCTGTAGGCGCGAGGATCGGCAGTCAACGTCTGATTCTGCTCGGCGAAACTCGTGGACGAGCCGAGCCGTGTGGTCCGAGCGGGGCACTTCGCTGCTCCTCTACCTCGTTCGTATCATTGTCCCATCGGCGTCGCGCTCGCCGGCCGATGTGCGTCCAACCACGCCGCGATGCGCGGGAAGACCTCGTCCGGCGCGTGGCGCCCGAGCACGAGATCGACGTGGCTGTATTCGTGCTCGAGGCCGGCCTCCTTGCCCGCGACGAACATGTCCTTGTCCTTCGAGCCGATCCGCTCGTACACTCGCCGGATGTCTGCCGCCGGAGTGAGCCCGTCGCGGCTCCCCGCGATCACGAACATGGGCGTCGCGATCCGGTCGAGATGGTCGGAGAACGCGAAAAGGTCGTAGCAGTCGCTCATCCGCTTCGCCTCGTACCACCGCGCGAACTCCACGAGCAGCGAACGCGGCAGGTCCTCCACTCCCCGCGCCATCATGAAGCGCACGACCTCGAGGTCGAGGTTGTCGTCGTGCCAGCCCCAATCGCGGAGCGGCTCGCGCAGGAGCGCTGCGATCGGGCCAGCGAACGGCGCTCCGAGTCGTGCGAGCGCACCGGTCGGGATCCGCGCGGGTGCGTAGCGCAGGAAGCGCCGGAGCCCGACCCAGACGTCGAGCGTCTCGTGCCCCACGTCCATCATGCCGGGCGACGCGATCGTCACCGCCCCCGCCACACTGCTGCCCGCGGGCGTCATGAGGAGGGCGTACGCCACCATGCCCCCGAGCGAGTGGCCCACCCACAAAACGCGCGGGCGACCCGACACGCGGCGCACGAGGCTGAGCGCCGCGGGCGCGTCGTGCTGTGCGTAGTCCTCAAACGACCACGCGTAAGGCACCGGCGGGAGCTGGAGCCGTCGTCGCGATGAGCCGGCGCCTCGCAGTTCCACCAGCCAGACGTCGTAGCCGCGCGCGACGAGGTAGCGCGCGAGGCTCGTGCGCCCTGGGCCATCGAGGTTGAAGCGGTTCGAGCCCATCCCGTGGCAGAGCACCACCGGAGTCGCGTGCGCGCGCCGGGCGGGCGCGTAGCGGTGGATGGCGATACGCCAGCCATCGCGCGTCTGCGCGCGGTGGAGCACGGACGGGGCGTGGCGCATGCGGCCACCGCGAGAACAGCAGCGTAGGCGCGTCGGCATAGTCGCAGAAGGTTAGATCGGCGCCGCGGTTACGGCCCAATCAGTCGGCACCCTCCTCTCATCGCAGAGAGAAGCCCTCTCCCGCCGATCGGCCTCCTCGGACCCAAGAAACCCGTTTTCTCTTTCCTGGGCGCGCGCGCCGACGGGTGGGGGGACTTCGGCCGGTTTGGCCGCGATCGGACCGGATTTCGTGCGCCTTGGATGACGCATGAAAGCGTGGAGCAGGAGCGCGCAACTTCGCAACCTAACGATGTTTAACGACTTCCGGCGCGGAAGGGCGGACGGTACCGCAGGGGGCCACTGCGCTCAGCGCCGGGCGAAGTGGAGGGCCGTTTCGAAGGCCGCGCGCGTGAATGCGAGGACCCGGGCAAAGTCCTCGTCGCTGAGAGCGCGCGCCGCCTCGGCGCCGCGCAGAACATTCACGAACTCGCGCTCCCGCTCGAGCTCGAGCGGCAGCTCGCCGATCCCCCAGTCTTCGAGCAGCTGCCAGAGGATGGGGTTGTACGTACGGACCAGCCGCGAGACGAAGGGCACCGGGTCGTGGCGGGCGATGATCGCGGCGAGCCGAAGCGTCAGCTCGAAGGAGAGCGTCGCGGTGCCGGCCTCCACTGCCGCCAAAATGGAGTGATCCGAGAGCTTGAGCGCCTCGGCAAGCTCGTCGAGCGTTAGGCCCGCCAGCTCGCGGAGCTCCCGGACGTAGCCGCCCACCTCGCGTCGCATTTGCTCGCTGCCGGGAAGGAGCGCCGCGACGCCAGCGCCGCCCACGTCCACGGCGCGGCGCAGAAAGCCAGCCGCCGCGTGCTCGACCAGCTGGGTCAGCCGCTCGCCGAGTGAGGTGCCCCGCGGGCGCGTGGGCAGGGGGCGCGAGCGCCTCTGCCCAACCCGCTTCCTCGACCGCGCCGCGCTCTTCTTCCGCGCTGCAGCCCGCTGCCCTTGGTTCGCCGTCCCGTGCCCCGCTGCCGTCTTCCGCACCTTCTTGCGTCCGACCTTCCTGTGTACCGCCATGGGCGCCCTCCAGAACAGCGCTCAGCCGAGCCCACGGAAGAGCCGGCAAAGTTCGCCGGTGCAGCCCGCCTCGGAGCAGCGACCGTGGGCGATCGTAGAATGGACGAAGACGCAGCCGACCGCGAGACGCACGAGCGTAATGTGCGCGGGGCACGGCAGCTAGGAGAGTGACCCAAGACTCGTCGTTACGGATAAAATGACAGTCATGGGGGATGAGATCCAGTTCAAAGCGTACGAGCAAGGGCAAGGGCAGCTGCTCCCGGGCTTCGTGGGGGACGCGCTCG
>Ga0310037_10001851_pt1 | contig 11372 bp, 10 predicted proteins | sample Sb_taG_11_FD_200239 | JGI IMG/M metagenome (GOLD analysis project Ga0310037, IMG submission 200239) | Peat soil microbial communities from Weissenstadt, Germany - Sb_50d_3_AS metaG (v2) (version 2) | ecosystem: Environmental > Terrestrial > Soil > Wetlands > Peat | place: Germany: Weissenstadt...
ATCACCGGCCCCGGCACACAGCCGGCGGTCAACACCAGGCCGCTGTTCAAGCTGATGGTGGAGCGCAAGGCGTCCGATCTTTTTTTTACATCGAACGCGCCGATCAAGATCAAGATCGAAGGCCAGATCTACCCGATCAACAAGCAGGTATTGCCACCGGCGGCGGTGCGCTCGATCTGCTTCGGTCTGATGACGCCGCAGCAGATCGAAGCGCTGCAGCGCGAGCTGGAGATCGATTTCGCGATTTCCGAGCCTGGTCTGGGCCGCTTCCGCGTCAATATCTTCTATCAGCGCGGTTATCCGGCCATGGTGCTGCGGTACATCACGGCCGATATGCCGCGACTGGATTCGTTGGGCCTGCCGGACACGCTGATCGAGCTATCGATGCTCAAGCGCGGCCTGATCCTGTTGGTCGGCGCTACCGGATCCGGTAAATCGACCACGCTGGCGGCGATGATCAACTATCGCAACGAGAACGCGTCTGATCACATCGTCACGATCGAAGATCCGATCGAATTCCTGCACACCAACAAGCGCTCGATCATCAACCAGCGGGAAGTCGGTCTCGACACCAAGAGCTACGATCGCGCGCTGCGCGGGGTGATGCGCGCCGCGCCCGACGTCATCCTGATCGGCGAGATCCGCGATCGCGAGAGCATGCAGGCATCCATCAACCTGGCTGGCACCGGACATCTGGTGCTGGCGACCTTACATGCCAACAACTGCGCCGAGACGTTCGACCGCGTCATCAACATGTTTCCCCTCGACCAGCACAAGCAGGTCACCCTCGACCTCTCGCAATACCTGCGCGCGGTACTGGCGCAACGGCTGGTTATGGGCGTCGACAACAAGCGGGTCGCGGCGGTGGAGGTCATGCTCAACACCCCGCATATCTCCGAGCTGATCAAGCGTGGTGACGTCAGCGGCATCAAAGAATCGATCATGCGGAGCGGCGACAGGGAAGTATTCAGCTTCGATGCCTCGCTGCATAAGCTCTTCCAGGAAGGCCGCATCAGCCTGGACGAGGCGCTGGCCCACGCGGATTCGCGTACCAATCTCGAGGCCAAGATCAACTTCGGCTGAACCGGCTGCTTAGACGCAGCGGGCGGAACCGGCCCCCCATGCAGATAAGGACTACCTGGCGCGATTTTTAATTATAAAAATCGCGCCAGGTAGTCCTTATCTGCGTAGGTCATCGACGCTCCCGTTATGCCTAATCAGCCGGTTCAGCCGGGAAGATAGCGTTGGCCTCGAATACGGGGCCATCGACGCACACGCGTTTCATCGCGGGCCCCGCCGGCGTCTGCACCGCCACCGCGCAGCCGGCACAGCCGCCTACCGCGCACACCATGAATTCCTCGAGCGCGACCTGGCAGGGCACAGAGAATTCACGCGCCAGACGGGCCGTGGTGGCGAGCATCGGCGTCGGGCCGCAGGCGAAGATTTCTGTTTCGGCGAGCGCGATCGGCGACAGCGCACGCAGCCAGGCGCGCGCAAGCTCAGTCACGTAGCCGTCGAAACAGCCCGGAAAGCCCGATAGCGTGGCCAGCCTCGACGGCACACCCCATTCTTCGAGCACCGGCATGCCGGCGATCACCGCGTCGGGCATGCCTGGAATCATGATGGTCGAGGGCCGCGTGCGGAACGGGAAGGGGATCTCCGAGCCCATCAGCACCAGGGGTTTCCAGGCGGCCCCGGCGCCTGGGCGCAGCTGCTCGGCCAGGAATACCATCGGCGGAATGCCGACGCCGCCGCCGACCGCGAGCACGCGCGGGCGCTGCGGATGCAGCACAAAACCCTGACCTATGGGCCCGAGCACGCTCAGCTGCTGTTGCGGCTCCACGCGGGACAGCGCGCGCGTGCCGGCCCCGACGACCTTGTAAAGCACCTCGATCCAGCCAGCGGCAGCGTCGGCGCGCATGATCGATAGCGGCCGGCGCATCGGCAGGTCAGCGGCGCAGCGCAAATGTACGAAGCTGCCGGGTGTGGCCCGGGCCGCACAGCGCGGCGACTGCAGACGCAGCACATGCTGCTCGCCTTCGAAGTGGGTATGCGCCAGGACCGGCGCGTCTTCGAGCATGATCGTGCCGCGATGGGGCCGGGCGGCTGCGGCGGCCGCGGCGCCATTCACTGGGGCCGCGACGCTCACGGCGCCAATCTGCCGGCGACGGTCTCCAGCAGCGCCATACGTACCGCGACGCCGTTGCTGACCTGGGAGCGGATCACCGATTGTGGTCCGTCGGCGATTTCGGAGGCGATCTCGATGCCGCGGTTCATCGGCTGCGGGTGCATCACGATCGCATCGGCGCGCGCGCGCGCCAGGCGTGCCGGCGTGAGTCCGTAGCGGTTGAAATACTCTTCGCCGTCGGGAATTGCGGTTTCGGCAAAGCGCTCCTTCTGAATTCGCAGCATCATCACCACATCGACGCCTTCGAGTCCCTGCTCGAGGGTCTGGAAGCGCGGGCAGCCGCCAAACTCCTGCGGCTCGGGCATCAACGCCGGCGGCGCCACGATGCGGATCTCGCGTGCCTGCAGAATCCGAAAGACCTGATAGGCCGAGCGCGCGACGCGCGAATGGCGGATGTCGCCGACGATGGCGATGCGCAGCGCCTCGATGCTCCCCTTGTGCTGGCGGATGGTCAGCGCATCGAGCAGGCCCTGGGTCGGATGTGACAGATGGGCTTCGCCGGCCGAGAGTACGCTGACCCTGGGGGCGACATGCGCGGACACATGCGCGAGCACACCGGGTTCGGCATCGCGGATCACGAACACGTCGAAATGCAGCGCCTGCAGCGTGAAGATCGTGTCGAGCATGCTCTCGCCCTTGACCCGCGAGGACAGTTGCAGCTCGAGATTGACCACTTCGGCACCGAGCCGCCGGCCCGCGAGTTCGAAGGACACGCGCGTGCGTGTGGACGGTTCGGTGAATAAATTCGCAATGGTCACGCCCTGCAGGGTGTTGCCGGTCGGCGGCCGTTCGCCGATGCCGCGGGCGAAATGCTGCGAGCGCTGCAGCAGCGCCTCGATTTCGTCGCGGCGCAGACTCTCCAGCGTGATCAGGTGACGCAGGGAGCCGTCTGCGCGCCTTTGCTCAATCATCGATGCGGCCTTCACCTCTGAGCCAGCGTTCGAGAATGATAGCGGCTGCGGCGCTGTCGATGTCAGCATGTTGGACCCGGCGACGCCGCTGCCTGCTGGCGCGCTGCCGCTTGAGCTCGGCCGCGGCCTCGATCGAGGAGGCGTATTCGTCGGTGCGGTGCACCGGCCGCTGCGCACGCGCGGCAAGAGCGGCGGCGAATTGGTCGGAGCGGGCGGCTAAGTTGGACAGTGAGCCATCGGCGTGGCGCGGACTACCGACGACCAGCAGCTCCGGTTGGTACTCGTGCAGCAGGCGCTCGATGGCGGCCCAATCGATGCCGCGGTCGGTCACACGTACCGCCGCACGGGGTGCAGCGGCGTTGCTGACGGTATCGCCCGAGGCGACTCCAATGCGACGTAGACCGAAATCGAAGGCCAGGACGACACGGGTTTGCGCCTCAGGCATGACCCGCAGTGAAACTGACGCGGGAGCTGTCCACGCCGAGCAGCTGCCACGCTGCCTGCCAGCGATCTTCGAAGGGCAGCTCAAACACGATGCGCTCGTCGATCGGCAAGCTCAGCCACGCGTTGTCCAGCATTTCGCGCTCGAGCTGTCCGGCATCCCAGCCCGCATAGCCCAAGGCCACGACAGCGCCATGCGGGCCTTCGCCGCACGCGATCGCCGCCAGTACGTCACGCGAGGTCGTGACCTGCACGTTGTCGGAGATCCGGTGGGTGGAATCCCAGGAGCCGCCCGGCCGGTGCAGCACGAAGCCGCGATCGGTATGCACCGGGCCGCCACGCAACACTGGTTGCTCGCTGATGCGTATGTCGAAGGGCTCGAGCTTCATCTGTGCCATCACGTCGCCGAGCTTCATGCCCATAGGCTTGTTGAGCACAATGCCGAGCGCTCCGCGATCGCTGTGTTCGCATACGAGCGCGACCGTCTGGGCAAAGTTGCCGTCCGACAGTGAGGGCATCGCAATCAGCAGATGATTGGCTAACGATTCGGTAGTGCCCATATAAGCGAGTATGCGGGCAGTACCGCACGCTCTCAAGGTCCCGTTGAAGTATCTGACGATACGGTCACAGCCCCCGATTGCAGCGAACCGGCGACGAAATCCCATTGATAAGCGAAGCGCAATTGTGAGTATCCGGCGGCCAGATCGGCGGGGAACGGCTCGAACGGACTCGCAAGCTTCAAAATCGTGAGCGCCGCCTCATCGAGGGCGCCGGAGCCGCTGCTGCGCCGCACACTCGCCTGCTGCAAGCGACCGTTGGCGGCGATTTCGACCTCCACCACCGGGCTACCCGATAACCCGGCATTGCGGACGGCGGAGGGTAGGTTCACGTTGCCCACGCGCTCGACCTTACGCTTCCAGGCCGCCAGATAGGGTGCGAGCTTGGAGGCGCGGGTGTTGGGTGTGACCCAATGCTCATCGTTGGCCTTGCCCCGAAGCAGCAGCTCGACCGCATCGCCACGGCCACTGCGGGCCTCGCCCACCGTGTCGCCGATGAATTCAGGCATTGCATCGGCGCCCGGCGCCGCCGCGGCCGCGTCAAAGTAGCGAATGTCCGCGCTGGGCGCGCTGCTGGCGAGCACCGGCTTATCCACACGGTTGGCGTGGCCGGCGTTGCCACCGCCGTGGCCTGCGTCCTGGCGTGGATAGGGAGCACCGCGGCTGGCGGGGCTCGCAGATGGCAGCGGCACGTCGGTGTTACCGCTGCCGAGCTGGGTACGCTGCGCGAGGTAGACCGCCTGATCGTTGGATTGCGCCTCGGGGACTTCGTCCGTGACTAACAGCACGTCGAGCTGTGGCGTATCGCCGCCGCCGCCGTGCCCTACGGTGGCGAAGGTCAGACCGAGGATCACGGTCGCATGCAGCAGCGCGGCCAGCAGCAGCATCGCCGTCAGCCGCTCGCGCACCGGAGGTCGGCCCTCGCGTAGCGGCAGACCCGGCGTGCCCTGCTTGAGCTGCGAAGAGGCCGTCACGCCGATGAGTATAGCCGCCAATCAGGCCTGTTCAGCGCGCCCGACTCGACAACCGGCGCTCGATAGCGCTCATCAGCCCGCCGCCGATGTCGAGATCGAACTGGCGGTCGAGCTCGCGCACGCCGGTGGGACTGGTGACATTGATCTCGGTGACGTAGCCGCCAATGACGTCCAGCCCGGCAAACAGCACACCGGCCTCGCTCAAGGCCGGACCGATCTGCTGGCTGAGCCAGCGGTCACGCTCATTGAGCGGCCGGCCGACGCCGGTGGCGCCGGCGGCGAGATTGCCACGGTTGTCCGCGGCGTCCGGGATGCGCGAGAGCGCATAGGGCACCGGCTCGCCGTCGACGAGCAGCACGCGCGAGTCGCCGCCGACCACAATGTCGGGCAGGTACTGCTGCACCATCGCGAAACGGCTGCCCCCATCGGTAAGAGTCTCAAAGACGACGCGCGAATTCTTATCTCCCGGCTCGAGCACGAAGATCGAATGCCCGCCCATGCTGTGCAGCGGCTTGCAGACGATCTTGCCATGCGTGCGCGCGAACGCCGCCATCTCGCGCATATCGCGTGTGACCAACGTCGGTGCGCAGCATTGCGGGAACCAGGCGGTGTAGACCTTTTCGTTCATGTCGCGCAGGCCGCGTGGGCGATTGACCACCAGCGCCCCGGCGCTCTCGGCGCGCTCGAGGATGTAGGTGATGTAGACGAATTCGGTATCGAAAGGTGGATCCTTGCGCATCAGAATGACATCGAAGGCGCCCAGAGGTTCCACCGCCGGCGGACCGAGCGTGTGCCAATGCTGCGGATCGGCCTTAACCGACAGCGGCCGCACTCTGCCTTCCGCCACGCCATCGCGCAATCGCAGGTCGCCGGGCTCGAGATAGCTCAGCGCCCAGCCGCGCCCCTGCGCCGCGAGCAACATCGCCAGAGTGGTGTCCTTGGCGAACTTGATGCGCTCGATCGGGTCCATGACCACGGCCAGGCGAACATTGGTGCCCATCGTTGCTCCTTTGAAGCCAGAACCCGCGCCGCAGCGTACAGGGGAACGGGCTTCGTAAGATTATGTTCCGCGGAGCGCTTCTGGGCTCTCAAAAACGTGACGGAGACGGCATAGCAGGGGTTGTGCCGATATGTTAAAACACAACGCTAACTGCGCGCACGCCAGGGTAGCGCTTGGAGGGGTTTTAAGGCCTCGAGTGTCTGGCTCTCCCGGAGGTTCTTTGAGCATGGGATCGACGACAGAAGAGCGGGCTGGGACGGCCACGCCAAGCGGCGGCTCGACGCTCAAGGGCCTGAAAGTCCTGGTGATCGACGACAGCAAGACCATCCGCCGCACGGCGGAGACGCTGCTGGTCAAGGAGGGCTGCGAAGTGTTCACGGCAGTCGACGGCTTCGACGCGCTCGCCAAGATCGCCGACCATCAACCGGATATCGTCTTCGTCGATATCATGATGCCGCGGCTCGACGGTTATCAGACCTGCGCGCTGATCAAACACAACAAAGTCTTCCGCGCCATCCCGGTGATCATGCTGTCCTCCAAGGACGGCCTGTTCGATCGTGCCCGCGGACGCATCGTCGGGTCGGAGCACTACCTGACCAAGCCGTTCACCAAAGATGAACTGCTCGGCGCGATCGAGTCGCACGTCGGGAGATGAAACCATGGCATTGATCCTTATCGTGGATGATTCGCCGACCGAAGTGCATGTGATGCAGAAGGCGCTGGAGCGCCACGGTTACCGTACCGCGGTCGCCGCCGACGGTGCGGAAGGCGTCCGGCTCGCCCGACAGATGCGTCCGGATCTGATCTTCATGGACATCGTGATGCCGGGAATCAACGGCTATCAGGCGACTCGGACGCTGTTGAACGACCCTAACACGAGCGCGATTCCGATCGTGATGGTCACGTCGAAGGGCCATGAGGCTGATCGCGTCTGGGGGCTACGGCAGGGTGCGGTCGACTATCTGATCAAGCCGGTGTCGCCCGACCAACTGGTCGAGAAGGCACAGGCGACGCTTGCCGCCTGACATGCAGGAGGGGGCAGCGCTCAAGAGTCTGCGCGATCGGCCGTTCGAACTGCTCGCCGAGCTCGAGCGGCGTGGTCGCGCGGTGACCGCGAGCGCCGCCGCCGATGCGGCGCAGGCCGGCGAGTGGGTAGGGGTGGCGCTGCGTATGGCCGGGGAGCTTTATTTGGTGGCACGCGAAGAAGCGCGTGAGGTGCTGGGAGTGCCGGCACCGCTCACGCGCGTACCTGGCGCCAAGAGCTGGATTCTCGGCCTGGCCAACGTTCGTGGTCAGCTGCTGCCTATCATCGACCTGCGCGCCTATCTCGGCAGTGGCCCGACGCCCAATGCACGCGCTTCGCGCGTAATCGTGGTCAATCACCGTGATATTCCGGCCGGTCTCGTGGTCGATGAAGTTTTGGGCTTTCGGCGATTCGCCGATGCCGAATTCACCGCCGATGTGCCGCCCACCATCGTGCGCTGCGAGCGCTACATCGCCGGCTCGTTCCGACGTGGCAACGAACAATGGCCGGTGCTCGGTTTGCGCGCCCTGGTCGAAGACCCGGCCTTTACCGAGGCCAGTACATGATCGGCGCCGGCGGTACGGACCGCGTCCGGCGGCCGCAGCGGCTGGCGCTGATCGCGGCCGTACTGGTGGTGCTGGCGGCGAGCGGCAGCGTGGTACTGTCGCTGCTGCGACTGCCGCAGGCGCTGGCAGTGTTGCCCGCGCTGCTGGCATTGCTCGCGCTGGTGCCGATCGCCATGCTGTTCTCGCATCTGCGCCGTGCTGCCGAGATGGCCGCGCAGGCACAGCGCGTGGCCGAGACGAAGCGGCTCGAGTCTGAACGCAATCAACAGGCTATCATGCGTCTGCTGGACGAGATGTCGAGCCTCGCGGAGGGCGATCTGACGGTGCAGGCGACCGTGACCGAGGACATCACCGGGGCGATCGCCGATTCGGTCAATTACGCGGTCGAGGCGCTGCGCAAGCTGGTGACGACCATCAGTCAGTCCGGAATCCAGCTCGACGGCGCTGCGCGGCAGACGCAGGCGCTGGCCTCGCACCTGGCGCGCGCCAGCAATGCGCAGTCCAAACAGATCGGCTCGGCGACCGAATCGATCGGAGCGATGGCCTCTTCGATCGAAGAAGTCTCGGGCAATGCGGAGCGGGGCGCCGATGTGGCGCGCCACTCGGTGGACGTGGCGCACAAGGGCGGCGATGCGGTGCGGCGCACGATCGATGGCATGAACACGATTCGGGAGACCATTCAGGAGACCAGCAAGCGCATCAAGCGGCTGGGCGAGAGCTCGCAGGAGATCGGCAACATCATCGAGCTGATCAGCGACATCGCCGAGCAGACCAACATTCTCGCGCTCAACGCCTCAATCCAGGCGTCCATGGCCGGTGAGGCCGGCCGCGGCTTTGCGGTGGTGGCCGACGAGGTGCAACGTCTGGCCGAACGCGCCGCCAATGCCACCAAGCAGATCGAGGTGCTGGTGCGTACGATTCAGACCGATACCAATGAAGCCGTGGTATCGATGGAGCGCAGCACTACCGATGTGGTCGGCGGCGCGCTGCTGGCGGAAAATGCCGGTGCCGCGCTGCAGGAGATTGAGCAAGTGTCGAATCAGATCGCCAGTCTGGTGCAGAACATTTCCGCGAGCGCGCGCAGTCAGTCCACGGCGGCACAGAACATCGCACGCAACATGCAGGTGCTGCGCGAGATCAGTGCGCAGTCGGCCGATTCGACCAGCGCCACCTCGCACGCGATCGCCAAGCTTGCCGATCTGTCGGCGTCATTGCGCAAGTCCATCACGGGCTTTCGCCTGCCCAGCGGCAATGAGATGAGCGGCAGGCATCGCACTTTGCCGGATCCCACCCCGACCCAGACCGCGAGGTCAGGAGCTACCGGTCTATCCGCTCCCGCAGTGCCCTCGGCCCCAGGTGCCTATGCGAACCCAAAGGTCAAGGTGCTCGGCGGCTCCTGAGTGCCGCGCCGGCAGCCAATGAATATGCAGCATGACTGAGCTGGCAACGCAAACATTGCACACCGTCGCGCGCGAAATCAGCGTTGCGCTCGCCGATGGCCGCGCAGCGCTCGAGGCGCACGTCGAGCAGCCCGGCAACATGGAACTGCTCGAGCGTTGCCGCCGCGAGCTGCACCAGGTACAGGGCGTGCTGCGTCTGCTCGAGATCTATGGCGCGGCGCTGCTGGCCGAGGAAATGGAGCAGGTGGCGCGCTACCTGATCAGCCTCGGCAGCGAACGCAAGAATCAGGACGAGGCACTCGACGCGCTGATGCGCTCGATGGTGCAGTTGCCCGGCTATCTGGAGCGCGTGCTCGCGGGCGGCCGCGATCTGGCGTTGGTGCTGTTGCCGCTGTTGAATGATCTGCGGGCAGTGCGCGGCAGCGCGCTGCTGTCGGAAGGCACGCTGCTGCTGCTCAATCTCAAGTCCGATCGCCAGGCGCAGCCGGCGGCACCGGCACCGGGCGAGCCGCCGCTGTCGGTGGGGCAGTGGGCGCGGCGGCTGCGTGCCCGTTTCCAGACCGGCCTGATCGGCTGGATACGCGGCGAGCGCACCGAACAGAGCCTTGAGATCATGGCCGCGGTCGCAACGCGCCTGGAGCAGGTCGCGGCATCGCAGCCGGTGTTCCAGTTGTGGTGGGTGGTCGGGGCACTGATCGAATCGCTGCGCGAGAATGGCATCGATGGCAGTATCTCGGTAAAACGGCTGCTTGGCCTCGCCGATCGCGAGATGAAGCGGCTGTTTGATCAGGGCGAGGCACGCTACGCGCAGCACCCGCCGGTAGAACTGCTCAATAACCTGCTGTATTACATCGCCCGCTCCGACAGCGGCGGCCCGCGGGTCGCGGCCGTGCGCGCCTCGTTCCGGCTCAACGAGTTGTTGCCGGTCGACGAATCGATCGAGCAGGAGCGCGAAAATCTATCCGCGCCCTCGATCAAGCTCATGCACACCGTGGCCGCGGCGATCCGCGAGGATCTGTCGAAGGTCAAGGATGTGATGGATATCTATGTCCGGCGCGGCGGCGGCCAGGCCGAAGAGCTGGTCCCCCAGGTCGCTATGCTGAAGAAGATCGGCGACACGCTCGGCGTGCTGGGCCTGGGTGGGCTGCGCACCCGCGTGCAGGAGGCAACCGCAAAGCTCGAGGGCATCATCGCCGGCACCGAGACCAGCGGTGAGTCGGCGCTGGTGCAGGTGGCGGCGGGCCTGATCAAGGTCGAGGATCATCTCGACGACGACCTGGTCGGACTGATCCTGCCGCGCAATAAGAGCGCGCCAGGCGATGGCGAGTCGTCCGACCAGGACTTCCAGCAGGTCCAGGGAGCGGTGCTGCGCGAGTGCGTGGTCAATCTCGCACGCATCAAGGAATACGTGGCGCAGAATGTCAGCGGCACGCTCGATACCGCCGGCTTCGACAATTGGCCGGAGCTCATGCGCGGTATCAACGCCGGCTTGTTGATGCTCGGCAAGTCGCGCGCAGTCGAGATCATCGAGGAAATCACGCTGCACCTGAAGCGCGTGATGCAGCCCGGCGGCACTAACCTGGCGCCCGATTATCTGGATCGGCTGGCCGACGCGATTGTCAGCATCGAGTACTACATCGAGACCCTGCAGGCGGGTCGCAGTGATCCCTGGTACATGCTCGACAACGCGCGCAGCTGTCTTGATGCGCTCAAGCGCGCTCCGGAACGCGTCCTGCCCACGGTGACGGCGGCCACCACCGGCACTTATGCCAAGACACAGCTGATCGACCGGCTGCCGCCTTCGGGCGATACCACCGATATAGGCCGGCTCGAGCTGCAGGCGATGTCGCCGCCATTGCTGGCCGCCGCCGCCGCCGGCTCGGCCTCGCCCCTCGCCGAAACGATACCGGATCCGGACCTGATCCAGCTGTTCGTCGAGGAAGCGAAGGAGGAGCTGGCGAAGATCCAGCAGCAGTTCCCGATCTGGGACCACAATCCGCTCGAGAGCGATGCGCTGCTGATCGTACGGCGTTCGTTTCATACGCTCAAAGGCAGCGGCCGCATGGTCAATGCGCGCGCCATCAGCGACTTCGCCTGGGCGACCGAAAATCTGCTCAATCGCATCCTCGATGGCACGCTGCAACGCTCACCGGCGGTGCTGCAGACGCTGCGTGAGGCGATAACGGCGCTGCCGCAGCTGGTCGCAGAGCTCGAATCCGGAAGCGCCGACCGCACCGACCTGACGCCGCTGGCTGCACGGGCACATGCGCTCGCGAGTGGACGCGAAGACCTCGCGGTTGCTGCGGCAGCT
>Ga0310037_10001852_pt1 | contig 11368 bp, 17 predicted proteins | sample Sb_taG_11_FD_200239 | JGI IMG/M metagenome (GOLD analysis project Ga0310037, IMG submission 200239) | Peat soil microbial communities from Weissenstadt, Germany - Sb_50d_3_AS metaG (v2) (version 2) | ecosystem: Environmental > Terrestrial > Soil > Wetlands > Peat | place: Germany: Weissenstadt...
CATCATTGAAACATGGGCGCGCCGGCCAGCCATCTGACACCATCCCCTGATCATCTGAATCGGTGTCTCAGGTGCCGGACATTCGCGCGTGTTTTCGACCGTTTCGAGGACAGCTCAGCCCTACAACTGCTTATCCTAAGTCGTAAGACGTTCGGCCGAACACACCGGACGTTTGCGATCGAACCCTCGATTCTGAGTCGGACCGGCTCGGGCCGTAACCGCGGCAACGATTCGCGCGAGGGCCACGGCGCGAAGATGCGGCCGCGCCTCATGCCACAAGGCTTCGCGTACGCAAGGGGGCGGGGGCTGCACCGCTGGGAGCAAAATGAAGTGAGATGAGAAAAATCTGCGTCTATATGTCGCTCAGCGTCGACGGCTACTTCGAGGGTCACGATCACGATCTCTCATGGCACAACGTGGACGATGAATTCAACAGATTCGCCGTGGAATTGTTGAGCGACGCCGACCTTTTTATCTACGGCCGGCGCATGTACGAATTGATGAAATCGTTTTGGCCTGGTGCGGCTGACGATGCGACGATGTCCAAGGAGAACCTCGAGATCGCCCGCTTGCTCAATCACACGCCGAAGATCGTTTATTCCAGGACGCTCGATCGAGTTGAAGAGAAAAAGAATTGGAAGAACGTGGAACTGAAGAGAGAGTTTGATCCGGAAGAGATTCGGCGGCTAAAGAATGGACCAGGAAAATCTATCTGGGTCGGCGGCTCGGAACTTGCCGTGATTTTTCTAAAAGCCGACCTGATTGACGAGTGTATCTTCATGATGACCCCCGTCGTCGTCGGTGCAGGCACACCAATATTCAAGGGTCTTGACCGCAGTCTCAGGCTGCAGCTGATTGGATCGCGAACATTCAAATCTGGTAACGTGTTGCTAAGCTATAGGCCAGTTTACGGGCCGGCTGGTTCATGACGATACCATTTAGGAACTTTGAGCACGAAAATATGCTCGCCTGTCCGGGGGCGCGACAACGTTCGCCTTGAGCCGATTTACCTGGTCAAATGCCTTTTTGCCTCGCAACGATCTACAAAGACCTTCGACCGGCCATTCTGGGACAGCGACACCGCCGGTGAATCGCGTTACGGACGCGAGAGGCGCGAGGTTGGCAGCGCCGAAGCGGCGCGTCGATGCCGGATTTCACGATTTCTCCGTTCGGTGAATCTGACCGTGGGTGGCTGACTGCATTCATCAACGAGCATTGGAGCGGTCCGTTTATAGTCACCCGCGGCGCCAAGCACTTTCCTGCCTCGCTTGAGGGTTTTGCGGCGCGTCGAGGCGATACCGTTGTCGGTGTCGTCACGTATCGTTTCGGACCCGAAGGCATGGAAATGGTCACTCTGAATAGCCTGGATACCGGTGGCGGGGTCGGCACTGCACTGGTCGACGCTGTCCGGGCGATCGCGCGCGCACGCAGCGTTCCGGTGTGGCTGATCACCACGAACGACAACTTGCGTGCGCTGCGCTTTTATCAGAAGCGAGGCTTCACGCTGCGGGCCCTGCGTCCCAATGCGCTTGCCGTCAGCCGCGCGCTCAAGCCGGAGATCTGGACGATTGGGCAGGATGGTATTCCACTTCGCGACGAGATCGAACTCGAGCTCGCGCAACCATGATCCTCGCGTCCAAAGAGGATCACAGCGTCAACACAAAGTGAATAGACATGCTTGATGTGCGCCCTGCGTCGGAGCTTTCGCTGTTCCGGCTCTACTTGCTTCGAGCGATGTACTTGCTCATTGGGTTGGCTCAGGGGAGTCAAACCTGGCTAGCCATTATCCACCATATTAGGCCGTGGAATTTTTGGCACGGCGTCGGGATGTGCTTTCTCGGCGCGCTTACCGCGCTCTCGCTATTGGGAGTTCGGTATCCAGTCAAAATGCTGCCGCTTCTAATCTTCGAGCTTGCGTGGAAACTATTATGGACCATCACGATATGGCTGCCGCTCTGGCTCACGCACCACATCGATGCGGACACCGCCGATAATTCCTTCTCGATTTTCTTGGGTGTAGTTCTTGTGCCACTCGTTCTACCGTGGGGGTACATGTGGAAAAACTACGTGACGGCGCCAGCCGACCGGTGGAAATAACGAGACGGACTTTTGCGTTCGAATTTGAGCTCAGCCCCTGAAGTGTCGAGATAATGTGCGGGTTCGGGCCAGTCTTGTCGATCTCGATCCCTTGAGGATCACTGACCGCAATGTCCGGTGTGCGAGCGCCGAATCGGGCCACCTATGGAAATCGGCGGGGTATATCTCCAAAGAGACGTTTCGTGCTTCGCTACTTACTGAGCGTGGCGAGACCAAGAAGGTTTTCCCCAATGCGCAAAAGGAACGCGTAGAACCATGTCTACCAAGCTCTGGGCGCGGATTTTCGGCCTGTGGATTCTGCTGGCGGTCGTTGGGATGGTCGCTAACCGCCAAAACACCATCGACGTCATGAGCGGGTTCTTTGCGAGCGCGGCATTGATGTGGACCGTGGGTGTCTTCACAACGCTCATCGGCATTGTCATGGTCGTCACGCACAACCGCTGGTCGGGCGGTGCGCTACCGTTTATCGTGACCCTCTACGGCTGGATCGTGCTCGTCAAAGGTTTGACCTTCGTGTGGCTGCCGGCCTCGGCGGAACAGGCGTTTTACAACTCGCTGCACTTCAGCCAATACTTCTATTTCTATTTCATCGTTTCGCTAGCGATGGGCGCGTACTTGACCTATGGCGGATTCAAAAATAATCCATTGCGATGAGCTCAGGTGCCTGCGCGTCAGGAAAGGAAATCGCGGCTTAGCCGCCTCGCGACCTCGCGCCGGGGAGGGGCCTCATTTTGCGCGGCTTAACTCCTATCCCGCCTCGCCGCCGTTTAAAAAGGCATTTAACTGACAGACACGCTAGCACTGCGGTGAAGAGCTCTGGCTGAAATGTCGGGGCACTTTGTTTTCTTCGCGCCGCAAAATGACCCTGTCTCCTTGCGGCGACCGCAACAACGGGCAAAATTGAGGCTAACCTAAGGTTGCCGCCAAGCCTTGAGGGTATAACCTTGGCGATGAAACTCATCTTTGTGAAAGGGAAACATTTCGTGGCAACAAGTCGGTCTGCTTGCAATCAAGCGGGCGAATGGCGTGAGATGTTGCCGCATGCTACGTAGATATTGAGTTGCGCGGGCGACTTGTGAATGTTCACCGACGTGCCGGCAACCGTGGCTTCGCTGATCGGAACGTTGAGGATCGTTTCCGAGAAGCCGTGCACGACGTTGGTCAGCGGGAACTTTACGGCGCCCGGATTCTTGCAGCTGCCCGCGTGGATGTGAGCGGGCTCGTCCGCGCTCGCCCCTTCCTTGGTGATGTTGATGGTCACTTTGGTCTCCGAGCCCATGGCTTGGAACGTGATCGTGCCGCTCTGGGAGGAAGCACCCGTGTGCTCGATATTGTAGACTTTCGTCAAGTTGCTGCTCGCGCTGACGGCGATCATGCTGGCGTTGGCAATGACAAGCGCCGCGAACCCATAGAAGAGCTTGCGCATACGTTCTCCTTTTCCCGAACGTCGCTCGGGGCACTACAGTGGTCGGACGTACGATTTCGCCGAAGCGTTCAAATGAATGCAGCCTCGGGACGGATGCTTTGGTGCCCGCCGACGTTCGCGACCGGGGCGGAGGCGGCCTTCGTCCGCCGAGCACATAGGCATTTCTACAATCGGAAATCGTGACTCGGCGTCAGTGGTCCTAGCGTACGGACCGGACGTTTTGCGATTCGGCCACCGGACGTTTGCGTTCGCGAATCAGGATGCAGTGTTAGTGATCAGCCGGCGCTCCTAGTAGGCGAATCGCAGCGCCGCGAATGGGCTTGATTTGACAACTTAGGCGCTGCTTAGGTCTTAGGATTGCAGCTGCGAATTTGTAAGCAAACGTCCGATATTCAATACGAGACGTCCAGTATTCTACGCGCCAGCAGCTTAGTTCGCAACCCAATTCGACGGATACTCACGGCGTCCTGGAATCTTGAGTGTGAGGTTAATGCGTTTTCCTGCGACTGATGCTGTCGAATTCCTTATGGGTGGCGAAGCGGAGAAGATCCTGAGTGCAACATCCGGTTTCGCGAATGACTTTCTACGTTAGAGAACGTCGTTCGATGAGCCGATCGGTCGTCATCCTTTGGATGGCATGCATCGTTGCGTGCGTCGCCTTCGGCGGCTGTGCGCGAGGCTCGCGGGGCTCGTGGGCCTCGCAAGGCGAAGCCGCCCTGACGGAGAGCGGGAATTCTTATCCTTCACCGATATCGTCTGAAGCGGCGGCAAGGCTCATCGCGCTCGCGCCGAGGTTGGGGAAGAATTCGTTTGGGGCCGGCGTCGATGTGACCGTCTTCAGACCTTCCTGGCTTTTAGGCGAAGCGCGCGTCGTCGACGAGACGCTTTACGTCACGTACAACACTGAACAGTCTCCCTATCAGGAAATCGCGAGCCTTGTGCGGGGCGTTCTCCATCCGATTTGGCTGCCCCGCGGCTATTATGCTTTGTCTTTTAGAAACGGTAACAGACTGATCTCGGCGGTTCTCCCCAGCGGTGCGCGAGATTGGTACGAGCTCAGAGCGGGAGAGGCGATTTTGACAAACGCGCCTTCCCTCCCGGCGTACGGCGTTCCGCCGCACGTGCTCGCTGACGGCGATTCGTGCGCTGACGGGTTGGTGGGAAGTGGGAGCGCACTCGACGAGTTGCGGGCGCACCACCGGGTCAGCATCCTCACATCCGTTGCGATCTCGCGGGCGACCGGCGGCACGCTCGCGCGCGCCATCGAGGTGTATTGCGATCACTTCCACGGGGCGAACTATGCAACACTCGACAGTCCGGGCATCATCATGCAGCTCGACGGTGATGGTGCGACGCTCGTGGGGAACGGCTGGATCCAAGCGGCGAGCGAACGTCATTTGCTGATAACGGAGCGCGATGGTCTCATGGTAGAAGTTATTGCTGCCAAGATACGGGACGTTTCGCGCGTTGACAATCAATGATCGTGAAAGAATCATCGGACGTTTGAGTTTGAATTTTGCGCGGCCAGTTGAATTCAATTGTCCGGCAAATACGCCGTAGACCGGCAAACACGACTGTATGTTTTAAATTGCCGTCGATCAAAATACCCGGTCACCGGACGTTTTGAATCGCGCTTCAGGATCAGCAGGCCGCGGTCGCTGTCCCAGAATGCCCGGTCGGATATGGCGAGCGGCGGTGCACGCGGGATAACGTTCGCATGCAGCGCAATTTACCTGGTCAAATGCCTTTTTACACCGTCGCAAGACAAAAAAGCCCCTGCCTGGAAACCCCCGGTCTCGGCAAAACGCTGTCCAGCGATCGAACTTCTCGGACTCAGGCTGAGGAGTTGACTTGTCCTTCGACATAGATCACCTTCCTAGCGATGCTTTCGCTTATCGGGTGTCTAGCTCCGGTGGGGGTCACTCCAACATCGCCGTCGACTTTTGCCCTTAAGACCTCCAGCGGGAACCGTGTTTGAACAAACTTAGGCCCTCTTAGAATCTCTTTCTCGTATGAACGATCCGATGCGCCGCCCACTCCTTTATCGTATCTCCGTCGAACGTACCACGCGCCAACATCAGCGGCCTGAAGCGGTGTAACAATCTTGTCATTATGAAAATCAGGCGTCGTCTGTTGTAACGAAGGGAATTTCTTGGCGAGGTAGGTAGGCGCGGCAGCAGCTAATTGGTGGAATAAACCTGCAACGCGGTGTGCGTCTACGTCGTGTTCGTCGAAAACGATACTAATTTCGTCGTCGTATCCTTTCTTGGCCGCGTGAAACATTAGGCCAATGCGAAGGAATTGCAATTTGAAGAGATACGGGTCCGCGTAGTCCTGAACGCCAAAGTCAAGTAGGCGGTATTTTCGGGCCACATTGACCGCGTACTCCCAAGCGTCTTGCCATAGGACAACAGCTGTGCCGAAGAGCACGTGCTTGTTAATGATCTTGGCACACGTTTCAAGGAAATCATCGGTTTGATCGCGTTTCCAACCTCCAAAGACTCCGGTGCCACGAAGCGCTTCACGCATATGCACGTATGGAACGCCGTGGCGCTTCAAGTGCTCACCCCACTCATCGCAAAATGCGCTCCATTGCCGTGCTTCGGCTATGTAGCCAGCCAGCACCATAACAGAGGAGCTAGGGTCATTAACCTTGCCGCTGTCGTCAATATAGGCGATACGTAACATTTTCGATCTATTCGACGCGGCGGCCGCGGCCTGCTTCAACCATTCACGATTCGCGACGATCTACGCGAGCGCGTTAGACGCGCGGGAGAGCTTCGTACTGGCGTCGTCGAAGTGTTTGCCCGATGGGACCAAATCTGATCTTTGACAAGTCCTTCCTGCAGTCGCTTAACCGCGAGGCTCTATTCGAGCTGACTTTGTGGTTTAGGCATTACGCTTTGCGCAGGAAGTATCCGAAGGCAAGGCTCCCGCTCGGCCGAGTGCATTTTGCGATGAAGGGCCTCGGGGAGCGATCAGCCCCACTCAATGGCAAACGCTTCAGGCCGCGGCAGGTTCTCCTGGCTATGCGGGTCTGATTGGCCTTGGAATCCTGGTTGTCGCCGTACTGATGTTTTGCTCAGGGTCGCAAGAGTGACTTGATGAGCGCCAGCCTGTCACGTAGGAGGTCTTCATGGGCTTCACCATTTTGCAAACATAGACGTCACGGCGATCATCATCTCCCCATCGTGACAAGGCTGCCGATCGCGGCCAGCCCCATCACTACGGTCGTCGTCCAGCCGATGGCGTTCAAGAGCGGAGTGTTGACCCGCGCGCCCATGATCGCGCGGTTGTTGGCGGCGAGCATGACGAAGACGAGCAGGGCTGGCGCCAAGATACCGTTGATCACCGCGGTCCAGAAGAGAGCGTCGATCGGGCTGATGCCGACGAAATTGAGTTCGATGCCGATGAGCGTGGAGATCGCGATCACGCCGTAGAACTGCGGTGCTCGCCCCGGCCGCTCGCTCAAGCCGAACTTCCAGCCGAAGGCCTCGGACATGGCATACGCCGATGAAGCGGTGAGAACGGGGACGGCCAGAAAGCCGCCGCCGATCAAACCGAACGCGAGGAGCGCGGACGCCCATCGCCCGGCCAGCGGTTCCAGCGCCTTTGCCGCTTCGGCTGCAGTCCCTATGTGCGTCTGACCGGCTGTGAAAAGCGTCGCCGCCGTGCACAGGATGATGAAATACGCGACGACGTTGGAGAAAAGCATGCCGACGTTGACATCCCAGGCCGCATAGGTGAGCTCCGCGTCGGTCGTGCCCTTGCGCTGCCAGTAGTACCTGCGCCCAAGCGCGATGTCTTCCTCGACCTCTTGATTCGCTTGCCAGAAGAACATGTACGGCGAGATCGTCGTTCCCAGAATCGCGACGAGCATGGTCAGCGACTGTGGATCCCAACGGATATGAGGCAAGAATGTCCCGCGCAACACCTCTACAGCGCTCGGATGAGCGAAAAACGCAGCTCCGATATATGCGAACAAGGCCAGCGACAGCCATTTGAACACCGCAGCGATCGTGCGATACGAGCCCCAGATCTGTAAGGCCAGCAAGATCAACGCGATGGGCACGATGAGAGCGATGACGGAGACCGGGATCAGCAGGTTGAAGGCCGCGGCGATCGCCCCGATGTCCGCGCCTGCATTGATGGAGTTGGCCACCACTAGAGCGATCACCGCACCATAGACCAGGGGACGCGGGTAATGCTGGCGCAGCACGGCGCTCAGACCCTTCCCCGAGACCAAACCGATCTTCGCGCAGATATACTGCACGGCGGTCATCATCGGAAAGGTGACGAGCGTCGTCCAGAGCATGGAAAAGCCCATCGCTGCGCCGGCCATCGCATACGTGCCGACGCCCGATGGATCGTCATCGGATGCGCCGACGACGATGCCCGGTCCAAGGATCCGCAGCAAGCGCACCAGGCGGTTCGGCTCCCGTGCCAGGCGCGCCTCACGCGAGCCGAGCTCGGCTGCCGGTACTACGTCCGTCGCCCCCCGCGCTACTGCTTCAGGCTTCTTGGCCACACGAAGTCAGGAGCGACGCGGTTGGGTCACTCCCGCTCCGACAAAGTTTGGGATTCAAAGGTGATCAGACCGTTCGCCGTGTGATCACTCTAAAGATGAGCAAGAGCACGACGCTGCCGACGAAGGCGACGATGATGCTCCACAGGTTCAGGCCTGTCACGCCTGGATTGCCGAAGGCGTTGAACAGCCAGCCACCGAGGAGCGCTCCGACCACGCCGACGACGAGGTCTCCGAGCACGCCCCCAGGTCCATCACCCGGCACGACCGCCTTGCCCAGAAAACCAGCGATGACCCCCACGACGATCCATGCAAGAATGCTCATCCCGGTCACCGAGCCTTGTCGCGAAGGTTTCGCTTGGTCTTGTCGACCCCCGCGGCCACCCGGTGGCCCGCCTCTTTGACGGCCGACGTGGTCTTTTGCGTCGCCGTCATCGAGTTTCCCAACAGCTCGCGCTTGGCGCGTTCGGTCCCCGCTTTGACGCGGTGCGAGTACTCATCGGAAAGGTCCTCGAGGTCTTTCTTCGCGCGGCGTAGGTTTCGATCGTTCTGCATATGTCCTCCACAAGAGCTTGAGAAAAGAGCCGCTGCGGCGCAGCTGTGCTCTCCGCACATTGGATTCCCACACGAGCTCAGTTCAAACAGACGGGATGGAGAGTCGAGCGACTATTCTGACGGAGGCGTCTTGCCGAACAAGGCCGCTCGCAGCTTCGCCACGGCTCGCTGTTGCAGGCGGGATATGCTCATCTGCGAGACGTTGAGACGGCGGGCGATCTCGACCTGTGACTGGTCCTTGAAGTAGCGAAGATAGATCACGACGCGCTCTCGAGGGTCCAACGTCGCGCAGGCGCGCTTCACCCCTTCGGCATCTTCGATCTGTTCCAGCGCCTTGTCATCCTCGCCGATGCGCTCGAGCAGGCTGCGCGATCCGGACTCGTCGTCTGCGCTATGGTCGGCATCGAGCGAGCGAGGCGCATATGCGTAGCCGACCTCTTGAGCCTCAAGGATCTCTTCGGGCGTCGATCCCAGTCGCGCTGCGATGTCTTCGACGCTGGGGGATCGCCCAAGTTCGTTCGTCAGCGTTTCCGATGCCGAGGAAATTGCGAGATTCAACTGTTGCAGGCGCCTGGGGACGTGGAGCGCCCATCCTTTGTCGCGGAAATGCCGTTTGAGCTCGCCGACGATCGTCGGCAGCGCGAAGGTACTGAACTCCACGCCGCGCTGGGCGTCAAAGCGATCGACCGCTTTGAGCAGCCCAACGAGCCCCACCTGGATGAGATCCTCGACGGGTTCTCCTCGGTTGGCGAAGCGCAGCGCCAGGTAGCGCACGAACCCTACGTGAGCCAGGACGAGTTGCTCGCGCGCCGACTCGGAGCTCGTCGCCGCGTATTCGGCGACGAGCTCGCGCACGCGACTCTTGTCAAGACGTACAGCGACATCTTCATATGGTCTGCCGGCAAGCATGTGTGGCCTACCCGATGCTCGCGCGGAAGGTCAGCCTCAGGCCCCGATGCGGATCGATGCGATATTCGACGCTATGGGCGAGGCTCTTGATGATGAAGAGACCCTCGTCGGTCTCGAAGAAATCAGTCGTCTGATCCGTCCACAGGTCTTGGGTGCGCTCGGCATCCTCCACGCTCACGGTCAGGAAGCCATCCGCCTGGACGAACGAGATCTTCAGGCGTCCTGATCCACCATGTTGGATGCAGTAGCTGCATGCTTCGGCCACCATGATTTTCAGATCGTCGATCGCATCGATCGACAAACCGGCGTGGTGCCCGATGGCAGAGGCGGTGAGCCGCAACGCCGCGACGAGGCTAGGATCTTTCGGCATCGTCACAGCGAATGCGTCAGACCGCTCCCGCGCGCTGTGGTCGACCGTCGTTGGCGTTCTCACGTGCTTTGTGATGACAGCTCTGCTCGCTACCGGGTGCGGCGCTTTGCGGCGCCGCGTTTGCGCGGGCGACTCGCTGTGCGCTTGGGCGAAGGCATTCTGCCGCCTGCCTTACGCGCTTCGGAGAGGCCGATGGCGACGGCCTGCTTGCGGCTCGTGACCTTTTTCCCGGAACGGCCCGAGCGTAACTTGCCTTCGTTCATCTCGTGCATTGCTCGCTCAACCTTTTCTCCGGCTTTCTTGCCGTATTTCCTGGGCATATGTCCTCCTGTCAAGACAGTCGCTTAGGGCGCGCATTTCGCGTATGGTCAAGAATCACAAGCAGAGCACAGCGGCTCGCCACCGAGCTTCCGTCCGCTTAGCGGCGGCGACGATGCGTTCCGCCTGTTCACGGACGTCAGCCTCCGTCCTTGCTTCGTCCGCTTGAGTGGCCTTTTTCGACGTCTCTTCGCTCGTCGCGTCCGCGACATCATCCCATTCGTTGACGTTCATCGTTCCCTAGCTCCCACGTGACTGCGTGTGGCAGGCCAAGTTGAAAGCGGTATACCCAATATGCCGGGGTACACGCGTTTTGGCGGACCGCCCAGCGGGAAATACCATGCAACGCACAAACGGATAGAGGAGGAGGAGCATGGCCCCTGCGACACCCCAGGATGTCATCCTTGCATGCGTGCTGCTCGCGATCATCTCAATCGCGCGTCTCTCCATGAGATCCCCGTTTGAGGGTCCGTTCCGGGGGTAAACACGTGCCATGCTCGGCGTGACCACGCGGGGATATATCTTCGACGTTGACGGCACCCTCGTGCTCAGCAACGCCGCCCATGCGGCCGCATGGGCGCGATCGTTCGCCCACGCAGGATTCGACGTGACACCCGCGATCGTACGTCCGTTTGTGGGGATGGGCGGCGAGCAGCTCGTCTCATCGATCAAGCCGAAACTGTCACCCACGATCAAACACGAGATCCTGCTAGACCATGGGCGCATCTTCCGTCAAGACTACGTTCACAAGCTCAAATCCGCTCCTGGATGCAAGGAGCTGCTCTTGATCTTGAGGACCGGGGCTATGTGCTCGGGGTGGCGAGCTCTGCCGCGGGCGACGAGCTGGCCGATATCCTGGCGGTTGCAGGCATCGAGGACAGCCTGCGCCTGCGCGCCTGCGCCCACGACGCCGAAAAAGCCGAGCCGGCGCCGGATGTGGTGACCGCAGCATTGCAGAAGATGGGGCTCGCGGCAGATGAAGCGCTCATGGTGGCCGACACCCCGTATGACGTCACGGCGGCGCACAGTGCCGGCGTACGCATCGCTCTGCGGTGTGGGGGCTGGGACGATCGCTCGCTGGCGAGGGCGGACGCCATTTTCGACGATCCGGCACAGCTCGACGCGGACATGGACAAATGCTATGGAGTCGAGGGAGTAAAAGCACGTT
>Ga0310037_10001853_pt1 | contig 11367 bp, 9 predicted proteins | sample Sb_taG_11_FD_200239 | JGI IMG/M metagenome (GOLD analysis project Ga0310037, IMG submission 200239) | Peat soil microbial communities from Weissenstadt, Germany - Sb_50d_3_AS metaG (v2) (version 2) | ecosystem: Environmental > Terrestrial > Soil > Wetlands > Peat | place: Germany: Weissenstadt...
GCGAGGACTGCGGCGGGTAGCTGGGCGGCGAGGTCGATGAGAGCGGCCCGGCGTCCGGGCATTGCCCGGACGCCGAGGGCGCGGAGGCGTTCGCCGAGCTGGGAAGGGGTGATGGGACGTCCGGGCATGCCGCAGACCTCCGAGGCGCGGGCGCCGCAGACGTAGGCCTTCTCGAACAGCACCCGGTCCCGCAGCACGCCGACCGGCACGTCCTTGCGCGGCCGCCGGGAGCAGATCGCATCCAGCCGGCGACACCATCGTCGTGCACACCCTGGTCCGCATCGGCCGCAAACTGCGCGAGGTCCTCCATCACCCGGCTGCCCGGCGTCAACCGCGCCACCATCTGCAAATACGTCCTCGAAGTCACCATAGGGCGCGCAGCAGCCGCCCCGCCTCCCGGACAGGAGCAGCGGCCCTGGCCGCCCGGGTGCCGCGGCTCCCTGGCGGGCCGGAGGGCGGGGCGGCTGGAAGCCGTTCTTGCACCACCTCAGCAAGGGCAGGCCACATCGCGGCCGGGCCATCACGCTCAAGGCGCCGGGGGAAGCTGCCGCGGATCTTGACCGTGGGCCGAGATGCAGGCGGTCCTGGACGCGCCGAAAAGGACCCGCCAGCGCGGGCACCTCGCGGCGCGGTCTGCCCAGCCGCTGGGCCGTATGTCCGGCATCCACCCGAACCTCTCAGACGGCTTACTAGCGGGTAACTTAGGTCGTTTGACCCTACCTGATGGGACCTTAGCCTAGCTGACCTTGTCTTATCTCGGCTTATCCTAGTGGTGACCAGATAGAACCGCGGCTATCAAGCCAACGACTACCACTTCGAATACAGGCTCGACGGCGATCCCTGCACCCAAGACAGCCACCGACTGCATGAGCCGGCGGCCCGCCGGGCCCTGAGACGCGGCGGGCCGCCACCAGACCGGACGGCAAGCATCCCGCACCCCGCTTCGGGTGACGGGCCCGCGTCCCGCACAGAACCCGTCAGGGCGCTGCGCGGGGCGCGGGCCCGGGGCAACCCGCCCCGGACCTGACTGAACGAGGAGAACATCATGTCCGCTAGCACGATCCGCAGGATCACCACAGGCGCGGCAGCGCTCGGCCTAGCGGCCGGCCTGGCCGCGATCACCGCGGGCGCCGCCAGCGCGTCCACCGCCCAGGCCCGGTATCAGCCGCCCCGCGTGGCGACCGGCTCCGTCGCGGTATCGGGCGAAGGCTACCCGGTCCAGTACGAGCAGTTCCTGGCCCTCCAGGGCTTCGGCCGCAACCACGGCGTCGTCAAGTACACCAACTGGACCTACGCGGAGCAGGGCTCCGGGGTCTACGCGCCCACAGCAGGCCCGGACGCGCTGATCGTCAACGGGTCGTACAACCACACGCTGAACGGCGCCAGCCTCCACCTGATCGCGCTGTCCAACGACCGGCTCGCCTTCTCCGGCACCGGCTACTACAACCCCGGCCCCTACACCTGGACGATCAGGGGCCAGATCATCGGCGGTAACAAGGTCAAGGCCACCATCGTCTACAACACCGGCTACAAGATGGTCATGACCGGCGCGATCGCCAGCGACGGGTCGGCAGCCGGCACCGCCGTGTCCAACACGAGCCCGCCCCAGGCGCTTACCTGGACCATGCCCGCCGGGTCGTTCTTCTCGGTGCTGAGCTACAGCGCCCGGGTCCAGTCGGACCAGATCGCTGGGCGCAACGCGACCTTCACGTTCACCATCCCGAACTCGGTGCCCGGCCTGGCCGGCATCAAGGTGACCGACAAGGTGCATGACGGCGGCTTCGGCCCGCGGCATGACCGCTTCGCCCAGGATTCCGTCCTGGAACAGATCGTCGGCGGCCCCGGCATCACCGTGCGGTAACCGCACACCCCTGACCGCCTGAGCGGCCGGCATCCCGCACGGTACCGGCCGCCCGGGCGGGGCGCCGGCCGGGACAGCCCCGGCGCCGCCTGAGCGGCCGACATCCCGCCCGCACCTGCCGGGCCTGTGCGGGGTTCCTGCCCGGCCCAGCCGGGCAGGACCATGCCTGAAGGAGGCATCTGAGATGAGCAGGTTCATAGCCCTTGGCGGAACCACGGGACTTCCAGCTCAGACGTGGCAAGCTCAGCCAACATGAGCCAGGAGCTGACGGGACCGCACGCACCATACATGCTGATCGTCTACGTGCTGATAGAGAAGATCAAGTCAGGCGAGCTAAAGCCTGGTGATCGGGTGCCGAGCGTCACAGAGCTGGTCGAGACCTACAACGTGAGCCACAGCACAGCCAGGCGAGCACTGGCCAAGCTGAAAGAGATGGGCCTGACTGACACCGTGCCCGGCTACGCGACGTTCGTGCGATTTTCCGATCAGGGTGAGCCTAGCTGAGCCAGGACAACCCCTGGATGGCTTGGCGGGGGAGCCCCGCGTGACTTTCCGCGCGGTCGCCATCAGGAGGAGGCATGGTCTGGCTGAGGGATCCCGGCCAGGCCTGACCCCACATCACCAGCGGCCCCCTCATCGGGGCGCTAGCGAGCGCTCTCTCAACCCCATCCGGGGCCAATACAGCGTTACCAAGCCAGCTGCCTAAAGACACCCGGCCGCTCCCCGACGTCTCCGTCTGCAACGAGCTGCTGCCCTCACACCGGTCAGCCGCAGGTTAGCCCGGCGGGCCAGGCGACGGCCGCCGTGAGTCCCCTCGTCATCGGCGACGGGTCGCCTCGACGCCCGGCCCCGGGGAAGGACGCGGGCTCGAAGATCTCGTTCAGGATGTAGGCCGTCCTGCCGTCCGGGGCGATCCCGATGCCATCGAGCGTGACACCCGGGGAGGACTTCACCAGGGCCGGCCGGCCGGGGATGTTGGTGGCGGTGCTGATCGGGGTCACCGTGCCCGCGATGAGGTTGACGACGTAGACGGTCTTACCGTTAGGGGTGACCGCGATCGCGTTGACGCCAAGCCCCACCATGATCGGCTTGAGCGCGGTGTTCGTGGCGGTGTTGATCACGCTCACCGTTTTGCCCATGCACGGCGGCGTCTCCAGCACGTAGGCGATCACCGGGCGGTCCGCCGGCCGGGCTGCCGGAGCAGTTACAGCCGCCGAGGCTGGCGCGGCCTGGCCCAGTGCGGCCACGGCCCCGGCCGCGATTACGACTGCGAGCGGGTACTTGATGCGGGTACGCATCACATATCCTTTCCTTCTGCCCGGGGCCGCGCGGAACGCGCCTGACGCTGTGATCACGCGGGCTGGCCCCGGTAGCGCTAGTCACTTGACATGGCTGCCCGGCTCATCCTCCCTTAGCCGGGAATAGCCGTGAGCTTCCAGCCAGCGGTTAAGCTCCGCCCCCTGCAGCGACGCCAGGCGGGCCGCCTCTTCGGTGTCGCCGCGCTCGGCGGCAGCATCTATTGCCCGGGCCAAGGCGACAACTGCGTCACCGCTGATCGTGGACCCGCCGTCCACAGCATCGTCCCAGCCTTGTCCGGCCCGGCATCCCGGCGGGTGAACGATCCCCACGGGGCAGGGCGAATAGTGCAGCACCGCATGGGCGACCGAGCCCAGGTTCATGCCCTCGAAGCCGCCGCGGCCGCGGCAGCCCGCAATGAGCATCTGGGACCCGCCCGCGGCGGTCAGCAGCGCTGACCGCGGCGTGCCGACCACAACGTTCCGCACCACCGCGATATCCGGGTGCTCCTTCTCCTCGCAGGCCATCAGCTGATTGAAGTCATCTTCGATCAGACGCATCGCGCCGAGCCTGCCCGGCGCATCGGCCAGGGCGCACAGCGCCTCCAGGGGCACGTCGCGTAGCGCCGCCTCTTCGAAGGCGAACGTGAGCGCGGCCCGCGACGCCGCGGATCCGTCCACGCCGACCACGATCGGGCCCGGGGCTTCATTGACCGGTCGCCACCGGCCCCCGACGATCACGACCCGGCCGCTGGCATGCCCGGCTACCTGCCAGGAAACCGATCCCAGCCGCAAGCCGGGCAGCTTGCCGTGCCCGCGGGAGCCGACCACGACCATCTCGGCGGTACGGCTGCGCTCGCACAGCACCTGAGCGGCTGGCCCGCCCACGAGCTCGGCGTGTACCCGGCTGGGCCCCAGTACGAACTGGGCATACGGCAGCCCGTCGGCGAGGATCTTCTTGCCGTCCTGCCCGGCTGGCTCCCAGCTAGCCGGCTGCGAAGCGAGCTCCGTGTGATCTGGCCTCCACGCCAGGCACACCGTCAGTGTCGTGCCACGTGCCAGGGCTTCCCTGGCAGCCCAGCGCACCGCCTGAGCGCTGCCGGGTGACCCGTCATAGCCAGCCACGATGTCGTAAATCATTCCGTTCATGTCGGGCCTCCTTACCTCCTGACCCCTTCGCGATCCGTCACGTCCGCTCCTCGCACCACCACCCAATCTCGTCGCCGTGCTGGCGGTCGGTTGGTCCTGATCACCCGCTGGGATATCACCCAGATATCGGCGGATGGGTCTTTGCGGCACGCGGCGACTGGCGTCTCGATCCCCTGGTCCATCCAGAGTGAACCATTCCCGGTCGTAATCTGGCATGTCGTCTCACGTCCCTAGTGACAAGCGGAGATTCCGAGCGCTTGCATCGCGAGCACAAAGAGCACTCGCTCGGCCGGCTCGATTCGCCCGTTCAGATACGCATACTGCCGTCGGCGGGCATCCGCCAATGCGCTCCGGGCATCGGCGTAGTGAGCTGCGCTAAGGTGGCCATCGATCTCGTAGTAGCAGCACGGGCCGATAGGGTTGGCCTTAATCCGGATCTGTGTCCCGGTTGCTGGATCACATTGCTCATGCATGGCATCTCACCCCTTGCCTGCGCGATGCGGTGGGCCGCGAGCTGGAAAAGGTAAGTTGCCTAGCGTTATAGCTGGCCAAATACCCCGTAATCTCCCAAGCCAGACACATTTATCCGGCTGCCAGTCGCTACCTACCGCGAGGCCAGGTTCGTGACCTGCTGCCTGTGCTGTTGTTTACACTCCTAGTCTGTCCTGCCCTGTACCTCGGGCGGCGCAGTCCGAAGGCCCTAGCGGGTAGGGCCGGACGTCACTACTTGCGTAAGCCCGGAGACCAGCTAGATTTCTGGCTGGTCAAAGAGCCGAGTCCTCCGGGGTCAGCATCGGGCACGTAAGACCCGGCTCTGGAAGCCCGGACGGCACAGATTCCCGAGCTGAAAGTACAGCTCGATGAGATTGGGCAGGGGAAGGGTCACAACCGACGGAAAGTACAAAGGTCCTAGCGGGCCTCGGATCCAGGATGGCCCGCTGAGTGTACGTGCCCGCCCCTCCAGCCTCGGCGAGCGCTACGGACGGATCGCCCGCCGCCGCGGCAAAGCCAAAGCCCAGGTCGCCATCGCCCGCTCCATCCTGATCATCATCCGGCACCTGCTCAGTAACCCGAGGCCCAGTTCGCCGACTTCGGCTACGGCTACTGCCAGGCCCGTACTGACACCGACCGGAAGATTCGTAACCACATCCGCCAGATCCAGGCCCTCGGCTTCGAGGTGCGGGGCTGGTGGTTACCGGGACGCGCGGATCGTCGACAGGGCCATGCGCCGCGAGCGCCGGACAGTGAGCTGACGATGAGCGTCCCGGGTCCGTGAACAAGGGTGCCTCGCGCAGCGTGCTCTGGGCAATCTGGTTGATCGCCGGGCGGACGTTCTCGATCGCCAGCACGGCCGAAGGTCTTTCGCCCCTGGCCGCAGGACCAGCGGCCCTACCGGCAGTACCGCGGCGGCGTGACCCTGATCCAGTGAAAGGCTGGTTTGCGCACCGCGACTTTGCGGATCGCGACGCCGCGGATCTCGGCAAGCTCGACGACCTGCTGCCGAGCCCGCCGCATGTCGTGGCCGACCGGGCCTGCTGCTGCCCGGCCAGGCCCGTGGTCACTGTCATCATGCCGGCCGCGCCCGGCCGGCCGCATCCGGTCGACCTGCTGCTGTGCGGTCACCACTTCCGGGTCAGCCAAGCCGCCCTGACAGCCGCAGGCGCCGCGGTCTACGACGACACGGGGGCGCTGATAGCAGGCGGCGTCAGCGAGAACGAGCACGACCTGCACGAGCAGGTTGCCGCCGCATAGCGGCGCCGGCATGGCCGGTTCACCACGTGGCCGCCGAACTCCGGCATCGTCACTGCGTGCGGTGCCGACGCCACGGGCCAGCCAGCCATGAGGGCCGGACCGGGGGATCGGGTCGAATCCCCGTCCGATGTGCGCGAGGGCTCGGCGCGTGCATCCTCTATGTACCTCCGCACGGCTGATCATGATGCCCTCCACAAGTCGGATCACCGCGGTTTCCGGTAAGGACCGAGCGCTATGTGGCACACGAGGCGGCGCCGCCGCCGGCTAGGAACCGGTCCCCGACCGCCAGCACCCGCCGGGGTCCCACCAGCACGCCGGTGCCGAACGGGGCGTACATCTTGTGGCCGCTCCAGGCCAGGAAGTCCGCCTCGCCGGGCAGCGGCCGGTGCGGCGCGAGCTGGGCCGCGTCGACGAGTACGGGGATGCCCCTGTGGTGTGCGGCAGCGATGATGTCCGGCAGGGGCGGCAGCCAGCCGGTCACATGGGAGGCACCGGTGATCGCCAGCAGCCGCGGCGCGGGCCGCCGGGTCGGTAGGCCGGACTGGCCAGGACCTCTGGCCCAGTGCAAAGCGGCCACGATTGCGGCGGGATCTCGAATCCCGGGCCCGACGATCGTCCTTGACATTGGCGGCGCCCGAGGGCTCGATGCTGACGCGCCTGTGCAGGGACGCATGCCTGCGGCTGATTGCATCCGTGCCCGCTACCGGGCATGGATCACGCCAAGGGCGCTGCCGGACGCGTCTTGGATGCAGTCGAGGGTAGTCACGGCGCCGGCTCTCCGGGGTGTCCGAGAACACATCCCTGGCGCCTCCGCCGCCTCCATGACTTCCATCCGGCGGGGACGGACCTTCGGCCCTTTCCTTCCGGGCCGGCGCCGCGGCAAGGCTGGTAGTTGCTGAACGAGTTCGTCGTCGATCGGATGCACTCAAGGTGATGGAGTGGTGACGCTGGCAGGCACACCGGGGGACGACGTTCTGGGTCACGACGTCGTGCGCCGACCTGGGCACGTTCGGAGCGGTGTGGCCGTGCAGGACCGGCTGGGCTACCCGGTCAAGGAAGTGCGCTGGAGGGCTGGGGGGCAATGACATGAGTACGGTGCAGCAAGCCGGGCCGGTGTACGCGCTGCTGGCGGATGGGAGCACGGTGGAGATCCGCCCGGCAGAGCCCGGCGACTTCGACGCGGTCAAGGCCATGCATGAGGCGATGTCGCTGGACAACGCCTACTTTCGCTTCTTCGGCTTCAGCCGGACGGCGGCCGAGGCCGAGGCGCGGCGGATCTGCCGGGAGCCGGGACCCGGCCGGGTGGCGCTGCTTGCGCTGGCGGGCGGTGAGGTGGTCGGCTGCGTCAGCTATGAGACGCTGCGGGAGCAGCCGGATCACAGGGCCGAGGTGGCGTTCGCGGTCGCCGACTACATGCACCACAAGGGTGTCGCGACCCTGCTGCTTGAGCACCTGGTCTTCTACGCCAGGAGCCACCAGATCACCGCGTTCACCGGGCAGACGCTGGCCGAGAACACGGCAATGCTCAAGGTCTTTGCCGACGCCGGCCTGCCGGTGCACCGTCACACCGACGACGGGGTGGTCGATATGATCATCCCGCTGCCCCAAGACGGCGCGGGCACCGGCCTGAACGGCTACCTGGACGCGGTGGCCGAGCGGGAGCGTCACGCAGACGTTGCCAGCCTGCGGCACGTGTTCGCGCCTGAGTCGGTCGCGGTGATCGGCGCTAGCCGGCGGCCGGGGACGGTCGGGCGGGTGATCTGGGACAATATCTGCACGGGCGGGTATGCCGGCCGTCTGTACGCGGTCAATCCGCACGCCGGGCAGATCGGCGCCGAGCCTTGCCTGGCGTCCGCCGCGGACCTGCCCGAGCACGTCGACCTGGCGGTGATCGCGGTGCCCCCGGCCGCGGTGCTCGACGCCGCGGAGCAGTGCGGGCGGCGCGGCGTGCACGCCCTGGTGGTGATCACCTCCGGGCTGGACGCCGCCACCCGCGCCGGCCTGCTCGCGACATGCCGCCGGTACGGCATGCGGCTGATCGGCCCGAACTGCTTCGGCGTCGCGGTACCGAGCATCGGCCTGGACGCCACGTTCGCGGCCTCCCATCCGCGGGCGGGCGTGGCCGGCCTGGTCATGCAGTCCGGCGGCCTGGGCATCGCCGCCGCCAATCAGCTGTCCCGGCTCGGCATCGGCATCTCCTCGTTCACCTCGGTGGGCGACAAGCTCGACGTGTCCAGCAACGACATGCTGATGTGGTGGGAACACGACGGCGTCACCAGGATTGCCGTGCTGTACATCGAGTCGTTCGGCAACCCGCGCAAGTTCGCCCGGACGGCCCGCAGGGTGGCCGCGAGCATGCCGGTGCTCGCAGTGGAGGCCGGGCGCTCCGAGGCCGGGCAGCGGGCGGCCGCCTCGCACACCGCGGCGGTCGCGACGCCGCTGGTCACCACGGAGGCCCTGTTCGCCCAGGCCGGCGTCATCGTGGTGCCCGGCTTCGGCGACCTGATCGAGACCGCCGCGCTGCTGGCCACCCAGCCCGTCCCGGCGGGCAGCACCGTCGCGATCGTGTCCAACGTCGGCGGTGCGGGGGTGCTCGCGGCCGACGCCTGCACCGACCTCGGCCTGACCGTACACCAGCCGCACGAGCAGATCCGCCGTCGGCTGCGCGCGCTCATCCCCAAGGGCGGAGCGGCCGACGGCCCGATCGACACCACCGCCGCGGTCTCCGCCGGCCAGTTCCGGGAGTGCCTTGAGCTCGCGGCGGCCGATGAGGAAGTCAGTGCCATGATCGTGCTCGTGCTGCCCACCGGCGCGACCGGCGACCTGGTCGCGGCCATCCAGCAGGCCGACATCCGGGTCCCGCTGGCCATCGTGCTGCTCGACCAGGCCGAAACAGTGCGGCTGCTGCCCGGGCCGGCGAAGGGAGACGGGGAGGCGGGCGGGATCCCGATACCCGTCTATAGCTACCCAGAGGCGGCCGCGGCCGCCGTCGCCCGCGCGGCCAGGTACGGGGCATGGCGGGCCGCGCCGGCCGGCGTGGTGCCCGAGTTCGCCGACATCAGGACCCAGGACGCGCACGCGCTGGTGCGCGAGTTCCTCGGACCGGACGGCCACCGGGGCTGGCTTCCGCCGGAGGTGACCGCAGCGCTGCTGCGCTGCTACGGAATACCACTGGCCACACTGGTTCCGGTCCACAGCCAAGACGACGCCGCCGGCGCCTTCGCCGCGGGCGGCGGGGTCCCGGTGGTGCTCAAAGCCGACGTGCCCGGGCTTGTCCACAAGACCGAAGCGGGCGGGGTCGAGCTCGACCTGCGCACCGAAACCGACGTGCGCGCCGCCTGCCAGCGGCTGACGGAACGCTTCGGCGGCAAGCTGCACGCGGTCCTTGTGCAGCCGATGATCGGCGACGGCACCGAGGTGATCGTCGGCGTGGCCGACGACCACCTGTTCGGCCCGCTGGTGGTGTTCGGACTCGGCGGGGTGGCCACCGAGGTGCTCGCCGACCACACGGCGCGGCTGACGCCGCTGACCGACACCGACGCGGACACGCTGATCCGGTCGATCAAGGCCGCGCCGCTGCTGCTCGGGTACCGCGGCAGCCCGCCAGCCGACCTGGAGGCGCTGCGCGGCCTGCTGCTGCGCGTCTCCCGGCTCGCCGACGACCTGCCCGAGATCACCGACCTCGACCTCAACCCGGTCATCGCCCGGCCAGACGGGGCATACGTCGTAGACGCGAGGATCAAGGTAGGACCGTACGCACCGCAAGACCCGTTCCTCAGGAGGCTACGCTAGCCAAGAGCGCTGCTGTCGGCGTCAAGCGCGATCAGTGCACATCTCCGACGTCGACCTGATCGTGGAGTCGGACAGCCAGCCGCTGGTCCAGGTGCCCAGTGCCGAGCCCACCGCGGTCGACAACCAGGTCGGGGAGCACGTGATGGAGCACCTCGAGGACGGGTCGGTTATCCAGCTGGGCATCGGCGGGATGCCCAACGCCATCGGGGGGATGATCGCGCGGTTGGACCTGAAGGACCTGGGCGGGCACACCGAGATGCTGGTCGATGCCTACGTTGACATGTACGAGGCGGGCGTGATGACCGGCAAGCGGAAGGCCTTCGATCGGGGCAGGATCGCCTTCACCTTCGCCCTTGATCAAGGCCGCGAAGGAGGTGAAAATCTGGGTCAGGTCGAACAAGATCTAACGGCGCCTTCCGCGCGCCACCGACGCAGCCTGCCGGGGGCCAGGCCCAGCTGGCTGGGACCGTAGCACCACCGCCCGTTCGGCTTCTTGAAAAAACTATTTCCCCGAACGAGCCGTGGTTCATGCCCGCGTTCATGAGCCCGCGATCCACCTTATGGATGAACGAGGCATCCGCGGTGCACCTGGCGGCGGATGAGCCTGGACCTGCGGGCGGGGCTCGGGCCATCAGCCGCGAGGCGAGCCCGGCGGCCCCGTTTCTACCGGATAACGACGACGATGATGCCCCAGCCACCCAGCTGGATTGCCGTGAGCGCCGTGTTGGTGGCCGTCCGGATCGGGGTCAGCACGCTACCGACGGCGTAGGTAGTCTTCCCGTCCGGGGTGATCGCGATGCCTCGGGGCTGGAGTTGGCCACTGACCTTGACGGCCTTGCGGTCACGGACCCGGAAAGCTAGGGTCGGTTGCGGCCAAGGCGGTCGTGCGCTGTGACCCATTGTTCGGTGAGGATCGCCCATCCGAGTGAGAGCTCGCCGCAGAGCACGGTCGCGGCGATGATCTCGGCCAGCTTGAGCACCTTCCCGATCCCGTAGCAGCCGAGCAGCTCCAGGCATTCCCGCTGGGTGGCGAGCCCTGTGCCGCCGCCGTAGGTGACGACGATCAGCGAGGGGAGTGTGATCGAGCCGTAGAAATCGCCGTTGGGAAGCAGCTCGCTGAAGCCGGGATCGGTGTCCGGCACGGTGCGGCGCGGCGCGGGCTGATCGGCGTTCGTGGATGCAGCCAGCGAAGCTGCACGTCGTCGTGGACTTCCGGTGAGCTGGCCCGCGGGCACGGTACGGTGCCGATCCCGCGCGTGAGGGCGGTGAGCTGGACAGGGCCAGCTTGTGCCCGGTGTACGCGCCGGCCGCTTCGCCGTTGCCTGGGGGCGGTACCTGCCCGTGCGCACTGTCTCCTGCACGCACACCGGCGCTATCTAGGCCCCGTCGGGGGCGGACCGGAACCGGGCGCGCCATTGCCTGGCGTCGAACTGCGCCGGCTCGGTCTCCTCGAGGAATCGCTCGAGCGCTGCGACGAAGCGCCCCGGCGCCTCGAGCTGCGGCAGGTGGCCGACCCGG
>Ga0310037_10001860_pt1 | contig 11335 bp, 7 predicted proteins | sample Sb_taG_11_FD_200239 | JGI IMG/M metagenome (GOLD analysis project Ga0310037, IMG submission 200239) | Peat soil microbial communities from Weissenstadt, Germany - Sb_50d_3_AS metaG (v2) (version 2) | ecosystem: Environmental > Terrestrial > Soil > Wetlands > Peat | place: Germany: Weissenstadt...
GGTTGAGGTTGCGGTTGACGACGATGCCGTCGACGGGCGAGGTGATGGCGGCCTTTGCGATCTGCGCCTGCAGTTGCTGGACGGCTGCTGCTGCCTGTTCGATATTCGCTTGCTGCAGGCCGGCATTTTTCGTGCCGTTGGCTTGGGCGTTCTCCTTGGCTTGGGCGAGCGCAGTCTGCGCCACCGTCGTGTCGGTGCGCTGCTGCTCGACGGTCTGTATGGAGATGTAACCCTGCTTGAGCAATTGTTCGTCACGCTGCAGGTTCGCGCGGGCGTTGTCCAGCGCCGCTTGTGCGGCGACGACCTGGTCGTTCCCCTGACTTAAGGCAAGCGTTGCTTGATAGCGCGTCTGCTCGAGGTGTGCTTGGGCTTGGGAGAGACTGGCGCTCAGATCCGCCGTGTTCAGCTTGGCGAGCAGCTGGCCGCGATGCACTGCATCGCCTTCGTTCACGTAGACTGCATCTGCGGGTTCTTGCAGTTCGGTTGACAGAGCGACGTTTTGCAGCGGAGCGATGAGGCCTGAAAGGTTGAGTCCCGGGTGCACCGTGCGGACGGTGGCTGCCGTCACCTGGACCGGCTGCGGCGGGGCGGTCGCCGCTTGCTTCTTGGCGCATCCCGACAGCATGACCAGGCAAACACCAACCAGGCACCGGCTGAGCGATCTCGTTCTATTCATGGCTGTTAGTGGGACAGTATATCACGTCGGGCTGAGAAGACCTTGGGACCGAAAAGCGATGTATGACGGGCTTACGACGGGTTCTGTGAACGGACCTGAAGGTCCGTTGCTTCAAGGACCCTTTGCGCAATGGCGGTCCATTTTCAGGCTCAATTTGAGGCACTACCTGAGGCCGATGGTGGTTGCTGGCGGCGTTGTATGTACAGACCCAGGGCCGGAGCGTAGTTGAGCGACGGCATCTGGCCCGCGCCGAAGCCGGTCGCTTTGATCTCGTCCGGTGTACCTGAAGCGACACGCGCGCAGTTGAGCAGTGCTGGTATGGCCGCCGGCGCCTGCGGCTGCAGCTCGAGCCAGTAGCCTTTCGTCACCACATGCGGGATCACAGTCCACCCCGCAGGCTGCGCGGGCGTGGCCTGACCTGCCTCTTTGGCGCTCACATACGCGCCCAGCGACGCCAGTAGCTGTTGCGCGACCGGCTTGAGATCGCTCGTGCAGCGATCCGAGTCGACGAGCTGTAGCGGATGCGGCGGCGGCGACGTGGGCAGCTTGTAGACACGGAACTGCTCTTGACCCGGCGGGGGCGGTTGGCGCACGATGTACAACCCCGCGGCGGGCGTGTAGGCGAGCGGCGTGCGGAAGAACGAGCTCGCCTGCGGCACGTAGAGATGCAGCGCATCAGCTTGATCTTTGGTACCGATGTGGATGGTCGCGCATCCGAAGAAGCCGCGCATGCCGGTGAAGGTCTGCGGCGTGAAGGTGAGCGCGTAGGTGCCGGGCAGCTGATGGTATGCGACTGTGAAGCCCGGCACGTCCGGCGGCTGGCCGACGAGCGTCGCCGGATATCCCGCCGCCGTCTTTTGCGCCTCCACCGCATCCGCGTAGGCCTTCATGGCCGCGAGCGTCTGCGTCGCCTGTGGCGCCGCTTGCGCGCTGCAGCTGGGTCGGTTCGTATCTGCCGCGAACGGAGCCGTGGGAGGCGTCTGCGGAAGGCTCGGAGCGTTTGCGAAGATGCCGCGAGCGCCGCCCGGACCCTGGGGCCCGCCCGATCCCGGCGGCCCGCCGGGCCCAGGTTGCGCCGCACCCCCGCGCGCAGCACCCGGCGCACCCACAACCGACGTCTGACCTTGCCCGTATCCGATCTTCACAGAGTACGTCACGGTCAGCTGCCGTGGTGCGAGCGGCCGCGCGATCTGCGGCAGAGGACCCGCGTCGACCGTCGGCGGCCCCACCGCATACGATGACGACGCGAATTCGTATCCGAACTTGTTGAAGATGTTGCTCTCAGCGACGGTGAGCGATCCGTGCGTGAAGTCCATCGCGAGCCCAACGTCGGCTGTGACGTACCCGGGCAGATAGTTGCGGTTGCCGGGGCTGACGTATCGTGCGTCCGCGAGCCACTCGAGCGGCGAATGCATCGGCCGCAGGTCGAAGGTCAGCCCGGCCTGATGCAACGGCACGCCGGGGAGCTGCTGACCTGAGATGATCGGCGAATACGGATTGTCGAAGACAGGATCGCTTGAGACTGGTTTTGTGACCTGGGTGACGTATGACGGCTCGACGGCGAGACTGCGCGTCAGGTTGAAATCTCCGGTCAGCTGGATCCCTTCATAGACCATGGTGACGCCACCCACCGGCACGTTGAGATAGAGGTTTTGCGGTCCGAACGCGGCGCTCGGATTGCCGCACACGCTGTCGGACTGGAAGACCTCCTGCGCCGCCGCAAGGTAGCCAGGTGGGAAATATCCCGGCGGGAACGCGGTGCCGTTGACAAGCGCGTTCAACAAGGTGTCGTCCTGTCGCTGGCTATAGACGGCGCCGGTCAGTTCTCCGGCGGCACCGAAGCGATGCTGCCAGGTCGCACGGGCGGTGAGCCCGGTCTGGTTCCCCGGACTGTCGCCCGGACCCGAGCCGAATCCCGCGGGACCGCTGCATTCGAACTGCAGCGACGCCGGATCCGAGAGCACGCCGAAACGTGCCGGACCCGAGCCGTTGCTCCCGTAGTCGAGGTTACCGGCGAACGCATCGGTCGTCGTTGGCGTCCACTGCGCGTTGATGCCGGCCAGCCCATTGGCGCCCATGCGGTTGGAGCTGGCGACGCCGACGTGCTCGCCCATGGTGAGACGGTCGTTCGATCGGATGCTATCCGCGACCGAGAACGACGAGTACGATGTCGAGCTCGATCCAGTCGCGAACAGGGCCGAGCTCGGCACGAGCGGCGTGGCTTGACTATTGGCCGACGTTTCGTTCAGCTGAAATGAGATCGTGTGCCGTTCGCGTGAGGGCAACTGCATGGAGAACGCTGCGCCGCTGGTGTTTCCGCTCGTCGCCTGTCCGTATGGGGAATACACCTGGTCGATGTAGCGGTTGAGCAGGTCGCGGTCCGCGCTTGTCTGAGAGCCGAACAACGAGACCTGCATCGTCGTCATGCCGACGAGTGCGGTGTCGGAGATCGACTCGAGTGCTGTGTGGCGATAGTTGGAGTTACCCGGGCCGTAGCCGCAGGGCACGACGCCATTGAACACCGTGCACAACGCGTCGTTGTAGCCGTTGGACGAGATGTACATCGCAGACAGCGACTGGGTGCCTCCGATCAGCGTGCGCAGCTTGACGAGATCGCCGCCCGTCTGGTTCGCCCCCTGGTGGATGTAGTCAAAGCCGCTCGCATCCAGAAACTGCTGACCGGCGAGCAGATTGTCGCTGCCGCGGATCGCGTGGACGTAGGCCAGCCCGACGTCGCCGATCGACCCCTGCATGGAAAGTATGGTCGAGGCGGCGCTCAGGCTGCCGAAGCTCTGGTTGATGCCGAACTGCCACGCCCGGGTCGGCTCGAGCGTGCGGTAGTTGACCGATCCGCCGAGCGCGCCGGCCACCGGGTTGAAGCTCACCGAAGCACCCGAGAACAGATCCGAGGAGATGGAGCGCAGATCGCCCGCGACGCCGGGCGTCGTGAGCGGAATGCCGTCGAGCGTGACCTGCGTCTGCGACGGATCGTGACCTTCGAGCGAAATGGTCTCGGCTGCATCGTCGCTCGTGCTGTCGGCGCCGACGGAGACGCCCGCCACTTTGTTGAGGGCGTCGTTGAGCGTCGGCGAGAGCTTGCGGATGGCGCTGTCCTGCGAGACCGTCGTCGTGGTGATGCTCGCCTGTGACTTGACCGTCACGGTGCCGAGCGACTTGACGCCGGATGCGACGACGGCGAGCTGCACGTCCACCTGGACCGCGTTGCCGTCGACGAGCTCGAATGCGGCGGTGGTGACGGCCTGATAGCCCGACTTGCCGACGCGGGCGGTGTACACGCCGGCCGGCACGTCGCGGAAGACGACCTTGCCGTCCGACGTCGTCACTTCGCTCGTCATGATGGGACCGTCGAGCAGCACGCGCGCCAGCGCGATCGGCTTGGTCGTCACGGCGTCGACGACGGCGATCGTGATCTGGCCCGATTCGTCTTGCGCCAAGGCCGTGGCCGGCGCGACGGCGATGCTCAAGCCGGCGCAGACGAGCGACAGTGCGATTTTCAGCGCGATGATGCGGCGCACGATGAGACGCATTCGACGACCCATACTGCTTCTCTCCAGGGCACATCGTATCACGCGTCTAGTCTACTCGGGACGCCTTGGACCGCCCTGAGAAAACGCTTGTCAGGCGCCGTCTGCACGTGAGTATTGCATGAGGATCGGCGCATCGCCGGGGACCGTTTTTTGAGGGTTGCTTAAGGTCGACCGCGTATACTACTCGTATAATGCCGCAGCAATCGAAGATACTCGTCGTGGACGACGAGCGCTCCATGCGCGACATGCTCCGCCTCGGGCTCGAGCAGCAGGGGTATGCGGTGCGCGATCTGCCTGATGGCCGCGGGCTCGAAGAGGCCGTGGTCCAGTGGCAGCCGGACGCGATCGTCCTCGACGTCATGATGCCCTTCGCGGACGGCTTCACGCTCTTGCCGCTCATCCGCCGGATGACGCAAGCCCCGGTGATCATGCTCTCGGCCAAGGGCGATGTCGGCGATCGCGTCACCGGCCTCACACTGGGTGCCGACGATTACGTGCCCAAGCCCTTCGCCTTTCCCGAGCTCGTCAGCCGCATCGAGGCGGCGTTGCGCCGGCCGCACATCTCGGCGCCGGAATTCCTGCGCTACATGGACCTGTCCGTCAATTTGCGCACCCGTGAGGTCGAGCGCGGCGGCCGCAGGATCCAGCTCACCAATAAAGAGTTCACCCTGCTGGTCACCCTCATGCGCGAACCGCGGCGCGTGTTCGGCAAAGAAGATCTGCTCGCGCAGGTGTGGGGCGAAGATTTTGAAGGAGAGATCGGCAACGTCGAGACCTACATCTCGTACCTGCGGGCCAAGGTGGACGCCGATGCATCCAACCGCCTGATCCACACGATCCGCGGCGCCGGATATTCGTTGCGCGGAGAGCAGTAAGCGTTTAGATCTGGACGATGACGATGCGCGCGTGGCGCGCGAGACCGGTGAGCTCGAGCAGCCCGACGAGCCGCTCGCCGGCCACCACCGTCACCGCGTGACCGTTGCGCTTGAGATCGCGAACGATCTTGACGAGCGTCCCCCAGGGGGCAGATGCGGTGCTTCGAGTCCGACGAAGGTCGATCGCCGCTGCGCAGTGCGGTGCGCGCCGAGCGCGTTTCTGAAAGCGCCGCATCGCATTACAGCTGGCGGCGTCGAGCACTTCGTCGAGCACGAGCGTTTCAGATGTCGATGTGTGGGCGTCGTAGGGAGTCTTCATTGTGTCCATGTGAGCCAGATGGGTGGGCGGCGAATCGGTGTCATTCGCCGCCACAGTTGCAGTCTACACCCAAAATCTCAAACGGAACTGAGAAACAGGTGAGGATACGGGGAAAGCGTTCTAGTTCTGGGAGAGATGCTGCCAAGCAGGCAGGCGTAACTCGACCGTCGTTCCCTTGCCGAGCGCTGTCTCCAAGGATACCGACCCGCCGGCGCGCTCGACTGCGCGTTCCACGATGGCGAGACCCAGTCCCGAGCCCGTGATCGATCCGCCCATCTCGCCGCGCGAGAAGCGCTCGAATGCGCGTGCCCGCACGTCGGGCGTCATGCCGGGTCCATTGTCTGAGACCGCGATGAGCACCGAGTCGCCTTTCGATCTGACGCGCGCCTCGATGCGAGCGCCAGGCGCGTACTTGAGCGCATTGTCGATGAGGTTGCCGACCGCTTCGTAGAGCTCCGACTCCGATACTTGCACGAACGAATCGCGCTGCGCATCGATCGACAGCACCGAGCCGTTGGCGAGCGGCCTGAACGAGTCCATCACGCTCGTCGCCACATCGGCGGCATCGAGTATCTTGACGTCGCTCGGCTCCTGGCTCTCCAACCGGGTGAGCAGCAGCAGCTTTTGGATAAGCGTGCTCATGCGCTTGCCCTGATCGTCGATCTCAGTGAAGACGCGCGCTGACATGGCGTCGTTTGATTGCCCGCTCTGGCGCAGCAGCTGGACGTATCCCATGATGACGGCGAGCGGCGTGCGCAGCTCGTGCCCGGCGTCGGCCACGAATTGCCGGATCTTCGTCTCGATCTCGGTGCGCTGCTTTGTGACCGTTTCCACCTGGGCCGCGGCGGCGTTGTAGGCCTGGACGAGATCGGCGGCGACGTCGTCACGCGCGCTGAACGTCTCAAAGCGCGCGTAGTCGCCGAGCGACAGCCGCATGAGCGCGCTGCCCACCCGCTCGAGCGGCCGGATGCTGCCGGCGAGCAGGCGCGCGGCGAAGAACCACACGAGCAGGAACGTCACCACGACGATGGCGATGACGATGCGGCGCTCGAGCTGCTGGATCGAGGTCAGCGCATCGCGCGGCGGGGCGAAGATGACCGAAGCTCCATCGATGCGCACGAAGGACGTCGGCGAGGCGATGGCGGTGAAGGGCCAGCGCACGAACGCGATATCGTGCGAGACCGGCGGATGCAACTCGTAGATGAAACCGCGAAACTCGCCCGAGCGCGAGCGGCCAGCGTCCGGCGGCGGCAAGGGTGGCATCCCGACAGGGCGCCCAGCCGTCGGGCCTCCGTTGGCGAGGTCGGCGTTGCCGGCGATGAGCTTGCCGGTGTCGTCGATGACGGCGGCCGTGTAGCCTGACGTCTCGCTCACCCGCTGCACGAGCGCCTGGGCGATCTGCGCGCGCGACTCGTGCGAGGCCTGGAGGCTTTGGGCAGTGTGCTGGATGTCGTCGGCGATGCGCGCGCGGTTGTTGGCGTCGAACCACACATTCGGCGCGGCGATGGAGAGAGCCCAGGCAGCCACGATGTAGACGGCAAAGGCGCCTGCCGCAGCCAGCACGGCGATGCCCAAACCGGCGAGCCAAGTCCGACGAATCACGTCTATTATCGTTCTTGCTCAGGCCGCCGATTCTTGCGCCCGCAAGTTGAGAATTGGCTGAGAAGACCGCGCTAGTGGTAGAAAAGCCCGATAATCCGCTGGATGAGGTCGACCTTGCCGCCCCAATCGAAGGTATCGGTGTTGGTGACCATGACGACGGCGAATCGCTCGTCCGGGAGGGTGGCGTTTTCGCCCGTGAACCCGGTCCAGCCACCCGTGTGTGCGACCTCGCGGTGTCCGGCGACCGAGTCGAGGCCTACACCGAGCGCGTAACCGCCCGGCCAGTCCGAACGTCGGCCCGAAGGCGTGAACATGAGCTTGAGCATCGCCGGATCGATGACCCGACCGCTATCCAGGGCGTAGTCCCACTTGATGAGGTCGAGCACAGTCGTGTTGACGCCGCCATCCGGGAAGTCAAGGATGATGGCGCTGTCGTCTTTCGGGTCGACCGGGATGGTGCGGCCTTTGACCACGGTGTAGCCGACCGCGCCGCCGGGAAGATCGAGCGGGCTCGTACCGATGCTCGTCGAGCGCAGATCGAGCGGCGTGAAGATGCGCGTGCGCACGAATTCATCGAACGGCATGCCGCTCACTCGTGTGACGATGAGGCCTGCCACGATGAAGTTGCTATTGCTGTACTCGTACTTGCTCCCCGGCGGGAATTTCAGCTTCAGCTTGTAGATCGCGGCATCCACCTTGGCCGGGGTCAACGTCGAGTTGTCGAGCAGGTCGAGGTAATCGGTGAGCCCTGAGGTGTGGTCGAGCACCTCGCGGATCGTGATCTTGTCGCCGTTTTGGAAACCGGGGAGATATTTCGAGAGGTGGTCGTCGATGTTGAGCTTTCCATCTTGCTGCAACAGGAGCACGCAGGCGGCGGTGAACTGCTTGCTCATGGAGGCGATGTTGTAGATCGTCTCCGGCGTCGCCGGTAAGCGCTTGGCGAGATTGCGGTATCCGTAGCCCTTCGCGAAGATGACCGTGCCGTTGTGGCCGATCGCGAGCGAGATGCCGGCGAGGTGCTGCTGGGCGACGGCGCGGCGCATGAGCCCGTCGATCTGCGCTGCGATGGCTGGCGTCATGGTCGGTCCAGCGGATGCGGCGACCGCCGACGCTGCGCGGGGGGACGTAGCGCGCAGGCTCTCAGGCGAACACGATGCCGTGGCCACGCATGCGATCGCGAGACAAGCCAGAGCGCGACGCGACGCAAGAGATGATAAGTACATCAGGTGCACCATTTTGGGGCCGCGCAGCGGAAATCTTCCAAACGCTAGGGCAACGTGTTCGGGCCGGGAGCCGGTATGCTCGGATTCAGCGGCTGGCCGGACGGCATGGTGGCGCGATCCTCGGGTACGGCGCGTGACACGCGCGCCAGCATGTCGTGCCAAGCGCGGGCAAACGCCGTATCGATGGTGCCGATCGGGTGCAAGCCGCCCGGCTGCTCGTAGTAATGCGTCTCGATGCCGCTATGCTCGAGCAGGTCGGCGTTCTTTTGCATGTAGCCCTTGGGCACGATCGGGTCATCCGAACCGACGACGAGATAGACCGGGATGCCTTGCAGGCCTCGCAATGCGGCGCTCACCGTCTCGGTCGTCATGCCTCCTGAGGCGGCCAGGACCGCGGTCCAATCGTTCGGATGTTGCGGAGCGACGATGAAGACGCCGTATCCGCCCATGGAGTGGCCGGCGAGGTAGATGCGTTTCGGATCGATGTTGAACGCCTTCTTGGCGGCGTCGAGCGCTGCGTAGACGTCGGCGGGCGCCGGATCGACATACTGGCTGTTGCCGCGCGCGTAGGGGGTGATGACGATGGAACCGGTCGAGTCGGCCGCGGCGCGCAGCCACGGCAGCGCGATGGGGTCGTTCTCAGAGCATGTGTTCCCATGCAAGAAGACGACGAGCGACGTTGGCCGGCGCGGTTCGTATGACGGCGGCACGTATGCGCCCAGCGGCTGCAGCTTGCCGTCGGCCGGGGATGCGAGCACGGTGTCGCCGGCGCCGCGCACGGCGGCCAGCGGTCGGTATACCCCGGTCGCATACTGGTCGATGAGACTCCGGTCAAGCGCGACGAGCGTCGTCATGTAATCGCTGAAATCGGCTGCGCTCATCCAGGCCGGCTTCTCTGACATCTCCGTGCCGGGCGTGTCGCTATCGAGTCGCTCCTCCAGCGCAGCGGCCAGACCAGAACGCGCGTTGATCGCTTGGAAGTTATTGACGAGCGTCTCGTGTGCCGCTGTTAATTGCTCCTCGACCTGCTGCATCGGGTCCGGGCTCGTATGAGGGGCGGGCGAGGACGCAAGCGCGATGAGCACGGCGGCGACGGTGGCGATCACGGACATGGCACCCATCATCATACCAAAACCCATGCCCCCCAGAAAGAGGCCGAAGGCCGCTACACGTAGTCGCGCAGCGCGAACGTCACCTTCTTCTCCGTCGCACCGTTCTTGATCGTCATCTGGATCCGCGTTCCCGGCGAGGTCCGTAGCTGAGCGCGCAGCTCGAGCAGGCCGATGGACGCGACCGGCGTGCCGTTGACGGCAGTGATGACATCGCCGCTGCGGATGCCGGCCGCATACGCTGGCGTGCCCGTGAGCGCGCCGATGACTTTGATGCCGGCAGGAATCTGCACGAGGAAGAGGCCGGACCGGTCGAACGCATCGCCCGCATCGCCACCGCGGCCACGCGCGAGATACACGATCTGCCGGCGGTAGTCGAATGTGACGGTGAAGCGTTTGAGGATGCCGCCGCCGATGTTACCGGCTGTGCCCGGTTCGGTCAGCGCGCCCGAGGTGTCGAGCGAGAGCGCCGCGATCGGATCGGCGACTGTGACGGTTCCGGCCTCAAACGAGGGCAGACGCACGAGCTGACCGACGCTTGGGCCGCCAAGCCCAAAGCCGGTGATGCCTCGTACGTCAGACGGATACGTCGCGGTCAGGTCGTGTGTCGTGACGAACGGGGCGTACAGCACGAGCGACTGACGATTGCCCGTGTCGATGATAAATCGTCCGTGCAGAGCGCCGATCGCGCCTGCGATCTCGGGTACGCTCTGATCGTAGACGAAGGGGACCGCAGTGCCGTAAGGCCCGTTCGTGAGCCTGGTCGCGAAGGTCATCGTCCGCGCCGGATAGTCGATCGTGGTGATGAAGCGCCGGGCGATCTCGACACCGACGATGCCATCGATCCGCTCGCCTTCCACCGCTTGCATGATCTTGCCGATCGGCAGCACGGCGAACGACTGATGGCGCAGCGTGGCCGCTCCTATCGACAGCGTCGGCACCCAGGCGAATCCCGTGCTCACCATCGCCGCGCCGGCACCGGACATCTGCAGCGAACCGGTGACGCCGCTGCTCAAGCTCGCCGCGACCTCGGGCGTCATGACGTTTTGGCCGCCGGTGTCGAAGATGAACCGGAACGGACCTTTGCCGTTGAGCTCGACGTTCACGTAGAGATGGTTGTTGATGAGGTCGAACGGGATGGTCGTAGCCGCCCGGCCGCCGGCTATGGAGAAATCAGCGACGGGTTTCGCCGGCATCGCGATATGCTTTTCGACATTCGCATTGATCGCGACGGCGCTCACCCGTGTCTCTACGATGTTGCCGTTGGCGGCCGTCCGCGTGGAAAACGGCAGGACGACGTCACCGACATGGCGGTAGTCGCTCATGTCGGCGACGGAATCTCGTCCACCGGGCACGTGCACGACCTCGCGGCGTATGAGGTTGGTCCGCGTGTCGATCCAGATGTCGATGGGGAATCCACCCACAGGCGTCGCGTGGATCACCCAGTAGGCGCCAAGCCCGTCCTGTGCCGTGCCGGCATACTCGATCGTGCCCGCACGCCGGTTCGGGTACCAAAACGAAAGCGATGTCAGATAGGCTGCGGACTGCGCTGCGTGCGTCGAGGTGAAATCGCCGACTGGCCAGGCATCGCCGCTTGGGTCCTGGATCCACGCCCGGCCGCCGTCAAACCCATTGCCGTTCGAGATCGGTCCGAGATCCATGACCTGCGCGTAACGCCCGTTCGTGAGGTCGTCGTACTCATGCCCCGCGCCCGACGCTCCCATGACCTCCACGCGCTCGGTGAACAGCAACGTGTCGATCCCGTCAAGCGCGCTGCCGCCTGCGGCGGCCTTGGCCTGCGCGAGGATCTGCGCCGCATTCGGTTGCGACGCAGCGCCTGCCGCGCTCGCGCCCAGGGCGATGAGCGCGCAGCAGACGATAGCGCTTCGAATGGCTGACATACGTGCCTCCACGGTGCGAGCATGAGAGGCGACTGCTGGGCTGCAGGCCCCCCTGCTCACTCTACCGCAGAGCGCTCCAGAA
>Ga0310037_10001863_pt1 | contig 11333 bp, 8 predicted proteins | sample Sb_taG_11_FD_200239 | JGI IMG/M metagenome (GOLD analysis project Ga0310037, IMG submission 200239) | Peat soil microbial communities from Weissenstadt, Germany - Sb_50d_3_AS metaG (v2) (version 2) | ecosystem: Environmental > Terrestrial > Soil > Wetlands > Peat | place: Germany: Weissenstadt...
GTGCTCGTCCACCGCCGAATGGCAACTGGGCGTGGCGGCGCAAGGCAACCCGGCGTTCGCCGCCATGATCCCGCAGGGATTCGGCGCGGGCGTGGGACGCGTCAAGCCGTACTTCGAGCAGGGCAACTGGTATCGCGGCGGCGCCGTGCAGATGCTGTTCATCGCGTGGCTCTACGGCGAGCAGAACCAGGTGCGCCCCATGTTCCCGGCCGGACTTTCGCGCGAGGAGTTGATCCAGGCCTCGAAGATGTTCGACCTGGCGCCGCAGATGCCGCCGGTGGACTGGGCGAAGGCGCTGCAGTATCTGCCCGAGATGGACATTATCAAGGCCGTGGGCGGGCCGCGCGGGATCTTCGCCGACCGCATGGAGGTCTCGACCGGCGGCGCCATGATCAGGCGCGCGCCCAACGACGATGCCTGGTATCGCGGCGGCCTCTGGCACGACGACAAGCCCATCAACGTGCCGGGCTTCTGGTTCATGTCGTGGTACGACGTGTCGGTGGGGCCGAACCTGGCGGCGTATAATTCTGTGCGCAAGACGGCGCGCCCGGAGATCGCGAACGAGCAGTACGCGATCATCGCCCCGACCCTGCACTGCGGTTACACGCGCTCGACCGAGAACACCGTGGTGGGCGAGCGCAGCATGGGCGACGCGCGTCTCGACGTCCCGGCCCTCACCTACGGCTGGTTCGACCACTTCCTGAAGGGCGAGGACAACCACGTGCTCGAAACCATGCCCAAGGTGCGCTACTTCACCATGGGGATGAACAAGTGGCAGTCGTCGGACACCTGGCCGCCCGCGGGCGCGCAGCCCATGACCTTGTACCTAGGGAGCGGCGGGAAGGCGAACAGCTTGAACGGCGATGGCGTGCTGGCTGCCGCGGCGCCTCCGGCGGACCATCCGGATGGCTTCACTTACGATCCCATGAATCCCGTGCCTTCCTACGGCGGCGGCGTGTGCTGCACCGGGAATGCCGTGTCCGGCGGCGCTTTCGACCAGCGCAAGATGGAGGCGCGCGCCGATATCCTGGTCTACACGTCGGAGCCGCTGCGGGACGGCCTCGAAGTCAGTGGCCCCATGGAGCCCACGCTCTACGTATCGTCGGACGCCAAAGACACCGACATCACGATCAAGGTGATCGACGTCTATCCCGATGGCACGGCTTACAACCTGGATGAAACCATCCAGCGCCTGCGCTATCGCGATGGGTACGAGCGGCCGCCGGTGTGGATGGAAGCGGGCAAGGTGTACAAGGTGACGCTGCAGCCGATGAACACCAGCAACTGGTTCGCGCCGGGACATCACATCCGGATCGAAGTGTCGAGCAGCAATTTCCCGCGCTTCGACCGCAATCTGAATACTGGCGGCAACAACTACGACGAGGCGAAGGGGGTGGTAGCGCACAATGCGGTGCACCACTCCGCGCAGTATGCTTCCGCGATCACGCTTTCGGTTGTGAAACGGGCGAAGTAAGCGGCAGGCGGCGCGGACGGCCGGCCCCGCTCGTCAGGATGGGCCGGATGCAAACGCCGGTCACCTCAAAATCGATCCTTGCGGCGACGGCTGCCCGGCCGGGGTTCGAGGATGCCAGCCACGAGCGAATCAGCTCCGCCATGCTGATCCCGGCGGAAAGGCGTGCCGATACTCGCTACTCGCCTACAGTCCGTAGAACCTCGGCTTCCAGCGACGGCGCCACAAAGAAGCCAGCACGGTTGCGCAATGCCTGAATCTCGTTCCTGACGGAGGTCAGCTCGCCCATCGCTTTGGCTCGGATCAGAACCCCCAGGACGCCCCGCACTGGGATACCGGCTCGGCGGGCGAAGCTTCTCCCCTGCTTCTCATCGATCAGCAGGGCGTCCGGTTGAATCTCGATCGCCAAGGCGATCGCTTCGGCCCTCGCCCTTGTCGAGATCATTGGCCAAGGCGGCGGCCATTGCGGGATTGGCCACTACTCGGCGCTTCAGCCATCCCACCTGATATGCGTGGCCGACAAGGGCCTTCGCTGCCGGCGAGGGGATCTCTTCCAGCTCCGCCCGAACGGCGTCCGGAATCCAAACGATCTGAAACTGAGATTGCAATAGATGAAGCCGGCCTATGAGGGCGAGGTTGGAGACTGCAGAAGTATCACTCGCCGCGACCATAAGCCAGGTCTTCGGCCAAGTCCTCAGGCCCGTAGTGACGAGGGATACCTCGCTGGGCTATGAGGCCCGCGAACTCATAGCGCGAATCGCGGCAAGTTCCACGGCCTTTCCGAAGGATAGAATACCTTGCGCATAAAGTGAGAGAGCAAGTTCACACGCAAGGCGCTCTTCCACCTCTTTGTCCGGGAGGCGGAGACTCCTGGCGACTGAATCCGGCACTTGAAGAGTGATGCTCATGGCCCCAATCAGAGTGTACGCCATGTAGAGCGGCGCATGAGAGCTACTTCTGCCCGTAGGTCGCCGTGGGACCGTGCTTGCGGAAGTGGTGCTTGTCGCGGAGCGCCTCGGAAATCGGCACGGCCGCGGGATTGATCGTCAGCGTCTGCCACGCCATGGCCGCCAGCTCTTCCACGATCACCGCGGTGTGCGCCGCCTCCGCCGCCGACGCGCCCCAGCAGAACGGCGCGTGTCCCGCCACGAGCACCGCCGGGCAGCCCAGCGGGTCGCGCCCCTCCATCAACCGGATGATGGCCACGCCGGTCGAGGCTTCGTAGCCGGCCTCGATCTCCTCGGCCGTCAGCGCGCTGGTCACCGGCACCGCCCCGTGGAAATAGTCGGCGTGCGTGGTGCCGAAGCACGGGATCTCACGGCGCGCCTGCGCCCAGGCCGTGGCATGGCGCGAGTGGGTGTGCGCCACGCCTCCAATCGAAGGAAACGCGCGATAGAGCGCCACGTGCGTCGGCAAATCGGTGGACGGCCGCAAGTCACCCTCGACGATTCGCCCATCGAGATCCGCGATCACGATGTCGCGCGGCGTCATGCGCTCGTAGGGAACGCCGCTCGGCTTGATGGCCACCAGTCCGTGCTCGCGCGAGATGCCGCTGGCATTGCCGAACGTGTAGATCACGAGGCCGCGGCGCACCAGCTCGAGATTGGCTTCCAGTACTTCAGCTCGCAGCGCTTCCAGCATGATTCCCTTCCCTCGCCCGGGCCGCGATGCTGCGCAGCGCCGGCAACACCTTTCCCTCGCCGAATTCGAAGTACAGCTTGCGGAAGAGCGGATACAACTCCGCGTACACCGCCACGCTGGCCGGGTCCGGTTCCACCGTCGCGTAGCCGGGGCACAGCCGGTCCTGCGCCTCTTCGATGGACTGGAACGCGCCCGCCGCGAGAAAGGCGAAGATCGCCGAGCCCAGGCTGGTGACATCGCCACCGGGCACCAGGATCGGCTTCCCCATCACGTTGGCGTACACCTGGTTGAGCACCGCATTTTTCTGCGGGATGCCGCCGCCGTTGATGATGCGGCGCACCGGCACTCCGTGCTGCTCCATGCGCTCCAGAATAACGCGGGTGTGAAACGCGGTGCCTTCGATGGCGGCGAAAAGCTCGTCCTGCGCGGTGTGGGTGAGGCGCCATCCGAGCGTGATGCCGCTCAACTCCGGATTCACCAGCACGGTGCGGTCGCCGTTGTCCCAGGTGAGGCGCAGCAGCCCCGTCTCTCCGGCGCGGTAGTTCTCCAGGCCGCGCGACAGCTCCGCCACGGTGGTTCCGGCGCGCCGCGCGATGGCGTCGAAGATATCGCCGGTGGCCGAAAGTCCCGCTTCGACGCCGGTGAGGGCCGGATGGATGGAGCCCTGGACCACGCCGCACACGCCCGGGATCAGCTCGGGCTTCTCGCCGATGGCCATGATGCAGGTGGAAGTCCCCACCACGTTGACCACGTCGCCCAACCGCACGCCCGCGCCGATGGCGTCCCAGTGCGCATCGAACGCGCCCACCGGAATCGGAATCCCCGCGCGCAGGCCGAGCTTCTCCGCCCAGGCCGCCGTGAGGTGTCCGGCAATTTTGTCCGAAGTCTGGTATCGTCCGCCGAGCTGCGCGCGCACGCCGGCGAGCCGCGCATCCACCGCGGTCAGAAACTCCTCCGCGGGAAGGCCGCCCAGCGCGGCGTTCCACATCCACTTGTGGCCCATGGCGCAGACGCTGCGCGGGGCCTGAGCCGGGTCGGAGATGCCGCACAGCACCGCCGCCGCCATGTCGCAGTGCTCCAGCGCGCTGGCGAATCGGCCGCGCTTTTCGGGATTGTGGCGCAGCCAGTGCAGCAGCTTGGCGAATCCCCACTCCGAGGAGTAGATGCCGCCGCACCAGTCGATGGCTTCGAGGTGGCGAGTGTGCGCGGCCGCGGTGATCTCGCCGGCTTCCTTCCATGCGCGGTGGTCGCACCAGAGATAGTAGTCGTCGATGGGCTCCATCCGCGCGTCGACCGGGATCACGCTCGATCCCGTGGTATCCAGCGCGATGGCTTCAATACTGTGGCCGGCGATACCGGCATTGGCCAGCGCGAGGCGCATTGCCTGGCACAGCGCCTGCATGTGGTCGGCATGGCTCTCGGTGGCGTGGTCGGGGTCTTCCTTCTTGCGGTGCAGCGGATACTCGGCGACGCCCGACCCCAGGCGTCCGCTACCGCTATCGAAGATGGACACCCGCACGCTCAGGGTCCCGAAATCTACGCCGGCAACTATGGACATGGGTTGCTCCTGAAGAGACAGGCCGGGAGGCCTGTCCTACTGCGCTCTTCTCCGCGCTCTCCGCTTCCTCCGCGCTCTCAGGTTCTGATTTTATTTTCTCCGCGTCTTCCTCCGCGCCTCCGCGTCTCCGCGTCAAGTGCGGTCAACTATGCTGGTGCACGCTCCACCCCAAATACCGCGTGGTGGCTTCCCGCACCGCCTGCGACACCGGAGCCAGGTTGGCCGCCACGTGATGCTCAAATCCGCGCTCGCAAATGTACCGCAGCAAGCCCTGCAAATTGGGAATCCGCACCACGCCCGCGCCGCCGAATGTCTCCAGCGGATCGTCGGTGAACGCGCCTTCGCCCACATAGCCGTGGATCTCGCCCGTGCGGTCGTTGGTGGAGAACCGCGCGAAGCTCATGGGCCCCGATTTCACCAGCCCCACGCACGTCCCGTACGTATTCTCGCGCCCCACGGTGCCCGCGATGATCTGCTGGAAATCCATGCGCACTTCGCGGAAGAAATGCTTGGGCAGATTGCTGCAGTGGAAGCAGACCGCCTTGTCCGGGTCGTCGCCGTAATTGTTGTTCCAGTCCAGCAAGGCGCTGGGCGTCTCCGAAGCCAGTTGCAGCGCGTGCATCCCGATGACGCCGCAAATATCCACCTCGCAGGCGCTCGACATCAGGTTCTCGCTCATCATGCTCATCACGGTGCACGGCACCACTCCGAAATACTCTTCGAGCGAGGTCCAGCACTGCACGGCGCTGATCGAAACTTCGGTCTCCGCCATCCACCCGTCGATCACCGCACCCAGCTTGGCCATCTTCAGCAGCGCCTCGCACGGCACCGATTCGGTGGTCACGTAGCGGCGGATCGCCTCCAACTTGGCCACCGCCGCCGGGTCCTGATCGCCCATGCGCGCGATGCGCCCCAGGATCTCCGAGAGGTCGATGGGCTCCACGGAAATCCCGTTGGCTTCCAGGATCTTCTCGCTGTAGCGCACCGTGTTGAACGCCGCCGGACGCGCGCCGATGGCGCCGATGCGCAGCCGCCGCAGGCCCCGCGCCACGCGGCACACGCCCGCGAACCAGCTCAAGTCGCTCTGGAACAATTCCGAATCCGGAGCCTCGGTGTGACGGCTGGTGAGCGAATAGGGAATGCCGTACTGCGACAGGTTGTTGCACACCGACATCTTGCCGCAGAAGCTGTCGCGGCGGTCGCGGATGGTCATGCGGCCGGGAGTGTCGGGCGTGGCCTGCACCAGCACCGGCACGTTCAGCCCCGCCATGCGCAGCGTGTCGGCGATGGCACGCTCGTCGCCGAAATTGGGCAGCGTGACGATCACGCCATCAATCGCGTCGCGGTTCTTCTTGAAGAGGTCCGCGCAGCGCGCCGCTTCGGCGCGCGTTTCCACCGCGCCGAATTTCGTCTCGTCCGGCCCGGGAGCCACCACCGCGTAGCCGGCCTTCTGGATGGCCGCGATCATCTCCGAGCGGCCGCTTTGCGCCAGGTGATCCGGGAAAAAGCCCCGGTTCCCGACGATCAGGCCGAACGTCATCCCGCCGCGATCGCTGCGCTGGGGTTTACCGTTGGTCATGGGTTCCTTTGTAAGGCAGACGTGTAATCGCTTGCAAGTGCTTATCTTATTGAGATGCTACAACCGCTGTCAAGGCGGAACGGCTCATGGCAGCGGGTAAGTGACTCCCCCCGCGGGCACGACCAGCACCTCAGCCTCGCCGGCGAACCGCCCGCGTGCCATCGCCCACATTTCGTCCGGCGTCCATGCGAATTCCGCGAACGGCATGCCCGCCGCAAACTCCCGGGACACGGTGGGCGCGTAGACCAGAAGCTGATTGCGCCGCAGCGCCTGCAATCCGAAATAGGTGAAGAACTTGAATTCCTCGCCCTGCGCGGCGGAGCGCTTGCGGGGAAGCACGCGCAATAAAAGTGGCGCCAGCAGTTTCAGCATCCCGCGGCTGAGCGCCGGCCTTCTACGTTCCGATGGCATATGGCCCGTTCCTTCCGTGGCGCGGATCAACGCGATCAGAAGCCCGCCGGGACGCACCGCGCGTATGTTGTTGGCGAGCGCCTTCAGCCCTTGCCGGAAGTCGATATCCATGGGGTAGCTGCCCGCGATGACCACGTCCGCCGCGCGCGGAATCTTCGCGCCGTACATTTCGGCCGCGGTCTTCACGCCTTCGCGGTGCGCGGCCACCGGATGGCCGGCCACCACGCGCACGACTCCGAGCGACATATCGAGAATCGCGTTCACGATGAAGAACGGCTTCGCCAGCAGCGCGCTGCCTTCCTCCAGGTCGAGCCGCATGGGGTTCTCGCCGGCGGGCCGTCCGGTCATGTTGAAGGTCGCGGGCGTGAGGTTGAGCGTGTGGGTGGCGCCGATGGTCTGCGCCCCCGCCGCGCCCGGAATCAGGTTCTTGTATCCGCCGCCGAATCCCGCGATGACATGCGGCTCGATTACGCCCAGCGACACCACCAGGTCCGCGGCGGCGACCGTCGCGTTCACGTAGACCGGAGTGCCTCGCGAGGTCGTTCCCAGAAACGTGTTGCGAGCGGGAGCCGCGTAGTCGTGGTTCTCCCAAGCCAGCCGCTCCACCCACTCCGCGCCAATTTTCTTCGCCAGGTCGTCGCGCGTCATGGGGCGATGCGTGCCCAGCGCCGTTACCAGCGTGAGGCCCTCGCGCAGCACGCCCGCGGCATCCAGTTCCGCGACCACGTTTGGCAGCAGCAGTCCGGCGGGCGTGGGGCGCGACAGGTCGTCCACCAGTACGGCAACGCGCCGTAGGCCCTTTCCCAGCTCGCGCAGCGGCGGCATGCCGATCGGCGACTCGAGCGCCTGCCGCACCGCCGCATCGGGATCGACCGGCGCCAGCGGCCGCGGTTCCAGCACGCCGATCACTTTCCATTTTTCGGGCAGATCGAGAGTCAGCGTCTCCGAGGAGCCCCACGGGATCGTGACCCGCTCCCGCACCGTCATCCCGTGACCTTCCGCACCAACGCCCGCCCGATGAACCGCACCCGGTCGCGCATCGGGAAGCGCTGCAGCACCGTCTTGACCACGCCCTCGGTGAAGCGCGTGCGCTTGGAATAGTCGATCCGCACATCCACTATTACGGGCTCGCCCTCGGCCGCGGCAGTCAGCGCGCCTTCAATCACCGCCAGGATTTCGCTGTCGTTATTCAGCGCCATGTACCGCGCGCCCGTGGCCTCGGCGATCCCGGCCACGCGAATCGCTCCCAGAACCGTACACGATTTGCGGCCGTACGGAATCTCCTGCCCTTGCGAGATCTGGCTCAACTCTCCATCGTTGAACACAAAAAACGCGATGCCCAGACGGAGCGTCGCGGCCGTGACGATCTCGAGGCCGGTCATGAGCAGCGCGCCATCGCCCACGATGCACGCCACCTGCCGCTCGGGGTTGGCGAGCTTCGCGCCGATCGCCGCGGGCACGGCGTAGCCCATGCAGTTGAAGTCTGTGGGAGAGATGAACGTGCGTGGCCGCCGCACTTCGAACAGCTCCGCCGCTAAAAAGGTGTGGTTGCCGTCGTCCACGGTCACGATCGCGTCATCGGCAAGCTGCGCGCGCAGCTCATCGAAGAACAACGCGGGGTTCACGCGCTCGCTCCGATGCGCGCGCCACTCCTCGCGGTAGTTCCGCTTGTCGCTTCCGATGCGCGCTTCCACTTCGCGGCGGCGCTCCGTGCGCTCGATTCCCGCAGCGCGAAGCCGCGCGAGAAGTTCCGGTGCGATCACCCGCGCATCGCCCGCGATCCCCACCTTGGCCGCGTAGTTGCGGCCGATCGCGTCCGGCGAAATGTCGATGTGGATGAGGTTCTCCGGCACCTGGCACCCGAACCCTCCCGTGGGAATCTCGCCGAAGCTGGTGCCGATGGCCAGCAGGCAGTCGCAATCGCGGAAGGCATTTTCAGCCGCTGGAACGGCCGCGCGGCTGAACCCCATCCCGGCGTGCAGCGGATGATTTCCGGGAAACGCCGAAAGGCCTTGCAGCGTTGTGGCCACCGGCGCGCCCAGCACTTCGGCGATCGCCGTTACCGATTCGAACGCATCCACCGCGCCCCATCCCACGAACAGGCCCGGCGACCGCGCCTCCCCGAGCAACCGCACGGCCTCGTCCATCTCCTTTTCCACATGGACCTCGTGCGCCACCCTCGGAACAAACTTCGGCAGATCTCCTACCAGCCCCTGAAAGAGCTGCACGTTCACCGGAATCTCGACCAGCACCGGCCCGGGCACGCCGCTCACCGCGACACGGTACGCCTCGAAAATCACCGGCACAATCTCGCGATGCTCCTTCACCTTCCACGCACGCTTCACGATGCCATCCACCAGGCGCTGCTGATCGAGTTGGTGAAGCTGGTAGCCGAAGGCCGTGTCGGTGCGCGCGCCGCCCGTGATCACCAGCAGCGGAATGCCGTCCAAATAGCATTCCCCGATGCCGCTCATGGCGTGCGTGACGCCGGCCGCGGGCACGATCACGAGACAGCCGATCCGCCCGCCGCCGGTCCGGCTGATGGCGTCCGCGGCAAACGCGCCGCAGCCTTCGTGCGTCACCAGCACGGGCCGGATCTTTTCCGACTGCGCCAGCTCGTCGTATAGCTCGGTGGTGTGCACGCCTGGAATGCCGAACGTGTGCGAAACCGGCAACTGCTCCAGTGCGTAGCGCGCCAGCCATGCGCCGCTCCTCATCATTTTGCAATGCTCCTTCCAGCGATCCGGCCCGTCAGCACACATCCTCCGAGGAACGTACCCTCGAGCGACCCCTTGCCGTGAATCCCGCCGCCGCCGAACCCCGCCGCTTCGCCCACCGCGTAGAGCCCGGGGATGGGTTCGCCGTCCGCGGCGCGCAGCACGCGGCAGCCGAGATCGGTCTGAATCCCGCCGAGGCTCTTGCGCGCCAGAATGAATTCGCGGATGGCGATCAGCGGCCCCGCCTTCGGGTCGAGAATCCTTTGAAACGCGCACGTGCGCAAACGATCGCCGCGATAGGTCCGTGAGTTGGCGATGCGGCGAAGCTGGTCGTCGTAGTGGTACGGGGCGCCGCGCGCGATCATTTCGTCCCAGCCGCGCACAGTGGCCTCCATGCGCGCCCGATCGATCCGCAGGCCGTATAGATTCTTCGCATCCATGCGGTCCATCAGTTCGTCCAACGTAGCGGCAGCCACGATGTCATCCGGGCAATCGCGCATCAGTCGTTCCACAAGGTTGCGGTTGCCGAACAGCACGTGCCACGCCAGGGCGAGCCGCTTCTTGTAGCGGAAGTCGGTCATGTAATCGCAGCCCGAGACGGCCAGCTCGCGGATGGCGATCTTCCAGTTCATGACCTGCCAGGAATACTGCCCCGGCTGCCGCAGGACGCTCGCGACCAGGTGCCGCGTGTCGGCATAAGCCAGCATAGGGCCGGGATTCAGGATGCGCTCCCCGTGAGCATTGAGCCACAGCGCCGAGCGCGGCGGCACCAGACTCAGGCCATCGTCCGGGCGGCGCCGCGCCGGATGGTGGACGCCGGCGGCGTAGTGCCATTGCAGATCGAGATGCGTGACCGCCGCGCCCATCTCGGCCGCGCGGTCGTGCAGCATGCCGTCGCCGTAGATGTGCGCGCCGTTCAAGAGTTTGGCGGGCGGCTCGCCCCACGGCTGATACCAGTTCGCACGGACCTTGCGCAGGTCGCCGCCGCAGATCCCGCCCGACGCGATCACCACGTGCTCGGCCTGCACGCGACGGTCGCCGCACCGCACACCCACGGCGCGGCCGCCTGTCATCTCGATGCCCGAGACTTCCGTGTCGAACAGCAGATCGAGGTTTGCGCGGCGCGGATGCGCCTCCAGCGCCGCCAGAAGCCGCTCGACGATTTCGTACCCGATTCCCCAGGCAATATGCCAGCGCGGCACCGAGTTGCCCGGCGCGTGCAGGCCGCGCTCCGCCCAGTTGACCAGCGGCAGGAAGTGGACGCCCTTCCCATCGAGAAATTCGAAGATATGTTCGCGCGAGTTCTCGCAGTAGAAGCGGGCCCACTCGCGCGGCCAATGGTCGTCCGGCACGAAACCGGCGACGCTCTGCCAGTCGCGCCAGGCCAGCTCCGGCGTATCGTGGATGCGCAGGCGCCGCTGGTGCGGCGTGTCGATCATGTGCACGCCGCCGAAGGATTCTCTCGCGAGGCCGCCGAATTTCTCGGGCCGGTCTTTATCGATCAGCAGCACGCGGCGGCCGCGATCGAGCAGTTCCAAGGCAGTGACGATGCCGGCCAGCCCGCCGCCTGCAATCGCGATCTCCGTTTCCCGCAGCACGGTGTTTCAGAATATCACCAATGTGTGGCGCGATTGTGGGGCGGACCCCCTGGTCGGGGTGCCCTCTGGGCCAGGACGCCCTCGTCCCGCTGCCCCAAGCGATGACTGGTGCTCCGTCGTGGGCGGCGCTTATCTCGCTGCCTCCGCGTCGGGGTACCCCCTGGGTCCGTGAAATTGTTTTTTGGTCCCCTACCCCGCCGCCGGCCCCGTGGAATCCCGCACCACCAACTCAGGATCGATCACGATTTCCGCGTCGCTGACCACCATCTTCTCGGCCTTCGGAACCAGGTAGTCGCAAATAATATGGCCCACCCGCTCGCGCGGAATGTGCACCGTGGTCAGCGCCGGGTAGCAGAAC
>Ga0310037_10001873_pt1 | contig 11313 bp, 10 predicted proteins | sample Sb_taG_11_FD_200239 | JGI IMG/M metagenome (GOLD analysis project Ga0310037, IMG submission 200239) | Peat soil microbial communities from Weissenstadt, Germany - Sb_50d_3_AS metaG (v2) (version 2) | ecosystem: Environmental > Terrestrial > Soil > Wetlands > Peat | place: Germany: Weissenstadt...
GGTGGCCCGGTCGCAGGCTGCAAGTCCGCGCTCGATCCATTTCGGGCTTTGGTCGCGAAGCTCGTAGATCAGCCCGCAGAGATTCGCAATCCCGGCGTGGGCGAGCGCGAAATTCGGATCGAGCTGAATCGCTTGGTCGAACATCTGCAGGCCGTAGTCCATATTTTCGCGGTGCGCATAACTTCTTCCGCGGAGGTAAAAATCATAGGCCTGCGAATTTTCTGTCGGCTTGCGGGCGATGGTTTTTTCTTCCTGCGGCGTTAGGGTGATGCGCAGGGCTTGAGCGATGCTGCGGGCGATTTCTTCCTGGATGGCGAAGACGTCTTCGAGTTGCCGGTCGTAGCGTTCGGCCCAGACGGAATGTCTGGTGGAAGCTTCGACGAGCTGCGCGGTGATGCGCACGCGATTGCCGGCGCGGCGGATGGAGCCTTCTAGCACGTAAGCGGCGCCCAGCTGCTGGCCTACCTGTTGCGCCGTGACCGATTTGTCGCGGAAGGCGATCATCTCGGAGCGGGGGAAAATTTCGAGTTGGGCGATCTTCGAGAGCTCCGTGACGATGTCTTCGGTGATGCCGTCGCGGAAGTATTCGTCTTCTTTCGCGCCGCTTTGATTTTCGAAGTAGAGCACAGCGACTGATTTCTGCTTCACGGCAGCATCGTGCGGGCCGGAACCCGGAGCGGCCGCTTTCTCAGCAGGAGCGGGACGGCGGCTGGATTCGAGATCGCGCTTGAGGCGCTTCAAGTCGGCGCGGAGTTCGGCGGCCGTCTGGCAGCGCATGTCCGGATCCTTCTCGAGCGTCTTCGCGAGAATGGCTTCGATCGCCACGGGCAGCCGCGCATTCAGCTCCCTCGCCGGAGTTGGAGCGGAGTGAAGAATGCCGTCGAAGACCAGAGCCGTAGTTGTGCCGGAGAAGGGAACTGAGCCGGTGGCCATTTCGTAGAGCACGACGCCGAGCGAGAAGAGATCCGAGCGCGCGTCGAGCTCTTCGCCGCGCGCTTGTTCCGGCGACATGTAAGCGACCGTGCCCATGGCGCTGCCCGGGCTGGTCAATTGGTCCGTGCTCGGGAGGCGCGTCTGCGTTTGCATGGACGCGACGCCCACGGATTCGGCGGTCGGGCGGAGCGCGGAGGCCAGCTTGGCCAAGCCAAAATCGAGAATTTTCGACTGGCCGCGCTCGACGAGAAAAATGTTCGCGGGCTTGATGTCGCGGTGAACGATTCCTTTGGAGTGCGCCGCATCGAGCCCGTTGGCGATCTGAATGCCGATCTCCAAAAGTTCCGAAATGTCGATGGGCTTGCCGGCGATGCGGTGCTTGAGAGTCTGGCCTTCGAGCAGCTCCATGGCGATGAACGGGCGGCCTTCGAAGTCGCCGATATCGTAAATCGTGCAGATGTTGGCATGATTCAGAGAGGAGGCGGCGCGTGCTTCCCGGCGGAAGCGCTCGACCGATTGGGCGTCCTGGGAAATGTCGTCGGGAAGAAATTTCAGCGCGACGTTGCGGCCGAGGCGCGTGTCTTTGGCTTTGTAAACGACGCCCATGCCGCCGCCGCCCACTTTTTCGAGCACTTCATAGTGCGAAATGGTGCGGCCGACGATGGAAGAAGCATCCGGCATAGCCGAAGCATATTACGCTAGCGCGTAAGAAGCGTCAAAGACCTCTGCGTGCAGTCATTTTTGCAATCCCGACGATGTGATCGGCGGGCTCGAGGGATGCCCCGCCATTTCCGTGCCCACCATGATGGCATTGCGAATTTGGCTGAAGAGATCGGAGAGCGTGTTCGGCGAGTGAGGAATCAGAATTGTGTTGCTGTGATCGTTCGCGGCAATGTCTTTCAGCGTGTCGAAGTATTGGGTCATCAGGACGAGCTGCATGACGTCCTGCGGCGTCGAGCCGGGAACGGTTTTCGCGAAGTCTTCGACCGAGTCTTTCAGTCCGGTGATGATCGCTTTCCTTTGATTGGCGATGCCTTCTCCTTGCAGGCGCTTCGATTCGGCTTCTGCTTCGGCCTGCTTCACGAGCAGCATCTTGTTGGTCTCGGCGCGGGAGACGGTGGCTTCGCGTTCGCGCTGTGCGGCGTTGATGTCGTTCATCGCGGCTTTGACCTTTTGGTCGGGAACGATGTCGGAGATCAGCACTCTGACGATCGAGTAGCCGTACTCTTTCATGGAGGCGTCGAGGCTGTCGCGTAAATCGCCGGCGATGTCCGCCTGGTTTAAGAAAGCATCGTCGAGCTTCATTTTCGGGACGTGGCCGAGTACGACGTTGTAAACCATGGATTCGATCTGTTTCACCGGATCGGAGAGCTTGTAATACGCGGATTCGACGGACTCGGGGATGATCTTGTACTGGATCGAGACCGGGATTTGAACGAAGACGTTATCCTGCGTTTTCGTCTCGACCTGAACGTCGAATTGCTGGACCTTCATACTGAGGCGGCGCACGACCATCTCGAGATATGGCGTCTTCCAGTTGAGGCCGGGACCGGCAACGCGCGCGAACTTTCCGAGGCGCTGGACGATGGCGACTTGCGAAGTCTCAACGGTGAAGAACGAGCCCAGCACGATGCTCAGAATAAAGAATGCAACGATGGCGAAGAGAATTAGAAAAATGTAGCCAAAGTCCATGTTCGCCCTCCTGTTTGATTTCCGCGCGAGCCAAATTGCATTTGCGGAACGATCCGGACGATGGCGGCATTCTACCTTAATCAGGGTTGGTTCAAAGGCGCGGAAAATTGTCGGCGCGAGCATAGGCCGGGAACAGCCTTCGAATGCTGTCGTCCGCGCGTGAGAGAAGCCGTTGCCGACGCTTGCGCTCGAAAGATGCCGGCGGGGACGCCAGCGGTACCGAATGCGCTACACTATTGGGGGATTGATTCCGGTCGAGCGGGTGAGAATTGAATGGCTAACGTGAAAACTAAGAAGGGATGTATCGGGATTCTTACCGGAGGCGGCGACGTCCCAGGATTGAATCCGGCGATTCGCGCGGTCACGTTCCGGGCGCTGCGCGAGGGCTACGACGTGATTGGAATCCGGCGCGGCTGGGCCGGGTTGGTGGATATGGTCCGCGACGAAAAATACGATAACAGCGACAACTACCAGCACCTTACCGAAGAAGTTGTGAATCGCGCGGGGCGAACCGGCGGGACCTTCCTTCATTCTTCGCGGACCAATCCTGCGCGCGTGCGCAAGAGCGAAGTTCCGGCGCACTTGAAGGATTCCTACGCAGCGGAGAAGAACGATCTCACGCCCGAAGTTTTGAAGAATCTGGAATGGCTGGGGATGGAGTATCTGGTGCCCATCGGCGGCGACGATACGCTGAGCTTTGCCGTGCGGCTCTACCAGGAAGGCATGAAGGTCGTCGGCATTCCCAAGACGATGGACAATGACGTTCCGGGGACGGACTACTGCATCGGGTTCAGCACCTGCGTTAGCCGCACGATCCAGATGTCGAACAATCTGCGCACGTCGGCGGGGTCGCATGAACGATTTCTGGTGCTCGAAGTGTTCGGGCGCTATGCGGGATTTACGGCCGTGGTGCCCACGATGGCGGGTGCGGCCAACCGCTGCGTGATTCCTGAATACAAATTCAATATCGAGAGGCTCACGGAGCTGCTGGTGGCAGACCGGCGGAAGAATCCGAGCCATTATGCGACCGTGCTGGTTTCAGAGGGCGCGATGTTCGAAGGCGGTGAGATGGTCTTCGAGCGCGATGCCGCGGATGCATTCGGGCACAAGAAGCTCGGCGGCATCGGGGACCTGGTCTCCGAGCAGGTGAAGGAACTTTCGGCCAAATTCAACAACGGCAAGACCATTGACGTGATCAATCAGAAGCTTGGCTATCTGGTGCGCTGCGGCGAGCCGGACGCGATTGATTCCATTGTGCCGATGGCTTACGGCAATCTGGCGCTCGATCTAATTCTCAATCGCATTCACGGGCGGCTGGTAGTGTTGAAGAATGGCCGTTACGACAACACGCCGATTGATACCGTGACGGCGTCGAAGAAAATTGTCAGTATTAAAGAGAATTACAACACTGAGCGGCTGCGGCCGCAGTACGAGAGCTTCGAGATGAAGCCGCTGTTCCTGGTCACCAGCGACCTCGGCTGAACGATTCGCGCGAACGCCGCCTGCTTGCCCCTCCGCGGCGTTCTGATTCCAACATTCGCAGCCGTTTGTGCGACTGGCTAAAGATAATGTGTGTCTTTGTGCACCGCCGATTTCAGGCGGCGATCGAAGGAACGATTTTGTCTCGGCGCGATGATGTAAGATATTTAATTCCGATGAGGAGAAAGTGATGGCCACTGCCCAGCGAACTATTGGAGTGTGCAACGGTGGAGGAGATTGTCCCGGCTTGAATGCGGTGATTCGCGCCGTGGTGCGCACTGCGATTTTTGAATATGGCTGGACGGTGGTCGGGGTGAAGAATGGCTTCAATGGCCTGATCTGGCCGGAGCAATCCGAGGAGCTTACGCTTGAATCCATTCGCGGAATTTTGCCGCGCGGCGGGACAATTCTCGGCACGACGAATCGCGGCAATCCCTTCAATTTCGTGCTGGAGGAAAACGGCGAGTCGATCACGAAAGACTTCTCGAAGCAATGCCTCGAGAACATGAGCCGCATGGGAATCGATGCGATGGTGGTAATCGGCGGCGACGGCACGCTGCACATCGCCAATGAATTCTCGAAGCTAGGGATGAACATCGTCGGCGTGCCGAAAACGATTGACAACGATCTGGAAGCCACCGAAATCACATTCGGATTCGACACGGCGCTGCACGTCGCCACCGACGCCATAGACCGCTTGCACACGACGGGGGAAAGCCATCATCGCGTGATGATTGTCGAAGTGATGGGCCGCGAGGCCGGATGGATCGCGCTGCATTCGGGCATAGCGGGCGGCGCCGACGTCATCCTAATTCCCGAAATTCCGTTTACTATCGAAACCATCTGCGAATCGATCAAGAAGCGCGAAGCTGCGGGGCGCGATTTCTGCCTCGTCGTAGTTGCGGAAGGCGCCAACTTGCCGGCGAAAGACGCGCTGGGAAAGCCGATGCCCGCGGCGCGGCCCGGCCAAGTGGCCAATACAATCGGCTATGCTATTCGCGAAGCGATGAACAAGGAAGTTCGCGTGACCGTTCTCGGGCACGTGCAGCGCGGCGGATCTCCCAGCCCGTTTGACCGCATTCTCGGGACGCGTTTCGGAGTGCACGCTGCGGATCTCGTGGCGCAAAAGGATTATGGGAAGATGGTCTGCCTGCGCTCCGGGAAAATCGAGTCTGTGCCGATCGAAACAGCTGTGGGGGCGTGCAAGCTCGTCAGTCCTTCGAGCGATCACGTGCACGCGGCGCGTGCCATCGGCATCACTTTTGGAGATCGCGCGGAATGAAGCGACTCGTCCTCGGCATCGCTGTGCTCGCTATTGTCGGGGGCATCGCTTATTGGCGCGCGCACCGCAATCCCGCGCCGCTTGAGGAGGTGTTTGCCGGATCGCGCAAGGTGACCGTGTGGAGCAGTAACGCGCAAGTGCGCGAGCCTCTCGTTTACGCGAGTTTCGGCGATCGATTCGCAGTCCTCGATCACTCCGGGAATTCCCTGCAGGTACGCACGGCGAAGGGTGTTGAAGGTTGGGTGGCGTTGAGCGACGTGCTTCCCGCCGACCTGTGGCAGAAAGCTCAGGCGCTTACAACTGAAGCGCGCAAGATGCCGGTGCAAGCCGCAGCGCATACCAAGGTGCTGACGAATTTGCGTCTTGATCCCGGCCGCGATGGCGCGCGCATCTTTCAGCTTGGGCGCGATACTCCGGTCTCGCTGCTCGAGCGCCGCGTGGTGGATATACAAGCGACGCCGACGGCGAATCAAGCCGACGATGATGCGAGCACGGCCGAGCCGGCCACCACGAAGAAGGAAGATTGGCTGCTGGTGCTCGCGCACACCAAGGAGCAAGGCGATTTCGCGGGCTGGGTTGTCGGACGCTTCGTGGCCATGGATTTGCCGCAGCCGTTGCCCGATTACACTAGCTCCGCCGGGATGCGCGTGACCGGCTGGATGGAACTGAATCGCGTCACTGCGCAGGGCCAGCCGCGCCCGCAATATCTTGTGTTTGGCACGCGTGGGCCGGAAGGCGATATCTGCGATTTCTCGACGCTGCGCGTTTACACCTGGGGCGCGAAACGCGAGCGCTACGAGACGGCTTTCGTCGATAGCGGATTCTGCGCGCAGATGCCCGTCGAGGTAACGCCCGCGGCACAACTGGGCGGCGACGCTACTTTTCACTTTATGACCATCAGCGAGTCAGGTAAACAAGAACGAGGGTATCGCATGCATCAGACCATAGTGCGCCGCACGGATGAGAATCGCGGGAAGCGGCGCGCGACGGCAAAACCGAAGGCGAAACCGGCGGCGAAAAGTCACTGAGGTGCATTGCAAGGCTCGTTTCAGTCCATGAGCTTGGGGAAAAAATTTATTCGAGATTCGAAATTCTGCGGCAGCGATGTGCTGCCGCTCATCGCCACGTGTCTCCTGGCCGCCTTCGCCATCGCCTGCGCCGGGACGCCATCCCCCGCGCAGGAAGTTCCACCTGCGCCGCCTCTGGCTTTCATTGCCGAGTGGGGAGCGAGCGGCGGCGGCGCCGGGCAACTCTCCAAGCCTGAGTGGATGGCCACTGACTTCGCCGGGAACGTCTTCATCGCTGATTACGGCAGCGGCTTCATACACAAATTCAATTTTGAAGGGCATCCGCTGCTGTCGTTTGATGCCGGCGTTCCGCGCAATCCTTACCGAGTGGCGGTGGATTCGGGCAACGGGATTTACGCCATCGGCGAGGATTCCAATGTGTTGTACATCTGCTCGCCGCAGGGCGAGCATTTCCGGCATTTCGCGCTGGCGCCGCAACGGCCGCATCAGGTGGCGGAGGCGGCTTCGGTGGATGATGCGGGCGATATTTTCGTGATTGTCGCCGGCGAGTCGCAAGGTAAGGGCGATTCGGCGAATCGCGAGATCCGGGAGTACAACGCGCGCGGGAGGCTGCTGAAGAAACTGGCGATGCCGGAAGGCGCTTCGGCCGCGCCTCTTGTGCCTGCGGCGCTCGCGGCGGCATCGGATGGATATCTTTACGTTGTGGATGCGACGAGCACGCAGGTGGCGAAATTCACGCTTTCGGGCGATTACGTGACCGCGTGGGGGAGTCCGCCGGCGCCGGGAACTCCGGGGAGCGCGGATTCACCGGGGCGGGGAATTGCGGTGACTTCGAAGTATGTTTTCGTGGCTGAGCCCGAGAATCGCGGCGTGCGGGCGTGGACCGTTGATGGCCACGAGAAAATTGTGGATGACCTCGGCGGACGGTTGAAGGGCGCGAACGGGGCGTATCAATTGGCCACGAGCCGACGCGGGGAGTTGTTAGTGCTCGATTTCACGGCGGCAAAGGTGCTGCGCTTCAAAATTAATTTTTAGCGCGCTACCGTGAGGTGAAGTGATAACGCTTTATTTAAGCGAAGCGGATGTGCGCGACATCCTCACGATGGAGATTGCGCTAAAGGCAGTCGAAGATTCGTTTCTGCGGCTGGCCGATGGCTCGGCGGTGATGCACTCGCGTCAGCGGTTGAATCCTGCGGCCCATTCCTACCTTCATTACATGGCGGCGGCGGATTCGCACGACCGGTACATGGGGTTGAAGATTTATACCAGCACGCCGCAAGGGCTGCGGTTTCTTGTGCCGTTGTTCCACACCGAAACGGGCGATCTGCTGGCGCTGATCGAGGCGAATTATCTCGGCCAGATGCGTACCGGCGCGGCGAGCGGATTTGCGACGAAGCTTATGGCGCGGGCCGACGCGCAAACGTTGGGGATCATTGGCACGGGCTTGCAGGCGCGGACACAACTGGAAGCCATTGCTCGGGTGCGAAAAATTGAGCGCGTCTACGCCTTCGGGAGAAACGCGGAGCGACGCACGCAATTCGCGCGAGAGATGACAGAACGCCTGAAGATTCCTGTCGCCGGCGTGGATTCGCGCGAAGCCGCCGTGCGCACTGCGGATATTTTGGTGACGTCGACGAATGCGACGAAGCCGGTCGTCGAGGGACGCTGGCTGCGACCCGGCATGCACATCAACGCCATCGGCGCAAATTTTCCGCAGAAGCGCGAGCTTGACTCGGTCGCAGTCTTCCGCGCGGGGATCATCGCGGCGGACTCACGCGAGCAATCGAAGCTCGAGGCCGGCGATTTGATTCAGGCGTTTGCGGGAGACGAATCGAAGTGGTCGCAAGTAATCGAGCTCGCCGAAATCGCCGCCGGGCGCGTGCCGGGCCGCACGAGCGCCGAAGAGATCACGCTATTCAAATCGAACGGTGTCGCGATCGAAGACATCGTCACGGCCGGACGGATTTACGAAATTGCCGTGGAGAAAAAGCGCGGGGTCGAGTTGCCGTTCTGGAGTAAGAAGAGCGCGGCCGACGCCTGAGACTCCGGCGATCTATGCTCGCCGCTGCTGCAACTTCTCGCGAAGCGCGCTGTGCAAACGGCTGCGCGTGTCTTCCGGGAGCGGCACAGGCTCCGCATTGCAGTAGATATCGATCGTCTTTTTGCACGTATCCACTACGATTCGGCACTTCTTGCACTTGGCGAGATGCTCTTCAAGCTCCGCACGAAGGGCCGCGCTAAGGGCGCCATCAAGGTAGCCGGAGAGTTCTTCAATCAGGTTCGTGCACTTCACGGGGTCTCACTCCGCCGAAAATACCGGTTCAGCTTCTGGCGCAACTTCAAGCGCGCGCGAAGCAGCCGCGACTTCACCGCGGGCACCGAAAGATGCAGCACGTCCGCGGTCTCTTCGGTGGACATTTCTTCGATGTCCCGAAGCTGGAAAACGATTCTAAAAGATGGATCGAGCTCTGAAATTGCTTCGTTCAGGATGTCGTGGAGCTGCGTTTGCTCGTAGCGCTCGGCCGGCGATGGGCCCCAGTCTTCCACGTCGCGGAAGAAGGAATCGTCGCCCGTTTCGATTTCCTCGTCGAGGGACACCTGATTTGGCCGGCGCTTGCGCAGCTTCATGAGCGCCTGGTTGACGGCGATGCGCACCAGCCAGGTGTAGAAGCGCGAATTGCCTTCGAATTCGGGAAGGTGTTCGTAGGCCTTCAGAAAGGCCTCTTGCATGACGTCTTCGGCGTCTTCGCGGCTGCCGGTGATGTTCATGCCAAGGCGGAAGATCTTGCGTTCGTAACGGTTTACGAGAGTTTCGAAGGCCGAGACATCGCCAGCGCGCGCCGCGGTGACTACTTGCAGCTCATCGTCTACCGGAGCCGGGACACCACCACGCGGAGGCGCACCCGCAGGTGCGGGCGTCACATTCACCGGATTTGCCTTGGGTGCGCTCATCTATCTTCAGCCCGCCTCGCGCTGCCGGCGAGCTTCCATTAGGGTAGCATAGACGCTCGTTCTTGCCGAATCGGGCCACTGAGCGCCGCGAGCCGCGGCGGCGCTGTGGGAGGAATCGCGGCAGTGGTATTATCGCCTCTGGTAATTCGACTCTTCGGGGGATTTGGTGATGGCGGTCACAACGCCGGCCGAGCAAAAGATTCTGCTGCACTACTGCATCGAGGGCGGGATTGCGATCTTCGAGCTGGACGATCCGCCGGCGAATACCTACAGCTACGAGATGATGCAGCAGCTCGATGCTGCCATTCTGAAGGCGCGCATGGATGACAATGTTCACGTCATCGTGCTGCGCGGCAAGGGCGAGAAATTCTTTTGCGCCGGGGCGAGCATCGCCATGCTGACCGAGGCCACCCCGGAATTCAAATATTACTTCTGCCTGCACGCCAATGAAACTCTTTCGCGCCTCGAGCAGACGCCGAAACTGGTGATCGCGGCGCTGAATGGGCACACGGTCGGCGGTGGCCTGGAAGTCGCGCTTGCCTGCGACATTCGCATCGCGAGGAAGGACGCCGGGAAAATCGGCCTCCCCGAGGTGAATCTCGGCGTGCTTCCCGGCACCGGCGGTACGCAGCGGCTGTCGCGCGTTGTGGGTCGCGCACGAGCTCTCGAGTTGATGGTGACCGGCAAGACCTTCGCGTTCGAGGAAGCGCTGCAGTTCGGGTTGATTCATCACATTTATGATTCGAATTCGTTCTGGGATGACGTGCTCGCGTATGGTCGCCAATTCTGCCCGCCGAATAAAGCGGCGCGCGCCGTAGGCCGGATCAAGCGTGCGGTGGTCACCGGCTCTGAGCTGCCTTTTGCGGAAGCGCTGGGCCTCGAACGCGAGCTGCAGCAATTGCTTTTCACCAGCGAGGACGCGAAGGAAGGCCTGAAGGCATACACGGAGAAACGTCCGCCGCAATTCAAAGGACGGTAATGTTTGCGGCCGAGGTGCGCGGATCACAATGCTATGATTGAATCGGATCAACGAAGCCGCTCGGATTCGGCGCGAGCCGGAGGAAAGTTCGCGAATGCGAACGCTGCCTGATTATCTTCGCAAAGGGATGAAGCTGGTTCTCGTCGGCTGCAATCCCGGCGAACGCTCGGCGCGCGTGGGGCATTACTATGCTGGGCGCGGCAATCAGTTTTGGCCGCTGATGTATGAATCGGGCGTGATCCCGGAGTTGTTGAGTTACAACGATGACAAGCGCCTCGTCGAATTCGGGATCGGACTTACGGACCTGGTAAAGCGCTCTACGAAGAGTATGGAAGAAATCGAGCGGCAGGAATTTGCGGAAGGGCGAGTCTTGCTGGCGCAGAAACTCGAAGAGATCAAGCCGCGCGTCGTCGCGTTTAATGGAAAGCTGGTGTACGAGCGCTTCGCAGGAGGCACCTGCAAGCTGGGTTTGCAAAAAGATATGCTGTATGGGGCGCACGTCTTCGTCCTGCCTTCAACGAGCGGTACGAATGCGGGCACTGAGCGCGGCGTAAAGATGCGCTACTTCAAAAAGCTTGCTGCCTTGCTGAAGAGTTTGAAGAGCTAGCCTGATTTTTCTCCTTGGGAGGAATCGTGTCGGAAGCGGCGCGTCCGGCGAGTGCAAATGTGATTCTCGAAGAGCGCGATGGCGCCGTTCTTACCATCACGCTCAACCGCCCGGATCGTTTGAATGCCCTGAATGTGGAGCTTGGCACGGCGTTGGCCGCTGCGCTGCGGCGCGCGAGCGACGATGCTTCCGTGCGCGCGGTAGTGCTGACCGGCGCAGGCCGGGCATTTTGTGGAGGCGGAGATGTCGGCCTCCTGCGCGATGCGCGGATGCGCAATGCGCCTGGCGAATTGGTGGCCCTCGTCAGCTCGGGAAAAGATATCGTTCTGCTTCTCGCCACCATGCCGAAACCCGTTCTCGC
>Ga0310037_10001883_pt1 | contig 11270 bp, 12 predicted proteins | sample Sb_taG_11_FD_200239 | JGI IMG/M metagenome (GOLD analysis project Ga0310037, IMG submission 200239) | Peat soil microbial communities from Weissenstadt, Germany - Sb_50d_3_AS metaG (v2) (version 2) | ecosystem: Environmental > Terrestrial > Soil > Wetlands > Peat | place: Germany: Weissenstadt...
GCCCGCTGTTGCCGAGTTCGCCGTCTGTAACAGCACCACATACGGCAGCGTGAACGTCGCGTGGGCCGCCACCTGGCACGACTCGAACGGCGATCCTCACGGCGAAAGCGACGGCTGGTGGATCATCCCCTCGGGGGAATGCAAGATCATCATCGCCGTCGTCGACGTATCGCCGTACACGATCTACATTTACGCGTTCGCTACCGCAAATCCGTCCACGCAATGGTGGGGCGGTAATTATCGGTATTGCTTGGACCCAAAGAATAAGTTCCTCTATAAGGGCGATGCTATGAACCTCCCATGTGCCGCTGGGAGCGCTTATGGCATGCGCTTTATCGACACAAGCAGCGAGAGCACGTACGCGTACTTTTTGCGCGACTAAGAGATCGACGACCGCTGGTCGTTGTGATGTTGCAGGTCAGCCCAGGCCGCTGTGTGCGCCCGCAGTCCCTTCACCTACTGCTTGCGCGGGGGCACGCCGGAAGACTTGAGCCACCACCCCGCGGATCATTTCCAAGTCATCGCGCCGAACCACCCAAACTTCCAGCGGCGAGACACCGGTCGTACGGCAGAACCACCACGTGTTCATGAGCGCTCCCGATACGTAGGTGATGGTCGAAGCGAGCGCGGCACCGCTCATTCCCAACCTCGGCACGAATGCTATGCACATCAGCGCCTGGATGGCGATCATGACGAGGTTGACGACGGATACGATGAGCGGACGCCCCATCTGCATGATGAAGAACGCGGCAAACGTGCCTGCGGTCGAGAATGCGACGATACCCGGCAACAAGATGCGTAGCGGCGCCGCCGCGCTTGCAAAGCGCGCACCGTAGACCGTGTCGATCACAAGCGGCCCCCCCACGAACGCCACGATCGACGCTGCTGCGACCATGGCCGTGCAGAGACGGATGACCTTCGCCGTGATGATCGCGGAGGATGAGTGGCTGCGGATGCCGATGTCGCGGGTGGCCGCCGCCGTGATGGGCCGCGTCAGCATGAAGAGCATCTCGCCGAAATTCACCGCAAGCGAATAGATGCCAAACGGTGCCGTGCCCAAAAGGGCGATCAAGATGATCGAGTCGATACGATAGTTGACCTGCCCTAGGAAGAGATTGACAGCCGCCTGGCCGCCAAACCGGATGAGACCGGCGGTGGTCGGCCCCAGGGGCACGCGACTTGGTCCGCGGCCGAGCGCCACGACGTGCCACAGCACGACCGCGGCCGCCCCGTACAGACACAGCAGCCAGGCTACGAGCGCAGCGATGGCACCACCGTGCAAGGCGAAGATGGCGAGCGTAACGCCGACCAGCGTCGCCAGCGCGACGCCGATGGACTGCGTGTTCAGATTGCGCAGACGACCTAACCCGATGTAGAATCCCCCTTGCCATGCGAGCACGACCGAGGGCGGCACCGCGGTGACGAATATCGTGAGCACCGGATTCCAGCCGCGCAGTAAACTGAACACCAGCGCGCCAAGACCTGACAAGAGGGTAAGCGTCACGAGCAACACCCCTGACGCCGGCAAGATATCGGCTAACGAACGCCGTTGCTTGGTCAGCGCATAGATGATGGCTCCGGCTATGCCGGCCGGTCCGACCATGACGAGCGAGACAAGCATCAGCGTGCCACTATACACGCCTTTACCGACCGGGCCAAGGCCCTTTGCAATCGCGATGCCGGTCGCTACCGTTAACGCAAGGACGATCGTGCGCGCAACGAAAGTTCGCACGCTGTTGTGCGCGATGCTTGCACTCGTCGATGGCTCGGCCAGCTCTTCGCGAGGGCTGATATCGGTCATCGCATCGCCGTCGTTCGGTTGGTCGCCGCTGCGTAAGCGCCCACAAGGATGCGCCCGACGAGACGGTAGGCGAAGCTCGCGCCGAATGCAACCGCGCTCTGGTCTTTGCCTCGGGTCGGCAATGCCAGACGCGTGGCTGGTCCGAGGAGCTTGCGGTCATTCGTATACCAAGCGTCGACCAACTGCGTGCGCTGCCTAACGTATGGTGTAAGGTCTTCCCGACGCTGCACCCACTCCAGGTAGCGCTTCACCGGTTCGCTTGCGCCGATCCTCATCGCAGCGATGCGTGCGGCCAAGACCAGGACGGCTCGCAGCGCCACGCCTTGCCGGGTTTCGGCTGCGATCACGCTCTCGAGATGTTCGCCCGTGCCGGGTGTATCGCGCAAGATGCGCGCCAACATGATGACATCGTGCAGGCGCCGCAACCCGACACCGTGCACCACCATGTGGAGAGCCGTGCCCATCGAATCCAAGCAGCTGGCTTCCAATGCACCGGCTTTGACGCGTTCGCAGTGACGTTGGCAAACATTCCAGTCGGTCGCGATCGACAAATCGGCCGGCGGTGCCAGCTGGTAATGCAGCTCGACCGGCAACCCAAGGCCGGGAGGTCGCAGCGGTGGCGCGTGGTGGTGTCGTTTCCAAAAGTGCGCCAAGCGATCGCCCACCGACTGATAACCGGCGCGGCTGAGCGCTGTTATGGCCGCGGGGATTTCGGCTAATGGCACGAGGACGTCCAGATCGAACATCGTATCGGAGTCGGCTTCCCTGTCACCACGGAACAGCCGGGCCGCTCCCTTCAGGAGCGTAAAGGGTATCCCCGCGGCGTCAAGCGCTATGACGAGCTCGTCGACCTGCTTGCGGACGGCGTAGGCTTGCATCGCGGCCTTGCCAGCATAGTCGCGCAGCGCGTGCGTTAGGGCGAGCGCACGCGCATCGCGCAGTCCCGCTTGCAAAATCCCTCGCCGCAAGTAGCCCAAGCAGCGATGCTGGGCGGCGGTTTGCAGCATGCGCTCGTGGGCGATCAACTGCAGCGCATCTGCCAGTGCGCGCTCATCGTGCGCCTCGATCGCCGTCGCAGCGGCGACGAGCGCTGCGAATCCGCTGCCAGACCGATCGCGCTGCATGGCCGCCATTAGGAGGCGACCAAGGGCTCGAGCGGCACCAGTTTGATGCGAGCGCTCTGCGCTTCGGGAGGACCTTCAAAGAAATGTCCATCGACCGACACCCAGGCATGTCCGCGCAACCGCTTCCGTGGATCGGGGTCTTCCTCAATGCCGAAATGGATGGTCACCGGATGGTCGCCCGTCTCGAGGAACCGATACAACGTGAAGGCTCGGATGTAGCAATTATCGCGTGAGCGCAGCAGTGGTACACGCAGACACAATGCCCGCAGACGCAGTATCCGTTCGCGGCTGGCGAGCGCATCAGTGGCGGCCGGGCGTGACAGCCCTCGCAACCCAGCGAGAAACGTTCGCAGATTGCTTTCGCGTAAGAGCGACGGTGCACGCCACATGAACCAGCAGATATGGAGGGCGAGTCCGACGTCTGATGGCTGCCTAATGATCCTTCGCGTGCGCTGCCACAGGCCGGCGGGCGTCCATTTCGGCGCAAGTCCGTCCGTCACCATCGCGCGCGCTCCTTGGGGTCGAGCCGGGCTTTGGTGAAGCCTAGATGCTGCGCGAATTTCTTGATAAACAATCCACGCTTGTAGAGACCGTCATCGTCTTTGGGTGGACGCCAGGCGCTCAAGCCCAGCCATCCGATCTCACCCCAGGCGCGCAAATCCTTTGCGAACGTCCACTCGAACTCGTCGCGATGGTGCAGCATGAACTGCCCGTACCCGATGCCGTACGAATACTGCTGACGCCAGTACGAGCGCCAGTCCTCGCGATGGCGGTGCAGCACGAGGGCGCGCGGCGCGTAGATGAATGTCCCCCCGGCTGCGCGCATGATGCGCCCGTGCAGATCGCACGCTTCATAGGTTGTATAGCGCTCGTCGAAACCGCCTGCACGCTCCACGAGCTCACGCCGGTACATGAGATTGGCCGACGGTGCGAACGGGAAACGCGGATGCATCAGATAGTTGCCCGCATCCAGGCTGCCGGCGAGATCGCAAAAACGTGCCGCTGCCGTGCGTGACTGGAAGCCGACCGTCTTGCCGGCTGCGCCTGCGATCGAACCCGGCGTTCTTTCGCCTACGGCTGCCAGAAGGGTGCGCAGCCACGACCGGGCGGGGATGCAATCCGCGTCCGTGAAGGCTACCCAAGCGCCTTGGGCCGCGCGCACGCCCGCGTTGCGAGCGGCACCAGCACCGCAGTTGTGCTGGCGGACGACCTTAACGCCGCTGGATTCTGCGACCTGCGCCGTGCTATCCGATGATCCGTCGTCGACCACAATCACTTCGAAGTCGGACGTGGGCAGATCTTGGCCGCACAAGGCCCGCAGGCAATCGCCCAGTGTTTTCTCCGCGTTGAACGCTGGTACCACGACGCTGGTCGAGATCATTTGGCAGCCACTGCGCGCCCTGGCGCCCCGTAGTACTCGTCAAAGAAGCCTTGCGCGAAGTTTCTCGACCATACGAAGTGGCAATGCGAGAACTCGACCTGCCTGCTCGTGGCGAGGCGCACGACCTGTCCGACCCGCAGTGCCGTGGTGATGATCGCGCGCAGGGCTAGCCTGCCGCGCACTTTCGTCGTCTTCATGGCATCCCATCGCACCTCATCGTCGTAGCGACGGTACATCCTCGCCACGCCCTGACCATAGGTGCGCGCGAGTTCGATGAGCTCGGGTTCTGTCGAGCGGACGCGGTGGAACAGCACGGCATCGGGAGCGAAGGCGATATCACTTGGATACGTTTTGAGGATGCGATGCGAGAAATCGACGTCTTCGGCGGTCATGAGCTCTTCTGCCCATCCATCGACGGCCAATGCGGCGCTACGGCGCACCGCCATGTTGAGCGATGGTACGAAGGGGAAGGGGAGCCGGCTGATAGCGCGCTCGGTCTCGTACAAGCCGGCACCCGCGATGTACCGTTCAACAGCGGTGGCCGGATGGAAGATGAGCGTGCGCCCCGCGGCTAGCATGACCTGAGGATCGTCAAACGGCGCGACGATGCTGCGCAGCCAAGCGCGCGTCGGCAGCGTGTCCGCGTCCAGGTGGGCGATGACGTCGCCGGTCGCGTGGCGCAAACCGCGATTGCGGGCGGCGGATGGGCCACGCTTGTCTTCACGCAGCAGGCTGACCCCCGCAAAGCGGCGCACGATGTCGGGCGTGCCATCGCTCGAGCCGTTGTCGACGACGATCGTCTGCAGCTCCGCCGGCGGTTGAGCTTGGCGCATGAGCGCGTTGAGCGTATCGCCGATGGTCGATGCGGCGTTGTAGGCGGGGATGACGACGCTGACGGACGTCATGCCAACCGCTCAATCCGGGTTTCGAGGTCGTCCAAGAATGCCGGATCCCGGTAGGCGTCCGTCGGCACCTCCACCGACAAACCGCGCAGCATTGCTGCGGCTTGCGCAACCGTGGATACGATGAGCCGCGCGGTCGCCGCATCGGATGGGATGACGGTCTGGCGTAACAGCGCTTCCAATACTTTGCGATCGTCGAGGGGTGAGACGACGACCTCGGTGATCTCCGCGCTGCGTTGCAGGGCGATGAGCACCCGCGGCTGAGCGCTCTGGGCGGGCGCATGCGACCAGATGGACGAAACGCTTACCTTGCGCTTTTCCGTCCAGACCGAGTACCGCGGCAAATGTTCGAGGTCGCCGACCTCAGGGAACCATTCGCGCGTCTTAGGATGAAGGTTGAAGGTGTGCAGCAGCGCTGCCACGAGCGGACGGCCATTGTCCATGCGCAAAAGGAGCTTGTCATCACCGAGCACTTGCCAGCCGCGCCGCACCAGTGCTGCCGTCAGCGTGGTCTTACCGCCGCCGGTGGGTGCACAGATGAGGACGCAGGCCTCTCCCTTGACCGCGGCGGCTCCATGGATCGGAGTCCAGCCGCCGCGTCGCCATCCAGTCGTCAACACGAGGCTCAGCACATCTTCGATCTCTTCGAGCATGCCGGCTGCAACCAGACTGTCGGGGATGGTGACATGCCAGTCCTCGCCAGTATCGCGGAACTTCGCTGTCGCGCGAGCGCCCGACGTCGTCGAGGCTCGTAATCCCGCAGGCAGCCGCTCCACGAGCATGCGCGAGCAACGCAGAAAATCGCCGGAGGCCGCGGCACTTGGCACGTTTGATCGTCGGGCGAAGATCCTTACCGGCCGGCGCGGCGGCCGCCAGGCGAAGTCGTACAGGCCGAGGGTCTCGGCTATCTTGTCATAGAGCTCGACGTCATCCGTGCGCAGCGTCAGCTGTAGCGGGCCGCACGAGAACCTCTTGCGTTGATCCGGTCGGGGATCAGCGAGGCGCGCGACGGTCATTCCACAAGCGGCACGCTTGGGTCGAAGGCGCTGATGATCACGCGCTGCAGCGGCTCGGCCTGTCGTTCAATCGTCGGGGTTGACCACGGCTGATCTGTCGTATCGGGGATGGGCAACCCGCCGTTGGGCACACGCGACATTTCGATGAGATTGTCGCGCGAAAGCTCCGTGATCAGCGCGGTCACAGCGGCATCATCGGCACCCGGTGCGCCAAGCGACCGGCAATGAGCCCACACCTCGTCCATGGTCGTACCCAATTCGAAGAGCTGCACGATGGCCCACCCGGTGCGATTAAGACGATAGAAGTATTTGGTCTCGAGATCGAGCAGCACCGCGCCGTCCTCGAGGACGGTCGCGACGACGTCGGGGCGCAATTCGTAGCGTTCGTTCAGAGGCTCATTTGCCAGCATGCAATCCATCCAAGAACAAGCAGCCATGCTTGTTAGGCTCACACAGGGTTAAGGGATATTAAGTGTATCAAACCCGTCGTTCCGCTCTATGAACCCGCCGGCCTACACGAGGTCAACCGGAAGTCCTATCGACATCTTATATCGCGGGCGAAGCGTAGCGCAGCCACCCTCTAGAAGTGACCCAAAACGGCCTGGTGGCCACGGCCGCGCGCCCGCGTAAAGACCTGAAATGATGCAATGAACAAGCCAGGATGCGCAACCGTTCTTGCAGCGAGGTATACCCACGTGGGTTTTCGTCGCCGCGGCGTCAGGCGCAACCGGGTGACGCCGTCGTGACGAGCCCATCGTGGCTCATTGTGCCGCTGGAGCACGCTATCGGCGGGCTGCCGCAGTAGGCACAGGCACCGACGGCGGTCGACTCTCATGCTCTGAACGCTTTTGGGGCGTCGCAGTGCGCAGCGCTTGTCGACTCGTTTGCAGTGAAGTTTCAACACTATGACCGCGTGTGGGTGGTCGATGAAGTACATCAGCAGTACGCGCAAGCGTTCAACGATCGACTGAACGCGCAACGATCGATTCTGATTGCTGCACTCGCCGGCGGCAAGAGCACCACAGCTGAACGTGAGTTCCTTACCCTTCGTGTTAGCCTCTACGGCAACGCGCGTGAGAGCGATGAAACGGGTGCTGGGTCGAGATAGGGACGTTTGGCCTTGCATATGCGGGCGAGAACACTATCGGAAGTCCCAAAGCCTCGTGCCCACACACGCGAAGAACAGAACTCATGGCAACACCTACTGCTGCAGCTCGTGCCTTGCTTGGTCGAGTGTATCGCTCGGTCCGGTCGCAGGTCGCGTCAACTCGCCTACAACGCGCGCGGCGCAGCGTGGCGACTGGAGCTGCTCTTACCGACAAAGTTGCCCTCGTCACGGGAGCAAGCTCGGGCATCGGACTGGCGCTTGTCACCGCTTTCGCGCGCGCCGGCGCGGATTGCATACTCGTCGCGCTCGACCGCGATGCCGGAACGAACGCGGTCGATCTGCTCGCGTCGCAAGGACACCGCGTCGAGCTCGCTGTCGCCGACGTCAGCGAGGCGGCCCAGGTGCGTGACTTGGCGCTCACAGTCTCGCGCGGTCACGACCGGATCGACGTTCTCGTCAACAACGCTGGGGTGTTCTTGGATGAAGACCGTCGCACGTCGGCTAGCTGCGTCGAAGATGCGGTCATCGAGCGCACTCTAGCCGTCAACCTGTTCGGCGCTGTGCACGTCTGCACGGCCTTTTCGCCGCTGCTGGCTACCGGGAGTCGCATCATCAACATATCCTCGGTCATGGGCCAACTGAGCGGGCGGGCCGATGGTTTCGCTCCTGCATATCGCCTCAGTAAGACCGCGCTCAACTCCTACACCAGGTCGCTGGCGGCGGATCTTCGGCCGCGCGGCGTGATGGTGGATTGCATGCACCCTGGCTGGGTGAAGACCGCGCTGGGAGGCCCCCAAGCGGAGATCGATCCCGAGGAGGCCATCTACACCGCCTTTTTTTTGGCCACGCGACCACCAAGCGATGAGACCGGGCTCTTCTGGTGGGACTGCGAGACGATCAAATGGTGATGACGAAGGGCCCGCACAGCGTCGCGCCCTCAGTCACCATTGTGGTTGTGCCGTGGCAGCACTATAGCCAGACAAAGCCGTCGCTTGAAAGCATCTACGCCTTCACGCAACCGCCCTTCGAGCTCATTTACGTCGACGGCAATGCTCCGCCCTACGTCCAGCGCTATCTGCAGGAGCAAGCTCGGGCGCGGGGGTTCACGCTCATCCGTCGCGATCGGTATCTCACGACGACCGAAGCGCAGAATCTGGCGCTGCCGCATATCCAGACCGACTACGTCGCGTTTGTCGAGAATTGGGTACTTGTCACGCCGGGCTGGTTGAGCTCGCTCATGCGGTGCGCTGAGGAAGAGCAAGCATGGGTTGTGGAACCGCTCTATTGCACGGGCGAGTTGCGCAGGCCGATCGTCTATTCGGCCGCGCCCGAGCTGCGGATCGTCGAGGAGAATGGCGCTCGGCATCTGCATGAGACCGCACCCCTTGCCGGCAAACTGCTTGCCGATGTGCGCGGCGGACTCAAGCGCACCACCTGTGGGTATGCCAAGTCGCACTGCATGCTGGTCCGCAAAGACGTGCTCGACCGGCTTGGCGCGTTTGACGAGAGCTTTACATCGTATCAGGGACATCGCGATTTCTCGCTCGACGTCCACGCCGCAGGCGGATCGCTATATGCGGAGCCCAACGCGGTCGTAGTACTCGCGGGGCCGCCGCCCTTTGCCTGGTCGGATGTGCCGCTCTTTCTCTTGCGTTGGAGCGACGCATGGCTTCAGCCAAGCATCCGGCGCTTCGCGCAGAAGTGGCGCATACCCGAGGACGACCACATGCTCCAGGGCGGTGTTCGTTTCCGTAATAGCGAGCGTCGCAAGATGTTTCAGTTGGTCCAACGGGTAGCTGGGCGGCTGCTCGGATGGCGCGGCCGGCGTCTAGTCGACGCGTGCATCGATGCATTTTTTGAACGCCTGCTCGAACCGACCATCATCGCGCGCCTCGAACGAACTCGCCTCCGTGGGCGGCTCGTCACGGCAGCAACATCTCCGCTGACCATGACTAGCTCGGTGAAAGCCGATGGCTGAAGCAATCGCAACCATTGTCGTCACGCCGCGCGAGCAGTTCAGCAAGGCTCGGACCTCGCTGGAAAGCATTCTTGCGCACACGGCGCCGGACGTTCCGCTCATCTATGTCGATGGCAACTCGCCCCCCGCGCTTGCGCGCTACCTGAAGGATCAATCCGCTCAGCGCGGATTTACGCTGATACGCACCGCGCACTTCCTCGCTGCGAACGAGGCGCGCAACATGGCGCTTCCACGCGTGCATACAAAGTACGTCGTTTTCGTAGACAACGATGTGAGCGTGGAGGCGGGCTGGCTCGAGCGTCTCATCTCGTGCGCTGAGCAAACCGGTGCCTGGGCGGTCGGGCCGCTCTATCTTATCGACGACCCTGCGAAGCGGATCATTCACACCGCCGGTGCCGAGTTGCGGATCATCGACGAGGGAGGTCGAAGGCGGCTGCATGAGCGCCACCGGTTCAGCTACCAGCCCCTCGCCAAGGTACAGGCGCAGCTCGTCCGCCAGCCCATTGACCTCGTTGAGTTTCACTGCATGCTCGTGCACATGGACGCCTTTTCGCGGCTGGGACCGCTCGACGAGCGGCTGATCTCGTTCCTGGACCACGTAGATTTCTGCATCGATGTCGCAGAGGCAGGCGGGGGCATCTATATCGAACCGGCCGCCGTGGTCACCCACCTCGCTCCGCCGCCCTACGCCTTATCCGATCTCCCCTGCTTCCTGTTGCGCTGGAGCGACGCGTGGATGGAGCCGAGCATACGTCGATTCGCGGAGAAGCGAAGGCTCAGCCTCACTGACGAAGACTTCGCTGCCCACCGGCAGTTTCGCGACCGCCATCGCCTGCGTCTGCTCGGACGTGCCCGCGGTGCCGTTCGGCGTTTGACCGGACCGCGCGGGCTCGCCGCAGCGGACAAGTTCGTCACGAGCGTCGTCTTTGATCAGCTCATCGAGCGTACAATCGTGCGTTCCTTGGAGAAAAAGCGCGCCCGCGGCAGGGCATGGGCACACACATTGCCTGTTTTTCCCTAGCCGACCCCACACGTCGAAGCTTGCTGGACAGCTCCTGTCGGTTGGTCGAAGCCTAGGGCTTCAGGAAAACCGCCTCGCAACCGGCCGCGATGGCTTGGGCGGGGCGAAACGCCACAACCAAACGATAAAGAGCAACGTCGTCACATAGAGCGCGGTGAAGAACCACATCGGCATATTCCAGTGCATGATGTCGATGGCCCAGGCATGTATGAGTGGGATGTGTGGATGGGCTTGACTAGCCCTATCAAGTAAGTTAAATTCCCACACGCTGAGAAAACAGGTCATCCCCATGACCTTTTGTAGCGCGATCACAGAGGCTGTTCCAAGGTGCGCGGCGCGCCAGCCAAACTGAAACACAAACGGCCAATGACGCAGAGCGCCGATCGGGATTGCAACGATCCCAAAGATGACAAACAGCGCGATTGCCATGTGGATGGAGAGCACAAGTTGTGCGAAGTGAAGCGCGGTATCGGGACTCATGTGCTTCCATTCTAGCACAATGTGCGTCGCTCGCAGATACAGACCTCGTCGAACACAAGTGCCCGCGCCCCGGTGCTATCGTCCCGGTTTGGTACGCGATTACGGTTGGCCGACCGGTGCTTTGAGCACGTTGCGCAGATCGCGGATGCGCATCTCCTTCATCTGCGTGTCCAGACCTAAGTTCACTTCCAGCTGTGCTATTGGCAGCACCTCGATGTGGTTGGGAACCACGTCGATGGCGTTGCGCACCTTATCGGATAACCGTCGCTTGAGCGATTCGGCATCGACATCAGGCGCCAGCGCCACGTAGAGCACAAGCTCATCGAGCTCGTCGGGGTCGTCGTTGACCTTTTTGACGACGAGCTGCCACTCCACAACCTCGGTCGCCTCGGCCATGATGGGCAAAAACCCATTGAGGTCGACGAGCGTTCCACGGATCTTTGTGAGTTTAAACTCGCC
>Ga0310037_10001895_pt1 | contig 11236 bp, 12 predicted proteins | sample Sb_taG_11_FD_200239 | JGI IMG/M metagenome (GOLD analysis project Ga0310037, IMG submission 200239) | Peat soil microbial communities from Weissenstadt, Germany - Sb_50d_3_AS metaG (v2) (version 2) | ecosystem: Environmental > Terrestrial > Soil > Wetlands > Peat | place: Germany: Weissenstadt...
GGTCTGCTCCCAGGCCGGAGAAGAGGCGGTGGGCCTTTTCGAGCTGCGCGACCGCCTCCGGGCCATGCCCGAACCCGCACAGACGGCGGCCGTCGTCCAGGCTCAGCAGGGCGTGCTCAAACGGCATCGGCGCCATCGTCGTGATCGAGCGGGCGTGCGAGAAGGCCTGCTCCGCCCCCGTCTCATCACCCATGGCCGCGGCCAGGTTGCCGCGGCATCGGGCCAGGGTGAGCACCGCTGAGCCCAGCCCGCCGTGGGGGACCACGGAATCGAACTCGTCGAGGGCGCGCTCGGCGTCGCCGAGGCGCCCCAAGCCGACCAGGGCGTCGGCTTCGAACGCCCGCCAATTGTGTACACCGGGCAGGCCGCCGACGCTGGGCGGACCGGCCGCCCGCACCGGCTCGGCGGCGTCGATCACGCCCGCCCAGTCGCCTCGGGCGAAGGCCAGCGACGTGCCCGCCATGGCGGCAGCAGCGGTGGTTAGCGCCCGGGGGAAGCGCTCCGCCGCCGCCCGCGCCGCTCGTGCGTGCGCATCGGCGTGGGCCCACTGCCCGCGGAAGGCGAGAACCTGGGCGGCACGGGCGTGCGCCCGAGCGAGATCAACAGGGCGGTCGGTGTCCATGGCCAGCGTGGTCGCCAGCTGTGCATACGTCACCGCCGCGTCCCAGTCGCCGCGGCGGAAGTGCGCGTCGCTCAGATCCGACAAGCACATGCCCGGGTAGCTGGCGGGCAGGCCGTTGCGGAGCCGGGCGGCAGCAACGCCGAGGTCGGCGATGGCGCCAGCCAGATCGTCGACGTAGAGCTTCAGCATGCCCCGCATGATCAAAGCGTCGGTCGCAGCCGCCTGCACCTCGTTCCCGGATGTCGGAAGCAAGGCCAGCGCCGCCAGCCCGTCGGGGCTCCGGCCAGCGGCGGACATCGCAAAGGCCTGCGCGACGCGAGCCCGGGTGTGCAGCGCCGACCCTGGGAGGGTGCCATCGACGGCTCGATCAGCCCACATGAGCGCCTGATCCGAGCGACCGGAGATGACCATCAAGTTCGCCAGCGATGTTGCCGCCCGCGCCCCGATCTCCGACTCGGTTCCCGGATCATGGCTCTCCCATGCCGCCAGCAGGCGGTTCTCGGCGTCGGCCGATCCGGTGTAGACGCCTAGCAGCCCGGACAGCGCGTCACGGCGGGCGCTGCAGCCACGGCAGGCAGCCAGCGTCCTCGCTGCGCCGGCGTTGTCTGCCGCAATGAGCTGGACTCCAGCGGCGTCGAGCAGCCGTCGCTCCCGCTGCTCGGCATCGGGCGACAGGTAGGCCGAACGCTCGAACGCCCACGCCGCGGCGACCAGCTCGCCAAGGTCGGCGTCGGCCACGGCGGCCGACTCGAGCTCACCGGCCAGCTGCTCGTCCGGTCCCACAGCGGCCGCCACCCGGTGGGCCAGGCGCTGGCCGCCGACAACGACCGCCGCGGCGCGGGCATGCAGCCCTCGGCGGACCGCCGGACTGAGATCGTCATAGATGGCGGCCCGGTACAGCGGGTGAGGAAAACCCAGCTCGGTTGGTATCTGACCCGCCTTGAGCAGGCCCGAGATGACGGCTTCGTCGGCCTCGTCGCCGGCGCCGGACAGCTGGGCGACCGATGCGATCGTCGCCCTGGATGCGTGGTGGCCCAACACCGACGCCGCCGCCAGGAATGCCTGCGTCGCCGTCGACAGCGTGGCCACATGGGCGAGGATCACCGATGACAGCGCCTTCGGCGCCGGCAACCCCTCGTCCTTCTCGTTCAATGCCGCGACGCCCATCTCGTCGAGCAGCGCCCGGCAGTGGAGGGCATGCCCTCCAGTGTGTGCCGCCAGCCGGCACGCTCCCCGATGTGACAGCTGCCCGAGACCCAGGGCAGCGGCCAACTCGGTGAGATCGCCGGCCTCGAGACCGCCCAAGCGAACCCTCATAACCCGCGAGTCGCCGCCGACGAACCGAGCCCATCCGGCATCGACCAGAGCGCCGCTCCGGGCCGAGACGACGATGAGCACCTTGTCGGCGCGGAGCCGCCGGAGCGCGAACAGCACCGCTCGCAACGAGGGACGGTCGGCCCACTGCAGATCGTCCAGAACCAGCACCACGACCCGGTCGTCGGCCTGAAGGCGGTCGAAGAGATCCAGCAAACGGGCGCCGACAGCCATCGGGTCGTCCCCCGGGTCCGTGGCCGCATCGGGATCGAGCTGGTCCACGACCCCATAAGAAAGGAGCGACTCGTCCTCGTCGCCGCCAGCCTGGAGGACCACCGCGTCCGAGAGCGACCCGAGGAACCGGGAGAGCAGGGTTGACTTGCCTGAGCCGGCCTCGCCCTCCAGATAGACGACCTGAGGGCGGCCCCGCGCCGCCTCGGAGAACCGCTCGCTGAGGATGGCGAGCTCGTCCTGCCGCCCCACGAAGCCAGCCGTCGGCGCCACTGCACTACCCCGTCTGCGCCGTGGACGGCGGCGCCCCCGGCACGCCGGGGGGAGCGTGTTGCCCATGCCGGATCATCCCGGACGTGGTCTGCGCGCTGTACTCGACGCCGCGGGGGCCCCAGCGGCGGTCAAGGCGGGGGGGCACCTGACTAGGCTATGCCCGAGTCGGCTGAAGAGCAGTCCTGCGGGCAGACGGCCGGCAATCATTCACCTATGGCATGGCCACCTGGGCGGCCATGCCGGCAAGGAAACGAACATGACCTCCGCCCGTGGCGTCGAGGGAAGCTCCTATCGCTGGCCCATGCTCGCCGTGGTCAGCCTCGGCATCGTCGCCCTCACGCTGAACTGGTTCGACGTCGCCACGGCATTCCCCCTCATCGGCGCCGAATTCAAGGTCGGGCTCGGGTCGCTCAGTCTCCTCATCTCGCTCTACATCGTTGGCTACGGGCTCACGCACATCCCAGGCGGCGTGCTCGCCACGAAGATCGGCATGAAGAGGACCCTCGTGCTCGGACTACTCGTCCAGGGGGCAGCTGGCGTCATGTCCGGGCTCTCGCACAGCTACGTCGAGCTCGCCATCTTCCGGATTGCGAGCGGTGTCGGCGGGTCAGTGTTCGTCGCCATGACCGCCGCCTCAATGGTCGTCTGGTTCCACGAGAAGGAGGTCACCTTTGCACTCGGCGTGACCGGCGGAGCCGCCTTCAGCGCGGGAGCCGCGCTCGCCCTCTACGTCTGGCTGTTCGTCCAGCGCTCTGTGGGCTGGCACACCTCGATGGTCCTAGGCGGAGTGTTCGAGCTGCTGGTCGCCGTGGTCACCGTTGCGGCATTTCGGCTCCCTGAAGGCGGCCACTCGCTCGGTGGTTTGAAGTTCGACCGCGCCGCACTGTCGTCCGCGCTCATGACCCGGGACTTGTGGGTCTACGGCATCGCGCTTCTCGGCGGATATGGTGCCTACTTCACCACATCGCAGCTGTTCAGCCAGTACGTGACGACAGATCGGCACTTCGACCCGTCTGCGGGCGGGCTGTTGTCCGCCCTCATCCTCCTGGCCGGCATCCCGGGCAGCGTGCTCGGAGGGCACTTGGCCGACCGCAGCACGAACCTGCGGATGTTCGTGGTCGGACCGCTGGTCACCGTCGCCGCTTTGTTGGCTCTCATCCCAGCGGCGCCCAACATCTTGCTTTGGCCCCTCGGGATCGGAATCGGCTTCTTCCTCATCTTCGGCTTCGCAGCCTGGTTGGCGGTGCCTTCCAGGGTCAGCAACATCCGCGCCGAGCACATTGGCTCGGCGACCGGTCTGATGCTCACGCTGGCGGCGATCGGCGGCTTCTTCATTCCCATCATCTTCGGGCACCTCGTGCCCCACACGAGCTACGGCGCGGGCTGGGTCTTCCTCGCCGTCGTGTCTTTCGCTCTCGCGCTTGTCGGCTTGAAGGGAGGCAACCCGGTCACGGTCGGAAGCCCGTGATGGCAATCGGCTCGGAGGATGGTTCAGCCGGACCGTCCGGTCATCTCGGCCAGCTCGATGAGCCGGCCACGCCGCGTGGCCTGAAGGCGCGCATCCGGGACCGGGTCCTGGCAGAGGCCGTCGCCCTGTGAGAGACGACCGCGAGCGCTGGCGGACGTCTTGGCCGCGATCGACAGGATCAGGCGCTACGTTCACCGAACCCGAGGTCGGGACTTCCGCGTCGCGTCACGCCGGGCGAGCCAGCTGGCGGCAACACACATTGCTCAGTCCCGCCTGCTCTTGGCCAGGCAGGCAAGCAGCCCCTCCAGTCCTTCCCGCCGGACGCCTTGGCATGCCAGACCCGCCCGGCAGCTACTCTATGTGACCGGACGGCTATGACGGCAGGATGAATCGCACCACCGGCATCGGTCCACGGCCATCGCCGATCTGATATTGAAACTGCTGGTGGGGCGGGTGGGGCTCGAACCCACGACCGGCGGATTATGAGAAGTACGGCCCCGCGCACCATGCGCGCTAGCTGCACGGATAACACTGTTATCGCACTGATGACGCTCGCCGCGCTGGAACTACCTGGCGCGCGCCGGTCCACGAACCGGTCCACGCCGAGGCCCCATGTCCGCTCATCCTGCCACTGTGCGTAACGTCGCCATGAGCGCCCAGCCTACGTCCGCGCGAGCGGGCTTGGCGATCATGAGGGGCCGACGGTTTTACAGTACGCTCCTGCCTGCACGTCTATATAGCCAATTACCTGCGCAAATGATGCGGCGCGGTGTTCCGCATGGCGATGCGTCCGCTAGATGTCCGTGCGCGCGGGCTCCTTATTTCCGAGGTGTCCTCGAAGATCGCGAAGATCGTGGACCGGGCGACAGTTTCCGCAGGTAGATGGCCTGATAGACGGTGGGCGTCAGCGGCTGCGTCGCGGATTACGGGTCATCGAGACCATGATCTGGCCGTAACCCACGTTCTCGTTATCCTCGTCCAGCAGGCTTGCCACAGATTCAAGGTTTACGTCGCCGACCACCTGCGTGTGACCGCCACGTGAGTCGCGGGAAAGCGCCTTGACTCGGGCGGCCTCCAGCTCGGCGGCTGCCCGCTGCGCAGCCGCCTCCTGCTCAGCTGCCTGCTGCACGGCGGCGTGCTGTGCGGCGGCCTGCTGCGCCCCGGCCAGCAGGTGCGGCTTGATCCACATGAAGTAGGTGATCCACGCCGAGCCCATCGAGGCAGACCAGTCGTGCGCGCAGAGGTAGTGCACCGTCTGAACCATTGCATGGGCGACGTCCCCGTACAGCGTGTCGGGGAAGCCCTCAACCCAGTTCTGCGCGCCCACCTTGCGCAGTGTGTCCGCGACCACGCCCAGCGGCTGGTCGGTTAGGGCGACCCACAGGAACGATCGCACCATCCGTTCGCAGAACACCCAGATGTCAGGGGCCGGGGCTCCGGCCGGGTCCGAGATCAGCCTCGTGATGTCGTAGTGCAGCTCCTGGATGAACGCGTCCTCGTCGCGGGACAGGCGGGCGGCTGACTGGCGGATGACTGGCCAGATTCCTGAGTCGCTTACCAGCAGCTGCGGTGCCTGCTGCTCAGCCTGCGGGCGCGGTGGCTGAGGCGGCTGTGCCTGCGCTGCCCGTGGCTGCACGTACTGGGCCTGCGGGTACTGGGCCTGCGGAGGCTGTGGCTGTTGTGCGGTCGGTGGTGCGTCATAGCTCAGGTTGCTCGCCATGTCAGGTTCCGCTTCCGTCTCACCCTCAAGCGGCATGCTCTGCGAAACTCTCCGTCAGGAACGACCGCCTCGCTCGGCGCCTACCCCGGTAAGTGCCCGCACTTGCATCCGGGCGAACCGGGCGGAGTCGGCGGGCTGCCGGTCGGTGACCGTGCCGAGCCAGCCGAGGAAGAAGGCCAGTGGGATAGCCACGATCCCAGGATTGTTCAGCGGGAAAAATGCGAAGTTGATGTGCGGATCGGTGATAAGCGACGAGCTCGTACCCCCCAGCGGCTTTCTCTGGCCGGAGAACACTGGGGAGAAGATGATCAGGACGACAGAGCTGACGAGTCCCCCGTAGATGCTCCACAGCGCACCTCGCGCGGTGAACCGCGGCCAGAAGAGCGAGTACAGGATCGACGGCAGGTTCGCCGCCGCCGCGATCGCGAAGGCGAGTCCCACCAAGAACGCAACGTTTATGCCCTTCGCGGATATCCCGCCGATCACTGCGACGATCCCGACCACCACTCCGGTGATCCGCGCCACCCGGACCTCGTCGGCGGGCTCGGCCTCCCCGTGGCGCAGCACGCCGGCGTAGACGTCGTGGGCGAAAGAGGCGCTCGCGGTGATGGTCAGGCCTGCCACAACGGCCAGGATGGTGGCGAAGGCGACGGCCGCCATGACGCCAAAAAGCAGCGTCCCGCCCAGCTTGTCGGCGAGAAGGGGGACGGCGGAGTTGCTACCACCGGGCGCAGAAAGGATGCGCTTGTCTCCCACTAGCCACATCGCGCCGAAGCCGAGCACGAAAGTGCACAGGTAGAACAGCCCGACGAACCAGATGGTCCAGGTGACGCTCCGGCGCGCCTCCCGCGCGTTCGGCACGGTATACAGCCGCATGAGGACGTGCGGCAGGCCGGCAGTGCCGAGTACCAGCGCGAGCGCCAGCGAGATGAGGTCGAGCTTGGAGACGGTGTTCACCCCGTATTCGAGGCCGGGGCTGAGCACCGCGGTACCGGACCGGCTAGATGCCGCGGCGTGGTGCAGCAAGGCGGGAAGGCTGAACCCGGCCCGGGACAGCAACCAGATGGTGGTCACCACGGTACCGGCCGCGAGGATAGTGGCCTTGACGATCTGCACCCAGGTGGTGCCCTTCATGCCGCCAACGAGCACGTAGAAGATCATGAGGATGCCGACCACGGCGACGACGGCATCCTGGCCGACTGAACTATTCACGCCCAGCAGCAGGCTCACCAGGACACCGGCGCCCGCCATCTGGGCGAGCAAGTAGAACAGGCAGACCATTAGGGTGGAGAGCGCCGCGGCGGCACGCACCGATGGGGCCTTCAGCCGGAGATCGAGGACGTCGGCCATCGTGTAGCGACCGGTGTTCCGGAACGGCTCGGAGACGAGCAGCAGGACGAGCAGCCAGCCGACTATGAAGCCGACCGAGTAGAGGATGCCGTCGTATCCGTATATCGCGATGATGCCCGGGGTGCCGAGGAATGTGGCGGCTGACAGGTAGTCACCGCTAGTCGCCACGCCGTTCTGCAAGCCGGTAAACGTCCGCCCACCAGCGTAGTAGTCAGTGGCTGAGTTGTTCTTCCTGGCCACGCTGAGTGCGATAACGAGGGTTACGACGACGAAAGAGGCGAAGATGGTGAAGTTGAGCGCGGGCGTGCCGATGACCTCCGTCGCCAACGTACTTGTGGCGGTTGGGCCCGTCACTGCCCCCGTCCGCCTTCCAGGCGATGCCTGAGCCTGTCAGCCAGCGGGTCGAGTCTGTGTCGTGCCCAGCGGCGATAGCTCGCGGCGATAGCGAACGTCGAGGCGAACTGCAGGACGCCGAAGCACAGCCCTACGTTTACGTCGCCGAACACGCTGACCCGCATGAAGCCCGGCGCGAACACGGCGATGATCACGAAGAGGAAGTACCAGACGATGAACAGCGTGCAGACTGGGCCGACGAAAGACCCGAAGCGGCGCCTGATCGTCCAGAAATCCCGGCTAGCCCGGACAGCCTCATAGCCGCTGGCATTCCCGCGGCCAGCCTGCGGCGCCGCCGTGCTGCTAGCACTCACCCGAAGGGTTTGGAATATGGTCATGCCGGGCCCCCCCTCCCACACGCCGGACCCTCTGCGTGCGTGTCAGGCTATACCAGGCCTATCGGCTGAAGAGTGGATTTTTGCGGAAATGACGTGCTATCGGTGTTTCGTGGTTATGCGGCGGCTGCGTGCCAAGCCAAGGGCGCCATAGCGGTGAACTCAGCTGGTCGCCGGTTCGTCGACGAGTCCATCCCCTAGCACAAGTTCCGCATGCGGTCGGGAAACAACGGGGAATAACCGGTACATTCCGGACAATCGGCACACGATAACAGGTGACCGACGCAAGAGTCGGACGATCCTGTCTTGCCGAAAATCTCATCCGTGCAGGTTAACCGGCATGCCGGTACTCGTGGAGGATGGCGCCGAGACGGTCGCGTCTGCGGACGTGGAGGCGGGTGGCGCGCGTTCATTCTCGGCATTTGGACCCCGCTGAGCACCACTTCGATGCCGGCGTCCTTGAGCACGGCGTCTAACAGGCCGGAGAACTTGCCGTCGCGGTCCCGGATCAGGAACCGCGCCCGGCTGCCGGCATCCTCAAAATCCATGACGAGGTTCTTCGCGGCCTGGACCACCCAGCAGGCAGTGGGATGAGGAGTTGCACCCAGGATCCGGATCCGCCGGCTGGCGTGCTCGATGACCGCCAGCATTCTGTGGAATCTGGCTTGTCGCTATTAACCTGCGTGTTTACTGCGGGCGAGTCAGTGATGGAGATAGCTGTCCCACGGATGGCCTCTCCCATCTGCCGCGATCTTCACGGGCGTGCGCTGCTCGAGTAGCCAGACTCCCGCCTGAGGCCTGGCGCAGTTTATTCTGTTACTGGACGTGAGAGGCGGCGGGCTGGGATGACTGCTGAGTACCCGCAGGGTGACGAGCCGTTGATTCCCATGCCCGCCCTGTCGCTCCCCGCTCTGCGCCAGGCGGTGGCCACGGTCGCGCCGTCCCGGCTGCCGGAGTTCTTCCAGGAAATCCAGAACGCCTTCACCCAGGCTGGCGACGAGGACAGTGTCTTCCCCATCCGCCACTTCTACCAGCGCTGGGGCGCCACCATCGCCATCGAGCGGCGGCCTTCGGTCGCCGCCCGGCTCCACGCCGCCGAACGGGCCCTCGCCGACCCTGACCCCGCTATCCGGGACCAGGCAGTTCGGGAGGCCGCCGAGATGGTCCAGGCGGCCTCCCGTGAGGTCGCGGGTGGCTGACTGGCACCGGGAACCCGTCACCGATGACCTACCCGACGGGCTGCCACCTGCCGCCCTGGCAGCCATCCGTCAGCGCAGTGTGGGGGCCTGGCACGCCCGGCCATCGTCAGCCGTCTTCCTCCACGCCGCCGGCCGAGTCGAGTTCCTCGCGGGTCATGCCGGCCAGCATGGCGATCCGTGCCGCGCGGCTGCCGTCGAGCGTGCTGAGCAGTTCGCGCATCCCGGCCTGCATCTCCTCGCGCCGGGCGTTCAGGTAGAAGGCCACCGCGGCCTCCACAAGATCCTTCTTGCTCATGCGCAGGTAATGCGCACCGCTGGTGATCAGCCTGTCGCCCTCGGGCGAGATTTTGACCGCGACTTGCCGGGGCGCCTGCTCCATCGTCGCCATCGCCGCGTTCTCCCATCCAGGAGACACTCGATAGTACCTCCAGTACCTCCAGTACCTCCAGTACCTCCATTGTAGCTTAGGGCGGCTTCCCGCCATGCCTCTAGCGATGAAGCGCCTTGGCACGCCAAGACCCGCTCGGCAGTTGCTCTATGTGACCGGATGGGGTGCTCCGCATGACGGCGGCACGATGTAACCCCACCACCGACATCGGTCCACGGCCATCGCCGATCTGACATTGAAACTGCTGGTGGGGCGGGTGGGGCTCGAACCCACGACCGGCGGATTATGAGAAGTATGGCCCCGTGCGCTACGAACGCTAGCTGCACGGATACCACGGAGTCGTGCCATCGATGCCCCTGATTGCACCGTTTACACAGGTGACTCGGTCCACGAACCGGTCCGCGCCCCACCATGGCGATCACCGGAGGTCGGTCACAGAACGTTATCGCCGACAGGGGCTCGATATGCGAGAGCTACGGCAGGCGGGCGACGTGGTCGATCTGGATTACCCGCCGTTCTTCATCGATCGTGTAGAAGACGCGGTACCGCCCGGCCCGGAGGCGCCGCAGATCCGGCGACCCGTAAGGGAACGACTCCGGCGGCCGCGGCTCATCGGCGAGCTGGCTAACAGAGTCCCAGAGCGCAGCGACACCGATGGGATCGTCGCGGAGGAAACCCGCCGCCTGGTCCAGAGCCTGAATCTCCCAGTTGACCTGATAGCTCACCGGAACGGCAGGCCCAGGCGTCGACCCGCTTCCTCATGAGACACGTAGCGGATCGCCCCGGCCTCACGACGGGCCACGTACCTGGCCCGGGCAGCGTCGAACTCCTCGTTGACCTGCTGCTCTTGCATCGCCTGGCGCAGCTGCTGGTACTCCCCGATGGGCACGACCACCGCTACCACCTGGCCGCCATGGTGAATCACATCGTGGGTGTCACCGGCGGGCATCTCGCTCATGAGGATCATGGTAACGAAGCGGACCGACAGTCTGACGTCACAACACGGTGGCTCCGGCTCGCCGGTCCAACGTCCTCTCGGTTCGTCAACAGCCTGCGGCGCGTCACTGTTGCCCGGCTGGCCGCAACAGGATCTCGTTGATGGCCCGGCGGCGTGGACGGCTGAGGATGAACGCGATGATCTCGGCGACGTCTGCAGCGGTGACCTCGGCCTTGTCGTAGAGCTGCTGGACGCCTTGTTTGGTGTCGGCGTGGGTGATGTGGTTCGGCAGCTCGGTGGCCACGACGCCTGGCTCGATGAGCGTCACGCGGACGTCGGGCAGCAGTTCCTGCCGTAGTGACTCGGACCAGCCGTTGATGCCCCACTTGGTAGCTGCGTAGACGCCGTTACCGGATCGGGCGGTTCGCCCGGCGACCGACGAGATGTTGATGATGTCGCCGCCGCCGTCCTTGAGCTGGTCGAGGAACACCTCGGTGGTGGTGATCGCACCGAGCAGGTTGACCTCGATCATCTGCCGGTAGTCCGCATGCTGATCGGAGTCGAACGGACCGGGCAGCATGACGCCGGCGTTGTTGATCAGGGCATCGGCGGTGCCGAGCTCTTGGCGAACGCGGTCGGCGGCGGCAACGATGCTGTCGCGATCAGTGACGTCCGCTTCAATGGCGATGGACCCGTTGCCCAGTTCGTCCGCGAGAGTGGTGATGCGATCGAGCCGGCGAGCCAGCAGGCGACGCGGTAGCCGTCTGCGGCCAGGGCGCGGGCGGTTGCCGCGCCGATGCCGGATGATGCGCCGGTGACGACGGCGACCTTGTCCGGTGCGCTGTTGCTGGTCATTATCATCAGGCCTCCGGGATCTCCCGGCCGAAGCTGTCAAGGGTGATGGCGTCCGGCTCGGGACCGCCGCGCTTGCCGGTATCGAGCCCGTCGATGGCCGCGACCTCGTCCGTGGTGAGCTCGAAGTCGAACACGTCGAAGTTCTCAGCGA
>Ga0310037_10001901_pt1 | contig 11218 bp, 9 predicted proteins | sample Sb_taG_11_FD_200239 | JGI IMG/M metagenome (GOLD analysis project Ga0310037, IMG submission 200239) | Peat soil microbial communities from Weissenstadt, Germany - Sb_50d_3_AS metaG (v2) (version 2) | ecosystem: Environmental > Terrestrial > Soil > Wetlands > Peat | place: Germany: Weissenstadt...
TAATCCTCATATAACTCATCGATGCTACTGCCGACCACACCACCCCCGACGACGAGGACGGTCGGGTTATCTTTGGCCTTTTTGAGGAGGCGAATGAAGCGGGCAACGTTCGCCTTCGTGACCGGGCTCGGCGGGAAGAGGACCCTCTTAGTCACCCGTTTCGCCAGGGAGGCGTCACGCCCCTCAACGGGGCTCGTCCCATTGGTGCTGAAAAACCGGTTTTCGTCCAAGATGCTGTTCTCGAAATCGACGAGGACGGGCCGGTTGTCGATGGACCGGAAAGGACGTTTGGACACGGGGCATGACGGGTTGGTGCAGGAAAACAAGCCTTCGGATTGAGCCAGCGGGAAGCGACAGCGAGGGCAAGCCAGGAGCGGGGAGAGCTCGCCGATCTCAGGTAACCTCATAATGATGTTGCCTCCTGAGGGATGGTCCGGTCAACGGACGACGGACCGACAAACCCCGATCGTGGCCTCCGCCGTCCTCGTCCAAGTCAACTCGCTCCGGATGCATGCGATGGATTCAGCAGCCGCGCGATAAATCGCTCCGGATAAGAGTTGGGGCATGTTGAGACAGTAGAACTAGGCCATAGTGACTCTTCGTACACACCTTGCGGAAGAGGGGCCGCCGCTCGGCGAGCGGAAAGCAAGGGGCATAGTACTCGCCGGCACTCTTGATCCGAAGCTCTTCACGAGGTTTGTGAACAAGGGCCTCGACGAAGCGTTTTGCCAACTGGAGGTCGGTGCTCAAGGGGATGTTGCAGTCTCCCTCATCAGGATGATCCGCAAGTCGTTGCCGATCTGGCAGAGGTCCCCCCAGAACGAGGAGACCAGACGGGCGAAGTCCTCCGGGGAGACGCCGCTGCCCTCGGTAATCGCGCGGAAATCGTCCCGCAATTCACCCGGGCGCCGGTTGGGATCGGCCTGCAGCCCGCCGCAACACCGCCCGCCCCCAGCCGCGACGGATCCTCCACCAGCCAGGCCGCCAGCGCGGCGAAGTCCAACCTCGGCGCAGCGAGGGGCCCGACGTCCCCCAGGAAGTCGAAGACAGGACCCTCGACGCGTCGGGGGGCACGGCGCAGCAACCCGGCGAAGGCGGGGGGTGGGGGTGGCGGCGGTGTGGTCCGTCCGGTGTATCATCTCTGGACCCTGACCACCTCTCCGCCAAGATTCTTGACCAGAAAATCCTTCGGGCCAATCAACGGTATCAGCGGGAGGAACAGGAGCCTGTAACGGACCGGGGCGATCCGTACGCGGCCTGCACCATGCTCTTCGAGATACCTGGAAAAATCGGGCTCTTGCCACCCCTTCGATGGGATAGGTCGTAATCCAAAGCGTAATCCAAAGTAATGGAATCCCGATATCTGCTCGTGATTGAGCAGGATGTTGTCGATCGGCACTTCCGGGAAGTGGAACCTCGGTCTGTCGGGCGGCTCCTTGTTCACGAGGAGGTAACGCTCGATTCCGAGGAACCCTGGGAAACAAGCGGTTTTCGAGTGAGCGGGCGACGTCTGAGGGGCCGAAAACGCGGCCGTGGAAATCGAGGCTAGGCGCGCTTGTTGGCCCGATCCGAGGAGATCGTTCACGAGGAGGTGCCGATCGACGGCCGGGCCATTCAGGCAGACCACGTTGGCCGGGAACCGAAATCCCCCGACCACATACATGTGGTTCATCGTGGCCACATCCGTGAGGAATGTCTGATCGCTGTGCTCCCGGGCATACGCGAGCAGCTCCCGAGACACGTCGACCGCCTGCCCCAATCGACCCCCTGCGGCCAAGCATGCCAAGTGGACGAGGATGGCCACGGCCACAACCCCTTGGGCGAGTCTCTCCCGGCGCGCGAACGCACAGCGAAGAGTCCGTGGCAACAGCGCGGCGATCCCGAGCGTCAGCGGCTCATAGTAGGAGAACGCGCGGTAGAGCGGCCTGTACGTCCAGGGTACCATGGTGCCATACCCCAGCCACAGCCAGATGAGGAACGTCGACGCAAATAGCACCCTCTGCTCCGTGGAGAGGCGCTTCCACGCAACGATGCCCGTCACCAGCAGCGCGATCAAATCAAAGCCAAAGGACTTGCAAAAGAACAGATTGTTGATAGGCCAAGCGAAAAAGTCCCACCCGCCAATCGCCTCGTGGCCCCCCAACGTATCGAGGTCGATGCCGATGGTCATGGTGCCCAGCGCGTTTCCCGCCATTCTGAATTGGGCGAGAGGATCGCCGAGGAGGACCCGATACGCCAGGCATTCGGCGAGGAAAGCACAACCCGAGACTGCGACACACGCGAGGACAGGGCCCCAGAATCGCCGCCAATCGAACGCCAGCGCCACCAGACAAATCATCGCCACGCAGTAGAACGAAACCTCGTGGGTGAGGAAGCTGATCGCGAGGAGCGGCGCCCCCAGGTACCGCGTCCGACCCACCCCCTTCAGCATGCACACCGTACCGACGGCGAGAAAACCCGCGGCGAGATGGGTGCTCCCCGGGGTGGACCTGCCTCCGGCCTCTAGGGGAATCACGCACGCCAGGATCACCGAGGCCTGCGTCTGCCAATTCAACCTCCGGGGCCAGTCCACGAACCAGGCCACCGACGCCAGAATCGCTAACGACGCGAGGAGGTTCGGGAGGCAGGCGGCGATCTCCGATGGACCGAACGCCAGGAAGCTCGCCCGGATCGCGAGGATCATCGGGATGCGGAACTCCCACCAACTGATCGGCGGCCTGTCGAACCAGAACGCATAGCGCGCATAGAACAGGTCATCGCAGCCCATATAGCCAACCCAGAACACCCAGGTTGTCCCCAGCCAGAGTGCCAGCGTGATCGCAATCCAGAGGCCCTTGCTTCTCAGGGAGGAATTTTCGAAGTCAACTTGAGGTACCTGGAGCATGCAGCGGAGACTCATTTGTCGCATCTCGCTTTCGCCTGGGAAACAAGGGCCGGGTAGACCTGGGTGGTCGCCCACCCAGGCGTCGGGTAGCCAGGGAGCATTACTGCTCCCCAGCCCCCTCAGAACGACACGTAAACCTTTCGGTTGATGCCACTCAAGCCTCTCTCAAGGCCCCTCGCGGAACCCGGTGGGGCGCAGGCGCACCACCGGCACGATACTGGTCTGGAGCTGAGGGGCGGAACCCGCCGGAGACCGCACCAGCAGGCAAGCTGCTGTCATCGGCTCGGTCTCCCAAGCCAGTTGTTCCGACGGTCTCGTGCGGAGACACCCGAGGGAAGTCAGCCCGCTTTCGCGTGGGGTGATCTCGCCGGAGGGCTCAACCCCTATCCGCCCGATTACCGAACGGCTTCATTGGCGCGATTTACGAATGAGTTGCGTACAGCCCACTGAAGTTGAACGAGTTGAACGAGCCGATAATGTCCCGAACTGTCACACGATCCAAGGCTTCACCCACGGTGTTTTACACGATCTCCTTCGTCCCCGCCGCGATCTGGCGAAGCTGGCCCTTGAACTTCGACCACAGCTCCTCGATCAGGTTGTAGTCGGAACTGTAAGGCGGCTAGCGCAGGACCTTCGCTCCCGCGTTCTTGATCGGCGCCTTGAGACGAAGATCACGGGCGCAAGTCAGCAACGTGTGCCGCGTGTGGGGCTAGCAAGGTTACCGGGTAGGTTCAGTGAATAAACGACCATAACTGTGCGTAATTCCTGGCAGGACCCTTTCTTCCAGGAGACGCGCCATGCCGGGCCCCGGCGAATACCAACCCGATCCCCCTGAGGGCATCTCCCGCATCGAGGACTGGCCCAAGCCCAAGATCCGCTGCTAGAGCCGAATGGCACTCGGATTCCCACAATAATTTGAAAAATAAATGTTCTAATTGATTATATATTAATTAGTTCGCGTTACCGCTCTGAAGCGGCCTCTTCAGGGACTGGAGATCGCTCGAACGGCTCCAGACAAGGGACGATGAATCAATTTGGATATCACGACACAAAGGTCCTAGACTGAAGGACTTGCGAAAAACCGAGTGCCATTCCTGCCAGAGCTGAAATTACAAGCGCCGGCTCGCCTGCGACGTTCGGCGACCCTGCCGAAGTACGACATCATCATCAAGCCGAAGGCCACCCAGCAGCAGGGAAAGTAATTCCTGCCGATCGCCTTAGCGTTGGTTTTGGTCCGTTTGCTACGGCAACCCCGATCTCGTCCACCTCGATCTGCTCACGGTTCCGGCCGTCCATCGGACCCTCATTCGACTCAAAGTTTGATGATATTACTATCAATGATGGACCAACCGTTCAAGGAATGAGCCAGGGCCGGGGGCGGATAGGCGGGTTGGGATCCTGGTTCATGAGGCTGATGACACTATCGCTGCGCAGCCCGATCGATAGCCCGAACCGTTCCGCCGCGCGGAGGCCCAGCCAGACGGGCTGCCAGGGCAGCGGCACCAGTAGCCGATGCCCTAGGTGGTGCTCCTCGATCAGTTCGCGGACGACCTGGTCGAGGCTCAACCGCTGGGGATGGGCGAAGACCACGAGGGCCTCGTCGGTGCCGGCCGGCGGCTCCTCGACGAGTTGCGCGACACCCGCGGACAGCTCGTTGGCCGAGACCGGATTCAGGACGCGTCGCCCGTAGCCGAGGATGGGGACCACCGGCGAGTTCCGGACGAACTTGAGCATCGTCCCCACGATGCCGCCGGGGGTGTCGCCTCGGATCAGGCCGGGCCGCGCGACCCAGTAGCCGCATCGCAGCGCGGCGTCCTCGACCTCGCGCTTGATCTTGCCGTAATGGCTCTTGCAGCCGTCGAAGGCCGCGATCGTCGAGATGAAGATGCCCGTGCCGCCGCCGGCAGCCTCGAAGGCGTCGAACAGGCGGATCGACCCCTCGCCATTAACGCGGCGGATCTCTTCGGGGCGGGTCGGCCGGAAGTCCCAGGCGACGTGGACAAGGGCGTCGACCCCCGCGGCGCGGAGCGCCGCCGGCTCCACGCCGCGATCCAGGTCGAAGGGGATCTGGGGCCGCGTCGCGCCCTCGGCGGGCCGTCGGACCAACTCGATGACCACGTGCTCACGGCGCTCGATGGCGGCGGCGATGTGCGACCCGGCATAGCCGCGTGCTCCGGTGATCGCCACCCGTCGTCGGCTCATGATCGGGCGTCCTCAGAGGTCGGCCGTCGCCGCCGCGATCCGGTGGGCGTTGGCCATGGCGGTGTAGGTGATCGTGTTGGCGGGGATCGTCGGAAAGACCGAGGCGTCCACCAGGTGGATCCGGCGCCAGCCGGCCGGGCGCCCCAGCACATCGCTGCGGGCATCCGCATCGCCGGGGCGGTTACTCATGGGAAATGCCCCCCCTGTGTGGAAACTCCTTCCAGGGGCCGTGATGTGCAGCGCCGGCGCGGCCGCCACGAAGCCCAGGTCCCAGGTGTGCCGTAACAGCTTGCGGGCCAGCCCGCGCACCACCCGGGCCGTCCGGGGTGACGGCGTCGGCTCGGCCACGAGGCGTGCGGCCCCCCCCTCGCCACGCTCGAGCCGCACTTCGATCCGGCCCGAATCGTCGGAGTGCAGGAAGCACGCCGCGACCATCAGGCGTCGGAGCAGCGCCGCCCGGGCCCCGGGCATTCGCGCGAGCAGGCCGCCGCCCACCTTATCTAGGGCCATCTTGAACAGGTCGTTGTACGTGTAGAGCTGACAGTGCAAGCCGTGGTCGCTCAACGCAGGGTCGCCGACCTCCAGGTATAGCTGGCAGAGCGTGTGGGTCTCCTCCTGCTCGACCCCCGGGGTGCCACGCAGGGCCAGCAGGGGCAGGATGCTGTACTGGCTATCGATCATTGACACCGGCCGGTCGAACCAGCCGAGCGACTCGAGCACGATCCGGGCCGTCGAGAGCACCCCGGCGGCGATCAGGCAGCGGATGCCTCGCAGCTCGCGCGGGGCCCCGGTCGACGTGTCCTCGGCGCGGACTAGGACGTGCTCGCCGCGCTCCTCGACGGTGCGGACCACCAGCCCCGACTCGTAGGAGAACCCGCAGTGATCGCGGAGCCGGTCGAGGCTCTGCCGGGAGTTGTAGATCAGGGCGTCGGGGCACCCGGCCAGGCAGAGGCCGCACTGGCGGCAACGGTCGGTCTGCATGGCGATGCGCGAATGCCCGAACCGGATGCCCGCGCGGGCCAGGCGCCCGCGGCGGCCGCGGAGGTGCTCCAGGATCCGGGCGGCTTGCCGGCTCGGCCGCGCCGGCCGGGGGCGCTCGGTGTAGAGCGGATACTCGGCGGCCAGATCATCCCGCTCGGCGGCCATCGGTATCAGAGCGGCGACGGCGCGATAATGGGGCGCGAGGTCCGCCTCGCTGAGCGGCCAGCCCCGCAGGTCGCGGTCGTTGTACGGCATGACCGCCGCGCCCCAGACGTTGCTCAGGCCGCCCAGGGCGAAGGAAGGCTTCAGCGAGTCGTTGGGGATCGTCAGCCGCAACGCCTCGCTCGCATCCCGGTAAGGGAAATCCGAGCCGAAGAGCTGCTTCAAGGCTAACCCTTTGGAGTCGGCGTTGGCCCCCTTGCGCAGGAACTCCACGGCGGCCGGGGCCCACCGGTCGTGCGTCGATCTGGCCAGCTGATCGACGACCCGCTGCCGCTCGTCCTCGAGGCGCAGCCCGACGTCGACCATTCGGACTGGGTGGCCCTTGCCGATTAGGGCCGAGGCCGCCGCCGTGCCCGTCGGGCCTGAGCCGATGACAATGTATTCCTGGGCCATCGTTTTAGTTCTCCGAGCGGAAATCGCACCTGCTGAAGATCAGAGCCTTTTCTCGACCACTGGGATCGGTAGGCCTCTTTGTGCAACTCTCTGTTGCCTGTCACACACCCAATTCCCGACCAAATGCGCGCGTAAAGCATGTTGGGATGACGGACACGAGCAACGCATCTGCCACGGCAGGCGGCTCGTCCAGCGTCTTGCCCCCACGGATGCCAACGGTCCCGAGGTGTGTCTGCGCGGTCGCCTCTGCCCCTTTGTACACGTGAACCTTTCGGTTGATGCCACTCAAGCCTCTCTCAAGGCCCCTCGCGGAACCCGGTGGGGCGCACGCGCACCACCTGCACGATACTGGTCGGGAGCTGACGGGCGTAACACGCCGGAGACCGCACCAGCAGGCAAGCTGCTGTCATCTGCTCTGTCTCCCAAGCCAGTTGTTCCGACGGTCTCGTGCGGAGACACCTGAGGGAATTCAGCCCGCTTTCGCGTGGGGTGATCTCGGCGGAGGGCTCAACCCCTATCCGCCCGATTACCGAACGGCTTCATTCGCGCGATTTACGAATGAGTTGCGTACAGCCCACTGAAGTTGAACGAGCCGATAATGTCCCGAACTGTCACACGATCCAAGGCTTCACCCACGGTGTTTTACGCGATCTCCTTCGTCTCCGCCGCGATCTGGCGAAGCTGGCCCTTGAACTTCGACCACAGCTCCTCGATCAGGTTGTAGTCGGAACTGTAAGGCGGCTAGCGCAGGACCTTCGCTCCCGCGTTCTTGATCGGCGCCTTTAGACGAAGATCACGGGCGCAAGTCAGCAACGTGTGCCGCGTACGGGGCTAGCCACTTCGACACGGTCTGAGGCCTCGTAACAAACGACTGCAGCGGCGCGAATCGGTATCTCACGAGCGTCCATAAGGCCTCGATACCGTCGTGCCACCTGATCTTCTTTCCTTCCAGAATACCGCGTGGATTGTAGCTAACAGGTACCTCGTGGATTCTGCAACCCAGTCGACGAACCTTGGCAGTGACTTCGGGACAAAACTCGAATCGTAGGCAGCGCAAGCGAATATTTCTGAGCAGGTCCGTGCGAAACGCCTTGTACGCAGTTGCCTCGTCGGTAATGTGCGCGGCGAAGAGAATGTTCGCGGTGAGCGTGAGAATCTTATTCGCCTGCCAATTTGCCCATTTCATCCCGCGCACGCCTGTTATGAAGCGGGATCCGTAAACGACGTCTGCACTCCCTTCGACGATGGGCTGAAGAATGCGTGGATAGTCGTTTGGATCGTATTCGAGATCGCCGTCCTGTACCAGCACGATATCGCCGGTAGCTTTCGCGATGCCCACTCGGACAGCGGCTCCCTTGCCGAAGTTCACGACCGAATGGTGGACGATCACGACATCGTTGGCATTGTATTCCTCCAGGAGCACGCTCGTTCCATCGGTCGAACCGTCGTCGACAATAATTACCTCGCGCTGGCAGCCCGAGGGCAACGGCGCGTCCAGAACTCGCTGTAACACGAGCGGAAGTGTCACAAACTCGTTGTACACCGGAATCACGATCGAGATTTTCATGTTCACCTCCGGAAGCTGCAGGCCGTTGGAGTAATAAGAGGCGGCAGACGTGGGGAATGTCCACTCTGAAAGACCGCCGCTGTAGCCTTCACCCGCTGTAGCCAAGTCCGTCAATCTTCCTTGTGGAAGTGGAAGTTCCAGTAGTCGCGGGGTTCGAAGATGGGCTAACCTTCCGCGGGGTCGATTCCGCCGGTGTAGGGGGCGACGCAGTCCACCCCATGGACTTCATCCCCCGCATCAAGCAGCCGCATGACCACGTGCCGTCCGACGAACCCGGCTGCGCCGGTCACCAGGATTTTGCGCATAGGAGGTATTCCGATTCGACCAATGCATACAATGGAAGATATATCAAATCGAATTGCTCTTGCTCCATGAGCCCGATCAGGGCGGCCTTCCAGGCCTCGGAGTGCTCGTCGTAGGGGGGGCAGGCCATGCGCTTCGGACACGTAACGGGAGCACAGGGCGCCGCCACCTGCCTGGTGCCACCCGCCATGCACCTCGCCCCCCTCGTCCGAGCGAGCGTATGATGCTCAGGAAGGACCGGGTGTCATCACCTTCGACGGCGACCGTACCCGGCTCGACGAGCCGTGGCAGCTTGTGGACCTCCGGCTCACCGTGCGCGAGGAAGCGGCTCCCCGGGCGCACGAACCGTAGTGGGGTGGCAAGAACTCGCGCAGGCCTCCTTCGTGCAGTTGAGGGCCCAGAGGGCCGGTTTGTATGCCACGGCCCGCCTCCTGAGGGATGGTCCGGTCAACGGACGATGGACCGATAAACCTCGATCGTGGCCTCCGCCGTCCTCGTCCAAGTCAATTCGCTCCGGATGCATGCGATGGATTCGACAGCCGCGCGATAACGCCCCGGGTCGAGGGCCTGCTCGATGGCCCAAGCCAGGGCCCGCTCGTCCCCGGGGGGGACCTCTCCAACTCCCCATCGCCGCACGCTCTCGCCCAGGGCACCGACATCGGATACGACCACCGGGCGGGCGTACGTCAGCGCTTGGTGGAGCACGCCGCTCTGCGCAGCGAACGACGTGTAGGGCAGGACCACCAGGCTGCTGCGCCCGAAGAGGTCCGCTACCTCCTGCTCGCTGACGAACCAGTCGATCAGCTCAACCCGCCCCGGGGGCAGGCGGCGGGCAAGGTCCCGGACCTGCTCGAAGTAACGGAGCACCACAGGCTCCCCGGCGACCGTCAGGTCGCATTGGGGGAGCAGCTCCAAGGCCCGCAGCAGGACGTGCAGACCCTTATTTGGTCGGATATCTCCGAAGAACAGCAGCCGCTCGCGCGGCCCATCAACCGCTCTCATCGGCCGAACCGACGATCCGGCCGCTCGCCATACGCCGTGCGGAGTCACGTGGATGGGCGGGTGGACTCCCTCCAGGAAGTCCGACACGGCCTCGCGAAGTCCCTCGGAATGCACCAGCAGCGCGTCGCAACTGCGAAATACCGACTTCTCGAAGTAAACTTTAACAAATCTATGAATATTATTATAATAACCATGTGCGACCATGCTAGGAACGGTCAAGACGATTGCCAGGCCGCGCCGGCGGAGTTCGCGGAAGTCCCGGGGGGCCAGCCAGCATATGTAGTCCTGGATGTGGATGAGGTTGAGGTCCTGTCGGCCGGCCAACCAGTCGAGGAAAGTCTGCTCGACTCGCGTGTAGTGGATCATGCGCGACCAGGCCCACACCAGCGTTCGGTCGCGGTAGGGCGTCAGCCGCGGCAAGATGGGGTGAATCGGATACGCCGAGGTCCAGTGTGCGGCCGGGAGATCCTCGCTGGTCACCAGCTCCGGCGCGATATCCCGCCCAGAACCGACCTCGACCAGCGCCGTGAGCAACTCCTGCACGTAGAGGGGAATCCCGCCGGAAGAGGGTTGGCTGTACATGCAGACGTGTAGGGTGTCGATGCTCATAGTGACCTCATCCAGCTAAAGGGGACGAATCCTCCACCACGGCCAGCCCCATCGTGCCGACCTTGCTCTTCCCAGGCGCTGCCAGCCGGTAGATCATCGCGAGTCGGTCCAGGAGTAGCGCCTTCTCCTCAGGCCCGAGGGCCAGGCGCCACGTCATGATTGAGAAGGGGACGAGGACGATCAGGAGGAAAAGGAACCGGACGGCGACGCAGAGCGGCAGGGCGGCCACGGCGAAGCTGAGCATGGACAGCCCGAGGGGCCACGCCAGGCGACGGGTCGGTGCCGAGGTGCCGGGCAATACCCACTGAGCCGCGGCGAAGAACAGGAATAGGTCCAGGACCATCCGCCCGGTCCAGGCCAGCGCCGCTCCCTCGATCCCGTGCCGAACGATCAGGTACCAGACGGTCAGCAGGTAGGGGAGCACTTCGACCAGGTGCAACTTCGCGACCAGGTCGGGCCGCCCGATCCCCTGCATGAGCGCCGAGGGGACTTTGGTCAGGGCGAAGAGGAACCCACCGATGGCCAGCCAACGCAGCACGGCCGTGCTCTGGCGGGCGAAATCGGGCCCCAGCCACAGGGCCAACCCCTCCGGCGCCAGGGCAACGAGGGCCAACGTGATCGGGAACATTAATATAAATATATAATTTAATGCTTTACCGAAGATCAGTGCCGTCCGGCCGCGGTCGCACACGAAGCTGGTCGCGAACGCCGGGAAGACAGTCCCCAGCACCGCCCCTTGAATGCACCAGGCCTTGGTGACCAGCTCGAAGGGGGTCGTGTAGTAAGCCACCGCGGCCATCGAGACCAGGGCGCCGATGAAGAAGCGGTCCATCTGCACCATGATCGGTTCGACGATATTGATCAAAGTCAGCCAGCCGCAGAAGCTGAGCAGCGGCCGGATCAGGTCGCTCCGCACAGCGACACCGCGGCGCAGGCCAGGCACGGCCCCGAAGCAGAGCCGCAGGTGGATCGCCCAAGAGGCCAGCCGCACCACGACCAGGACCGCCACCACCGGCCCGAGGCCGCGCGCGAAGGGCAGGACCAGCAGAGGCCCG
>Ga0310037_10001907_pt1 | contig 11189 bp, 1 predicted proteins | sample Sb_taG_11_FD_200239 | JGI IMG/M metagenome (GOLD analysis project Ga0310037, IMG submission 200239) | Peat soil microbial communities from Weissenstadt, Germany - Sb_50d_3_AS metaG (v2) (version 2) | ecosystem: Environmental > Terrestrial > Soil > Wetlands > Peat | place: Germany: Weissenstadt...
CTGATCACCGCGAACGCCGCGATCTCCACGCCGAAGAGCCCGGCCAGCGACTCCAGGCGGTCCCGAATCCAGGTTCTGCGATGATCGTAGGAGTTGCCCAAGAGGGGATCGACCCCGCACAGGAAAGCCCTGCGCACGACCCGCTGAACACAGTGATAAACCCCCACCTCATCCGCGACCACGACCTCCGCGCGATTCCGCCGTGCCATGCTCGGATGCTCCACATGGGCTCGCGATGCCTTGGCCCGGTCGGACGTCGACCAGGCCTGCGTCATGATGGTCAAACGTACCGAATACGGTATCGTTTGTCCAGTAGCCGGAGGAAATTGTGGGTGGCCCTGAATGTCCGCTTCGTCTTCTCCAAATTTGGTGGCTGTCTCGTTTTCTTTCTCCCCGTTTTCTTTCTCCCGCAGCACGCCGTGAAACCGGGTTAGTGTCACTTCAACTTTGACAGTATCTTAAAAACAAGCTTATAGACTTCTTTCAAGGATGACGTAGTTACACTACTCTGATTCTTGATGTCTATGTAGTTTTGACCCTGCAACTCTTTCGTGAGGTCCGTGAGCCTCGAGCCTGCGTCAAATGTATAGGATTGGAGTTTTGCTAGATTCCCAGACAGGGCAGCCCACTCTCCGCTGGTTAAGCCACGGCCTGCAACGACGCCGTAGTTCTCCCCGATTTTCTGGAGCGTGCTGTTCAAGCCTGATACGGCCTTGCCAAACTCGGTGAGGCTCTTGGCGATTTGGATTAACTGCGTCCCAGCGGCGATGAGCTGATTGGCACTTGTATATAAGTTAAAGGCCGCTTCCTCAAACTCTGCTGTCGGGGCGTCTGCGATCATCTCAAGTGCGGCGTAGCGGGCATCGAATCCGGGACCAAGTATGGTGAGCTCGATCCCGATAGTGATTGCGCCAAAGAGCACATGGGTAAAGGCAATCTCGTCAAGGATGTCGTCGGTACTCACAGCTGTCATCAATCCGGTGAGGTCGTACTGATGTCCACCGGGATCAGTTTCATTGACGCCATCTGCGCCCGCGTAGATATAACCATTGAAGCTCAGCGGATCGTGTAGGACCCCTGGCGTGTCATCCCTGCTCACGAACCTCCCTGTCCCAGCATTCATGTACCGCGCCCGCAGGTACTCCAACCCCGTTGAAGAATCCGTCTGCTGCCCACCGAACAGGTACGAATTGACCGTGTTTCCCGTCTGGCTGAGCATCCGGCCGAAGACGTCGTAGACGTAGCGGTCGGTGACGATACCACTCGCGTTTGTCAGCGCCCGTGTGCTGCCCAGGGCGTCGACCAGGTAGTATGACAGCACCCCACCCCGGTTCTGGGAGATCAGGGCGTTGCCGTACACATATGAGGCCACGATCAGTCCGCTGGGCCGGTATTCCAGCAGCACCTGGGCGTAGGGCTGCACCGTGTCGATCAGGTACCGGGTCTCCTGACCGGCTGTGGTCTGGGACACGCGTATGCCGTCGACGTCGTACTGGTACACCGTCTGGGTCGTCCCCGACGCCGTGGTCACGTCGGCTTCGATCAGCCGGTTCTGGGAATCCCAGTGGTAAACTGTCTGGTCCGTCGGGCTCGTGACCTCGGATAGCGTGTTACCGTTGTTGTCATACGTGTACTGCGTCACGACGCCATTGAGCGTGTCGGTCAGCAACCGGTCGTTGGCGTCGTAGGTCGAGGTGGTCAGCCCCTCCGCCGAGTCATTCATCGTCAACCGGTTGCCGACCGGGTCGTATGTGTAGGTGATGGTCCGGTTACCGGCGGACGCGTCGGTGATGGTTTCACTCGTCAGGCGATCCAGGGCGTCGTATCCGTAGTCGACCCGTCGGCCCGTATCCTCAACGACCGAGTCCTGGAGCCCGGTCGGGCTGAGCGTGTATGCGTAGCTTGAGATCACCCCAGAGGGCCCGTCGTTCTCAAGGTAGACCAGGCGATTGACTGTGTCGTACTGCCGGATCTCTTTCGTGCCGTTGGGGAAGTCCGTCTCGGTCAGGTTGCTTGCGGCGTCGTAGTGGTAACTGGTGGTTCCACTGGATGGGTCGGTCACAGTGGCCAGCCGGTTCAGCGCGTCGAATGTGTATGTGGTCATCCCGGCGGGCGTCGTGACCGACGTACGGTTGCCGGCCGCGTCGTAGGTGTAGGAGATGGTCGTGCCGTCCGGGTCGGTGCGCGAGAGGAGCCGGTCGCTGGAGTCGTACGAGTAAGTGGTGAGGCCACGGCTGTCCGTTGCGGTGGCGCGCTGGCCGTCCGCCGTGTAAGTGAAAGTCACCGACGTGCCGTCCGGGAAGTCCTCGGCGGTCAGCCGGCCCCGCGCGTCGTAGGCGTATGTGGTCGTCGCGCCGTTGAAGTCGGTCGTGCTGGTCACCTCGCCGGCGGCATCGTAGGCTGTCGTCGACCGCTGGCCCATGGGCAGCACGGTCGCCGTGCGCTCGCCGAGTCCGTTGTACTCGTACGTTGTGACATGCCCGTTGGCGTCGGTCTGGCTGACCAGGTCGCCGGCCTCGTCGTAAGCATACTGAGTCCGCTGACCCAGTGCGTCGACCACCGCCGTCAGGTGGCCCAGGGCGTCATATTCGTAGCTGGTGGTCCGCCCGGCCTGGTCGGTCCGCGAGGCGACCTGACCGGCGCTATCGTACGCCACCGACGTGCTCGTCCCGTCGGCATAGATCGTCTGGACCTGCCGCCCCAGCGCATCGACGACGAAGCTCGTGGTGTGCCCGAGCGGGTCGGTCTCCGCCACCAGGTTACCGGCTGCATCATAGGTTGAGGTGGTCGCATTCCCCAGGGCATCGGTGACGGACGTTTGCTGGCCGGCCGCGTCGTAGGTGAACGTGGTGCGGTTGCCCAGCTCGTCAACCTGGGCGGTGACCTGGCCGGCGGCATCATACTCGGTCTTCGTGCTGCTGCCGTCCGGGTTGTCGGTCTCGACCAGGCGGCCGAGTGCGTCGTAGTTCATCACCGTGCGCCGGCCTTCCTCGTCGACCTGGGCCGTCACGTGTCCGGCTGCGTCGTACTCGGTCTGCGTGCTGGTGCCGTCGGGGTAGATCGTCTCGGTCAGCTCGCCGCGGTCGTCGTACACGTACTGGGTGCGTCGGCCCAGGGCATCGATTGTCGCGGTCATGTTGCCGGCCGCATCGTACTGGGTGCGGGTGACGTTGCCCTCCGCGTCCGTGACCTGCACGGCCCGGCCGTTGGCGTCGTACTCCGTGCTGGTCACCAGGGTCCGCACTCCGGCGGGCGTGGTCAGCGTCGTGGTCTGGCTGGTCTGGTTGCCGTCGGCGTCATAGGTGTAGGACGTGACGTGGCCCAGCGCGTCGGTCTGACTCAGGAGATGACCCGCGCCGTCATAGGCGAACACTGTGGTGTTGCCGCCCGGCTCGGTCAGCGACGTCGAGTCGCCGGCCGAGTCGTAGGTGAAGCTGGTCACGCGGCCGAGCGCATCGGTCTCGGACAGCATGTTCCCCTGGCTGTCGTAGGCGTAGGTCGTCGTGTTGCCCAGAGGATCGGTGGTGGTTGCCTCCTGAGTGAACGGGGCCAGGGGCACCCCCAGGTTCGTGTGGAGCTGGATCGTCGTGTAGGTGTGGCGGGTGACCCCGCCCATCGGGTCTGTCTCCGTCAGCACGTTGCCCTGGGCGTCGTAGGTGTAGCTGGTGGTGCGGCCCAGGGGGTCGGTCTCCGTGAGCATGTTGTTGGCGGTGTCGTAGGTCCGCGTCGTGACCCCGCCCAGGGCATCCGTCTGGGTGACGATGTTGCCCTGGTCGTCGTAGACGTAGGTGGTCGGGTTGCCAAGCTGATCCGTGACCACTTCGGTCGAGTCGGCCGGGTCATAGGCCAGGCTCACCGTCTTGCCCGCGGCGTCGGTCATCGTGGTCAGGCGGCCCTGGGCGTCGTAATTGGTGCGGACACCGGTGTTGCCCAGCGGGTCGATGAACTGGGTCAGGTAGTGCGCCTGGGTCGCGTTGTAGACGAACTGGGTGGTGTTGCCCTGCCGGTCGGTCACGTCGACCAGGTTGCCGCTGGCGTCGTACTGGTAGCGCACCTTGTTGCCCACCGGGTCGGTGACGGCGACGATCCGGCCCTGGGGATCGCGGTCGAACGTGACCTGCGGGCCTGCCGAGCTGGTGATGCCCGCGTCGGTGAAGGTCAGGGTGTTGCCGTTGGCGTCGGTGGCCGTCATCAGCTTGCCGCTGTTGCCGTCGATGGTGTAGGCCAGGCCGTCCTTGGTCGAGAGCGTGTAAACGCCGCCGAACGCCGGGCTGGAGGCGTTGTATGGGATCCCATCCTCATAGGAGTAGAACTGCCCGTCGGCATCAACGCTCAGATCGTAGCTGGGAACGGAGAGCTGACTGGTCACGCCCGCATCGGGCACGAAGTTGGGATAGTAGATACCCAGGAACGATCCCTTCAGGCCGGGTGCCAGCTCGGCCTCGAAGGTGAACCCCTCGCGCTCGCCGCCGGGCAGCGTGACATAGACCCTCGTCCCGTCGGCGAAGGGATTGTAGATCAGGTCGGCCTCGTCCCCGGTCGGCGCGACGCTGGTACGGAGGTCGGCATCCCGGTACTCCAGACTCCAGCCGTACCCGAAGTCTTCCGAGCTGTTCGCGTTCAGGCTGTCATACGTACGGGTCACCGTGATCGGGATACCGGAGACCGCGATCGTCAGGTCGGTGAACGAGAGGCGGAAGTCGCCGAGCTTCAGGTTGCCGGCCACGCTGACGACGCGGTCCAGGGTAGTGTCGAGGCCGCCGGAGTTCTCGGCATAGAGCCGCAGAATATAGCTATCGTTGCTCAGGAGCGACGGGTCGAACGTTCCCAGGGTGCCGTGGCTGACCTGGCTGGTGCCGCGAGCGATCTCGGTGAACGCATCGCTGCCCACCGGGGCAACCGACAGCGTGTAATAGAGGAGGTTGCTGTCGCTCACGCTGCCGATCACGGCGGTGGGCGCGGTGATGACATCGCCGTCGGCCGGGGTATCGAACGAGACGGTCGGCGGATTCGTGACGCTGGGGTTGATGACCGTGAGGGTGCTGGAGGCGGTGCCGGTGTTGCCGGCCGGGTCGGTCGCCGTGGCGACCACGGCCAGGTCGCCCGCCGTGGTCATGGTCATGGTCGCCCGGCCGCTCGAATCGAGCGCGACCGGCACGCCGCCCACGGTCAAGGTCAGCGACTGAACCGCGACGTTATCGACGGCCGTGACCAGGAAGGTCGCCTGGGAGCCGAGATCCGCCGGGCTGGGCGTGACCGACAGGGCGACGAGCGGCGCCTGGGTGTCGGCCACGACATCGACATCAAACGACTGCGCGGTCGAGGCGCCGTGGTTGTCAGCGACCGCGATGGACACGGGCTGCGTGCCGACATCCGCGGTGTTTGTCGGCCAGGTCAGCCGGCCGAATGCGTCGATGCTCATTAACGCCGGTCCGGTGACGAGGCTATACGTCAGCGGGTCGCCGTCCGGGTCGGATGCCTGCACGTCGTAGCGGTACGTCAGGCCGGCGGTGATCGAGCTGGGGGCCGTGGAGTTGATGACCGGCGGGTGGTTGACCGAGACGAGTACCGTGAACGTTTGCGAGGCCGCCGCGCTCCCCGTGTTGGTCGCGACGACGGTGACGAGGCTCAAGCCGGCCTGGCCCGCGTCCGGCGTCCAGTTGATCAGGCCGCTGGCCGGATCGATGGTCATGCCGGCCGGTGAAGCGGTCAACGAATAGGTGAGAGCCAGGCCCGCCGGGTCGGTGGCCCGGACGGCATACTGGTAGAGGGCGCCAGCCGTTCCCACAAAAGCCGGCTGCGAGGTGATCGTGGGGGGTAGGACGAGAGGCGTTGCCGCGACCACGACCGTGAACGTCTGGGTTGCGACTCCGCCCAGAGGGTCGGTCACGCTCAGGGCCACGGCCTCGGGTCCGAGCTGATCGGTGGTCGGCGTCCACTGCATGAGTCCGGAGTAGCGATCGATCTTCATCCCGGCCGGTGCCGTGGTCAGCGCGTAGGTCAACGCCCCGGCGCCGCTGTACTGGACCACGACCGGGTAGCTATACGGCGAGCCCACCGCCCCCTGGGTCGGTGGTTCGGAGGTGATCAGCGGCGGCACGTCGACCCCGTGGACGGCGACGCTGAAGCTCTGGGTGGACTGGGCGAGCCCGTCGGTCACGCGCACAGTGACGGCCTGGGAGCCGACCTCGTCGGCGGTCGGAGTCCAGCGGACGGTGCCCAGGGTGGGGTCGATCGACATCCCGACGGGCGCGGTGTCGAGGCTCCAGAGCACAGCACAGCGGCCCGGGTCGGTCGCGGTCAGGTTGTAGGCGTAGGGCGTGCCGACGCTGGCCCAGGCGGGGGGTTTCGAGGTGATCACCGGTGGAAGCGGAGTAAATAGGTTCGTCGCGTTGACCGTGAACGACTGGCTGGCCGTTCCACCGTGGCCGTTATCGACCTCCAGGATTACGGGGTTCGGGCCAAGCTGGCCAGCGGAGGGCGTCCACTGGATCAGCCCCGTTGCGTCCACGGTCATCCCGGCCGGGGCGGCGACCAGTGTGTAGGTGAGCGGGGTCCCGCTGGGGTCAGAGGCCTGCACCGGGTACCAGTACAGGTTGCCCAGAGACACGGTGGTCCGGGGTGTCGAGGTGATCACCGGCGTCGAGGCCGGGGCGGAGGCCGAGACGTTGACGTCGATGGTCTGGCTCGCCTGGTTCCCCGTCGAATCCTGAACGATCAGGACGGCGGTCTGTTCGCCGAGCTCATCCACGGTCGGCACCCAGGTCAGCACACCGGTGGAGGGGTCGACGGCCATGCCTGCGGGCGCGTTCTGAAGGCTGTAGGCGAGCGCGCCGCCGCTGGCGGTCTGAGCATTGACATCGTACTCGTACGCCAGGCCGGCATAGGCCTGGGCGAACGGCGTCGAGGTGATCACCGGCGGTGTGTCGGCGGATACGACCTGGACCTGGAACGCCTGGAGATCGACTCCGCCGCGGCCGTCTTGGACACGCAGGGTGACGTTGAAGGTCCCAACTTGCGCGGCAGTGGGAGTCCAGATGAGAGTCCCGGTCGTCGACTGGACGGCCATCCCCGCCGGCTTGACGATGAGATCGTAGGCGAGCGGGTCACCGTCGGGGTCCGTGGCCCGCGCGTCGTAGCGCAGGAGCTGGCCGGCTGTGGCCGTGGTGGGGGGATTCGTGACAAAGCTGGGCGAGTGATTGGGCTGTGGCTCAGTGGATTGCGTGTTACCAAAATCGATGTCCGAAACGATCTGCGCTTCCCCAAGTTCGACTCTTTGCGCGACGTCCACGTAACTCTGCGGGGTCGGTGTACCCCCGAAGACGTTATCAAACAAGGTTAACCATCCGTATCCGCTCTCGGTCGTCCCGCCATGGAGGACTATGTAACACTCGCGACCCAGAAAGTCGCTAGTGTCGAAGGTAACACGGCTCCATTGCTGGGGCGTGGTTGTTACAGAAAAATCCCCCAGTACCTCATTGGTCTGTGCATCTTGAAACCGGACTTCGGAGTCCGACCCCGCACTTTCCCGCCAAACGTCCATCGTGATCGGGCCATTGATGAAGAACGCGTCAGACTTTAGCTCGCCGAAACTCGTTACAGGAGCTGAGGGGGATGGCCTGACATAAGCAAAGTGATCCAGCCGAGGATCGCTCTCGCTTTGATACGCGAAGAACGGGTCGGGTGCCGCGCTCGTTGGGCCATCGAAGCGGTCCGAAGTGATGTCGAAACCGGAGAGTCCGTTGGTTCCCTCCAGGTAGATCCCAGCTTCTCCGGCGGGGTCGGATTCTACCTCCGTCCAACCGACGTATTGTTTAGCCCCGTCCGGGAGCTGGGTGAACGTCGTGTCCTCGAAGTCGCCGTTGAGAATCAGGCTGCCGACGCTACCCGACGATGTCTGATTCCAGCCAGGCTTCATCTCCGTGCGAACGAAGTAAGTCCCCGGCTGCAGACCAGTGAAAGTATAATTTCCATTCGAATTAGTTGTTGTGAACCTTTCTCCCGGGTCAAGCTGCCCATTGGCATTCTGGTCGAGATAGACGACCCAGCCCAGAAGTCCCGGCTCATTACTGTCGCGAGTTCCGTTGCCGTTGAGATCGTTGAACTCGTTCCCTTGGATTTCCCCCACAGCACTGCTCACATCGATCGTGAAGCTCTGCGTGTCGAACCCGCCGCGGCCATCGGAAACCTGGATCACGAAAGGGAAGTCGCCAGTTTGGGGCGGAGTCCACGCAAGCTCACCTGTTTTCGGATCGAGATCCGCGCCGGAGGGAGAGCTCACGATCGAGTAAACGAGCGGGTCATTGTCGGGATCGATGGCCTGGACCTGGTAATAAAACGGAGTCTGGGTGAGCGCTGTTGTCTCCGGCTGGCTAACGATGACTGGTGCGTGATTACCCTGCTCCGGTCCTATCAGGATCGTGAACGACTGGGTCGCCGTACCCCCGCGGCCATCGGCGACCTGAAGGGTGACGCTATTCGCGCCGATCTGGGCCGCGGCTGGAGACCACTGAACGAGCCCCGAGGTGGGGTCGATGGTCAGCCCCTCGGGACCGCTGGCGACCGAGAAGGTCAGGGGGTCGCTGTCCGGATCGGTTGCCTGTGCCTGATAGGCATAGGGCGCATTGACGTTGGCATCAACAACCGGACTGGACGTGAACACCGGCGGCCGGTCCGGCGGCGGGTTGATCACCGAGAGGGTGTAGTCTTGCTCGACGGATCCGCCGTGGCCATCGTCGACGCGGAGGGCGACGGTGGCGTTGCCGACGTCGCTGCTGGCGGGCGACCACGACACCGTTCCGCTGGCCGCGTCCACGGTCATGCCGGTGGGGCCGGAGAGCAGCGAGAATGTCACGGGATCATTCTCCGGGTCCGTGGCCGCTGCGTTGTAGGCGTAAGCATTGCCGACGATGGCCTGAGCTTTGGGGCCGATGTGAACTGGGGCGGGCGGTTGAGGTGCCCGAGGAAGACCAGGTTGTAGGTGAACGGAATTCCGCCGGGGTCAGAGAAGGCGATGGTCCGGGTTGCCGTGCTTCCCCCCGCGGCGAGCTTACCGCAGGGTACCAGGGCGGTCAGGTCGAAATAAGGAAGGCCGTCCGGAGTCATCCCGTTGGCGCCCCGGACACGGACCGAGGGATCGCTAAGGTGATCGATCGCCACGATCAGGGGGGCGTCCACGAAGTACTGGCCGGCGTTCTGGGCCGCGAGGTCGGCGTACAGCACGCCGTTGGGCTGATCGAACGAGGTTCGACCGTAGACGGGCTGGATGCTGGCCGAGACGTCCGCTAGATGGGCGAAGTCGATTGCCGCGGGGGACGAGACCGTGGGCGCTGCGGGCTGGCCGCCGGGATCGACGGGCTGCCCCGTCAGTGGCGCCACCCGGACGCTGCCGACGACGACCGACGTATTCACGTCGCCATCGTTGTTCACCAGCCGGAACACGAGGGTCGCGGCAGTCCCTGGGGTGACGTGGGAGACGTCCAGCGTGATCGTCTGCCCGGCGCTCGTGGCCCAAGCCCCCAGGGCGGCCGGCTGGCCTTCCGCGACGTTCAAGAAGGCATCTCGGTTCGCGGCGATGGTGGGAACGAGCGAGTTTCCGGACGCGTCCACCAGTGCCACCTCGAAGGCGTCCTTTATCCGCCCCTGGCTGGTTGTGTCAAACGCCAGGTTGCTGTAATTGAAGTTCAGAGTCGACGCCTGCGTGGGGATGGCGATCGGCAGCGACAGGGTGACGTCGAATGAATCCCCTTCGCGCAAGGTGGCGTCGCAATCATTGATCGTCACGCTGCCCTGTCCGGCCGGCGACCCGCCACTCTGCGCGACGACCGCGTTCGTGAGCGTTGTACAGGTGTTGACCGTCAGCGTGGTCGAGCTGTCGCTGGCCGACTTGAAGTTGGTGTCGCCCGTGTAGCTGTAGGTGATCGCGTAGGGCGTCGTCGCGGCGCCGATCGCGTGGGTATCGATGGTCGCGGTGAAGGTGGCGTCGGCCTGGACGGTGGCGGTCGCCGAGGCGCCGCCGACGGAGACAGAGACCTGCTGGCCGGCCGGCGTGGCCGTCGGCGCCGACAGGGTGCCCGAGACGGTGATCGTGGAGGTGCCGTAGCTGATCGCCTGCGAGGCCGTCAGGCCGCTGAACGCCGGGCTCGCCTGCGCGACGTTGATCGTGACGGTCTGGTCCAGCGGCGTGTTGTAGTCGGCCGTGTCGTTCGGGACGAAGTGCTCCGAGAGCGTCTGGTTGCCCGCGCCCAGGACCGCGCCGGCGGCCGGGGTGTAGGTGAAGGTGCCCGCGACGGACGCCCCGTTATTCGGGTTGTTGGCCGTCGCGTTGAGCTGCGTCGCCGAGAGCGCCGTGCCGTATACTATGCCGCTCGGGTTGCTCCAGGCGATCGTCGGGGTGGTCAAGCCGGCCGTGATCCTGCCGATCTTGTTACTCATCGCCTCGGTGAACCAGAGATTGCCGTCGGGCCCAGCCGCGATCCCTGCGGCGCCGCTGCCGCGGGTGGGGATGGCATATTCGGTGAAGCTGCCCGCGGTGGTCACCCGGCCGATCTTGTTGCTCCCCGGCTCGGTGAACCAGAGATTGCCGTCAGCCCCAGGGGCCATCCCGACGGCGAGGCTGTTTGCCGTCGGGATGGCATACGTCGTGAAGCTGCCCGCGGTGGTCACCCGGCCGATCTTGTTGCTCCCCGGCTCGGTGAACCACAGCGCCCCGTCCGGGCCGGCCGCAATCGACGCGGCAAGGCTCCCGCACGTCGGGATGGGGTACTGAGTGAAGACGCCCGACGTCGTCACCCGCCCAATCTTGTTGATCCCCGGCTCGGTGAACCATAGCGCCCCGTCCGGGCCGGCCGTGATCGACGCGGCGAGGCTCCCGCACGTCGGGATGGGGTACTGCGTGAAGACGCCCGACGTCGTCACCCGCCCAATCTTGTTGATCCCCGGCTCGGTGAACCATAGCGCCCCGTCCGGGCCGGCCGTGATCGACGCGGCGAGGCTGAGGGGCGAGGGGATGGCGTACTCCTTGAAGGTGCCCGTGGTGGTCACCCGGCCGATCTTGTTGCTCCCTGGCTCGGTGAACCACAGCGCCCTGTCCGGACCGGCCGCAATCGACGCGGCGAGGCTGAGGGGCGAGGGGATGGCGTACTGGGTAAGGCTACCCGTAGTGGTCACGCGGCCGATCTTGTTGGTTC
>Ga0310037_10001914_pt1 | contig 11170 bp, 10 predicted proteins | sample Sb_taG_11_FD_200239 | JGI IMG/M metagenome (GOLD analysis project Ga0310037, IMG submission 200239) | Peat soil microbial communities from Weissenstadt, Germany - Sb_50d_3_AS metaG (v2) (version 2) | ecosystem: Environmental > Terrestrial > Soil > Wetlands > Peat | place: Germany: Weissenstadt...
CGGCGGCTTGGCGCGGGGTGAGCAGTCCCGATCCTTCGGCGCGGTTGGCCAGCTTGCGCCTGATGTTCACGTACCGCGGCTCGCGCTCTTTCAACACCGCCAACACCGGAGACGCGATGAAGATCGACGAGTACGCCCCCGAAGTGAGCCCGATCACCAGGGCCAGTCCGAAGTACTGCAGCGTCGTGGCTCCCAGGATCTGGGCGCCGATGACGAGGACGGCCAACACCGGCAGGATCGCCACCAGCGAGGTGTTGATGGACCGGGCCAGGGTCTGGTTCATCGACAGGTTGACGACGTCGGTGTAGGTCATCCGACCCGATGCCCCCAGGCCCCGGCTGTTCTCCTTCACCCGGTCGAACACCACGACGGTGTCGTAGAGCGAGTACCCCAGGATGGTGAGCAAGGCGATCACCGTGTCGGGGGTGACCTGGAAGCCGAAGAGCGAGTAGACGCCCGCCGTCACGAGCAGGTCGTGGATCACGGCGACGAGCGCGGCGATGGCCATCTTCCACTCGAAGCGGAACGAGATGTAGATCACGACGACGACGAAGAAGACGAGGACGGCGATGACGGCCTTCTCGCTGATCTGGCTCCCCCACGTGGGCCCGACGTCGGTGAGAGAGACCTCCTGGGGCGAGATGTGGGCGATACGGGCCAGGGCCTTGGACACGTTGTCCTTGTCGGTGGCCTGCTGGCCGACCGACAGCTTCGTCAGGTCCGCCTGGACCTGCACGGTGGCCGAAGAGCCCTCACCGAGGATCTGCACCGTGGCGCCCGGTACTCCGGCGTTGCCGACCGAGCTCTGAACTTCGCTCACGGTCGCGCCGTGGGCGGGGATCTGCCACGAGGTCCCCCCCTTGAAGTCGATCCCCCAGTTGAAGCCCTTGACCCCGAACGACACCAGGCCGGCCACGATCACGAGACCCGAGAGCGCGTACCACCACCGGCGACGCCCCACGAAGTCGAACGACGTCTCCCCGCGGTAGATGCGCACGAAGACGTTGGGCCGCTTGGCCGGGGAGACCTCTTCTTCGACGGCGGACTCGGTCGTGGTCATGCGGGGGACTCGCTTCCGATGGCCAGGCCTCGGGCGACCCCGATCACGCGGGCCTCGGTGATGCGGGAGCTGCGGCCCAGGAGGATGACCAGGGGTCGGGTGAAGAAGAACGTGGTGAAGATGTCGAGGAGCGTGGAGAGCCCGAGGAAGAACGCGAAGCCCCGGACCGTGCCCACGGCGAGGATGTAGAGGACCACCGCCGCGGCCAGTGACACGAGGTCGGCGGCCAGGACGGTCCGAAAGGCCCCGCGGAAGCTCCGGTCGACACTCGTGCGCACCGATCTCCCCGAGCGGGCCTCATCTTTGAGGCGTTCGAAGTAGACGATGTAGGAGTCGACCGTGATCCCCACCGACACGATGACCCCGGTCACCCCCGACAGGTCCAGGGTCAGGTTCAGCGCCGAGTGCGAAAGAGCAGACACGATCGCCCACAGCAAGGCGGCGGTGGTGAGGAGGCCGGCGACCACCACGATCCCGAGCACGCGGTAGTAGAGGATGGTGTAGATGAGGACCAGGAGAAGCCCACCGATCCCGGCCAACAACCCGGCTTTGAGCGACGACTTCCCCAAGCTGGGCGACACGGTCTCCTGGGTCAGGATCTTCAGGGGCACGGGCAGAGAGCCGTAATTGAGCTCCAGGGCCAGGTTCTTGGCCGTCTGCTGCGTGAAGTTCCCGCTGATCTCGCCCTTCCCGTTGAACGAGCTGAACGTGGCCAGCCCGGGCTGGATCAGGGGCGCCGACTCGACGACCCCGTCGAGGTCGATGGCCACGTACTGATGGAAGTTCGCCTGCGCCACCTGGTCCCAGGGCGTCACGGCCCTGAGGTTGTAGCTCACCGCCCACTGGCTGATCGTGGTGTCGAAGACCGCCGAGGCCGAGGCGATGGCGTTGCCTTTCAGGGAGGCCTTGGCCAGCACGAAACGCGGGAACTGCTGCGCACCCGACGTGGGATCGGTGGGAAGCAGCACGACGGCATTCGCGTCGTCGTTGACGGTCGACGGGTACGGCGCGAAGGCCGGGTTGGCGGGGATGTTGTTGGTGGGCTGCTGCGTGCTCGTGTTCACGTTCAGGTTGGCCGCGGTGGTGGCGTACTGGCCGCACGAGGGGAGCGGGCCCGAAGGCGGGGACTTGCCCTTGAGCGGCGGGGCGTAGACCGGCGCCCCGCACAGCACGGGGCGGAAGTAGAGCTGGGCCGTCTTGCCGATGAGCTTGATGAGCGTCTGGGGGTCCTTCACGCCGGGAAACTGCACCACGACGTTGCCCCCTTGGGCGTTCACGATTGCTCCCGACACCCCGGCGCTGTCCACCCTGTTGCGGATGATGTTCACGGTGGTGTTCATGTCGCCGCTCGAGATCGCCTTCGTCGGCTTGTAGACGACCTCGGATCCCCCGGCCAGGTCGAGGCCCAGCTTGGGGGACCACCCCGCCCCGAGAGTGGCCGCGAACGCCACGATGGCGATCGTCAACGTCACCCCCAGGCTGATGACCAGGGACCGCTTCACGTCTTGTGGTCCTCGGAGCTGCCCGTGTCGGCCGCATCGTCGTGGCCATCGTGCTCATCGTGCTCATCGTGCTTGTCGGCCACCTCGTCGCCCGACGCGTGCTCTTCGTGCTCGTCGTCCACCTCGTCCTCGTCGGCATCGCCACCGGTGGCTTCGTCGTCGTGCTCGTCGGCCACCTCGTGCTCGTCGTGCCCGTCGTGCTCCTCGTCTCCCTGGTCGTGCTCGTACTCGTGGTAGGCACCATGGGCCTCGTCCTCGTCGTGCTCGTCCCAGCTCGGCGTGTCCACCGCCGAATCCGTCAACCGCCGGGCGATGGTCGAGCGCAGCACCGTGATCCGGGTGCCGGGGGCCGTCTCGATCGTCACCCGGTCCGCTTCGACGTCGAGCACGGTTCCGAAGATCCCCGCACCGGTGAGGACCTCGTCACCGGCGGACAGCTCCATGAGCGTGTCGCGTTGGCGGCGGGCCTGCTGGGCCCGGGGGCGCAGGAACAGGACGTAGGCCAGCCCGAAGATGAGGATCAACGGCAGCAGCGAGACCAGGGGGTTGCTCGTGTTCGTCGCTGCTTTCGACGAGCTCGACCCTTGGGCCAGGACGATCATCAGGGCGGGGAAGCTGGGTATGGAGAGTGGAATGACGGGCTCCGGTTTTGAGAACGGCCGATGTTACTCCAGGCCTCCCCTCCGGCCCCGGCAGTCCCGCCCCGGGCTCACCACAACCTGGGGGCCGCTCCTTGCAATTGGTCGCCCGGACCGAGGAGCGGGGCGACCTCGCCGAGGTGGGCGAAGGCCCTCGGCGTAGCCACCCGCCCCCGGGGCGTGCGCTGGAGCAGGCCCTGTTGGAGGAGGTAGGGCTCGTACGCGTCCTCCACGGTGTCGGGCTCCTCCCCCACGCAATGGGCCAGGGTCACCAGACCCACGGGGCGTCCGTCGAAACGGCGGCACAGTGCATCGAGGATGGCACGGTCCACCTTGTCGAGGCCGAGCTCGTCCACGCCGAAGAGCTCGAGGCCCTCGGTGGCGAGCGACGCCGTGATGGCTCCCTGGGCGCGCACCTCCACGAAATCCCGCACCCGGCGCAGGAGCCGGTTGGCGATCCGGGGCGTACCCCGGGCACGTGACGCGATGCGGCGAGCGCCGTCGATCTCGATCTCCACCCCCAGGATCCCCGCCGAGCGCACCACGATTCCCTGGAGGTCTTCGGCGGCGTAGAGGTCGAGGCGTCCCACGAAGCCGAATCGGTCGCGCAACGGGCTCGTGAGCAACCCGGTGCGGGTGGTGGCTCCCACGAGGGTGAACCTCGGCAGGTCGAGCCGGATGGAACGGGCCGTCGGCCCCTTGCCGATCAGGATGTCGAGCTGGAAGTCCTCCATGGCCGGGTACAGGACCTCTTCGACGGGCCGGGGTAGTCGGTGGATCTCGTCGATGAACAGGACGTCGCCGTGTTGCAGGTCGGTGAGAAGCGCGGCCAGGTCCCCGGCACGGACCAGTGCAGGACCCGAGGTCACGCGCAGCCCAACACCCATCTCTGCGGCCACGATCCCCGCCAGCGAGGTCTTGCCCAGACCGGGGGGTCCTGCGAACAGCAGGTGGTCCACGGGCTGGTCCCGGCGACGGGCCGCCTCGAGCACGATCTCGAGGTGCTCGGTGAGCTGAGGTTGCCCGTTGAACTCGGCGAGTCGCCGGGGCCGGAGACGGGCCTCGTCGGCGAGCTCCGCCGGGTCGGGCAGGGGGTTCGCGGGTCTCTCCGGGACGCCGTCGGCTCCGGCCTTGGCGACACCTCGTGTCCCGGCCTCGGCCGTCGCGTCGGGAGAGGACGACAGCACCTCGCGCCGCCCGTTCACCGTGCTCCCGCCAGCTCCCGCAACGCCTGGCGGAGCAACTCCTCGACCGTGCCCTCGCTCTCTCCGCCCTCGAGCGCCCTTCGGATCTCGTCGGGGCCGTACCCGAGCTCGGTCAGCGCGGCACGGACCTCGCCGCGTGCCTCGGACGGTGCCCCGTGCCCCCCGGGCACCCCGTCGCCCGCGAACTCGGGCAGCTCGAGACGCGACCGCAGGTCGAGCACCAGCCGGGCCGCCGTCTTGCGACCCACGCCGGGCACGATGCACAGCGCGCCCAGATCCTCGTCGAGCACGGCCCGGACCAGCTCCGGCGGCCGCAGGGCGCTCAGCACGGCCAGGGCGAGCGCGGGACCCACACCGTGGGCACCGAGCAGCGCCTCGAAACACCGCCGCTCCTCGGCGGTGGCGAAGCCGTAGAGCACGATGGCGTCCTCGCGCACGTGCGTGTGCACGTGCAGCTCGACCTGCGAGCTGCGATCGCCCACGGCGGCGAGAAGGGCGGGGGACACGGTGAGGCGGTACCCGACCCCACCCACGTCGACGATGACCTCCCCCTGCGGGCTGCGCGCCACGAGCTCCCCCCGGAGCCAGCCGATCACTTCCGCCTCCCGGACCCGGCGATCTCGATGGCGCGCCGCAAGGGCTGCGACGTCACGTGGCACACGGCCAACGCCAGCGCATCGGCGACGTCAGGGGGCTTGGGCGGCTCGTCCAGTCCCACCAGGGCCGCCACCATCCTCTGCACCTGGTCCTTGGTGGCCCCGCCGAAACCCACGACCGCCTGCTTGACCTCGTTCGCGCTGTACTGGGCGACCTCGCACCCGGCCTCCGCCGCCACCAACAGCGCCACACCACCGGCCTGCCCGGTGGCCATGGCGGTGCGCACGTTGGTCTGGAAGAACACCCGCTCCACCACGACGGCGTCGGGGTGGATCTCGGCGACCAAGGCCCGGAGCTCGGTGTACAGCACGCGCAGACGTTCCTGGAGCGGGAGATCGGGCTCGGTCGTGACGACGCCACCGGCCGTGGCGGCCAGGTCGCTCCCGTACTTCCGGACCACCCCGTACCCGCAACGGGACAGCCCGGGGTCGATACCCAGGACGAACACGCGTTCGACTCTAGCCAGGGCGCGCCCCGCGCAGGTGGATCTCGGCGCCGGTCCGCGACCAGGCCGCCGTCAGGCGGCGATCAGTCCGCCGCCGCGGCCGCCAGGACCTCGTCGGGCGTGTCGAAGTTGGACCACACGTTCTGTACGTCGTCGTCGTCGTCGAGGGCCTCGAGCAGACGCAGGACCCGCCGGACCTCGCCCTCCTCGGTCACCGGCACGGTGGTCGAGGGCACCATGGCCACCTCCGCCGACTCCGGCGCCATCCCGGCGGCCTCGAGGGCGTCGCGCACCGCGGCGAGATCGTGGGGGGCGCAGGTCACCACCCATCCGTCGCCTTCCTCGGTGAGGTCCTCGGCACCGGCTTCGACGGCGACCTCCATGATCTTGTCCTCCTCGAGCGACCCGGGCAGGACGATGACCCCCTTGCGCGCGAACTGCCATCCCACCGCGCCGGGCTCGGCCATCGAGCCCCCGTTCCGGGTGAACACGTTGCGCACCTCGGCCCCGGTCCGGTTGCGGTTGTCGGTGAGGCACTCGACGATGATCGCCACCCCGCCCGGCGCGTACCCCTCGTAGGAGACCTCCTCGTAATGCACCCCCTCGAGCTCGCCCGTCCCCCGCTTGATGGCGCGCTCGATGGTGTCCATGGGCACCGACGCGGCGCGCGCCTTCTCGAACATGGTGCGCAGGGTCGCGTTCGTGTTGGGATCCCCACCCCCTTCGCGGGCTGCCACCTCGAGCTGCCGGATCAACTTGGCGAACACCTTCGCCCGGACCTTGTCGACGGCGGCCTTGCGGTGCTTGGTCGTCGCCCATTTCGAGTGGCCTGACATGTCCTACCGTCCTTCTTCTTCGGTTCCCAACACTTCTTCGGTCGCCAACACTTCTTCGGTTCCCGGCAGCGTTTGTGTTCCCGACAATTCCTCGGATCCGGCGCGCACCCCGCCGTCGATCGACGACACGAACAGCTCGTGGACCCGCCGGTCGGGCGTGAGCTCGGGATGGAAGGCGGCGACGAGCACGACCCCCTGGCGGCACAGCACCGGGACCGCACGCCTGGCCCCGAAGGGCTCGGCGCCCTCCCTCGCGCCCCCGGGCGAGGGCTGGGCCAACGTGGCGAGGACCTCGACCTCGGCACCAATCGTCTCGACTACCGGGGCGCGGATGAACACGGCGGGCAGCGGACCACCCGCCAGCGCAGGCACCTCCAGCTCGCATTCGAAGGACTCGAGCTGACGGCCGAAGCCGTTGCGGCGCACGGTGATGTCGATGGCGCCGTAACAGCGCTGGTCCGAGCGACCGTCGACCGCTTCGGTGGCGAGAAGGATCATCCCCGCGCACGTCCCCAGGGCCGGGAGCCCGGCGTCGAGCTCCTTGCCCAGCGGGTCGGCCAGGCCCGACGAATCGAGCAGCATCGACATCGTGGTCGACTCGCCCCCCGGCAGGATGACGCCGTCCAGCCCGGCGAGATCCTCGGGCCGCCGCACCGGGCGCGACGCGACCCCGATCTCGCTCAGCGCGGCGCGGTGCTCAGCGACGTCGCCCTGTAAGGCGAGGATGCCGATCTCCACCTGGAGGCACCTCGGCCGTGCCTCGGGACACCGGCCCTACCACCCGCGGTCGGCCAGGCGCTGCTCGAGCGCCGCCACCTCGAGCCCGGGCATCGACGCCCCCAGCCCACGACTGACCTTGGCCACGATCTGTGCGTCGTCGAAATGCGTCGTGGCCTCCACGATGGCACGGGCTCGCCGCGGCGGGTCCTCGCTCTTGAAGATCCCCGAGCCCACGAACACGGCCTGGGCGCCCAGCTGCATGACGAGGGCCGCGTCCGCCGGCGTGGCGATGCCCCCGGCGCAGAAGAGCGGGACGGGAAGGCTTCCGGTTTCGGCGACCTCGTGCACGAGGTCGATGGGCGCCGCGAGCTGCTTGGCCCAGGCATAGCGCTCGGCGGCATCCGCCTTGGTGAGCTTGCCGATGTCTCCCAGGATCGAACGCAGGTGGCGCACCGCTTCGACGATGTTGCCGGTCCCCGCCTCGCCCTTGGACCGGATCAGCGCCGCGCCCTCGGAGATGCGACGCAGCGCCTCACCCAGGTTCGTGGCACCGCACACGAAAGGGACGCGAAAGGCCCGCTTGTCGATGTGGTGCGCCTCGTCGGCGGGCGTCAGCACTTCGCTCTCGTCGATGTAGTCGACGTCCAGGGCCTCGAGGATCTGGGCCTCGGCGAAGTGGCCGATCCGGGCCTTGGCCATGACCGGGATCGTCACGGCGCGCTGGATCGCCTCGATCAGTGCGGGGTCGCTCATGCGGGCCACCCCGCCCTGGGCCCGGATGTCGGACGGCACGCGCTCGAGAGCCATCACCGCCACTGCGCCGGCATCCTCGGCGATGCGGGCGTGCTCGGCGGTGACCACGTCCATGATGACCCCGCCCCGCAGCATGTCGGCGAGACCGCGCTTCACGGTGAAGGTCCCGGTCTTCCGGGGCGTGCCGGTCTGTTTGTCCGACGACGCCGGAGCCGTCGGTGCGGACCGGCGAGCCTTCGATGCCGACGCGGACGGTGCGGTGGGCGCGTCCTCCATGGGGTCAGTCTACTCCGGAGGGGCGGCCGCCCCCCCGGGCCCTAGGTGGCCCGTCCCGCCCTCACCATTCGTCGAGCGCCGCCACGCGCAGGCCAGGCGCGTCGAGCTCCCCCACGACATTCCAGCGCATGACGTCTCCGCCCGGAGTTTCGGGCATGGCTACGGTCCAGAGCCAGCGCGTCGTGCGGGCCACCCCGCGGCGCGCCAGTGGCGACGGCACCCGGGGCGTGGGTCCGTCGGCCATGAGGACGAGCGCCTCGCGCAGTCCCGGAGGGAATCGGGTCACCGCCACCGCCAGGCGGTCGGTGCGGAACTCGCGGCCCCGCCCCGCGAGCTTGTGGACCAGACCCGACACGGGAAAGAACGTGGCCCACGGCAACAGGACCGCCGCCGCCATCGTGGCGGGCGCGACGTCGGCCCGCTTCACGTGCACGAGCTCGTGGGCGAGCACGCCCTCGAGCGCCACAGGGTCGAGGGATTGCAACAGGCCCGAGGTCACCACGAGCACCGCGGCGCCGCTCTTGCGTCCGAGCGCCATGGCCTGGCGGGCCTGCTCGTCGATGACGACGATGTCGGGTGGTTCCACTCCCATGGTGGCGCACAGGCCGTCGACGATGTTCTCGGCGCGAGCGAGCTCAGCCTCGTCCCCGGGACGCGCGCCCAACGCTCGCAGGACGATGCGCGCCGCCCCCCGCCAGAACGACAACCACACCAAGAGGCCCGCGCCCACCCCGGCTGCGGCGCCGACGACGCCGATGTCGGCCGCGATGCACACCACGGTGACCAACGCGAACACCACCAGGGCGGGCACCGCCGCGATCACCAGCGCCCGGCGGCGGTTGTGGTGGAACTCCCCCGTGTCGCCGCGGGCGCCGGGCAGGATGGGAACGGCGGGCGCCTCGGCCTCCTGGGCCGGTGCCGGTGCCGTCTCCCGCACCGGCTCCCGCCCGTCGCCGGTCCCGCCCTCGCGGTCCCGGGATTGCCGCCCACCGCGGTTCGGCGAGCCGGGCCGGCCGCCGCTGCCCCGGTTCTGCCGCCCGCCGCCGGGCCCGCCGGGACGCCCCGAGCCCGCCCGCCCGCGACCACCTCCGCCTCCTCGGCCCGATCCGCCGCGCCCCCCCGGGCCGCCACCCGAGGACCCGCCTCGACCCGACCCACCGCCCCGGCCTCCGCCCGACCCCTTGCCCGGTCCGCGCCGCCCGCCACCGGACCCGCCTCCGCCACCTCCACCGGCTGCACCGCCGGCGCCTCCACCGCCTGCACCGGACGGTCCCAGTGCCGGGGGGCGCGTCCCAGAGGGGCGACGGTCCGGCGAGGGAGGTGTGCCGGCCATGGACCCGGAGTGTACGACGCCTGCGGCTGCGCTCCGGGGGGGCTCGGTCAAAGCGCGGGGCCGGTGTCTCGGCAGACCCTGTCGTAGACCGCGACGTACCTGGCTGCCACGTCGGCCATCGACCACCGGCCGGCATGGGCGAAGGCGGCGTCGAGGGTGGCGGGAGCGCAACGCCCGGTGCCGGCGGCGGCGTCGGTGACCACGTTCGCCAGGGCCCGCGACCATGCCGCCACGTCGCCCGGCGCCACGAGGACACCGTGGTCCCCGACCACGGCCCGGTATCCGGGAAGGTCGCTCGCCACCACGGCGGTGCGGGCCGCCATCGCTTCGAGCAGGACCACGCCGAAAGACTCGCCCCCCAGCGACGGCGCGCCCAGCACCTGCGCACCGGCTAGGCGCGACGCCAGCTCGTCATCGCCGACCCGACCCAGCCACAGCAGGCGATCGCTCGGTGGATGGAGGCGCCGGAGGCGGTCGGTGTCGGGGCCCTCACCCGCCACCCAGATCGTCACCGGGGTGCCGCGCCGGAGCCGGCCCGCCGCCTCGAGCAGGACCTCGAGGCCCTTGCGCTTCTCGTGGCGTCCCACGAACAGCACCGTGGGGCCCGCCACGGGCCAGGGCGCAGCCGAGGCGAAGCGATCGAGGTCCACGCCGTTGCCGATGATGTCGTAGCTACCGCCGAGCGCCTCGGCCGCGGTGGCCTCGGCTTCCGCCGACACCGCGCACCGCGCCGCCAGGCGCCCGGCGGCGGCGCGCGCCAGGGGCCCCAGGAGGCTGTACGCGACGCTCTTCCCGGCGCGGTGGAACGTCCCCACCTTGGGCAACCGGCACGCCACCAGGCATGCGTATCCCGGCCCGGGCGCCAATGGCTCGTGCAGGTGCAGCACGTCGAAGCCCCCTCGCCGCACGGTTCGCACGGCGCGCCACGCCGTCCCCGGGCCGAGCGCGACGGGGGCCACCGATCCGTTGGCGGGCAGCCCCACGGACCGGCCCAGCCGCACCAGGGCCCCGGGCGCGAGTCCCGGCACCACGACGTCGTCGTCGGCGGGGGCGAGCACCACGGCGTCGTGACCGGCGTGGGCCAGGGCCCCGGCCAGGCCGACGACCTGTCCCTGGACACCGCCGGGCCGGCTCAGGCTGTAGGGGCACAGCAGCGCCACGCGCACCGGTGTGCTCCTCCGATCAGCGGGCGGAGTCCGCCGCGCCGTCGTTGGGCCAGTTCGGCTGGAAGAGGTGCCATTGCTCGGGAGCCCGGCGGATGAGCTGTTCGAGGTCGGAGGCGATCAGCTGTGTCACCCTGGCCACGTCCTGGCGCAGTCTCCCGGTGCGCTCGGCGGGCACCGGGGGCATGATCACCGCGGTGTGCTCGATGCCGGGCCCGCTGTAGACGGCCGTGGGGAGCAGGACCGCCCCCGTGCGCAGCGCCAGCATGGCGGGGCCCGCCGGCATGGTCGTGCGCTCACCGAAGAGCTCCACGTCGACACCGTTGCCTCCGATGTCACGGTCGCACAGCAGCCCGACGAGCTTGCCCGCCTTCAGGGTCCGCAGCAGGACGCCACTGGCTTGCGCGCCGAGCGGCACGATGGTGAGTCCCATGGCCTCACGCTGGGCGACGAACCAGTCGTACATGGCGGGCGGCTTGAGCGGTTCGGCCACACTCGTCATGGGATAGCCCTGGAGCGCCAGCCACGCCCCTCCCCATTCCCAGCTCCCGATGTGGGGAAGCGCCATGATCACGCCCTTGC
>Ga0310037_10001923_pt1 | contig 11137 bp, 8 predicted proteins | sample Sb_taG_11_FD_200239 | JGI IMG/M metagenome (GOLD analysis project Ga0310037, IMG submission 200239) | Peat soil microbial communities from Weissenstadt, Germany - Sb_50d_3_AS metaG (v2) (version 2) | ecosystem: Environmental > Terrestrial > Soil > Wetlands > Peat | place: Germany: Weissenstadt...
GCCGAGCGACGCGATGAGAGGTCCCATTTTGCTACCCCCAAATAGGTTGGTGAACAGAGAGTGGATTTGCGAGGCCGCCCGGCGGAAACGCCACCGCGCCCGCCACCCTGGGCGGCAACGGGCATTACCTTACAGTGATCATCCGATTACACAAGGCGATTACGCCGGCGAGTCGCCCGGCGGGGGCGGCTCATCGCGCGTGCTGGCCGGAGACCCGGCGGGAGCCCCCGGGCGGGAGCGAGGAGACCCGGAGCGGGCGCAGCGCGGCGGCGACCAGGTTGACGGCGCCGCCGGTGCACTCGATCCGGCCGTAGATGAGCAGCGCGGGCGCGGCAGCGGCCGCCTGGCGGTGGCGGGCCCAGACGTGCGGCGGGCAGATGACGTTCAGCATGCCGGTCTCGTCCTCCAGGCTGAGGAACACCACCCCGCGGGCGGTGGGCGGCCGCTGCCGGTGAGTGACCAGGCCGGCCACGGCCACGGCGGAATCCGCGGCCATGTCCATATCCGGGGACCGGGCCGACGACGTGGTGAGCACCCGCCGCGCCGTGAGTTCCGCCCGGATATGAGCCAGCGGATGGGTGCCGTAGGTCCCGGTGGCCCACAGGTCGGCGAGCGTCTCCTCGGCCGGCGTCATGACGGGCAGCGGCGGCGCGTCCAGCCCGGCCGTGGTGCCGGCCAGCTGCCCGCCGCGGACCGAGGCGGCGGCCCCGGCCGCCCACAGCGCGGCGCGCCTGCTCAGCCCGAAGCACCCGAACGCCCCCGCGGTGGCGAGCGCCTCCAGCGCCGCGGCCGGCAGCCCGGTCCGGACCGCGAAATCCTCCAGGTCCCGGTAGGTCCCCGCCACTCCCCGGCCGGCGGCCACCCGTTCGGCCGCCTGGGAACTCAGGTTCCGCACCCCGGACAGGCCCAGCCGGATGGCGGGCCCGGCGCTTCCCGGCGTGCTTTCCGGCGTGCTTTCCGGCGTGCTTTCCGGCGTGCTTTCCAGGGTGGCGAGGGCGTCGCTGGCGTTCACGTCGGCGCCACGGACCTCCACCCCGTGCCGCCGCGCGTCGTTGATCAGGCTGTGCGGGGCGTAGAACCCCATCGGCTGGTTGCGCAGCAGCGCGGCGGTGAACGCGGCCGGGTAGTACCGCTTCAGCCAGGCGCTCGCGTAGACCAGGTAGGCGAAGCTGATCGCGTGCGACTCGGGGAACCCGTAATTGGAGAAGGCCAGGATCTTGACGTAGATGTCCTCCGCTGTCCCGTCATCGATGCCGCGCTCGGCCATCCCGTCGAGCAGCCGCTGGCGGAGTTCGGTGATCCGCTCGGGGGCGCGCTTGGCGCTCATGGCCTGGCGCAGCCGGTCGGCCTCGGCGGGGGTGAAGCCGGCGCAGTCGATGGCGAGCTGCATCATCTGCTCCTGGAACAGCGGCACGCCCAGCGTCTTGCCGAGCGCGGGGCGCATCGACTCGTGCGGCATCGCGGCGTCCTCGAGCCCGTCGCGCCGCCGCAGGTAGGGATGGACCGAGCCGCCCTGGATCGGGCCCGGCCGGATCAGCGCGACCTCGATGACCAGGTCGTAGAACTGCCTCGGCCGCAGCCGGGGCAAGGTCGCCATCTGGGCCCGCGACTCGACCTGGAACACGCCCACCGTGTCGGCCTCGGCCAGCATCTGGTAGACGACCGGGTCCTCCTGCGGGATCGAGGACATCGTCCAGTGCTCGCCGTGGTGTTTGGTCACCAGGTCGAAGCAGTCGTGCAGGGCGGCCAGCATGCCCAGGCCGAGCAGGTCGAACTTGACCAGGCCCGCGTAGGCGCAGTCGTCCTTGTCCCACTGCAGCACGGTCCGGCCCGGCATCCGGGCCCATTCCACCGGGCACACCTCCCCCACCGGGCGGTCGCAGATCACCATGCCGCCGGAGTGGATGCCGAGGTGGCGCGGCAGCCGCTGCATCTGCCGGGCCAGCTCCACGACGGCGGGCGGGACCTCCTCGGCGGGCACCGCCTCGCCGTCCGCGGCCGGTCCCGGCCCGATCTGGCGGACCCAGGCGTCGGACTGCCCGGGCGGGTAGCCGAGCGCGCGGCCCGCGTCCCGCAGCGCCAGCCGCGGCCGGTAGGTGATCACGTTGGCGACCTGCGCGGCCCGGTCCCGGCCGTAGGTGCGGTAGACGTACTGGATGACCTCCTCCCGGCGGCGGTGCTCGATGTCCAGGTCGATGTCCGGCGGCCCGTCCCGGCCCTCGGACAGGAACCGCTCGAACAGCAGGTGGTGCGAGACCGGATCCACGTTGGTGATGCCGATCGCGTAGCAGACCGCCGAGTTGGCCGCCGAGCCCCGGCCCTGGCACAGGATGTTCTCGCGCTCGCAGAACTCGACGATGTCGTGCACGATCAGGAAGTAGCCAGGGAAGTTCAGCCGCTCGATCACGTCGAGTTCCCTGGCGATCTGCGCGTACGCGCCGGGCACCCGCGCGTCGCCGGGCGGCCCGTACCGCGCCGGGGCCTTCCGCGCGACCAGCTCGCGCAGCCAGGATGCCTCGGTGTGGCCGGGCGGCACGGGAGCGCCGGGCAGGTCAGGCGCTATCACGTGGAAATCGAACGCGCATTCGCGGCCCAGCGCGACGGTCCGTTCCAGCACGCCCGGGTAGCGCCGCAGCAGCGCGGCCATCTCCCGCCCCGACCGCAGGTAGGCCGTGCCCGCCGCGGCCAGCCAGCCGTCTTGGTCCTCGAGGCTCCGCCGGGCCCGGATGGCGGCCAGCGCCTGGGCCAGCCGGGCCTGCGCGGGCACCGCGAAGTGCACGTTGCCGGTGGCCACCACGCCCACGTCGGCCAGGGCCGCCAGAGTGGCCAGCAGGTCGTTGCGCTCGTCGTCGCCGGGGTCGTGGTGGCAGGTCAGCTCCACCATCACGTTCTCGTGGCCGAACATCTCGGTCAGCCGGCCCAGCTCCCGCCAGGCCGCGCTCTTCGAGTCCGGGCCGCCGGCGGCCAGCGCGGCGGGCACCGGCCCCTTGCGGCACCCGGTCAGCACCACCCAGTGGCCCCCGTGCGCGCCGGCCAGCGCGCCGGTGTCGTAGACCGGGCGCCCCTTCTGGGCGCCCGCCAGCTGGGCGGCGCTGATCACCGCGCACAGCCTCCGGTAGCCTTCGGCGTCACGGGCCAGGACCAGGAGATGACGGCCCTGCGGGTCGGGCACGCCGGTTTGCGCGTTCGTCAGGTCAAGGCTCAGCTCGGCGCCGAACACGGTGCGCAGGCGGGTCCCTTGGTCGCGCAGCCCGGCCGCGGCCTGCGCGAACTGCGGAACCCCGTACATCCCGTCGTGGTCGGTGATCGCGAGGGTCTCCAGGCCGAGCCGGGCGGCCTCGGCAACGAGCTCGCCGGGCGTGGCCGCCCCGTCGAGGAAGCTGAACGAGGAGTGGCAGTGCAGCTCGGCCCACGGGATGACCGGCACCCGCGGTGCCGGCGCTGGCCTCCGCGGTGCCGGCGCCGGCCGGCGCGGAGGGTCCGCGGTGGACTCCGCGGTGGGCGCCGCGGTGGGCTCCTCCGGGGGCGCTTCGCCCCCGGCGCGCCAGGCCATCCGCCGCCGCAGCTCGCGCCAGGGAACCGGCGGGTTGTTCCAGCCCATAACAAGTACCCCGCCTCGATCAGCCAGCGGCCGTCCTGCACCGCGGCCAGCCAGGCCCGCCCGTCGCCGGTCAGCAGCTGGAACCGGGCCCGGCGGCGCGCGGCGGCCGGATCCCACCAGCGCTCGGACAGCGGCCACGGCCCGGCCCAGGCGGTGATCCGCAGCGGCGGCTCGCCATCGGCGGCCAGCCAGGCCGGCGCGGCCGAGACGACGCAGCGCCCGCTGACCGTGACCGCGGCCCCGGCCTCGTCGGTCACGTCCGCCTCCCGGGCGAAGGGGTAGACCACGCCCGGCGCCGCACCCATGATCCGCCCCGGCCAAGGTGGGCTCGCAGGCAGGCGGGGCTCCCTTTTTTCACCGAACGGAACGTGGTTCACCCGCTCGGACACGTCCCGCCCGCCGCCCAGGACGGGGCGCAGCACCGCCTCGTGCCCGAGCATGGCTTGCACCCGCATGGCGGCCCGCGCCACCCGGTCGCTGACCACGGTCTCCCCCCACAGCGCGAGCTGGTGCCCGGTGGCGCGGACCACCTGGTCCGGCACCAGCCGCAGCACCGCGATGCCCCCGTCGGGGTCATCGCCGGCGCCGGCCTCGGCGGGGCCGGCCTGGGCGGCGCTGGCCTCGGGGGGGCCGGCCTCGGGAGGGCCGGCCTCGGCGGCGCTGGCGGGCACCCGCCAGCCGTCCAGCTGCCAGCGGACCCGGTCGGCCAGGGCGGCCGCGGTCAGCAGCCCGTCGTGGCGCCAGAGCCTGCGGCTCTCCCGCCCGTCGGCCGAGATGGCCCGGACCTGGACCCGGACGCAGGTCAGCCCGCGGGCCGCGAGACCCTCGTGCATCCGTTCGGCGAGCGCCTTGGCCGCGAACACCACCGGCTCGGCCAGCGGTTCCGGCGGGTCGAACTCCTGGGTCACGGACAGGTCCTCGGCCGGCGGGCGCACCGCCAGCGGCCGGGAGCCCAGGCCGCTGGCCAGCCGGTGCGCGGTCTCCCCCGCGGCGCCGAACCTGCTGGCCACATCGCCGGCCGACAGCGCGGCCAGATCCCCCAGCGTGCGCAGGCCGAGCCGACTCAGCAACCCGGCCAGATCCTGGCCGGCCGGGTCCTGATCCGCCAGGACGCTCACCGGCTGCCGGGCCAGGAACTCCGCCGTCCGCCCTGGCGGGACGACCAGGACCGGGCGGGCCGCGGGAGCGGCGGAGGCGGCTCCGGGGGCCGCGGGGGCGGCGGGGGCGGCGGGGGCGGCGGAGGCGGGGGCGGCGGAGGCGGGGGCGGCCAGGTGCGCGGCGAACAGCCCGTCGGCGACGCCGACCCCAGCCCCGGCCCGGGCCGGCACGCCGAGTTCGGCGACCGCGGCGATGATCCGGCCGGCCAGTTCGGCCTCGCCGCCGAAGTAGCGGGCCGGGCCGCGGGCCCCGAACGCGCACACCCCCGGCTCCACCGCCTCGACTCGCGGGCAGAACGCGGTCACGGCCGTGAGCACCTGCTCGAACAGCCGGGCCGCTTCACGGCCGGACGCGGTCAGCCCCGGGCAGCACAGGACCATGACCCGGTACTCGGGCACGCTCATCCGCTCACCACCTGCAGGTGGCGCGCGAATCCGGGGTCCGGCACCGGGACATCGGCTGGTTCGGCGGCCGTGACGCGGCCGTCTTCGGCTGGCAGCCAGAGCCAGCGGGTACGCGGCACGGCCGCCTCCCCGCGGCCGTCGGCCATCACCTGCGCGCAGCAAGCCCGGAGCCGGCCATGCCCGTCGCCCAGCCCGGTCCACCCCCGGGTGAGGACCCGGAGGCGGACCTGCGCCCCCGGCCAATCGCCGACGACCAGCAGCACACCCCGCCCGCGCCGCAGCGTCGCCTCCAGGCGCTGCCGCACCTGCGCCGGGGCCCGCGCGGGCGGCCGCAGCAGGACGAGCTCGCACCCGTCGAGCAGCGACGCCGCCACCTGAGCCCAGGCGGGCCCCGGATCCGGGACCAGCAGGGTCCGCTCCACGTCTAGGCCCAGGCCCACCGCGGCCAGCACGCCCGCCTCGGGCACCCCGGCGATCCCGCACCAGGCCCCGTCCGCTGAGGCGCCGGCCGCGAGCGCCAGGGCCAGCAGGCCGAACTCCGCCACCGTCACCACCGCCCCCCGGGCCAGCCCGCCTCCGGGCAGCAGTTCCCGCAGCGCCGGCAGCACCGGCAGCACCGGCTGCGTTGGAAGCGTTGGCAGCACCGGCAGCGTTGGCAGCACCGGCAGCGTTGGCAGCACCGGCAGCGTTGGCAGCACCGGCAGCGTCCCGGCGCTCGTAGGGCCGGGGGCCTCGGAAACCTGGGGCCGCCACCCGCGTCCTGCTGACCTGGCCGCCATGGATAGCCGAGGCCGCGCGGATGATATCCGCCTGATTTCCGCAGGCGTGCTCCCCATCCCGTCAATGATCGAACATAAGTTCATGCATGTCAAATGGGGTATCGCTGCTTGCTGCTAGGGATTCTCGAGTTACGCTGATTTCTAGCGAATCTCAAGGAGACGACGATGGAACGCTTGGACAGTGCGACCACCGGCCTCATCGAGCAGGAGGTCAGGGGCCGCTTCCCGGAGGACGCGGTGGACAGCGTCGCGGTGCTGCAGTACGGCGACGACCCGGCGGTCGAGCCGGGCCAGGTCGTGGTCCAGGTGACGATCGGATCCGCGGCCGAGGCGGAAGGCGGCGAGGAGCCCCTCGGCGCGTTCCACCGGGCCCACCGGGACGCGATCCAGCAGCTCCAGCGGGACATCTCGCAGCGCTGGCCGCAGGCCACCCGGTTCAAGCTCGTCACCAGCCAGGGCGAAGGCGCCAAGTTCATGCTGCGGATGCCCACGCCGGACGAGCCGCCGGGCGACCTTACCCCGGTGATGGCCCGGCTCGGGCCGGCCGATCTGGAGACCCTGGACACGCTGATCACCGCCGGGTTCGCGGCCAACCGGGCGCAGGCCGTCCGCTGGGCCCTGGCCCGTATCCGCGAGCGGCCCGCCTACGCCGAGCTGCGCGAGCGTGCCGCGGAGATCGAGAACCTCAGGTCCCGGTTCTAAGGACCGCACGGGCCCGTCTGGCGGTGACGGGATCTCGGCGATGATCTTCAGCCGACCGATACCGCCGTGCGCACCGGCGCCAGGCGGAACTCGTAGTCGAAGGCAAGCTGGTCGCCGTGGCGCTGCGGGTGCACGATCAGCGAGTCCTTGACCGCGCCGGCGACGTCGCTGTCAATGTAGTCGCTTGAGTCGAGGAACAGCTGGGTGATGAGCTGTTCGTGCTCGTCGGCCGAGACGATCAGGTGGACGTGGGCCGGACGCCAGGGGTGCCAGCCGCAGGCCGCGAGGAGCCGGCCGAACGGGCCGTCGTGCGGGACCGTGTACGGCGCCGGCGCGATCGTTCTCAGCTCAAAGCGGCCCTCGGGGCCGGTGATCACCTTGCCGCGGAGGAGCCCGGCCGGGATCTCGGAGAACCCGGAGTACAGCCCGTCCGCGTCCGCCTGCCAGACATCCAGCACGGCGCCTGGCAGCGGCGTGCCGTCGGCGGAGAGCACCCGGCCGGTGATCAGCAGCCGCTCCCCCTTTTCGTCTGACCGGTGCGGCAGCTCGTACGGCGCCTGCAGCACCGGCGCGCCGGGGAGGTAGAACGGGCCGAGGATCGTTCCTGGCGAGCCGGCGCGGTCCTTGTGCGCCCGCTGTTCGACGGTGTGCTCGAACAGCGCGACGACCAGCGGCCATTCGCCGGCCTCGCCGACCTCGATCAGCCATTGCGTAGCGGCCTGATACTCGTCGTAGGTGATGCCGAAGTCAGCTATGAGCGCGGTGATGCGCCGGCGTAGCTCCCCGACTACTTGTTCGCCACGTTTGTTCATGGTGTTCTCTCCTCGTGGTTGAGCTGCGAGTCGATGGAGGAGAACAGCGGGAAGCTGCTCAGGAACTCGTGAAACTTATGGGGGAGCAGCAACGGGGCGCCATCGTTGACGTGTCCGTGCCAGATTGCCGAGCTCGGCTGTGATACAGTTCTCTTGATAAGAATTATCCCTTCGCGAGACTTGTATCATCTATGATGTCACCTGTCAAGGCTGAGGATCCCCGCGCCAACCAGAAGGCCAGGACCAGAGCGGCGATCATTGCCGCCGCGCAAGAACTGCAACGGCAAGGAACGGCGCCGACGGTCGAGCAAGCCGCCGAGCAGGCGCGCGTCTCCCGCGCCACGGCCTACCGCTACTTCCCGACCAAGGAGGCGCTGCTCGTCGAGCTGACTGAGAACACTCGCGCCGCCCCCGTCGAGGCTCTGCTCGCGAACCTCACCACCGACGACGTGGAACAGCGGCTGCTCCTGCTGCTCGACACCTTCGACCACAGGGTGTTCGCGGAGGAGGAGCATTTCCGCACCGCCACGCGCGTATTCCTAGACACCTGGCTGCGAAGCCACCGCAACGGCGACGGCGCGCCCGTCGTGCGTGAGGGCCGCCGGATGCGATGGCTCGAGACGGTACTTGCGCCACTGGACGATCTGCCCCCCGAACGCAAACGCCTCCTCCAGGCGGCCCTGGCGCTCACCCTCGGCGGCGAGGCGATGATCGTCATGAAGGACGTCTGCCGCCTGGACAACGACGAGGCCCTCGCCGTCCTGCGCTGGGCAGCCACGGCACTGCTGCGCGCCGCGCTCGGCGAAGACCCCGCCTCGGGTATCCACGCCGTTCTTCCTTGACCTGGCCCTGCGCAAGCCCTGAACCGGGCGCCGCCCGCGGCGGGCGCCCTGGCGCGAGATGCAGGCAGCAGCCAGTTAGCTGAACGGGTAACGCCGGCGGGCTGTTCGCGGCTTCACTCGATGTGACGGTGGACATCTTTCGCATCGGAGGGCCCTGGCTCGGCGGAGGCGATCCAGGGTCCGGGGATCGACGGGTCGATGATGCCGTCCTCCAGCCATGAATAGCGTCCGGCCAGCACGCGCCGGGCCAGCGCCGAGTCGACGGCGTCGGTGTTGCTCCACAGCTGATCGAACAGTTCTTCGGCCCGCAGCCGCGCCTGGGAGCAGAACAAGCCGGCCAGCTCACGCGCCACCTTGCCCCGCTCGGTCCCGCTGGCCTCGGTCGCATCCCGCTGCGCCCGGACGCACACGGCGCTCATGGCGAACAGCTCCGCCCCGATGTCCACGATCCGGCCGAGGAAGCCCTGCTTGCGCTCCAGCCGCCCTTGCCATCGGGCCATCCCGTAGAAGGTGACCCGGGCCAGCTTCCGGCTCGCTCGTTCCACGTAGCGCAGGTGCGCCGCCAGCGGGCCGAACTCGCCGTAGGCCCCCGGCCGCTGCCCCTCGCCGGTCACCAGGGTGGGCAGCCACCTGGCGTAGAACCCGCCCGCCCGGGCCGCTGCACGGGCCCGGCGGGCCGGCGGCAGCTGGGCATCGATCAGCTCGCCGGCCGCGGTCAGGTGCGCGTCCACCGCCTCACGCGCGATGAACAGCCGCATGATCTCCGAGGATCCCTCGAAGATGCGGTTGATGCGCATGTCCCGGAGCAGCTGCTCGGCGGGCACGCCGCGTTCCCCGCGCGCGGCCAGCGACGCGGCGGTCTCATAGCCGCGGCCTCCGCGGATCTGCACCAGCTCATCGGCGATCTTGCTGGCCATTTCCGAGCAGTACAGCTTGGCCAGCGCCGCCTCGATGCGGATGTCGTTACGCTTGTCGTCCGCCAGCTGGGCGGACAGCTCGGCCATCGCCTCCAGCGCGTAGGCGGTCGCGGCGATGAACGAGATCTTCTTGGCCACCGCCTCGTGCTCGCCGACCGGCCGCCCCCACTGCACCCGTTCCCGCGACCACTCCCTGGCGATCTTCAACGCCAGCTTCCCGGTCGCGGTGCAGCCGGCCGGCAGCGACAGCCGGCCGGTGTTCAGCGTGGTCAGCGCGATCTTCAGGCCCTGGCCTTCCGCCCCGATGCGGCTGGAGGCCGGAATCCGGACCTCGTGGAACCTGGTCACCCCGTTCTCCAGGCCGCGCAGGCCCATGAACGCATTGCGCCGTTCGACGGTGATCCCGGCCGCGGTGCCCTCCACCACGAACGCCGTGATCCCGCCGCGGTGCCCGTCGCCCTTCGGCACCCGGGCCATCACCACGAGCAGGTCGGCGACCACCCCGTTGGTCGTCCAGAGCTTGACCCCGTCCAGCACGTACTCCGACCCGTCAGCCGACGGCGTCGCGGTCGTGGTCAGCCGGGCCGGGTCGGATCCGACATCGGGCTCGGTGAGCAGGAACGCGCTGATCTCGCCCCGCGCGCACCGCGGAAGGTAATGCCGCTTCTGCTCCTCGGACCCGAACATCGTCACCGGCTGCGGCACGCCGATCGACTGGTGCGCCGACAACAGCGCCGACAGCGCCGGCGAGACGGACCCGACGATAACCAGCGCCCGGATGTAATACAGGTAGCTGAGCCCCAGCCCCCCGTACTCCGGCGCGATCTTCATCCCGAACGCCCCCAGGGCGGCCAGGCCCCTGACCACCTCATCGGGTATCCGGTCCTCCCGCTCGATGAGCGCCCCGTCCACCGAGGCCTCGCAGAATTCCCGCAGCCGGGCGCAGAACTCCTCGCCGCGGCGGCGGGACTCCTCACCAGGGCGCGGATGCGGATGGATCAGGTCCAGCCGGAACTCTCCCAGGAACAACTGCTTGCCGAAGCTGGGCCGCTCCCACCCCGCCTCCCGGGCTTCCTCCGCCACCTGGCGCGCCTCGCGCTCGCCGACCTGCGATCCATGTTCTGCCTGATCCGCGCTCACGGTCTCCCCATATTCGATAGGTGCTTATCGGACTTCTCGCTGCTTCATACCCATCTTCGTGAGGTCTTCCCCGTATGGAGCACAGGCACCGTCGCGGGATAAACGACCAGTGGCCCTTGCGCGCCCGCTACGCCCAAGGCAGCCTGGATGTGGTGGTCAGCGATGAGCTGCCTGCGGCGGCCTCCGCCCCGGAGGTGAAGAGGGCCTGGCGATGACCATGGAGAAACCATCATGACGACCCCGCGCGGCAAGGCGCCGCTGACCGAGACCGGACCCAACGGCCGGGAACAGGCAAGACCAGCCGCCAGGGGACGCCGGCCGAAGGCGGCGGAGGCGCAGGCAGCGGAGGAGCAGCCGCGCCGCGCGCAGGCGGCGGAGCCGCGCGAGAACCTGGCCGAGGATGCGGCGCAGCTCGCGGGCGGCGCGGAGGGCGTAGCGGCGGTCCTCGGGTCTGGCCTGCTCGGCGGTTCCGGCCTCGGCCAGGTCGCGGGTGCCCTGCGGTCTCTCGGCCGGGCCGCCGTGCGGCAGCCGCGGGCTGTGCTGCGGAGCGGGCCCAAGGTCGGCCTGCAGTTTCTGCAGATCGGGCTGGGCAAATCGGAGGTAGCGCCGGAGAAGGGCGACAAGCGCTTCGCCGACCCGGCCTGGCAGCAGAACCCCCTGTTCCGGACGGCAATGCAGACGTATCTCGCCCTCGGCTCAGAGCTCGACGTCTTCGTCGACAATCTCGGCCTGGAGGGCGTGGAGGCCGAGCGGATGCGCTTCGCAGCCAGCTTGGCCCGGGA
>Ga0310037_10001935_pt1 | contig 11094 bp, 7 predicted proteins | sample Sb_taG_11_FD_200239 | JGI IMG/M metagenome (GOLD analysis project Ga0310037, IMG submission 200239) | Peat soil microbial communities from Weissenstadt, Germany - Sb_50d_3_AS metaG (v2) (version 2) | ecosystem: Environmental > Terrestrial > Soil > Wetlands > Peat | place: Germany: Weissenstadt...
TGGCGCTCCCGCCGACAGCATTCACCTGATCCTCCCCGGTGTGGACCCGCCGGTGGCTCCTCCACCAGAGCCTGCGCCAAGAGAGACGGGGGCGGCGCCCACCATCATCACGGTCGCGCGCCTGGAGGACCGTTATAAGGGATTCGACGTAATGATCCAGGCCCTCCCCCTGATTCGGGCGCGGGTACCTCATGCCCGGTGGGTGGTGGTGGGCGACGGCTCCTTGCGTGACGAGCTTCAGGCCATGGTCAACTCTCGAGGTCTGGCAGAGTGTGTCACGTTCGCCGGCGCCCTCAGCGACGAGGGGCGCGACGGGTGGCTGGACAGGGCCGACGTGTTCGTGATGCCCAGTCGGCTCATGCCGGGCAGCTTGGGGGGAGGAGAGGGCTTCGGCATCGTCTATCTGGAGGCTGGGATACACAGGCTACCGTGCGTGGCCGGCAACGTCGGAGGAAGCGTGGACGCGGTGATCGATGGCGAGACTGGCCTGCTCGTCGATCCCACCGATCACGTGGCGGTCGCCAACGCGCTCGCCGACTTGCTGCTAGACCCTCCCCTCCGATTGAGGCTTGGCCGGGCGGGGCGCGCTCGCGCCGAGCAGCTGAGTTGGACCCACATGGCCGAGGAGATAGACGCACTGATCGAACGAATTGTTGGCGCCGGAAAGCGATGAGGGTCCTCTTTGCCAACCACACCAGCACCGTCAGCGGCGCGGAGCACTCGCTTCTCACCCTGATGGGCGGCTTGCCCCCAGAGGTCGTAGCCGGGCTGGCCTGTCCCGAGGGCCCACTCGCGGATATGGCGCGCGAGCGGGGGGTCGATGTCCATCTGGTTCGTGGAACGGCCGGGAGCCTGCGCCTGCACCCATGGCACACTTCTGTGGCCGTCGCGGAGATAGCGCTAAACGGCGTGCAGATGGCCAAGGCAGCCCATCGCATACGTGCCTCCGTTATCCATGCAAACAGCCTGAGAGCCAGCCTGGCAATGGGCATCGCCTGTCGTATTCACCGTCATGGCCTGGTGGCACACGTGCGTGACTGTCTGCCGGACTCGACCGCTACCCGGCAGATCCGTCGCCTAGTGGCAGCCGAGGCCGACCAGGTGGTGGCGATCTCCGAGTGCGTCGCCAAGCGCTTCCGCACGGGGCTTTCTGATCGCCGCATCCCAATGCAGGTGATCGACGACCCAATCGACCTCGGCCGCTTCCGGGCGGACCTCCGTGAGCCCGATGCTTCACGGTCACCCGATCGGCCTGTGCTGGTGATCGTGGGGCAGATCTCCTCATGGAAGGGACACGACACCGCGATACGTGCTCTGCACGATCTTCGCGGCCGTCACCCAAACGCGCGGCTTGTGATCGTCGGCGAGGTCAAGTTCGCTGACGCCGCCACCCGCTTGGACAACCGTGGCTATCTGGCGGAGCTGCACCGGCTCGTGCGAGACCTCGGGCTAAGAGGCGCGGTCGATTTCGTCGGCGAGCGGGAGGATATACCAGAGATCATGGCCCGCGCCAACGTGGTTCTGGTCCCGTCGATCGAGGAGCCCTTCGGCCGGACTGTGGCCGAGGCGATGGCCGTCGGAACCCCGGTGGTAGCAACGACCGTGGGGGGTCCCGCCGAGGTGATCGACGATGGCGCGACCGGCCTGCTGGCCCCTCCGGGAGAGCCCGCCGCCTGGAGCGAGGCGATCCGCCGCATCTTGGAGCATCCCGACTGGGCGCGCGAAATGGGCCGCCGTGGCGGCGGCGTCGCCCGTCGCCGTTTCGCGACGGGGCGCCATGTCGCGGCGATGATGGAGGTCTATGAATCGATGGAGTCTCCTCGCGGATCGTTGTGACCATATCCATAAACCTCCAGGGCACGTCCACCCCCGATCCCACTTCAGCCATGCACTCATTTTCTCAAGGGTGAGACATCTCTCCCCCGGACAGGTCTAATATGAGGATTCGATGAGCTTGGACTACATTTGTACAGACCGGTTGAGAGGTGCCCGATGAAGGTCGAACGAGCCATTGTGTTCGGTGCGCCGCGATCAGGAACGACCTTCCTGATGCGCTTCCTAGACGCGCTTCCTGAAGCTGAGTGCGTCTCAGGTAATCAGCTGCCGATCGGCATCGCTCATCTCGCCGCGCAGGAGCTTCCAGACGATTTACGTGATGTGCTGGAGCGCAGCTTCAGAGGCTCGCTTGCCGAGCACCTGACGACTGCCCCCTACCTTTCTCGTTCGGCCGCTCTGCGGAAGTGGTGGTCCGCCAGTCGCAGGTTGGGCGATCTGCGCGGAGCGATGAGGGGTGCACGGACAGAGAGCATGCTCGTTTACAAGGAGCCCTTCCTGGCTTTTGCGCCTGAGCTCGTCTACGAGGCGTTGCCCGAGAGCCGGCTCATCTATATATTCCGAGACGGCCGTGATGTCGCCGACTCGCTCGTGCGCACATACGACATCTTGAGCGACCAGAAGCTGGCCGACCTCGAGACGAACGAGGTGATGATCGGCAGGAGGATAGAGGATCTCTACGTGCCGTGGTGGGTCAACGAAGGCGAGGAAGATGCGTTCCTGGCGTCTACCCCCTACGTCCGGGCTATCTGGATGTGGCGGGAGATGATCAGGCGGTGCAGTGAGTTCCTGGCTCGTCCTGATATCGTTGCGTCGGGCCGCGTCTTGCAGGTCCGTTACGAGGATCTGATGCAAGATCCGCTCCGCCAGGGAGAGGCGATCGTGAAGCATCTCGGTCGAGAGCTGACGCCCAGGATGCGCAAGCGTCTTCAGGCGGCCCATGTACGATCTGTTGGAATTCATGGCCGGCGTGAGGAAGGTGAGATCATCGAGGCTGAGCGGCTCGCTGGCGCTGAGCTGGAAGTCTTTGATTATCGGTTGCACAACAGCACTGCCGCAGCGGCCTCGTAGCGGATATGAGAACGGAACTCGCGATTGTGCCGCGCCTGCTGCGGCATGGTGACCGATGTGGCAAATCTGCAGGAGCAGCTATTTGTCGCCGGACTTAGTGACGTCGACTGCGGAGTGTGCGGCGAGCGAATGAGAGCCTTCAATGCGCGCTGGGCTTGGTCCAGTTGAAAGTTCGTCCAACTAAGTCAAAGAGACGCTGATTGTGAGGCTCGAAATGCCTGGCAAGCCGCTCACGCGTATCCTCTGCCATCTCGGGATATTTCTCTTTCACATGTATCAGGGGCCAATCGACGAACGGTGCTGATGTGACTCCCAAAAAATCACACACTACTGAAATAGTCTCTGCTGGGTCAGTATGCAGATCCTTGCTATCGATGATAAGCAGTTGCTCACGGCCGAAATAGCTCATCCAGCGTTCGATGTGTCGCCAATATTCTCCGCGCACAATGTATGAGTGATTGCGCCACTCCAACGAAAAATAGTGCTGATCAGAAAGCATCCGCGCTTCCTCGCCGTCGAGGCGTTTAGTCTCGCATCGCAAAGCGCCCTCAAACGTTATCTCGGTCTCGCGGCCACCAGCCCGTTCGTGATGATAGTGTGAGAGTGCGCGATCCACCGGATCACGAAGCGCAATCAGAAGCTTGAAGCGGGGATTTAGGTCATGTGCCCGAGCGGGAGCGTGCGGCGAAATGAGATAGTTCGGCGACTTCTCTCCCACGGCCATAGAGCCGGTGCGCCATCGCAGAGGAAAGTACGCTCTATATCCTGCCAAGCCTTTCGCATAGTGCTGGTCAAAGAAGTGGACCTCGACCGGTGGCATAGTGATCGAGGGGTGACGACCAAGATAGTAAGCCAAAGCCGTGGTCCCACCCTTCTGAGCTCCTATGATCAGGAATGCTGGGGTGGTACGAAATCGCGATGTAAGTCTGCGGAATCCACGCCCGAGCAGCCATCGAACGCGTCTTATCATCGCATCTGCGGTGCCAAAAACACGTCTTCCACCTTTGGCCGAAGCTTTTGAGCTCACTGTACTAACAACCGCCGCTTATGCACGGAGTTGATTCTAGCAAGACCCGGGCGGATCGAGCCCTAACATGCACATTTGAGGGAACGCTGCGCTCGATTGCACGACTGCGTAGCCCGACTGGTTGGTCGGCGAATGAACTCCTAGAGACAATACATCGAGCGCAATGGCTTATCAAATCTTCACCGGGAATTCACAAGTATCACGAATAGGCGCATATCTTGAGGAGGAGCTGGCTCCCAGACGCCGAGTCGAAGGGTCACGACCTCCAGGACCTCGATCAGCCGTTCGCGACATTGGGGCCTGCCCAAGCTGCCGACTGCCTGGTCGTCGAGGAGGTGGTCACGGACATCTCCACATGGGTTTGCGTCAAGCTCCTTCGCGAGGAGAGCGTCCGATTTCAAGCCGTGAGAACGTGGACGCGCCGACCGACCGAGACTTTGTGCCAAGCGGAACCTGGTCGTTGAGCTTACGCCATGGCCGTGATCTCACTTTGATGAGTTCGGGCCGCTGAACCTGAAATCCGAGCCTGGCGGCGAGGGCTGGGCGCCACAATTGCTACGATTTAGGCAGCTCTCATGCGCTACTCAAATCGGACGACGGAACGCGAACCGCAAGGTCGCCGCAGATCCATAGACACTATGGCCTCGCTCTCACGCGCCATGCCGCCTATCCGCGGGAAGGCCAATCTCGCGTGGCAATTGATGCGACGGTCCGAGAAGCACGGGCCACTGGCGGGGACTTGGTGCGTGCGACTCAAGGATGGCACGCAGCTCGAGCTTCCAAGACAGAGCCGCATGAGCTGGGCCGTAGCTTTCGAGGGACGCTACGACGCGGCCATAATCGAGCAGGTCGCGGACTTTATCAGGCCCGAAACCGTGGTTCTCGATATCGGTGCCTCCATTGGGCTCTGGACGGTGCAGCTTGGAAAGATCGCGGCGTCCCGTAATGCACAGTTGTGCGCATTTGAGCCCAACCCAGCGAATACCTCTTGGATACGATCAAACATCGCGCTGAACGGCCTGCTTGAGATTGTCACTATCTATGAGATGGGGCTCGGAGATAGGGCCGAGTCTTTGACCTTAGCGCATACCGAACATGGGGTTGGCAATGGTGCGATAGCAGTCAACGACGAAGATGGTATATCCGTAGCAATTGGGCGCCTTGACGACATTGATATTCCGACTCCTGTGAGCTTCATCAAGATGGACGTAGAGGGCTACGAGGTGGCCATTCTTCGGGGGGCAGTCGAGCTGATCAAGCGGGATCGACCCGTGATATTTGGAGAGTTCTCGGTCGAGTGGCTGCAAGCGCGCGGTGAGAATCTGCGCTCGTTTCTCGTTGATCTTGAATACGACATCTCAGCAATATCACCAATGCACTCCCAAGTCTGGAGGCAGGTCGATGGGATTCGCCTCAATCCCGTCGACCTCGCGAGCTCTGAGCCGCTACCTGCCGACCTGCTCCTTTGTCCTAGAAGTTAATAGTCATCTCTGCTCTCCAGAGGATGATCGTGGTGGCGAGCGCGTGCTATTCACGGCTGCCTGCGCAGTTCGTTGCCAAGTAGCGAGGCATACAGTTCAGTCACTGCTCTGGTTGTGTCGTCCCATGCATATAGCGTCGCCCGCCTACGGGCTTCTCGCCCCAGTCGACTACGTAGATCGGCGTCATCGACGATTCTCGCGAGTGCAGCAGCGACACTATCTGCAGTTCGCTCGACGAGCAGGCCAGCTTCGTTGTCGCCGACCATCTCGGACGCGCCATTGATTGCCGGCATTATTACGGGCAGGCCCGATGCGGCTGCCTCCAACGTAACCAGACTAAACGCCTCGTAGGATGTTGGGAATACAAGTGTATCGGCCGCGCTGTAGAAGCGCTCAGTATCGGTACGCTGACCAAAGAATTGCACGCGCGAGCTTATGTTCAGTATTCTAGCTAGCTCATCAAAATTTCCGCGATCTCCACTCCCAACCACCCAAAGTCTGACGTTGTGTCCGTATGCTTGAAGTCGCGCTATCGCTTCGAACGTAACGTCAAGACCCTTGCGATCCCAATCGCCACCGACGAAGAGGGCAACGGTAGCGTCTCCGACATCTTGCTCCATGCGTAGCTCCTCCCGCACGGACACACGCGGCCGAAATCGATCGAGGTCGACGCCGTTTGGCGTCGTCTGCGCCTCGACACCAGGATAATGCCTTAGAAGCTCTTCCCGCACACCATCGGACACTGCAGCAAATGCCCGAACTCTACCCGGACGGTAGCACCACCGCTCGGCCGCGAGCGCGAGGAGGCGGGCGAGGGACGTGTTGGTTCTCCTGATAAGCGGCGCGGCCGGGGGTGCCAGATGGCCCTGGCTGCTGACAAAGCCAGCGTGGCAGAAATGGATGGCCGCCACATCGACTCGATTGGGCACGATTGCCCCAACGGTGTGAACAACGTCAACATCCAGAGATGGTACCCGTCTTCCCGCACGCAACCAGAAGGACGCGAACTTCAACGGGAACGGTCGTGTGGGTACACGCACTTGTATCCAGTCTGTGACCAATGGCCGCAAGTCCGGCGCTAGTGTCGCCGAGACCACTACGAAGTCGAACTCGCTCCCGCCGCGGCGGATCAGTTCCGCGCAGACACGCTCCATTCCACCATGGTCATGCACATCGTGGGCGACCAGTGCGACTCTTGGCCGGCGCGGTTGGGTCGTGCGCGGCGGATCCGCCGATGCGCTCGACGCCGTTAGTGATCTTGACTCTCGCATAGCGCGGCCTGCGTGTAGCTTTGGGTGGGAGGCGTGCAGATACGTCAGGACCGCTAGGCCTCGACCTGTGAGATTGCCAAAGAGCAGCTTGAGTTTGGGATCGCCGGTGCTGAGAAGCAGACGTACGGCCTGGGCCAGCCCGGGCACACCACGAGTGCCTATGGCCGTCATCCAGAAAAGGTGAGCCATCCGTCTCATGGGCGGAAGATGCTCGAACAGCGCGAGGGTTTCATTGTGAGCAGCGGCCCGCACCTGACTCGGGCCGAGCTCGCGTGAGTCGTCCACGCGTGGCTGAGGATAGTGCTCTACGTCGATAGCCGGATCGTAGATGACGCGATAGCCCATGCGTAGCAACGTCAGGCATAGCCCCAACTCCCAATAAAGCCCCGTTCCCTCGTCAAGCAGACGCTCATCAAAACGCATGTCTCGTAGGAGATCGCCTCGCATGCTGAGGTTCACGCCCTTCAGCACCTCCACATCTCGGGCGGGCCCTATTCCCAGATGGTGATTGCCGGTGATCCTGCCGAACCAGCTGATTCTGCCTACGACTAGCTTGATTCGATTCTCCAGACGCTCGCCATGATAGATCCAATCTCGGCCTCCGACCGCGCCGATCATCGGATCGGCGGCGTAGGTCGCGAGTATCTGAGAGATCCAGTCGCGGCACGGTTGCGCGTCATCATCGGTCAGGCAGACGACATCTCCACTCGAAGCGTCGACCCCAGCGTTCATCGCGGCTATTACGCCAGGACGCTCGACCAGCACGAGGCGCACCGGCAGGCCGCGCTCTCGGACCACCTCCTGACTGTCTGGATCCGTGCGGCGGACCGCCACGAGGATCTCATCGGCTTGTCTGTCTTGGCGAGCGAGCGCATCCAAACAGCGCGAGAGGCTCTCGGGTCGCTTGTAGGTGGGCACTATGACCGACACGCGCATCCACACATCGTTGCATCGATGCAAGCTCGGCGTCTGGTTCGGCACGCTACTCTTTGCGAGCATGAAGCTGGGTGCCCGCCTTCCACGGCCACCCGATGACACGGGAGGAAGATTCCGCCCGTTTTCAACGTTCCTTGGGCTGTGCCACCTAGTGCCGCGATGGATGGAGTCCTGACGCGATGAACGAGACGACCAACGCCACCGCGATCTTCACCCCGCCGTGGAGGCGCACGTGATCCGGCTGTGGTCACGCAACCGTGGTGATCGATCGCGGCAATCGTCTATGTGGTCGCGGATGGGTCCTCTGCTCGGCGATCGTCGTAGGGCAGTTGTGGCGCTTGCGGTTAGCTCCATGCTCTCCGGGCTCACAGAAGCCGGGATTCTCGCGGTTATCGCGCAAGTTGCGGCTGTCCTGGTCAACGGGGGGACGCGGGCTCATCTAAGCGTTGGTCCGTTTCACATAAACGCAACGGTTGGGGTCCTGCTTGCCGTTGCGTTCGTTCTGGTCCTCAGTCGCCTTGCTCTACAGGTGCCGATCTCTCTGCTTCCGGCGCGGATCGCCGCTGGCGTGCAGGCTCGACTGCGCAGAGGGCTGTTTGATGCATTCACGCGCGCCTCGTGGGCGGTGCAGTCTCGCGACCGCGAGGGGCATCTGCAGGAGATCATGACTAGCCAGGTCATACAGGCGTCCCAGGGTGCGCTACAGGCCACTACCCTGGTCACAGCCCTGTTTACGTTCTTCGTTCTGGTCATCTCCGCTCTGGTACTCAATCCCGTGGCTGCCGCTGCTGTTCTGACTGGGTCCGTCCTGCTGTCCGGGCTCCTGAGACCGCTGAACGCGCTCGGAGGCCGGCGTGCCCGCGCGCTCTCCCAAGCACAGATGGACTATGCAAGCGGAATCGGCGAGACGGTCAGGGTCGCCGAGGAGACTCAAGTGTTCGGTGTCGGCGCCGCTCAGCGCATTCGAATCGACCATCTAGTCACCACGGCTCGTGACCTCTTCTTCCGAACCCAGCTACTTGGCCGGCTGGTTCCAAATATCTACCAGAGTCTGATTTACCTGGTGATCGTTGCAGGTCTTACCGGTCTATATATTGCGGGCAGCGGCGATGTGGCATCACTTGGAGCAGTTGTCCTGCTGATCGTGCGAGCGGGAATGTATGGTCAGCAAATCCTGGGCTCATACCAGTTCGTCAGGCAGGCTCTGCCATTCGTCGAGCGTTTGCAGGAGACGGAACGACTCTATGCATCGAGTAGCCCGGTCACGGGCGAACAGCCGCTGCCGAAGGTGCGAACGCTGGCTTTTGAGAACGTCTCCTATGCGTACCGGCCAGGTCAGCCGGTGCTCTCTGACATCAGCTTTGAGGTGGCAGGCGGAGAGACGATCGGGGTCGTCGGTCCGTCAGGGGCGGGTAAGTCGACGCTCATGCAGATACTGCTCCAGCTGCGCGCTCCCAAGCAGGGCCGCTACCTTGTAAACGGCCTGCCCGCCGACGAGTACAGGCGTGCTGATTGGCACCGGAGAGTTGCCTACGTGCCTCAGGAGCCCCGTCTCGTGCACGCATCGGTTGCGCAGAACATACGCTACTACCGCGAGGGAATCGACGACAAAGCGGTGGAGCGAGCCGGGCGCCTCGCACGCATCCATGACGATGTCGTTGGGTGGTCCGACGGTTACGACACGATCGTCGGCCCTCGCGCGGACGCGGTCTCTGGTGGCCAGCAGCAGCGCATCTGCCTCGCACGCGCTCTCGCCGCCAGGCCGGACGTGCTCGTGCTCGACGAGCCTACCAGCGCACTAGATCCGCACTCGGAGGCGCTGATTCAGGAGTCGTTGACAGGCCTCAAGAGCGAGCTTACGCTGTTCATCATTGCGCATCGCATGTCGACGCTCGACATATGTGACCGCGTGATGGTCATCGTCGATGGTCGCCTGGAGGCATTCGATACGATTGCGCTTCTGCAAAGCAAGAACTCCTACTATCGGTCCGCCTCGACGCTCGCCGTTGGAGGGGAGTCGCTTTGACGCAGGGTGACAGCACCGCCCTTTGTCGGAGCTGATGGGCAGTGGATGACGCGTTGGTGTCGACCCGTATTCCCTAGCATGCACTGAAAGCTGTCACTTTGGGGAAAAGGTTAGGGCTCAATAGTTGATCGTCAGCAGCCGCGGATAATCGGTCACCAAAAGTTCGAAAACGGCTTCGCCGCCCTTGCGTGTCACTAGCCGCGCCGGCGTGGATCGATTGAGCAGCGGATCGTAGGCGCTGACCGATGGAAGCCGGTGTATCGTGGGCAGGTTGCCGAGCTTGATCCTGAAGGTCTCGGCCGGAAGGTCATAACGGGCCATGTCGTTGGGTGGAAGGTTCGGCTGGTAGAGATTCACGAGGTTGCGTGTCATCACGTAGACCGGGATCACAAAGCTGGTTGGAGAAAACTGGAAGGGAAAGACCGCAAGCACGTCGCGGTCGTAGAGAGTTGGGTATGCGGTGGTCCCGTTGCCCGCAAACTGGGCGTGATCGCCGTCCTGGGCTATAGATAAAAGTCGGAGTTGGCGGGCGGGGCCGCGCGGGCCTGGTCCGCGAAAGTGGGGGAGCAGGTTCCGAAAGCCGCGCATGGTTTCTCCTCCCAGCTGGTCCCCGGGATATGCGCTGGGGTCGGCGTCCACGGCCGACATAAAGCTTTCGCCGATCATATTCAGGCTATGAGCATGCGCAGCCGCGAAGAAGTACTCGCGGGTCATGCCCTTGCTCACCATCGAGACGAGGCTACGCAGCAGCGCCTTGGCCTGGGCATGCGCCTGCTCGGCTTGCGGGAGTGACGCCGTCGGCACCGAGCCGACGCCAATGGTGGCGCCCTTCGGTGCGATGTTGTACTCGGTCATCCATACCTGCAGCGGTGTCCCACCCGGTGGGGCTACATTGCGACCGTGTGGCACCTTGTTAATCGTGGTAGTGATCGGCGCGAGATCGCGGATGACGGTCTCGGTCTGCGTCGCCGTCAGGTAGTACTCGGGGAAGTCAGATTGATAGGTGGGAATAAACAGCGGCGTGTACAAGGGATGGGGGCTTGTGCCGCTACTCGTGGAGTCGGGTGCGCCGAGTGCGTTGCGTGGCCTGATTCCCGGCTTGGGTGTGTATTCGGAAGGGATGCTCATTGGGGACTTGTAGAGGTGCTTACTGAGTGCAGTGGTGCCGGGGGGCACGTTTGCTCCGGAGGCGAATGGTGTCTGGCTCGCGAAGCCGTCGCTGACGCCGACTTGGGAGGAGATGCCGTGGGCGGGGTTGCGGATGTAGGCGACGGTTTCACCGAGCAGCGCTTCGGTGACGGAGTCCGGGCCCTTAGTGACAGACCCCGAGCCGGTTTCGCGTGCGGGGGAGTAATAGTTTTCCTCGTTGAGGAACTGCGATCCGAAGCTGAGCTCGTTCCAGATCTCGAAGTCGTAGCCGCCTGGTCCGAAGATGCTTTCGGCCTCGTG
>Ga0310037_10001938_pt1 | contig 11073 bp, 11 predicted proteins | sample Sb_taG_11_FD_200239 | JGI IMG/M metagenome (GOLD analysis project Ga0310037, IMG submission 200239) | Peat soil microbial communities from Weissenstadt, Germany - Sb_50d_3_AS metaG (v2) (version 2) | ecosystem: Environmental > Terrestrial > Soil > Wetlands > Peat | place: Germany: Weissenstadt...
AGGAAAGTGTTGATTCAATACGTGCAAGGTTGAACCCCCTGCGGTGCCACGCGACAAGGGGGGAAACCCGGCGGAACGACTTCGGTACATCGACCGAGTGGACTGCGGAAAACTACGGCCCTGGCGCCCACAGCCGCACGCGGTGGCCTGGAGCGCGCACAGAAGCCGCTGACCGTCTCCTCCCTCTTACAAACGCGGGCTGTCCAGCACGTCCGGTAGCAACGACGATTTGCAGCTCGACTTCAAAACGCCGGTCCGACGGTCGGGCTCCCCGCAGCCACCTGCCTTTGTTGGCCCGCAGGTAACACCTGAGCTGCCGTGACTCTTAAGCAGTCCCGTGCGTGCAGCGCAGTGTCGTGACCCTCGCAGATTTTCCGGCGGTTTGTGCTTCTCACGAGTCTTGACGGCGCAGGGGCAGGTTACCGGGGCGCCGTGTCCCCGCAGACACGCAGGCCTGCAGCGGGCACGTATTCCCAGGTGCGTCGCTGACTACCACTCGTGTGGGCGAAGCCAGGCGCCCCATTATGAGAGCGCTTAGCGGCGGCTCGTCGTCCGTGGCGAGGCCCTCGTGCCATCAGCCAATAGGAAGCACAGGCCCTGGCGCGGCGGGACCCGCCCAGTGCAAAACGGCGCCGGCTTCGGGCTGCGCCGCTGGACGCGCACGCTCTAAGCGCGGGTGGTCGCTCAGGGAAATGCAGGTTGCTGATCATCGCCGCGCCCGGGCGGCACAAGCGACATCTGCCGCGCGGCGCTTCCCGGTCACAGGTCGCCGTTCATCTGCGCCGCGGCGGGCCCGCGTCGAGGACCGGCGTGGGGAGAGCCTGAGCACAAGCAGGTAGGCGACGGGTACTGTCGGCGCGAGCGCGATGGCTCGGAGCCATAGGCTTGGGGCGTCTGTTCCGGCGCCGAGCGTGTGCGCGGCCGAGAGCGCCCACACCAGCACGGTCAGTCGGTGGAGGCTTCGCCATCGTCGCGTCCCGATTCGGCGGCGGAGGTAGAAGCTCGGGCCGAGTAGGGCGGCGAGATATCCGGCGATGATCCCGATACCAGTGAACTCGGGTCGGTAGTTCAGGGCGAAGGGGATCGTGATGCCGCGCCAGCCGGGCTTCAGCCAGTGGTCGCCGAGCAGCGCCGCGCCGTGCAGGGCGATTGCGGCGATCGCGACCAGCGCGAGGTGCTCGTGCAGCCTTGCACTCACGCGCTTGATCGCCGGACGGCGAAGCGTCCGTGCGGCTATCGCGAGGCCGATGAGGACGGTCGCGCTGATCAATACGAGCGCGACGATTCCGGACGCCCGGCTGACCAGCCACCAGATGACGTTGAGCGGCTCGGTCCGCTTCACCGCTCGGCCATCGCGGGTATCGCGGCGCGGGCGGCGAGCTCGATCGGACCGACCGGTTCGACCTCGCCGCCATCGTGGACGATCACCCCGCCCCGGTCCCCCAGCACCTTTCGCGCCCCGACCGGACCGAGCAGCAGCCCCAGCTTCGAGAGGGTCTCGGCCTCGAGAGCGGTTGAGCCGACCGCCGTCACGGAGATCAGTCCCGTCCAGGCGGGTGCGCCGGTGCTCGGGTCGAGCAGGTGGTGGGCGAAGCGTCCGCGGCGGTCGCGCCAGATGCGGACGTTCAGGCCGGATGTGGCCACGCCGCCTCGTGTCACCAAGATCGATCCGATCGACCCGCCGGTGAGCGGATGCTCGACCTCCACCCGAAACGGCTCGAGCTCCGTCCCGATCCCACCGACGGCGATGTCGCCGCCGCAGTCGACGACGTACCGGCTGTAGGCACCGAGGCGGTAAGCGACGGCGTCGGCGCACAGGCCCTTGCCGGTTCCGCCGGTGTCGAGCATCAGTCCGGGCGGCCGAACGATCATGCCCCGTTTGTCGTCCACCTTGATTCGCCGCCAGCGGGCGTGTGGATCCGGGCGAGCCGGCCGCCGCGGGGGCGCTGTGCCGAGGGCCTGGCGCAGCGAGGCGGGAACCGTTCCGTCCATTGACTTCGCATATCCGTTCCGGCGAAGCGCCGGCACGAGGGTGGGGTCGACCAAACCGCCGCTGCGCTCCGCCGCCCATAGCCCCGCACGTACAGCGGTGCGGAGTAGGTCGGACGCTGGTACCGCCGAGCGTTGGTCGTGGTTCAGGGCCGACAGCTCGCTGCCCGGGATGAACCGTGAGAGCCGGTGCGCGAACGCGAGTACGAACTCGCGTTCACGGTCGGCGGCATCGAGCGGTGTCGGGGCGCGCGGGACAAAAGGCCGCCCGATCAGCAGGCGGACGTCGCTGCCCATGGCGCGGAACGTGTAGTCGACGTCCTCATTCATGTCTGCAGTCCGCCTGGCTACGAGGCTCGCGTGGCCGGCGCGGGCGACGAGGCTGAACTTGAGAGCGACTGGGTGACCGACGAGCCGCCCCGCTGACTCGGGCCGACGACCGTCTCGACGATCGTTGTTTGGTAAACGCGGGCCATCTTCGCGGGACTCAGGGGCGCCGTGGCGCTCGTTCGGGTCTGCCAGGCCAGCAGCGCGAGCACCGCGAGGAAGCTCGCCAGCGTGACCAGCACCACCGTGACCCGGTCCGGCCCGGTTGCGCCCCCGCGCCTAGTTGTCGCCGCCGCCGTTGCCATTGCCGCCGTTGCCATTGCCGCCGTCGCCACCGTCGCCCCCACCGTGCCCGCCGCCACTGGTACGCGTCGTAACCGGGTTGCCCGAGGACGTGGCAGCACCGCCGTGGGACCCGCTGGTGCGGGTCGCGACCGGCGCGCCGTTGGCAGAGCCAGCGCCGCGCGAGCCGCTGGCACGAGTCGTGAGCGCGCCGGCGCTCGCGGACGAAGCGCCAACTGACGCGCCATGTGACCCGCTGGCGCGCGTCGCCACCGCCCGGGCAGCAGCCGTCGTACCGCTCTTGTGCGAGCCGCTCGCGTGGGTGCTGACAGCTGCTCGCTTCGCAGGCACCACGCGCCCCCTCGCTCCGGAACTTCCAGGCCCGGCAGGACCGGGCACGTGACGGACGACGTGAATCGTGCGCCGGATGGTCACGGTCCGGATCTCGGCTGGGTTGTGAGCGGTGGCGTTGGTGGCGGCTGTTGGTCTGAAGGCGAACGCGGCCAGTCCGGCCGCGAGGATCGCGGCCAGTGCCGCTGCGGTTCGAGTGGTTCTCGGGGGCATGCTTTGCCTCCAGGTCGTGGACCGGCCGCACTCTGGGCGACGGGCGGCAATGACCTCCCCAACCGAGTGCAAAGTCTCGGCAAAGCCAGCGATCCCCTTACCGCGACCCAACCATTTCCTTACTCGCGGGCGTGAACCTGTTCGCTCGATGAGCCAGCTCCGCACACGTCGCCCGCGTCGATCCGGAGTCATAATCATCGGAGGCGGACTAGCCGGCCAGCGATGCGCCGAGGCCCTACGTCGCAACGGCTACGACGCGCCGATCCGGATGGTGTGCGCGGAGCCACACCGTCCCTACGATCGTCCGCCGCTGTCCAAGCAGTTGCTTGCCGGCGCCGCCTCGGCTGATCCACCGGCGTACAGACCGGCGGAGTGGTATCGGCGAGAGTCGATCGAGCTGCTGCTCCGCGTGGCCGCGACCGAGCTCCTTCCAACTGAACGCCAGGTCGTCCTGTCCGATGGCAGCGCGCTCCGCTACGACCGGCTGCTGATCGCCACCGGGAGCCGTCCCCGCCAGCTTGCGCTGCTGGCCGGGTACGAGAACGTCTGGTCACTGCGGACACTCGACGATTGCCGGGCGTTGCGGACGGTGGTGGGTGCCGGGCGGCGTCTTGTCGTGGTCGGCGGCGGGTTCATCGGGCTCGAAGTCGCAGCGACGACGCGCGGACTCGGCGCCGAGGTGACGATCATCGAAGCGGCCGCGGCCCCGCTGGCCGGTGTGCTGGGGTCGAAGCTTGGCCGCTGGTTCACCCGGCTGCACGAGGGGCGCGGCGTCCGCGTCGTGACGGACCGGTCGATCGAGCGCATCCACGCGAACGGCATGATCCGAGCCTTGCGGCTCTCGACCGGCGAGATCGTGGAGGCCGACGACGTGGTAGTCGGGATCGGCGTGGAGCCTGATATCGGCTGGCTCGCAGGCAGCGGGCTGAGCACCCCCGCCGGGATTCCCGTCGACCCGCACGGCCGTACGGCCAGCGCCGAAGTCCTCGCGGCCGGAGACGCCGCTGCCACATTCGACCCGCGGCTTGGCCGTCACGTGCCCGGCTCGCATTGGGAGGCCGCCGCACGGCAGGGAGCCCGGGCGGCCCGGGCGATGTTGGGTCTCGACCCCGGCGACGCGCCGCTGACCAGCTTCTGGACCGACCAGTACGGGATCAGGATCCAGTACCTCGGTCACGCTCGGCTGGCCGACGCAGTCGTGTTTGACGGCAACCCCACGAGCGCCAGCTTCACCGCAACCTTCACCCGCGGGGGCCGCGCGGTCGGCGCGCTGCTGGTGGGTCGGCCTCGCGCGCTCCCCGCCATCCGTCAACTGATCGAGAAGGGAGAACCATGAGCTACCTGGTGGAGATCGACGAAGACGCATGCGCGGCCCACGGCGACTGCGTCGAGACGGCGCCGGAAGTGTTCGCGCTCGACGACGTCGCGCGCGTCATCGGCACGGGCGACGACGCGGTCGTGCTTTCCGCCGCCGAGGCCTGTCCGAGCACCGCGATCCGCATCATCGACCCGCGCACCGACGAGCAGATCTATCCATGACGCGCTGGGCCACCGGCCACGCTACGCCGCCGATGCCGTGCCTGGCGAGCACGGACTGTCAGTCGTCGCGCTGGTTGCCGCCACCGCTGCCCGAGTCCGAGGACCCACCGCCACCGCCGCCGCTGCCGCCACCGCCGCCCGAGTCACCCTGGTGGTTCGCTGCCGGCGCGGATGACGGCTGTGACTGCTGGGTGCCTGAGTTGGTGGCCGGAGCGGTCGCGGCTGCCGCCGCCGTGGGGTTGTACACCTGCTGTGCCGGAGAGGGCGATACAGGTGGCGCAGTGGACGCTGCGACCGGAGGCGGGGGAGTAGTTGAAGCCGTCTCGGTTGGATGCGCCCGTGCCGGACGCGGGCGTTTCGTCGTCCGCGGGCGTATTAGCGGTCGCGGCGCACTCCCCGCCGGCGCGGTGTGGCCGGCGGAAGGCGGCGGGGCCAGGCGGCCGAGGGCCGATAGCGGCTCCGATGAGAGCCCAATGCGCTGTCCGGCCAGCTGACTGGCCGACCACGCCAGGGCGGCAGTCAGGACGATGCCGAGCAAGGCTGCGGAGGTCCAGATGAGGGTCTTGCGTGTCACTTGACCGGGAACGTAGCCGCCGCGGGCTTAAACACCGGCAAAGTCGGCTCGGTCGTCGCTCGCCGGGCGTCCCTGTTCCGCGGCGGGAACGCTGGCGATTGACAACGTCACAATCGCCCCGCCGCCCACGCGACCGGAGATCGTCACCTCTCCGCCCCAGGCGCGGGTGAGCTCGCGGGCGATCGGCAACCCCAGTCCGTCTCCCGCCGGACCGGAGCGCCCGGCGTGCCCGCGATGAAACCGCTCGAACACGAGCTCGCGCTCCTCCTCGGTCATACCGGGTCCGCGGTCCCGGACCTCAATCCGCCCGGGCGCACTCACGATCGTGACGATCGTTCCCGGGGGGGAGTACCGCAACGCGTTCTCAAGCAGCGCGTCTAGCGCTCGCTCCAGATCCGGGCCTGCCGCCCACGCCGTGGCTCCCTGCGCGAAGTCCCGATGTTCGAGCGCGATTCCCGCGTCGATCGCGCCCGCCTGCCACCGCCGGGCGGTGGACGCGGCCAGCGCGGTGAGATCGATGGGCGCGCCGGTCAGCTCGCGCTCGCCGGCACGGCTGAGAACGAGCAGCTCGTCGACGGTATGCGAGAGGCGATCGACCTCCGCAATCGCGGCGTCTAGCTCAGCGCCGGCTTCCGGGTTGGTTAGATGCGCCTCGGCTTCCTCCAGACGCAAACGCAGACCGGTGAGCGGTGTACGCAACTGATGTGAAGCGTCGGCGACAAACTCACGCTGCGCGGCCAACAGCCGCACGACCCGATCGGTCATCTCGTTGAACGACCGCGAGAGCGAGCGCTGCTCACGGCTGCCCTCAACCTCAGCGCGCGCACTCAGGTCGCCACGCGCTACTCGTCGTGCCACCGCCTCGAGCCGGCGGAGCGGCTGGCTCACGTGGGCGGCAATGACCACCCCAGCCAGCAGGCCCAGCGCCAGCACGCTCAGGGCGATCAGCACCAACCCGAGCTCGGCGCGGCGAACGGCGCTGTGAACCGCTGCGACGCTCTGGGTGACGCGAACCGCCCCGGCGGGACGCCGGTTGCGGACGATCGGGACCGCCGTGGCCAGGAGCTCCTGACCCAGCGTCTTCGAGTCCCGTAGTACCTGCACCTGGCGACCCTGTAGCGCGGTGAGAATCTCCGGCCGGCTCTGGTAGCTCACGCCCACCTGAGGCGGCACGGCGCTGTCGGCCAACACGGTGCCGCGCGTGTTCACGACGAGAACGCGGCCCCGGATCGATGCGGCGGCGGTGCGAGCCAGCGTGGCCAGCTCCACTCTTTCCGGCTGGCCGAGGAGATCCGCGGCCGTCGCGGCGACCAGATCGGCCTGCGCCAGCGCCTGAGTGCGCACCTCCGCGTTGACCCGCGCGCTGAGGTTGAGCGCGAGCGGGACGCCCAGCGCGATTATCGCGAGCAGCAGCACATACGTGAACGCCGCGAGCAGTCGGATTCTGAGAGTTACGGGCCGGACTCCTCGGTAGTGGCGAGGCGGAAGCCGATGCCGCGCACGGTGTGGATGTACCTCGGCGCGGCGGGATCGTCACCCAGCTTGCGCCTCAGCCACGCGATGTGCACGTCAAGCGTCTTCGTCGAGCCGAACCAGTTCATGTCCCACACGTCGGACATCAGCGACTCGCGCGTGACTACCCGGTCGGGTTCACGCGTCAACCGGACCAGCAGGTCGAACTCCTTGCGCGTCAGCTCGAGCTCCCGCTCCCCAAGCCACGCTCTCCGCGCGCGGACATCAATCCTCAAGCTCTGCGCGACGAGGGTGTCCGACCCGGATGATCCACCGCGACTCCGGCGGAGCACGGCGCGGATCCGGGCGATCACCTCGCCGACAGCGAACGGCTTCACCACGTAGTCGTCGGCCCCGAGCTCGAGACCGACCACGCGATCAGTCACGGTCCCGCTCGCCGTGACGATGATGATCGGCACGTCGGAGTCACGCCGCAGCCGGCGGCAGACGTCACGGCCGTCGCCATCGGGTAACGCGAGATCGAGCAGAACCACATCCGGATGCAGGGCGGCCTCAAGCTCGATTGCCTCCGCCCCGGTTCGCGCCACCGTGGTCGGAAACCCGCCCCGGGTCAGGGCCTTGGCGAACGGCTCGGCAATCGACTGCTCGTCCTCGACGAGCAGAACGGACCGGGCCCGACCGCTCTCGGGCCCCGGGCGATCGTCTGCGTTATCAGAAAGCATCTCGGTCAAGACCCACCCAAACGGATTGACGCGGATCAGTGTCCAAGCCGCGCCCAAGACTGGGGTAAGAGCAGGTTAAGAGAGGCCTCACGTGCGATCGGAAGCCTGCGGAAGGCCGAGCGGGACTTGACCGTGGCCGACCAGGCAATCGTGAGAAAGCTGGGCTGGGGTGGGGGTAGCCGCTTGACCGTACATCGCGTTGGGCCGGCGGCGTCATCCGCAGTTTCTGCGGCTGCTCGATGCCGAGTTCCGGCGCTCAGTCGGCCGCCAACCCGATATGCCTCCGCGTCGCGGGTGCTTTCTCAGGAATTTCTAAGGTTCGTGGTCGAGAATCTCTATGTGTCGGAGCAAGCCCGACAGGCGCGCGTGCTCGTGGTGGATGACGAGCCGAACATCGTCGACGTCGTCTCGATGGCGCTGCGCCACCACGGCTTCGAGGTTGAGTCGGCCGGAACCGGTGCCGGGGCGGTGGCGCGTGTGCGGGAGCGGCGGCCCGATGTCGTGGTCCTCGACGTCATGCTGCCGGACATGGACGGCTTCGAGGTGGCTAGGCGGCTCGACGCCGAGCACGCTCGGGTGCCGATCGTCTTTCTCACCGCGCGCGATGCGATGGCCGACAAGTTGCGCGGGCTGACGACCGGGGGTGGCGACTACGTCACGAAGCCGTTCAGCCTCGAGGAGCTGATCGCTCGGCTGCGCAACCTTCTGCAGCACGCGGACGGGTTGTCGGGCGAGTCGGCGACGCTGACGTTCGCCGATCTCGAGATGGACGAGGACACGCGAGAGGTGACCGGGGCGGGCGGCTGATCGAGCTGACGGCCACCGAGTACCGGCTTCTACGGTATCTCCTCCTTAATCCCCGGAGGGTGCTGTCCCGCGCGCAGCTGCTCGACCATGTCTGGAGCTACGACTTCCACGGTGATGCCCGCGTGCTCGAGACTTACATGAGCTACCTGCGCAAGAAGGTCGATGCGGACGGGGTGCCGCTCCTGCACACCGTTCGCGGCGTCGGGTACTGCTTGCGGCTGCCGAGGGAGTGAGCGTGTCGCTGCGCGCGCGTGTGTTGGCTGGTGTCCTGGCGCTGATCGCGGTCGCGCTGCTCGTGGCTGCGGTCTCTATCTACGAGGAGCAGCGCTCGTTCCTGCTCGGGCGCTTCGATCAGCGGGTGATTGGGGCGGCGGCCCCGATCTCGTATCAGCTCCGGATCGGCACGCGTTTGTTGCCGCGCTCGGCCCAGAGCGGCCACGGGGCGCACCGGCCGACGATCACGACCTCGCTGGCCAAGGGCTTGCTCGGCTTCCTGCCTTCGGGCACCTACGGCGTGCTGGTCGACGCCCAGGGCCGGACCCTTCGGGGCCCGGTGACCGTCCATTACGACGAAGAGCGCCTCGCACCGCCCGCTCTCCCGGCGCACCTGAAGGTCTCGGCGGTCGGGACGACGCCCACCTTGTTCACCGTCGATTCGACCCGCGGCTCGAGCGTCCGCTACCGCGTTGCCGCGCTGGCGCTCGCGGCGGGCAGCGGAACACTGGTCGTGGCGGTGCCACAAGGAGACATAGATCAGGCGCTCGATCGGCTCGTTCTCGCGGAGGCGGTGATTGGCGCGATCGTGCTCCTAGTGCTGGGCGGGGTCGGCTGGGTGGTCATTCGCGTGGCTCTCCGGCCGCTTGACCAGATGGGACGCGTGGCGAGCACGATCGCGGGCGGGGATCTCTCGCGCCGGGTCGGCCCGGCGAATGCGAGGACGGAGATCGGCCGGCTGGGGGTCTCGCTGAACCGGATGCTCGAGCGGATCGAAGAGGCGTTCGCGGATCGCGAGAACGCCGAGGCTCGGCGCAAGCAGTTCCTCTCGGACGCGTCGCACGAGCTGCGCACGCCGCTCGCCTCGATTCGTAGTTACACCGAGCTGTTCCGCCTCGGAGCGATCGAGGATCCTGAGGCGCTGCGGCGGGCGATGGATCGGATCGAGTCGGAGGCGGAACGGATGGGAGTCCTGGTGGATGATCTGCTGACGCTCGCGCGGCTCGACGAGCTGCCTGAGACTCGAGGGGAGCTCGTCGATCTCGTCGCGCTGGCGACGAGCGCTGTCGCCGATGCGCGCGCGACGGCCCCTGATCGGACGATCAGCATCGATGCTTGCGAGCCGGTCGCGGTGGCGGGCGAGCCGAACATGCTGCGGCAGGTGCTTGCCAACCTACTCGGCAACGCGGTCCTTCACACACCCAGAGGGACGGCGATCGAGGTGAGCGTCGCCGCCGACGGGTGCGAGGCGGTGATCGAAGTTCGCGACCACGGGCCGGGACTCCCGCCGGGAGCAGCCGAGCACGCGTTCGAGCGGTTCTGGCGGGCCGACAACGGGCGGGCACGGGGCCGGGGCGGATCCGGGCTTGGACTGGCGATCGTGCGTGAGATCGTGGTGTTCCTCCATGGATCGGTTCAGGCCGGCAATCATCCTGAAGGTGGGGCGGTGTTCCGAGTCCGGCTGCACCGGGTGCCCGAGCCGGCCGGCACCGAGTCGGAGGTGCGCGACGGACCGCCGCACGTGACTCCGGCGGTCGGCTGAGACGCGCCCGAGCACGGCTCTCAGGAGACTCTCAGGCTTCTCTCGGATTGGGCTCAGGCGGCGGTGGGATCGTGCACTCAGCCGCCGACGGGTCCTATTGGTGCGAAACGAGTTTCGTGTCGTCGGCTGCGGGCACGGATGGCACGGCGCAACCACATGGGGATTAGATGAGGCAATCGAGCACTGAAACGGGCATCGCCGCGAAGGCGCGCCCGGGGATCCGCCTCGCGTTCACCGCTCTCGTCGCCGTCGCGTTGACATGCCTGACGATGGTCCTCGCCCCCTGCTGCATCGGCCGGATTGCCGGGAACGTCGCATCAGACAGTGCGACCCGGTCATCTGGCCGCTCACGGTGTCGCGCAGGGCCAGCTGTTCGCTCCGTCGAGCGCGCTCTTCGACCTGGCGGTCGCGGCTGGGCTGATCGCTGGCGTTGCCATCCTGCGGACCGCCCGACGCCCCGCGCCGGTCGCGATGAGCTCCTCGCGGCCGGCGCTCGAGGCCGCCCGGGCGCTGGTCGATGCGTACGGTGAGGACTCGCTTTCGCCGTTCATCCTGCGGCCGGATAAGACCTTCGAGTTCGACGCGCGGGGCGTCACCGCGTACTCTCTGATCAACCGAACAGCCGTCGTGTCGGGGGATCCGGTGGCGCCGTGCGATGCGATTCCGGGTGTCCTGGCCCGGTTCGTCGGTGCGGCCAGGACGCGGGGTTGGCGGGTCGTTGCGTACGGAAGCTCCGGAGACCACGTGGCGGAGTACCGGCGGATGGGATTACGGGCCGTGCAGGTCGGCGAAGAGGCGGTTGTCGACCCGGGCCGGTTCACTCTCGAGGGCCGGGCGGTGCGCAAGTTGCGCCAGTCGGTGCATCGGGTGGCCCGCCGGGGCTGGCAGCTCGACGCCTGCGACGGTCGCGAGATCAGCCGCGATCTGGAGCGGGAGATAGACGCACTGGAGCGGCGTTGGCGGACTGGGCGGCGGCTGCTGGGGTTCGCGATGGCTATGGGTGAGTTCGAGTCCGGGGTGAAGGCTCCCGACCTGTATCT
>Ga0310037_10001945_pt1 | contig 11056 bp, 9 predicted proteins | sample Sb_taG_11_FD_200239 | JGI IMG/M metagenome (GOLD analysis project Ga0310037, IMG submission 200239) | Peat soil microbial communities from Weissenstadt, Germany - Sb_50d_3_AS metaG (v2) (version 2) | ecosystem: Environmental > Terrestrial > Soil > Wetlands > Peat | place: Germany: Weissenstadt...
CACGACGCAACGCCTCGACCACGTGCCGCCACAACACGACGGGATCGTTGTCATCGTCATCGAGCGATACCCACCCCACCGGCCTCCGCGTTGCCTCGACCTCCCGCCAGGCGGCCAGCAACGTCGTCTTGCCGCTACCCGCCGGAGCCGCGACCACCGTGAGCCGGCACTGCGCCCCCTCCCGGAGCCGCTCCACGAGCCGCTCGCGCGCCACCGTGTGATCACGCGCCCCCGGCGGGTACAGCTTCGTCAACAGCAGGCCCGGCGGCCCAGGAGGGACCCGATCAGGCCCAAGTTCTTTCGCAACAGCCATTCGCGGCCTCGCCCTCAAACGACGCACGGCCCACCGTACTAGGTGCGCCACTAGCTGCGGACACGGAGCGATCCGAGCTCGATCCGGGGGGTCCGCGCCCGTCAGGTAATCACGCGCGAGCCGACTCGTCCAGCATCCGACGCGCGCGATCCGCACGCTCGCACCCGGGCGGGCGCTGCACGCATCACGTCGAGGGCCTGGGTCGCATGCAATCCCTTCGAGTAACCGACAGCCGTCGTCTGATGCGAACAACAACGTTGGCGTGCACCACCGAGACCACGGCCGTCCGCGAGAGGCCTAGCTGCCCCGCTTCGGTCGTCGCGCGTTACTCGTCGCAATCTGGCCGGATGCCCCCTTTGCGGGGCCGGCGTGGACGCTAGCCCCGACCGTCCGCGTTGCAAGCGGCGTCGCGGAAATCGGCTGCGTCGAGCCGCCAGCGACCGACTGCTCCTGTTGGGTCGAAGCAGTCACGCTGGCGACGTCGCCGCCGCTGTCGGAGACTGCCCCTCTCGGACAATCTGGGCAGCGTCGCACCCTCCGGCAGCACGGCCCCTTTGGTCTGAGAGCGGTCGCCGGGGCGGCGTCGAGGTCGCCCCTGGCAGGATATGGAATGTCGCCTAAGCGCAAGCCAGCCGCAGCCGCCCGCCAGTGACGAATGCGATTGGGCGAGCCCTGCTATCGGAGACGCCCTCGTCGCCGATTGCAGGGCGGCGGGTGGCTGCGCGCAGGTCAGCGGCTGCATATGCAGGGTCACTAGGTTCAAGTTGTCATCGATAAGCTGCTCGCGTGCCCACGCAGCCGCAGGCGCCGGCGTCCCAGGCAAAGCGGCTCTTTTGCCTACTCCGCGAGGCCAAGACGCTCGGCCGGGAGTACTACGAGCTGACTGGACGCCCCTTGGGCATTACAGGAGAGGTCGCCGAGTATGAGGCGGTCAGACTGCTGGGTCTCGAGCTGTCCGCTGTCCGCCAAACCGGGTACGACGCGGTCCGCCGTAATGAGGGAAAGACGGAGCTTCTGCAGATAAAGGGCCGGTGTCTGCCTCCCGGCGCTAAGCCGGGTCAGCGATTGGGCTCGATCCAACTACAGAAGGAGTGGGACGCCGTCCTGATGGTCCTGCTGGATGAGCGATTCGAGGCGACAGCAATTTACGAGGCTGATCGGCAATCGATCACTGCCGCCCTGACCTCGCCGGGCTCGCGAGCTCGCAACGAGCGGGGCCAGCTCGGCGTTGCGAAGTTCAAGGCGATCGGGCGTCAGGTGTGGCCGACAACAGAGTGATGTACGGCAAGGGCCTTGAGCTGGACGCGAACGACCTGGACCAGGTGTGCGAGGGGCCTTCGCGGATCCTGAGCGCGCAGAAGGCTAAAGGCGAGGATGAACAGCTTGCGAGGTCCACGTGAACCGCCTGTAGACGGTGCCTCAGGGATCTCTCTGACATGACAATGACTCGATCGGTCCAGCTTGAAGGCGTCTATGAGCTTCCCCGTGGGCTCGGCGTCACAGAGAAGTCTCTCGGCAAGACGCTTGCGATGGAGGTCGGTGGCGTCTCGGGGAAGGTGCTCCTTCCCCGCCTCGTGTGGTCGGGTGACGAACCCCGCGTGGAAGCTCCCGCCATTGACTCCGCGTCATTGGAGGCCGTGGAGCCACAGATTGCTATGAGCGGCCAACTCGGAATTCCCCCGTCGGACTTCTGGGGCAGAGTCACAGCCTGGCATCCCCAGAAGCGGACGGTTCAGGAGGTCCGGTTTCGCGCCGTGGGATTGCAGTTCTCGGTGCCCGAGGCTCAAGTGACGATCCGGGATAGGCCGCCTGATGCACGAGGGCCGCGGGCAAAGGTGCCCCAGGCCATCCTGCAGAACGTGGATGGGTGGTTCGACCGCCTCCGGACTTGGGTCGAGGTCGCAGTGGACCAGGACGCGGATCCCAGCAGCCCCGTTCAGGCCGTTTGGAGGCCAGGCCGCGGCCTCAGCCTGTTCCGAGTGCAGCCGGGCGTGGCGTCACGGCTGGCCAACATGGCGCCGGGTACGGTGGTCAGGCACGACTTCGAGTCGATCAACCTTCCGCGCCTTCGTAAGGCAGCGGCGCAGACCAACGCCGGTGCTATGCCGAGTGATTCCCATCTGCTTCTCAGAGATGCTCATGGTGCCTTCCGTCGCGGCAAGCTCCGAATCGCGGTCATCGATGCCGGCAGTGCAGTAGAGCTTGCTCTCGCCGTGTTCAATCGCGGTGTCACGAGGGTGAGGACTCCGGCGAAGCCGACGCTGGGCTGGTACGTAGGCCAACCGACGATTCAAAACGCGGCACTGTTGCCACCAACGCTCACAACTGAACTCGTAGACATCCGCAACAGCGCAATCCACCGCAACCTTCGTCCGAGCCGCGGCGAGGGTCTGCGTGCGCTGGAGCTTGCGAAGGACGTTCTTGACAACGTTGAGCCGCTGCCGCTTTAGCCCCGAGCGCCAGGGTGGCGACCCGGCAAGGCGGCGACGCATCGAGCCCATGGAATTGCGTCGGGGAGTCCTCCGACGATCCGCCCAGAGCGGCGCGGAGGAGGTGCTCTGGCGACATCTCGATCGGGCGGGGCGAGCGCCACAACGCCTGGGTCCATGTCCCGAGAATCGGGCTGCCAAGCCGGCGCCACGTATGCAATTGCTCGCTCCCGCCACCCCAGTGTCCGCCCCGGTTTCGGCGATCCCAGCAGCGCCGGCATCCTATGGCACGGGGGCGGACGGACTGTCGCCTGCGGTGCTGTAGCTACGGGTCCGAGGTCTCGCCGACCGCCACGCCTCGCGGCGCCGTCGAGACCTCGGCGCCGGAACATCCCGACCGGCTCCCGCATAGGCGACTAGACGATTCTGCACGTCGCGCGGGGAGCCCTGGTTCCGGCGACGTGGCGTCCCGACCGACGAGCCATCGCTCGCTAAGGCGAGCGCACGCTCGCATCGGGCCTGAGAACGAGAATCGTCCGCATTGCCGCCGTGGGGTCGAGGGCGTGTCTGAGGTGGCAGGGGTCGTGCGCAGTCGAGGTCTGTCTACTGGGGTTGGGCTCAGGCCATCCGGTTGAGGTCGACGTCTAGCCCCGAGGCTTTGAGCTCGCGGGCGAGCGAGAACCTCCACGATCCTTGGTCATCGAATGGGATGTACACGAGTCCGCGAATGTCGGATGGCTCCTCGACGTCCAGATCGCGGAGGACGGTGACGTGCTCGCGACCGAACTTGCCGAAAAAGAAGCCGAGTTCGAGCACGACGTTCTGGCGACCGCGTCGTCGGTCTTCGCCTTCGCTTGCGCTTGCCGCGCGACCTACGTCGTCGGCGGTCAGCAGCACGATCGCGTGGGCGGCGCGTTCGGCGTTGCTTTCGAACTTCTCGATGAGCGTCTGGCCGGCGTTAGCGCGTTCGTGGAGGATCACGACTTCGTGACCGTTGGTTGCTTGTTCCACGAAGCGAGCGACGGTGTTGAGGCGGTCAAGCGCGTGGCCGTGGACGAGGAAGATCGCTGACTGGGGATCGACAGCACGAGTGATAACCGCGGCCGGCGTCGGGGACGTGACTCCCGGAACCCGATTGCCTCTTGCAAGCGTCTCGCCGCTTACATGCCAGCCGGCTCGCGCCAGCTGTGCCGCGAGTTCCTGTCGCTGCTCGTCGGATGGGACAAAGGCGAGGACGCCGTTGAGCAGGGCTGCCAAGAAGCGTCGGAGAACGCGCCGGCGCTCCGATCCGCCAGACTCGAGCAGCCCCAGCATTGTGGCGACGTACTTCTGCGGGTCGTCCTCGATCGGTGCTGAGAACTGCTCCTGCGGCAGTTCGCTGTCGTGCAGGAACTTCGACAACTGTGAGGCGGAGTAGTACTCGGAGACCATGCCGGCTACACGGTCGAGTACAAGACCCGGGATCGTGGTCCCATCGTCCTCGTCCGGGTCGGGAAAGCCTTCATAGACGACGCGAGCACGTGCGCGGTCGCGGCCGGTCTCGGTGATCTTGAGGTGCCAAAGAAACTGGAGGAACTCGCGTTCGTTCGGCCGAGGAACCCGAGCATTACCGGGACTGCGCTGCTGCTCGAACGTCAGGCGACCACGGCTAGCAAGCATCATGAGCTCGCGGGTGAACGTGGCCCGGTCTTGGTCGGTGTACGGCTTCTCGCCGGCGCTTGCCCGTAAAAGGTTCTCGCCGTTGTCGTGGTAGGCCCGGTCCTCTTGCTCGAGTCGGTCGAGCGCCCGCAAGATTTCGATGTCATCCCACGCGATCGGCATTGTCGATGGATCAGCCTACGCTCGCGAACGGCAGTTCATCTGGCGCCAACACGGTCGCAGGTAATCGTTCCCTGGCTCCGGGGCGCTGAGTGCTTCGGCGACATCTGTGGTCGCCCGGCCCAGTCAGGCGATCGCCCACGGCGGACGATCGGATTGCCAGATCCGCGCCCGTCGGCCGCGCGAGCACTGGCGCGCGCCTGCGTAGGCATCACGCTCAATTTGCGTGCCGGCGCTTTATCCCTGCTTTCGGCGACTGGCGCGATTCCGCTGGCCCGGCCGGACGGGCCTGGCGTGACCGAGTTTGTCCCGGGAGCGGAAGCCTCGGCGCGTCTGCATGGGCCTCCTGAGATGCCTGCTTCTTCGTGGATGCAGGAGCCGCTGCTCTCGGTCAAGCCTCGAGTCCCGGGCGAGCGCGTTTGGGCGATTCCGCAAGTCAGAGGGCGGCGCCGACGATCCGCGGCCGACTGCTGCTTCCAGCCCAGGTGTTTGCAGCCGAACGGATTGCAGCTAGCGATTGGGCCAGTCCCTGCTGTTAGCTACGAGCGGCTCTCACGCCGGAGTAGGGCGCCTAGCTCTGTATTCACGTTGGTGCGGGTACGCCGGTGTGGTCCGGCGTGATCGCCGTGTCCGTATAGCCCCCGTTGATGCGCACGACGTGTGGACACCTCATATGCGACGCCGGCTTCCGGTCGGCGCTGAAGATTGGCTTAGGCTGCGGGTGGCCGACTGCGTGCGGTGGTGGATCCCCAGTGAGATGGCTCTCTGGGCGGCCGGACCGACCGGCTCGGGCCCCCCTCGAGGATCCGCGCTCGGGCGCGCGCCGTCGGAGTTAGCAGATTGGGGAAGCGTCCGGACCCGCTGGGAGATGCCCCGTAGTCCTGATCTCGCATGTCTCGGACTCGCTGATTGGGACGCCCGCTGTCGCGGGGATACGGGAGTCCGGGCTGGCGTGGCCGAGCGGGAATTCCGACTCTCGCGTTTCGCGCCCGGGTCAAGCGATTGTCTCGTCGTCTTGAGCGTGATCACGCTCGCAGACTTCGCGAATGGGACGGCGCTCGTTATATCCATGTATGCGCGCTACTGCGGATGGATGCCATCTTGGTGAGGCGTGTCGGCGCTGAGCGCCGCGGCGAGTTGGTGGCGGGAGGAGATGTCGAGCTTCGAGTAGACGCTGGTGAGGTGTTTCTCGACGGTCCCGGGGGTGAGGAAGATCGCTTGCGCGATCTGTGGGTTGGTCATGCCGGTCGCTGCCATTTGGGCGATCCGCGCTTCGCTGGCGGTGAGTGAGTCTCTTCCGGTCAGGAGGTCGCGTCGCGGCTTGGCGCCGGTGGCGCGCAGTTCGCCGCGCAGTCGGTCGGCGAGCGTGTCGGCTCGGCACCGGCGCGCGAGGTCGAGCGCTCGTCGCAGCGGCTCGCGCGCCGCGACGCGTTGGTTATCGCGTCTCAGTGCCGAGCCTAGATCTCCGAGTGCCCGAGCAAGCTCTAGGCGCGCCGGCGTGGGCTCAAGCACAGTGACTGCGGCTTCCAGTCCTGCGATCCGTTCCCCGCTCTCGCTTGCGTGGGCGAGGCCGCGCAGCGTCATACCGATGAAACGCGGGGTGCCCCAGCTTTCGGCCCATGCGAGCTCCTCCTCGGCGATCTCGCGGGCTTCGGCAATTCGTCCAAGCTTGATCAGCGCGATCGCGTGGAGCACCATGCCTGTCGCGAACCGTGAGCCGCCGGCTGGGGCCACAGTTTCGGAGCCCTTGAGTTGATCGAACTCCGGGATGGCTCGCTGCGGGCGTTCAGCGAGCAGCGCGACGTATGCTCGCGCGTAGCGGATTGTGCGGATCAGCCGCTCGCCCGGGGCGATCATCGACACATCGAGCGTGTCCACCAGCTCCTGTGCTTCGGTTAGCTCGCCGCGGTCGGCGAGGACCTGGGCGAGTAGCGCGCCCGACATCAGCCGGACCCAGAGCGAGCCGCCCTGCGACGCGATTGCGTAGGCGCTGCGGGTGTGAGCCTCGGCGCCGAGCAGGTCGCCTCTGCGGTAGTCGGCCTCGGCGGCCAGCCAGGACGATCTGGCGAAACCGAGCTGGGACCCGGTCGCACGGCTGCGGTCGAGTGCCTGCTGGACAGCGGGCGCGACTTCGTCCAAGCAGTCGGCACGGATCAGCATCCATGGGGCGAGAAACCATGCTGGTTGCGTGTCGTACGCGCGAACGAGGATGCCGCCGGCGAGCGCCCGTTGCGCCAGCGCGGCGGACTCGCGCGCTGTGTCGGCCATCGAGGAAGCAACGCTCAACGCGGCAAGCTCGGCGGCGCCGCGACCTTCAAGAGCGCCGAATCGGACGGTCATCGGCAACGCCTCCGCGAGCGGACCGACAAACAGCACGTACTCGACCTGGATCAAGAGGCGCAGCTCGGGTTCAACGTCGCTGCTGTCGTCGAGCTGTGCCTTGAGCATGTCGACGGCTTCCTTGGCACGTCCAGCATGGAGTAGGACTCTGGCCAGCTCGAGCGCGACCCTTGCGCGATCGGTTGCAGTCGGACTTTCCAAGGCTCGAGTGAGCGCGTCGATCGCTTGGGGGATCTGGAGGGCAGCGTGCGCGGCGCGCCCGAGCTCGAACAGCACCTCGGGCTGCTCGGATCGCGATGGCTCTGCGAGGGCTCGTTGGAGAAAGGTGATTGCTGAGTGCGGTGCTCCGCGAGTGCTGGCATCGGCGGCGGCGGCGCGCAGAATGCCGACGGTCCACGAATCGTTCAGAGGCTCGGCTTCGAGGAGTTGGCTGGCGACCTCTGAGATCGCGGCGCCCGACTCGGCGAGCAAGCGGGCGGCCTGCCGGTGGCGTAGCGCGCGAGCCGGCGCGGGCAAGTCCTCATAGATCGAGGCCTGCACGACGGGATGTTGAAACCGAAGCTCTGGGCCGGATGCGAAGATGTCGGCGCTGATGAGTGCCGCGACCGCCTGTGTGGCCGCCCCGCTGTCGAGCCCGGCGAGGCGCGCCGCGACGCTCAGTGAGGGGCTCGTTCCCAGGATGGCGATTGCCCGTGCGAGCTCACCCGATGCTGGCGAGAGCCGATGCAGCCGCAGTAGGACAGCCCTTCCGATGCGCTCGCTGCCGAGCGTGCGGACGGTCCGCGCTCCGTCCGCGTCGGGCCTTATGCCCTCTTCTCGGACGGTTCGCAGCAGCTCGTGGACCAGGAACGGATTGCCGCCCGTAGCCTCCTCAAAGGCCTCCGAGAACTCCGCCTCCGGCGGCTGATCGAGGGCGTCGCTAACGAGACCGCGGACGGCCTGCCCAGACAGTGCTCGCAGCTCGATGAGATCTCCGTCGGTTTCATCTGCCGTTCGCGCCAGGCGCTGGCCGAGTTCCTCCTCCGGTCGCGTGGCCACCACGATCATGACCGCAAGCCCTTCCAGCCGATGGGCGAGATAATCGATCCAGCCCAGCGACTGCTCATCGAGCCAATGCGCGTCGTCGATCAGCAGCGCCAGCGGGGATCGACCAGCGAGGTTCACGCACAGCCAGTACAGGCCGTGGAACGCGGCGAAGCCGGGATCTCCCGTGCCTTCGGTGAGGCGCAGGGAGCCGAGTCCCAGCAGTGCGCCGCCCAACCCGGCCGCGCCGTCGAGCAGCTCGCGGCGCTGCTGATCAGTCGCCGCGCGAATCGGAGCCTCGAAGAGTTGGACGGCGCCGCCGAATCCAAATCCCCGCTCGAACTCCGCTCCCCTCGCGCGAAGGACAACCAAACCGGCACGACGAGCGCGCTGCTCGACCGCCGCAAGAAACCGCGTCTTACCGATCCCCGCCGGACCGATGACCACGACGAAGCTCGAGTCACCATCCGGAACGCTCGCGATCAGCGAGTCCACGGCGGCAAGCTCGCCCTCGCGCTCCAGCAGTCGACGCCTCACGCTCACGCAGGGCATTATCGGCGCCGCTCGGACCCGGGAAAAGTTTCGGGGGTGCCCCCGGTGGCAGTCCACGCAGCGCGCCTGCACAATCGCCCCATGGCAGACCGCTCACGTCGTCTCGAGCTAACGATGGGACTGGAGCCGCGGGTCGAACCGATCAGCGGGTGCGTAACCGACGCTCACGGTCGACGGCGGACCTTCTGCGGCTGGCTTGACCTGATGGAGATTCTCGACACCGCACGGCGAGGCGACGAGCTTGAACCTGCTGACGAGGCTCCGCGTCAACCGGGAGGGACCAGATGACTCAGCTGACCAACGCACAGCCCGGCCTCGAAGCGACGTTCTCGGGCGAGCTGATCGCTTCGGGGCACCCTGACTACGACGACGCTCGCGGCCTCTACAACGGGATGTTCGACAAGCGCCCTCGGCTGATCGCACGCTGCACCAGCGCGATAGACGTGCAGGCCGCGCTTGCTTACGCGCGCGAGCGTAATCTGATCGTCGCGGTCCGGGGTGGCGGGCACTCCACGCCGGGGCATTCCAGCTGCGATGGCGGGATCGTGATCGACACCGGACCGATGAAGAGCGTCGCGATCGACGCCGAGCGGCACACCGGCCGGTTCGGCGCCGGGCTGACCTGGGGCGAGCTCGACGCCGCGACCCAAGAACACGGCTTGGCGGTCACCGGCGGGCGCGTAACGCACACCGGTATCGCCGGCCTGACACTCGGCAGCGGCTCCGGGTGGCTCGAGCGGAAGTACGGGCCGACATGCGCAAACCTGATCTCGGCCGAAGTCGTCACCGCGGACGGGCGGATCCTCCGCGCCAGCGCGGATCAGAACGCCGACCTGCTCTGGGGCCTCAAGGGCGCCGGCGGCAACTTCGGCGTCGTGACCGAGTTCGAGTACCGCCTGCACCCGGTCGGTCCGATCCTGTACGCCGGGATGGTCCTGCACCCGCGCGGGGTGGCAACCGACCTAGCGCGCTGCTACCGCGACTTCATGGCCGACGCGCCCGACGAGATCGGCGGCGGCCTGGCTCTGCTCACCGCACCACCGGAGGAGTTCGTGCCCGCGGAGGCCAGAGGCAAGCCCGCGTGCGCATTGATCGTGATCTACCTCGGCGATCCGCGGCAGGGGGAGGAGGCGCTGCGCCCGCTGCTTGAGTGGGGCGAACCGTGGGTGAAGATGGTCCAGCCGATGCCCTACGCCGCCGTGCAGGGCATGATCGACGCCGGCCACCCGTGGGGAATCAGCGAGTACGCCAAGATGGACTACCTGCGCGAGCTCCCTGACGAGGCGATCGACGCGATGGCCGAGAGGGCCGCAGAGGCCAGCTCGCCGTTTACGAAGATCTACCTGTGTCCGCTCGGCGGCGCCGTCTCGCGCATGGACCGCCACGCGATGGCGCTCGGCATCCCTGACACACCATGGATGTACTTCTGCCTGGCGGAGTGGTGGGACCCGACCATGAAAGCCCCAGAGATCGCCTGGGCGCGCGCGTTCATGACAGCGATGCGGCCGTGGTCGGTCGATCAGGCGCCCGCAAACTTCATCGAGCCCGACGAGGGCATCGGACGGCTGCGGGCCTCCTACGGCGACGAGAAGTTCAAGCGACTGGTCGCGCTCAAGGACAAGTACGACCCCGAGAACGTCTTCTCCCTGAACCCGAACATCCCGCCCAGCCAAGACGATAACCCGCGGAACAAGCAGCACGCCCGTCCAACAACAAACACCGAGCACGAATCATGAGAACCAGGTTCACGCCCCGGGCCCGCAAGTCCCCGCGAAGCCGCAGGCGACAGATTGCGCCGCTCGCCGGCGCTGTGTTGGCGCTGGCTGTGGTCGTCCCGCCAGCCAGCGCGCGGACCGTGACGCTGCACTACTTCTCGAAGCAGACGAGCAGCACGTTCGTCACCCCGCAGGGCAAGCCACTCGGGCCCAACAGCGCACCGGCCGTCGGGGACATCAACGACAACACCGACGTCGACTACGTCGGCAACCACAAACATCATGCGAAGCAGTCGACAGCCTCGGACCACCTGCGCTGCACGATCACGGGTTCTACGGGGAACAGCGCAACCGCTACCTGTGACGCCCAGATCGCGATCGGCGGCTCGATGCTCCTCGCTAACCACTCGAAGCTGACGTTCTCCGAGAGCAGCGCTCCGGTGGTGGTCTCGATCAACGGTGGGACCGGCATCTATCGCCACGCGCACGGAACGGTCACCTCGACAAGCGTCGGAAACAACAGCGACCTCACGATCAAGGTCACGTACTGACCGGGACCACTTCAACACCCGCACACGCAGCCCGGTCCGGGCGCCGGAGGTATCGCCGCTGGTCTGACGCGACCTGATCCGCTCGCCGGACACGGGGCAGGCGGTGTCTTTCCCGGCCGTGCCTTGGGCCCGCCTCTCCCGCCTGCGATGGAAGATCGACTCGACTACAAGCAACTCAACGGCGAACTCGGCCTAGACCACTACGGAGGACGCTCGTGGCTGGTTGATATCACCACACCGGGCTGGTGACCGCCGCGCACGGATTCCTGACCCTGGAGCGGCAGCACCCAAATCGCCCACGGCCGGCCTGACCCT
>Ga0310037_10001949_pt1 | contig 11038 bp, 13 predicted proteins | sample Sb_taG_11_FD_200239 | JGI IMG/M metagenome (GOLD analysis project Ga0310037, IMG submission 200239) | Peat soil microbial communities from Weissenstadt, Germany - Sb_50d_3_AS metaG (v2) (version 2) | ecosystem: Environmental > Terrestrial > Soil > Wetlands > Peat | place: Germany: Weissenstadt...
GCGTGGTCAATGTCCTCGTCGGCAATACCGTGCTTGCGCGCCGACGGATGAACCTCCACTCAGCAATTGTAATACGAAACCGCACCCGGCGCTCGCCAAGCTGAACGGGGTCCGTTCAGCGGCGCAGGGCCTCCCTGATCGGGTCGGGGGCCAGCTGAAAGCCGCGGGTCAAGTGCCACCGCAGGCTCGCGATGTTCGTCGCCGAGGTGCCGCTTGCCAGTTCTTCCACGCCACGGGCGGACAGCGTCTGCACTACGACGCGAAGCAGGGCGGTGGCGAGCCCTCGCTCGCGAGCATCGCGTCGCACGGTGAGCCATGCGAGCATGGGGGCGCCCGCGTCGTCGGTTCCCACCAGCACGACAGCGCAGATGGTCCCCGCATCGACGGCGACTATGCCAGCGAGACTGGGCTTGTTCAGGCTGCGCTCGATCTCGGCCTGCAGCAGGGTCTCCGGATCCTCGAGGCTTCGATATGGGTCCTCCTGCACCCAGACATCCATCAGCAGCTTGGCGATCTCGGAGCGGTCGCGGCGAGCGTCGACCGTGCGGACCTCGACGCCGCTGAGTGTCACCGCTGGGACCTCGAGGCTTGTGGGGCGGCACAGGTGCAAAGGGCGCGGACGTGACGAGAGCCACGCCTCGCCTTCGATCAGCTCGTACTTCCAGTCCGGATGCCGCGGCAGTCTATGCAGCAGATCGAGGGAGAGCGGAAACCTCAGCATCTCCACATTGTGAGCGAAGTGACCCAGAGGGGTTTGGAGGATGCGGATGACGGGGTTATCGTCGTCTGAGCCACTCGGCCAACAGGGGGTCGAGGAGGAAAGGGGCCCCCTCCCGCCCCTCCCCGTCGCGCTGGACGTGGCGTTCGTCGGCGAGCAGCCGCTCGAGCGCCTCGCGCAGCGTCGAGCGCGCCACGCGGTGCTCGCTGGCGACAGCGCTCCCGCTAACGGGCTGTCCATCAGCGAGCGCCATCAGCACGATGCGTTCGACACGTCCCAGTCCATCCCACAAGGCTTGCTGCGCGTCACGCGTCTCGGCTAGCGCAAGGTCAATCGCCGCGGCCGCGAGATCAGCAGGCGGCTCCGGAGTGTCGAGCAGGTTGTAGAGGTGGTGTGCCAGGAGCAAGGTGCGCTGCGGATGCCCCTGTGTGAACAGCATCAGTTCGTCCACGGCGCCCGCAGCGTCCAATCCATCGGCGCTCAGCAACGCCTCAATGTCACGAGTCGCCTCCTCCACCGGTAGCCGCGGCAGGTCCAGCGGCCGCGCCTGCCCGTAGAACGCTCGCTTGCGATCTGCGAACAACTCACGCATCACCGAAGGCTGACTACCGGCGAACACATACGCCGCGCCGTCGCCGTGATGCTGGATCACAGACCGAACCAAGCCATCGAGCGCGTTATCGGCGACCAGCAGGTCCTGAAACTCATCCATGCACACAACCGTTAATCCACCGCTCGCCTCATGCAGCCGCAACGGGACGTCGAGCAACTCGAGCAGCGCGACGCGCGCTTCATCGGAGGCAGGCCGGCCGGCAGACGGCGCAACCCGTACCCGCAGCCCGGGCACACCGGCGCTCACGCTCAACCGCTCCATCCAGCGGCGAACGCTGCGACGCGGGTCCGCGGGCAGCGCGCTGAACGCCTCGGCAACCCGTGCCGCCACGTCACCGACCGTCGCCACCTTCGACAGATCCACGCGCACGGCGCGATGGCCGACCGCGCGCATCGCGGCCACATGCGCATCGAGCACGCTCGTCTTGCCGAAGCGCCGCGGCGCAGCCAACCGGATCGCCACCCGGTCGCCCGCGGCGCTCTGCAAGCTGTCGAGCTCCGCACGACGGTCGATCAGACGGCTGGGGTCAACAGGCCCTTGATAGCTGAACGGATTCACCGTACATCAATGTACGGGATTCCCGTACAAGGGGCACGTGGCGGTGAGAGTGAGCTTCCCGCCCTATCGGTAGGCACTTCGGTGCCACCCCGGACCTCTGGGAAGCTCAGCGCAGAAGTAAGCTGAGCTGACCGACGGTGGCCTGACCACGTCGGAGAACTCTCCTGTCCCGCAAGACCTCCCTAAGTGTGGCTCGCCCTTCTATACACGCGCGCGGGTGGGCTATTTGGATCTCTGCTCTGCTCGCTGCTGTGCCTCCAGCTTGAGCTGGGCTTGCTTGCCGGCGATCTCGGCTGTGTGTTTCGCCTGGCGCTCCTGGGCAATGCTGCGGGATTTGACACCCTCGGCAATCCTGCGTTTGCGGTCTTGTTCTTGGCCCTGTCCTTGATCCATGTTGCCTCCTTGTATGACCCTCTTCCTCACTGTAGGCGCATTCAGGCGTGGCTGACTGCACCCCAGCCTCGCGCGGGGTCGCGCGGGGTCTGTTGTAGTTCATCAGATACGCCGCCCCTGTAGCCCACCCCCAGCAATCATCCCCTCCCGCTCCGAGGCCCTCCCAGCTCCGCCCGACCGAGCAGTCGGCTCGCCCATTTATACACGCGCACGCGAGGCCGGCCTTTAGCACCCAGCAAAGCAGGCCGGCCTTCGGCCGGCAGAATCAGCGCGCGAAGTTGCGTCTGGGCGCCCGCGAGAACCGTCCCAAGCACGTGGGAAGCTGAGCCGATGACACAGCAGATAGCCACGATCGAGCGTGCGAACGCAGGCCAGGCCTATAGGCCGAGCTTCGCCGAGCTGCTCGAGTGCGAAGACCGGGAGCTGCTGCGCGAGCCGCTGCGTAGATGGCTCCTCAAGCGTGACCACCCGGAGAGCGCGTCCTTCGTGTACGAGACGTGGCTGAAGATCGGCGGTGAGCCGCAGCTGATCCGCGAGTCGCTTACGGAGTGGCTCGCGAAGCATGCGGCTACCATGAGCGCCAGCTATCTCTACAAAGCCTGGTTTCGAACGACGGGTGATGTAGAGCCCGTGCGCGAAGCGATCGGCGTCTGGCTGGCCAAGCATGGCCAAGCAGAAAAGGCGCATTTCATCTACCAGGGGTGGCTTGATGCCGGCGGCGAGCGCGAGCTCGTCGCGGCGCCGATTAAGCGCTGGCTCGAAGAGCACGGCGAGAGTCCCAATGCGGGCTTCGTGTATGAGGCGTGGCTGAAGGCTAAGGGTGAGATCGACTTTGTCAGAGAGCCACTGCTCGCGTGGATCAAGGCCAACGGCGACTCGAAGGCCGCCGATTTCACCTATCGCGCGTGGCTGTGGGCCCGCGGCGAGACCAAGTTCGTCGAAGAGCCGCTCCGTGGCTGGCTGGCTAGGCACGGAGCCAAAATGTACGCGAGCTTCCTGCTCGCGGCGTGGCTGAAAGCCGGAGGTGAGACCGACTTGGTCAGAGAGCCGCTACGGGAGTGGATCAGAGCCAATGGCAATTCGGTGGCCGCCAGCTTCATCTATCGCGCGTGGCTTGACGCCGGCGGCGAGCGCGAGCTCGTCGCGGCGCCGATCGAGTGCTGGCTCTGCATTCACGACGATAACCCCAGTGCGGGCTTTGTGTATGAAGCGTGGCTGAGAGCTAAGGGTGAGATCGACTTCGTTAGAGAGCTACTGGGCGAGTGGATCAGAGCCCACAGCGACTCGATGGGCACGGGCTTCGTCTGCCGCAGATGGCTGGAGGCTGGAGGTGAGACCAACTTCGTCAGAGAGCCACTGCGCGAGTGGATCCAGGCCAACGGCAACTCGAAGGCCGCCGGCTTGGTCTATCGCGCGTGGCTGAAAGCCGGAGGTGAGACCAACTTCGTCAGAGAGCCATTACGGGAGTGGATCAGAGCCAATGGCAATTCGGTGGCCGCCAGCTACACCTATCGCGTGTGGCTACAGGCAAGGGGCGAGACCGACTTGATTAGAGAGCCACTACAGGAGTGGATCCAGGCCAACGGCAACTTGGCGATCGCCGGGTACGTTTACGGCGCGTGGCTGAAGGCCGGAGGTGAGATCGACTTCGTTAGAGAGCCGCTACGGAAATGGATCCCGGCAAACGGCAACTCGATGATCGCCGGCTTCACCTATCGCGCGTGGCTGAAGGCCGGAGCTGAGACCGAGTTCGTACGCGAACCGCTGCGGAAGTGGATCCAGGCCAACGGCGACTCGACGGCCGCTGGCTTCACCTATCGCGTGTGGCTACAGGCAGGGGGCGAGACCGATCTGGTCAGGGAGCCGATCCGTCGCTGGCTGGCCATCCACCGCACAGGCGATACCGCCCAGCAGCTGCGCGACACATGGCTCGAGGTGACCAGCCAGCCGCAATCGTCCGACCTCACGCAAGCGCCCCCTCGCGACGCTGCTCTCACACAAGCGCCCGCTCGCGACGCCTCGAGCGCTCCCCCTACCTATATATACGCGAGCATGTACAGCCAGCTATGCGCAACCCCGTCTACGCCTGCGACGGCTCACGTGGCGACGACTCACGTGGCGACGGCTCACGTGGCGACGGCTCACGTGGCTGCCGGACGGCCGCATACAAGACGGCCGCGTAGAAGGACGGCGCGATGGTGCTATGGCGCTACATCGACGAGCGAAGCGATGCAATGAATTTCGTCGTGTAGCGACCTGTACCGACCATTTGGGCTAGCCGGTTGCCTTGATCCATGTGCGGCGCAAATACCAGGCGGCGGGGCTTTTGCCGTGGATGTTCATCCAAGCTCGGAGCTCCTCCTCCACGGCCGCGGGCTCGCCGCCGGCCTCCAGCCACGCTTGGATGACAAAGCTCGCGTGCGGATCTGTTCCGTGCTTGCCCAGCCAGCCACGGATCGGCTCTCTGACGAGCTCGGTCTTGCCGCTGGCCTTCAGCCACGCGCAGTAGGTGAAGCTCGCGGCTCTCGCGTTGCCGTTGACTCGCAGCCACTCGCACAGTGGCTCTTCGACCAGCTCTGTCTCGCCGCCGGCCTTCAACCATGCGGGGTAGGTGAAGTTGGCGGCTCTCGCGTTGCCGTTGACTCGCAGCCACTCGCACAGTGGCTCTCTGACCAGCCCGGTCTCGCCGCCGTTGTTCAGCCACGCCTGATACACGAAGCTCGCATTGGGACTCTCGCCGTGCTCTTCGAGCCAGAGCTTGATCGGCGTCGCGACGAGGTCGCGCTCGCCGCCCGTATCGAGCCACGCCTCGTAGAAAAAGCTCGCGATGACGCTCTGCGCGTGCGTACCGAGCCAGCGCACAGCAGCCTTCACGACAACTTTGGGCTCGCCGGACGCCCTCAGCCATGCCCCACAGACGGAGCCCGTCGCCTCGAAATCAGGATGATCTGAAAGCCAGCGTCGGAGCGGTTTTGCCACGTACGCCGGCTCACCGCCGCTATGGAGCCACGACTCGTAGATTTGGTGCGCGTCCGACTCGCCGCTCGTGTGCGCATTGAGCCAAGCGCGGATATGCGCTTGAAGGATCCGCCGGTCGCCCCCCGCCCTCAGCCAGGCGTAGTAGACATAGCTTGCCACCGGCTTCTCCCGATGGAGCTTCACCCACTTGACGAGCGGCATGCGTACGAGCTCGTGCTCGCCGCCGGCGTCAAGCCACGCCTTGTACACGTATTGCGCTGCCTCGACCTGGCCGTGCTTGGCCAGCCATACGCCGATCGCGTCGCGCACGACCTCGATCTCGCCTGTCGCCGCGAGCCACGCCCGATAAATGAAGTTGGCGTTCTCCGCGCCCGCATGCCTCGTAAGCCACTCCGTGAGCGACTCGCGGATCAGCCGCGGCTCACCTCCGGCCTTCAGCCATACCTGATACATGAAGGACGCGCTCTCCCGGTGGTCACCCTTGAGGAGCCATCTACGCAGCGGCTCGCGCAGCAGCTCCGGGTCTTCGCACTCGAGCAGCTCCTCGAAGCTCGGCAGATCGGCCTGGCCGGCCTCGGCATACTCAATCTCAGCTGTCCCTGTCGACATCACCCCAGCTTGCCAGACACTTGTGACGGTACTCTCGATCCTGCTCACGTCCCGACCGTTCGTCCGGCAGAATCAGCGCGCGAAGTCGCCTTTTTGTAATTACCCAGCAAAGCAGGCTTGGACTTCGGCCGAACGAATCGGGCCGCTTGTCGGCCCGTTCGGCCGAATGTCCAAGACCTGCGCAGGTCCCGACCGTCCGTCCGGCAGAATCAGCGCGCGAAGTCGCCTTTTTGTAATTACCCAGCAAAGCAGGCTTGGACTTCGGCCGAACGAATCGGGCCGCTTGTCGGCCCGTTCGGCCGAATGTCCAAGACCTGCGCAGGTCCCGACCGTCCGTCCGGCAGAATCAGCGCGCGAAGTCGCCTTTTTGTAATTACCCAGCAAAGCAGGCTTGGATGTTCGCCGGCAGAATCAGCGCGCGAAGTCGCGCCTGCCGGCCGAACGCCCAAGACCTGCGAAGGTGTCATCTACGACGAAGAGGCCCCGCCGCCCGAAGGTGACGAGGCCTCTTCTTTTGTACGACTCGCGGCGGATCGATCGATCAGTACCTAGAAGGCGAGATCGTCCTCCTCCTCGGCGCCGGCGCCAACACCGACGAGCTCTCTCGCGGGTCGAAGATCGATCCCCTCGCTCCCCGCGCCGAGACCGAGCTCATCCGCGCCGAGGCCGAGCTCATCGAGTCCGTCGAACTCATCGCTGCCGCTGAGCTCGCTGATTCCGTCGAACTCATCGCTTGGCGCTTCACCCCGGGGCTCTGTGGGCTTCGGACGGTCGCTGGGGCTGTCGAGGAACTGGACGCTGTTGGCGACGATCTTCACCGCTTGGCGTTTCTGCTGGTCCGTGGTCTCCCACTCGCGCCATTCCAGCCGGCCGGCAATGGCGACGCGACTGCCCTTGTGCATATAGCGGCTGATGGTCTCGACCTGCGCTCCGAACACGCTCACGTCGAAATAGTTCGGTCGCTCTTCCTGACCGTCGGCGCCGCGCCACGTTGCGTTGCAGACCACCCGTAGGCCGCACACACTGCCTTCAGGCAGTGGACGCACCTCCGGGTCCCTCGTAAGGCGTCCTACCAGTACGACGTGATTGATGTCCGAGTAAGGCATGACTGATGATCTCCGTTGATCGATGGTTTACCCCCCTAGAAAGAAGCTACTCATCGCTTGGGATGGTTCTCTCGATCCTGCGCAGGTCCCGACCGTTCGGCTTTCGCGCGCCGACGATTCTGCCGGCCGAAGGCCGGCCCTGCCTTGCTGGGAATGCCTGTTATGCACTACCAGACGACGGGTACGCCATAGGCGGCGAACGCGCGGTCGCCGGTGACGATCGTGAAGCCTTCCAGCTGGGCCTGGGCGATGAGCAGGCGGTCGAACGGATCGCGATGGTGCAAAGGCAACTCGCCGGTTGCGTGGGCGTGCTGAGGGGTGATCGTGAGGATCCGCGCGCCGGCTTCATCGATCCGCTCGATCACGTCATCCGGCGCCTTCAACTTGCCGATCGAGCGCTTGATCGCGATCTCCCAGACGCTCACCGTGCTCACGATCAGCTGCGCGTCCGGTCTTTCCATGGCTTCGCTGGCTGCCGGCGACAGCGGGTAATCAGAGGAAAGCAGCGCCAACAGGGCCTGCGTGTCGAGCAGAAGCCTCAATCGTCGTCGATCATGCCGAACGCGCGCTGGAGATCCTCGGGCAGCTCGTCAAAGTCCTCCGGGATCCCAACCTGGCCCTTCCACACGCCTTTGAGCGCCAAGAGGCCTTTGGGCTTCTCGTCGTAGGGGACGATCTTGGCTACAGGGCGACCCGAGCGCTCGACGATCACGTCCTCGCCGCCGCGGGCGCGCTCGACCAGGCGCGACAGTTGAGTCTTGGCTTCGTGCATGCCCACGCGTGTCATGGCGGACAGCATAGCAGGGATTAGCCCGACTTAGCTTAGATGGGCATAGGGGGGAGCTGCTGGGTTCCACTATCCTCACGGGTGTATGCCCCAGGTAAGGCTCTCCCGCTTCGGCGGTGATCCCCCTGGGGCTCCGTTCGTTCTGGCCCACATGCCGCTGGCGTAGCAACTCACGACAGCCAGTGGCGCGGGCTCGTCGGGGTCTCCCCCGGGTGCTCCCCCAACAGGCGCTCTAGCGTCGTGACCATACGTCCAACCAATCGGGGATCGCTTCGTGGGTAGGTACTTGCGGGGACGAGCACCACACCGTGGTGCATCTGGCCCCGCTCGTCGTAGTCGTTGGCGATGACGATGAAGTCGGGCACGTTCTCCGTAACAATGGCGCACTGCTCAGTCTGGGCCAACGCGAACAGGTCCTTGTCCGCGAGTGCCCGAAGCTCACTACGCTCGACCACCGCGCTGGCATCGTGGCCACGAGCGCGGAGCTGCTCGGCGATCGACTGCGGGTACATCTCGTCGAGTATGAGCTTCACGGCTCAGGCGAGTGCTGCTTGCGTGCGCTGCCACGCAGCGTATTGCCGTGCGGTCTCCTCGTCGTTCAAGGCGATCCGCTCGTCGATCTCCTCACGGAAGTCGCCGTAGTAGCGCAGGGCCACGTTGACCTGTGCACGTGACAGATTGCCGCACTCGGCTGTCGATGCGACCGCTTGATCGCTGTCGCCTCCAAATTCCTTGAGGACTTTGACCACCTCCCACACATCGGGCCCGCCGGCGAGCCCCGCGCGGCGTCCCGTCGGGCCGTCTCTGAACACGATCCCGGGATGGTCCTCCATGCGCAGGCCCTCGTCGATCAGCCGCTCGGCCGTCCTCGACTTGGCCTCGCCGCGACGCCGCGCGCCCAGGTCGAGACGCGCGAGCGTCCGCGAGCTCATACGGATCGAGAACGGCTTCTGGGCTGACTGGCTGCTCATGTAGTTGCATGTAGTCTAGCGCACTGCATTTGGCTCGGCTAGCATCCGAGGCATGGCGACGACAGAGATCGAGGCCGATGACGACGAGGAGCTCATCGAGGTTCAGCGGGCCCGGTTCGCGCGGCTGTTAGAGAAGCTCGAAGGGGAAGGCTTCGACGGCTCCAAGCACCAGGCCAAGCTGGAAGCCGCCGGCACCTGGCCCGCAGCAGAAGGGGGCGATCGCCGGGACTTGCTGCTCGACAGCTCCGCCGTGCGCCTGCTCGCCGCCGACCGGGAACTGCTCGCCGTTTATCTGCGCCTACTCCAGCGCCAGCGTGGAGCGCTTCTGATTCCCATGGTTGCGATGGGCGAGGCCTATACCTGCGGGCCCGAGGAGCGCGCGCTGGTCGATCGTTTGATCGAGGAGATCAGCGTCGATGGCGATGTGTTCGTGCATCTCACCCTCGAGACAGCGAGGCGGGCCGGTGAATTGCAGTTCGAAGTCATGACCGCCGCGGAGGCATCTGAGGGGCCGGACGATCAGGGACCGGACGACACGTTCGGTTCGAGCAACTGGAACTGAACTACCCTGTCCCCATGGCAGAGCGAGTCCGCCGTGTGACGGCGACCGGCGCGGTGACCGGCGCGTTCATAGTCGCGGAAGAGCACCCCGATCAGCGCCTCGTGATTGTGCCCGACCTAGGCGATGAGGCCATGCTTGCTCAATGGGGAGCGAACCCGAGCAGCGTCGAGAACTACAAGCGCGCGGTGACCCCCGAGGAGTTCACGTCGTTCGAGGCCCAGCATGGGCCACCTGACGGCGAGGGCTGAGCGTGAGCCGTGGTCGAGCTCGCGCTCGAGCGGAATCGTGCGGCCGGCGGCGTAGTCGGCTTCGCCTTCGGCGATCGCCTGTTCGTCCTCGGCCATGAGCGGCTCGAGCACCCTCCAAGACGCCCCCAAACTCAGCTCTGACGGCGTCTATATCCCCTGTCTCGTAATTCGGGGTGCCATGGCCAGGGGAAGCCACGACACCCCAGGAACCCAAGCAATAAGGGCTCCCCCCAAGCGCCACCGGAGAGGTATGGGTAGCAGCGCTCAAGCTCATTTCTACTCTACCCCAAACTTCCTAAAGCCACACTAATACCTGGCGTCGATAGCTCCACTTTGCGCCAGACCGACGGCGATCGATACGACGCACCAAGCCCATGCCCCTCGCCGGTGTGAGCGCCCCTTGTGCTGGCGGCGTGCTCCTGGCACGGCCTGCCTCACGTTTCCGGGCCACCGAGGGCCTCCGCGGGTCAACTCGAGACGAGATCATGAGCAGATTCAGAAGGCTACGCAGCACTTGGGACGGAACTCTCGATCGTGGCCGCGCGGAGCCCGAGCTTCGGCCCGTCGAGGCGAGTCGCCGGGTTCGCCTTCAGACACTTGTCATCATCTCGCGTCGAACCGGCGTCAAAACACTTATCAAATGAAGTGGTTTTGGAGCTTGTTTGGCGCGATAACGCTCGCCATCGACCCTCGCAAACGCCCGGTCCCGCCGCGGCCCGGCGGCCCGTCGTGCCCGCGCAACGCCCCGAATCTCGCCGTCAATCGACGGCGTGCCACCCCACCAGCGCCGCCCGCGATCGCTGAGCGACCACCACCAGCTCGATATGCCGCAACCGTCAAAATGCGACCCGGTGACCGACGCCGACGGAGGTCTGACAAGACCCTCGAGGCGCAGCTGGTGGCCTCAAGCCTCAGAGACCGAGCTCTCAGCCAGCCAACCCCAACGCCGTCCAGCAACTCCGAGCCCCAACCCGCCCACCACCGACATCCGCCCCAGCAAAGCTACGCCGCGCTTGGGACGGAACTCTCGATCGAGTCCAAGCCCGGCGATCGAGGGCAAGCCGGCCCGGGCATCCCGCGACCAACGCGCCAAGCCGGCGCCTACGCACCGTTCGTTCGCCGTCTGCGGGCCGGGCTTGCGCGCCAGGCTCCTCACGAGCCAAAGTTTCAACCGCAACCGCGGCCAATCCCACCGCCGTCCCGCGAACTTTGAACCCCCACCAAAACGCTAAATGCCACCATAACCGTCGGAAGGCGAGCTCTTCAGCTCGAACAATAAACCCGCAATTTGGCGTAGCTATTTTATAAAAAACGCCACCAATTTTGAAAATCCCGGCGTCACCGTTTTATGCCACAAATGCAAAAGTCCCTTCTATCTCTCTAGGGTGCAGGAGAAACCGAAATCGGTAGCAAAACCCGAGTCGGCAAATCTGCGTCCGTCACACATCCAGCGCACTCGAGACAACGCCAACCCAGCCACAAACCACCCGTTCG
>Ga0310037_10001951_pt1 | contig 11028 bp, 12 predicted proteins | sample Sb_taG_11_FD_200239 | JGI IMG/M metagenome (GOLD analysis project Ga0310037, IMG submission 200239) | Peat soil microbial communities from Weissenstadt, Germany - Sb_50d_3_AS metaG (v2) (version 2) | ecosystem: Environmental > Terrestrial > Soil > Wetlands > Peat | place: Germany: Weissenstadt...
GCCGGGCTGACCGGCGTCGGCATGCAGCCCGGGCCGGCGGTCTCGGCCGTGCTGCTGTACCGGCTGGCGACCTACTGGCTGCCGGTGCTGCCGGGCTGGCTGTGCTGGCGGTCCCTGCAGCACCGGGAGTACGTGTGAGCTCCGGCGCACCGGCCTCGGCCCCGGGCGCACCAGCGCGGGTGCCGGTCGTTCCGGCCGGCCGCCAGCGCCGCCCGTCGGGCGCGCCGCCGCCGCTGCCGCGGCATGTCGAACGCAGCGGGCTGATCTGGCTGGCGGCCGCGATCGTGGCGGTCGGCGCGTCCATCGCGGTGTTCGCCGGCGGCCTGAGCCGCTGGGCGGTCGATGTCACCGTGATCGACGACGCCATCACCCGGCGGGTGGCCGGCGCGCCGGTTCCGGGATTCACCGCGGCCGCCAGCGTGATCGCTGAGGCGGGGGCGGCACTGGCGACGGTCATCGCGGGATTCGTGCTCCTGCTGGCACTGATCGTGCTGCGCCGGTTCCGGCGGCTGCTGGTGCTGGTCGTCAGCTACGAGGTGCTCAGCCTGCTGACGGCGGCTTTCCTGTTTGTCGTGCACCGGCCGCTGCCCTTCGGGGTGCCGGCCCAGTTCGGCTGGGCCGGCTTCGCGATGCCGTCGGCCGAGATCGAGAGGCTGTGCTTCGTGCTGACCAGCGCGCTGTACACGCTGGTGCCGGCCGGGCGGTGGCGGCATCGCGGCGGCTGGGCCGCAGCCGCGATCGTCGCCGTGACCGCCCTGTCCCTGATGCGCCTGGGCGTGGCCGCGCCGACCGATGTGCTGCTCGGCGCCATCCTCGGCGTGAGCGTGCCGCTGCTGGGGATGCGGCTGTTCGCCCCGGAGGAGTCGTTCCCGGTGGTCTACGGTGGCGCGCACGGCGCGCATCTTGACCTCGGCGGCGCCCGCGGCGAGGCGATCACGCGCGCGCTGAAGGAGCAGATGAGCATCGAGGTAGCCAGCATCGAGCCGTTCGGGCTGGCCGGCTCCGGCGGCTCCAGCCCAATGCGGCTGCGGCGGGCCGACCAGCCGGGCGGATACCTGTTCGGCAAGCTCTATGCGCGTTCGCACGTCCGCGCGGACCGCTGGTACAAACTCGGCCGGCAGCTGCGGTACGGCCGGCTGGAAGATGAGCAGTCGTTCAAGGGCGTCCGCCGCCTGGTGCAGCAGGAAGACTACGCACTGCGGCTCTGCCGGGACGCCGGGCTGCCGGGCCCGGAACCGTACGGCTTCGTGGAACTCACCCCGGAGCGGGAGTACCTGCTGCTCACCGAGTTCTTCGCCGGGTCGGCCGAGCTTACTGACGCCACCGTCGACGATACGGTCATCGATGACGGGCTGCTGATCGTCCGCCGGATGTGGGACGCGGGACTCGCGCACCGCGACATCAAGCCGGCCAACCTGCTGGTCCGCGACGGCCGCCTGCTGCTGATCGACGTGGCGTTCGCCGAGGTACGCCCCACCCCGTGGCGGCAAGCGGTGGACCTGGCCAACATGATGCTGTGCCTGGCTCTGCGCAGCACCGCCGAGCGCGTCTACCAGCGCGCGCTGCAGTTCTTCACCACAGCGGAGATCTCCGAGGCATTCGCCGCGGCCCGCGGCCTCGCCCTGCCGTCCCAGCTCCGGCACGCGATCCGGGCCAGCGGCCGCGAACTGCACGAGGAGTTCCTGCAGTTGCTGCCGCACCGGCCAGCCCCGGTCCGGGTTCAGCGCTGGAGCGTGCGCCGGGTGGGCGCCTTGGCGGTCGTCCTCGTGACGGTCCTCCTGCTCGTCATCGCCCTGGCGAATGCCCTGATCAACACCGCTACCGTCGCGTCCGCCCTGCTCGTCACCAGCATGGACTGCCACACCCTGGAACCGCTGCTGGCCGAAGCCCAGTCGGTGCCGACCGCCAGCGACGTGATGTGCATCCGGTCGCTGCCCACCGGCTGGACCCTGAACAGGGTCGAGACGCTCCGCGGCACCTCGGTCATCACGCTGGGCAACGACCGGGCCGGCGACAGCGCGCTGCAGCTGACCCTGACCGCACACTGCGCGGCCGGCCGGACCGCGGCGGTCCGGGCCCCCGAACCGGGCATCAGGCAGCTGCGCGCCCGCAGCGGCGGCGCCCGATACGCAGCCACCTGGTATGACGTGTTCCCCGGCGGCTGCGTCACGATCGCGCTGCGCCCGGCGACCCAGCAGGCAGCGGTAGACCAGGGCCTGGCCGCCCAGGTCCCGGTGATCGTCGGGTACGTCTCCCGGGCCGCGCTGCGGCACGACCTGGCACAGCGCTCCGGGGGCCGGCTGCAGCTGAACTAGGGCCGCCAGCCGCCGCGGGCGCTACGGAAATCCTCGCCTGCCTATCGTGGGCTGAGGAGTACGCCCACGAGTATGCTCGGCTCAGTTGAGCGGTTCTGCCAATCGTGCGGCACTCCCGGCTGCTGTATGACCGAGTCACCCGGGTGAAGGGTAACCTCAGACCCGTCGACGATCATTGTCACTTCACCCCGCAGAACTGTTACGAAGTCAAGCGTGTCGGTGTGGTGAGTTTCCTGGAAGGCATCGTGCTCGGTGTCTGCGGCGCCGCCAGCGGGGCCACCCGCTTCGGGAGCTATCTCGACTATCCGGAAGCACGCACCTCCTCGAGGCGGCTCGAGCGACCATTCATCCACGGATGTGTCCATGCCAGCTGCCACTGGCTTTGCCGGATCGCGGACCCATAGTTCAGTCGTCGTGTACCTGCCCGCATGAATGACAGTTCCGGAAGCGCCTTGCCGAATTATGGCTGGGTTGCCTTTTTCGTCGTATCCGGTGACAACTCTAATCACGAGCCCTCTCCTAAGTTTGCTAGTCGCTATGGGACGGTGCCCGGCCAGTAGTGCGATCGCCTCGACTGGCACGTCATGAGCGGACAGCAGAGACACGAAAGGGATCGCGCTCGAGACGGCTGCTGTTGGAGAAACGGCCGCAGCGGGCTCCACGCCGAAGCCCGGGCTACGGGTTCGGCGGCTTTCATTCCCGCGGAACGCGCTCGCCGCGCCGGACGACCCTACAGGTGGCTGAAGCCGCCCGACTCCTCCTTGGTCATGGACACGGTGACCGGATGCTTGCTGAAGTGAGCCACCGCGTCCCGGAAGTCGTCCAGGAGCAGGGCGGCCATGTCCTGGCTCACGCCCAGGCGCACCAGGATGCGCTGGACCGCGATATCGGAGACGGCTCCGGTGAGGGTGTAGGCGGGTACCTGCCAGCCCCGGCCGCGCAGCCGGTCGGCCAGGTCGAACAGCGTATAGCCGGGGTCCTGGCCCTCGCGGATCCGCCAGGTGACCGTCGGGATTCCGGTGTTCGGGTTGCTGTCACACAGCAGCTCGAACGGGCCGGTCTTGACGATCTCGGCGGCGAGGTACTGACCGATGTCATAGGACGCCTGGTGGACGCGGCGATAGCCCTCATGCCCGAGCCGGAGGAAGTTGTAGTAGCTGGCAATGATCTGGCCGGCCGGGCGGGAGAAGTTGATCTGGAACACCGGCATGTCGCCGCCCAGGTAATTGACGTGGAAGATGAGGTCGTCGGGGAGCTCGGCGGCATCCCGGAAGACGACCCAGCCGACACCCAGCGGGGCCAGGCCGAACTTGTGCCCCGACGCGCTGATCGACTTGACCCGCGGCAGCCGGAAATCGAAGACGACCCCGGGTGCGCAGAACGGGGCGAGAAAGCCGCCGCTGGCCCCGTCCACGTGGATGTCGATGTCCAGGCCGGTGTCGGCTTGCAGCTTGTCCAGGGCCTTGGCCATCTCTTCCACTGGCTCGTACGAGCCGGTGTAGGTGACGCCGAGGGTCGGCACGACCATGATCGTGTTCTCGTCCACCCGCTCCAGCATCGAGGCCGGATCCATCATGTACCGGCCGGGTGCCATCGGGACCTCGCGGATTTCGACGTCCCAGTAGCGGGCGAACTTATGCCATACCACCTGAACCGGACCGCAGACGAAGTTCGGGTTGCCCTCCGGCTTGCCCGCGGCCCGCCGCTTGGCCCGCCACCGCCACTTGGCCGCCATCCCCGCCAGCATGCAGGCCTCCGACGAGCCGATGGCCGAGGTGCCCACGGTGTTGGCCGCCTCGGGCGCGTTCCACAGGTCGGCCATCATGTGCACGCACCGCCGCTCGATCTCGGCGCTCTGCGGGTACTCGTCCCGGTCGATCATGTTCTTGTTGACCGACAGCGCCATCAGCGCCAGAACCTCGGGTTCCTCCCACGTCTGGCAGAACGTGGCCAGGTTCTGCCGCGCGTTGCCATCGAGCATCAGCTCGTCCGCCACCAGCTGGAACGCGTCCCGAGGCAACGTCCCGTCCGGCGGGAACCGGTACTTGGCCACCGGCCTGGTCAGGTCCCGGTCGGCGAACACGCAGTCCTCGGACTGGTCACGGATGGTGTCGCGGTCATGCAGTGCCATGGTCAGCATCTCCCTTTGATCCAGGCGGCTCATTTGGCCTGGCTCGGCGATCCCCGCTGGTACCGGGCTCGGGACGCAGCGGGCTAGCTGGTTCTCATGCTGGCCCGGAACAGCCACGCCAGCATCACCCACTGCGGGTCATACGATGCCCGGCGATATCTGAGCTAGACGAGAATCCGCGGCGCTGTCGGGTCGACCCGGGCAATGTCGTCGGGGTCGCTGGTGACGATGGCATGGCGACGCTGCCGGGCGCAGAGCACGACATGGACGTCAACTACGTCGTGATGGTCAGCCTCCGCGCACATCAGGCCGACGCTGCGCGCCACGCTCAGCGTCATGACCGCGATGTCGATGCCGGAAGACTTGAGCAGCCTGCCGAGCCGGGCCTGGCGAGAACCGCGCCATGCCTGAGCGACGACTTCGGCCGGGATGCAGATGGTTCCCCCACGCCGCCGGGCCTCGTCCAATCGTGCCTGCATGGCCACGGCCTTGGCTGGGTGGTCGAGGGCGAGAAGCGCGCCTGTGTCGAGCGTGAGCCCGGTCGTTGCGACGGCGTTCACCCCGCCAGCCGGTCGCCGCCCCCGGGCAGGTCAGTCAGCCCCGCCTGGTCAAGCTCGGTCTCAACCTGTCGCTGGACCTCCTCAGGCACCGGGGTCTCTTCCCGCCAGGCGGCCAGAATGTCGTCCAGGCTCTCCCGCTCCTGGTAGTCCTCCAGCGCCGTGGCCACATACGAACTGACCTGCCGCTTGCCCCCAGCAGCACGCTTGACCTTCTCCACCAGCTCATCGGGGAGGCTTACCGTGATGCGTTTCATACAATTATCATACTCGGGTTACCGCTACTCGACGGGCACGTCGTACAGCAGCCCGGTCAGGTCGCCGCGCATCACGAACCGGGTCAGCTCGTACGGCTGGCCGTTCTGGTCGAGGCTGGTGTGCCATACATCCAGGACCGGTACGCCCGGCCGCAGGTGCAGCGCCACGATCTCGTCGGGCCGGGGCATCCGCGCGCTGACTTCCTCCCTGATGCGGGTCATGACATGGTGCTGCTGCTCCAGGACGCCGTGAATGCCGTACTGGTGCGGCACCTCGGCCTGGAGCAGCCCCGTGCCTCTGGCCATTGACCACGGGATGTAGGTGCTCACCCGGTGCACCGGGTCATCGTCGGCGTAGAAGACGTTCTCCCGCCGCAGGACCGATTTGGTTCTTGCCGACACGCCGAGCCGTTCGGCTACCTCGGGCGGCGGCTGCACCCGGTCGATGCCCAGGACCTCGAACCGGCCCGTCTTGCCCTGCTTCGCGCACTGCAGCAGGAACGGCGGCAACCCGGTCTCCCGGTGCCGTGGCGAGTACCGGTCGTTGCCGAGGCGGATGGGCGACGTGAGCGGGCGGACGAAGCTGCCCTTGCCCTGGTCGGTGATCACGAGTCCGGCGTCTGCGAGGATGCGGATTGCTTCCCGGGCGGTGTTCCGTGCTGTCCCGTAGGTGCTGGCGAGGTCCCGCTCTGAGGGTAGCTGCGCGCCTGGCGGCAGTTCCCCCGATTCGATCTGCCTCCTGATCGTGTCTGCGATCAGCTTGCTGGCTGGCTGGCGCTGTGCGTCCTGGTCGCGGCTCATTGGCCCGTGTTCTCCTTGGTCTCGGCCGCCGTGTCTACGGCCCCCGGCCAGCCATCCGGCTGGCTCAAGCCAGCATACCCATCTGGCTCAAGCCAGTAACAGCCACCCTCCTGGCAAGGTGCTGGGGGAACGGCAAGGGACGGGGAAGCCGCGCCCGTTCGGTTTCGGATTCTTCTTCTCCCTCGGCCACTCCAGTGTCGTGGTCGCGATCGGGGTCGCCATCATTGTCGCGGAGAAGACGGTCTTTGCTGCGGTGTCGGACAGCGGCTCCGGCCTGGAGCGTTTCGGGGGCTTGTTCGGCACCGTGGTGTCCGCGTCCTTCCTGTTCCTGATCGGGCTGCTGAACCTGGTGATCCTGGCCGGGATCGTGCGGGTCTTCGCCTCGATGCGGCGGGGCGAGTACGACGAGGCCGAACTGGAGCGCCAACTCGCGGCCCGCGGGTTGTTCTACCGGTTCTTCGGCCGCTGGATGAAGGCCATCAGCAAGGAGTGGCAGCTGTACCCGGTCGGGGTGCTGTTCGGCCTGGGCTTCGACACCGCCACCGAGGTGGCCCTGCTGGCCACAACCGCGCTGCTGGCCTCCGGGCACGTCCCCTGGTACGCGATCGCGTGCCTGCCGGTCCTGTTCACCGCTGGGATGACGCTCATGGACACCACCGATGGGCTGTTCATGAACCTGGCTTACGGCTGGGCGTTCTTCAACCCGGTCCGCAAGGTGTACTACAACCTGGCCATCACCGGGCTGTCCGTGGCCATCTGCCTGTTCATCGGCGGGATCGAGACCATCAGCCTGCTCCCGTACGAGTTCAAGGGGCTCGGCCACGCCCGCGGGTTCTGGGGCTTGCTGTCCCGCTTCAACCTCAACACGGCCGGCTTCGTGATCGTGGCCATGTTCATCCTCACCTGGCTGGCCGCCCTGCTCGTCTGGCGCTTCGGCCGCATCGAGGAAAAGTGGAGCGCCCGCCTGCTGCCCCGCGCCCTCGACGACGCGGCCCTCCGCGAACCGAGGGTCACGACGTGATCGCCGAACCTGCTCGCCCGAGCGCACCGGACCTCAGACCAGGGCATAGTCCCCCCGAGCATGTCCCCCGCTAAGCAGCTAGCCCGAGGCTAGATGACGTACCCGGTGACATGTGCCTCGCCCTTGGCCAGGTCGACTGTTCCCCGAGCCCAGATCTGGAGCGCATTAACCCAGGCATAGCCGGGCTCGGCGGTGGTCAAGGTCACGTTCTCGCGGAGGTCGCCAAAGGGTGGCCCCTCGTTGAAGCTGGCGATGCCATCGGCATAAAGCGCGATCTTCTTGCCATCCTCGGTCGTGATCTCTGCATGGATGTGGAGCTGAACGCGACCATCGGGATGGACATGGATGTAGTCGGCGAGCTCAACGGTTCCTCGCAGCCTCGGGCCGACAATCGGCCCCTCGAAGGTGAGGTCGTACCGGGCCCCTTGCGGGGGGATATTCGCGATGCTGGACAGCAGAACGTCCAACGCGGGCACACCGTAGGACGTCACCCCCGTCGACTGGATCGTGTACTCGTAGATCAACTCTCCGGGCATCTGTTCCGTCATGACGGACGCTCCTTTGCCGCGTGCGGACTGCCGTCGGCCACCGGTCCGGGCGTTGCCGATCGCCGACGAGGTCGCCCAGGCCGTCAGCCGGCACCTTCAAGCCGACGGCGGCTCAGGGCCTCGCCCGACGAACCCAAGGACCTGAGCCGAGGCCTGGTCGAGCCACTGGGCGTCATCTACCACGCACAGCAACGGCCGCTCCTCGGGCGTCTCCGCCATCAGGCAGGACCGCGCTTTGACCGCTCCGCACATTCGCGATGAGCTGCCTCAGGGTTTCCAGTTCGCCGGTCCTGCCGAGCAATCCGGGCGGAGAATGCACCGTCGCGCCGACCCATCCGCCCTGAAGGCTCTCGGGGGCCCCTTCGCTTCAACGCTACCCGTCACCTGGGCCGGGGACCAGGGGGGACCTCATGCCCAAGATCACCGTCGGCCAGGCGCGGCAAGTGCCCCTGCGCTGGCTCCTCCCACGGCAGCGGCACGCTGTGGCGCTGTGGAAGTGGAACCACTGTCCGTTCGGTGGAGAATTTCAATTATCCCGAACGGGCGTCGGTGTTACGGTCCGCACATGGTCGGCTTGCTGGTAGGGGTGGTGCAGCGAGTGGTCGCCGGCTTCCCAGGCCGCGCGCAGGCCGGGCGCGGCCAGGTCCCAGTCCGGGCGGATCTCGCGGGTCACCTCGCGCAGATCGCGGCGCAGGTCCTCGAACGACGGTCGGCCCCAGAACCAGTAGCCGTTGTAGACGCTGTAGATGACCAGTCCCGGCTTGAGCACGAGCGTGTACGGGATCATCGGGTCGTAGTAGGAGTCGGTGTACTCGGCGATGTCGAGGTCCTTCTGGATCTTGCGGCCGGCGTCGGACAGGAAGGTCCACTGCGCGCCGACCGAGTCGCGGAACTCGTTGGTCTTGAGGATGTTGTCGGTGGAGATGGTGACGATCTGGGTGTAGGCGACGCGGATCTTCGGGTAGTTGGCGGCCAGCTCGAGGTGCTGCTGGTGGTCCTTGGGGCAAAAGCCGCCCCGCGAGAGCACCAGGATCATCGGGTCGATGCCCTGCAGCTCGCTCAGCCGGCGCCGGGTCTTGGTGTGGTCGGTCAGCTCGTAGTCGGGGAATGTCCCGCCGGGGGAGATGTCGGCGCGCATGGTGTGCTCCTTGTGCCGGTGTCGTTGTTTCAGGCCGCGGGACCGAGCCGGGCGCCCTGGTTGAGTGAGGACCCCGGCCGGTACCCGGGTGCCCGGTGTCGGTCATGAGGTGCACGGCCAGCGCCGCGGCCCGATCACTCTACGCATGATCGCGCAGAATGGCCCATCCCACCGGGACCTCGTAGCCGCGCGCGTACCGCTCCACCGGGATCACGATGTCCGCTGTCTCCACCGGGCGCTCTTGGGGTCTCGGGTCGCGAACCCGTGCGGCCCATCCCCCTCTCTCTGACGGGCGGCCCAGCCCCTTTCCGGTACGCCGTGGAGTCAGCGGCGCGCGGCGCGCCGTCAGCCGCGCGGATGGGTGACGTTGCCCTCGACCAGGTTCCAGTAGCCTCTGTTCACGACCGGCTCGCCCGAGTTGCGGAGGGAACGCCCGAGCCGGTCCAGGCCGATGTAGTTGTCCAGCACACGGTTGTAGCTGGTGCCCACCCAGACACCATTGCCAGAGTTGCCGCTGATCAGGTTGACGGGCGCCTTGCTAGTATCGCCGATCGAGTTGCCGTAAGCCTGGCCGCTCACCAGCACCCCGCCGTCGTTGTTGCCCAGCGCGGCCAAGCCCGCCACGTTCGGCCCGATGAAGCTGTCGATGACGCTGTTGTCATACGCCCACCCGGTGATGACGAGCCCGTAGCCGTCGTTGCCGGAGAACGTGTTCTGCGGGATCACCGAGACCAGGGTGCCGCCGATCGTATTGTCGTGCGCCCAACCATCGATCAGGACACCGTCGCCGCCATTGGGCAGGCCGACTCCCCCGACCTTGGCCACAAGGGCATCATGCGGGACGGCACCAGCATCGCGCTGCGCGAGGTGCTGGTCCACATGATCGAGGAGTACGCCCGTCACTGCGGCCACGCCGACCTGCTGCGGGAACGGATCGACGGCCGCGTCGGCCAGTGACGGCAGAGCCCGTCAGCTTCACGGTAGGGCCTGGGCCTGTCGTGAACGCGGCACCGCGCCGGGCTCGATCACGCTGACGGCCACGCCGACCGTCGCCGCGACCGGGGCCAGGGACTCCATGAAGCCTTCGACGGCGAACCTATGGTCTGCTGTTTTCCCCGGTCCAGCTACACGCGAATCCGCGTTAGCGTCGGCGCTCGCGTCGCATGTCCCGGCGTCTGACGCCGGCGACCGACACCGGCGAGAGCGGCCGGCCGAGCGGATCGATAAACAGCACGCACGGGCCGGCCGTCGCCGGGAGGGCGCCTTGGAGGGTCTCGATGTGGTACCGCAGACCGTCCTCGGTGACGGCCGGGTCGGAGATGACCACGACGGCCTCCTCCGGAGCATCCTCTCCGGGCTCTCCCCAGGCCAGCACGGCGTTGGGTGGATCGACCGCGAAACTGTCGTCACCCTCGGACCACCATTGGAGGAACCGGTGAGTGGTGAGGTGCCCGACGATGCGCTCCGGGCGGTCGGAGAAGTAGATCGTGTGCGGCGTAAGACCGAGCAGGGTCATGGTCCCGTCGTCGGTCCGGATTCCGCTGGCAGTCTGGACGAACATGTCCTCGACGGTGGCGGGCGGCGCATCAGGCATTGGATTTCCCTTCAGGTTTCGGGCCCGTTAGCGTCCGATCGGCGGCCGCTGGCTCTCTGCTGCGGAGCCAGCGGAGGTAACGGTCACCATGGCGGTCGGTCCCCTTGCCACTATGCGGCACACCACCCAAGACCTGCTCACCCCCTGCGGGGGATAATGACACGAGAACCGGCTCTAAAGTGGCTAGCCCCACATAGCAGCGCCCCCGCACTGGGGCCAGATCGGGTTCTCGGACGGGCAGGCGTACCGTACGGCAGCGGTTTCGTCGGTTGGCGGGCGCCCACGGCCTGGGTGGCCAGGTCAGGCATCGTCCGATTAAGCTCGTTATCTGGTCCGCAGGGCTTGGGTGTTATCATCTGGTGATAACCGGCGTCGCTGCTCCCGACCCCGGCAGCGGTAGGAACTACTGCCCTGGGGGTGAGTTCAGTGAGCAGTCCTGGCGACCTTGGCGTGGTGACCGGCGCTGCGCCGGACGCTGACGACAGGGCCGGAGGCTTAGGGCATGGCTGCGCACGGCCAGGCAAGTCTCCGGGAGCGGCATCAGGGCATGGGCGACAGCGACCTGCTTCAGCGAGCCGGCCGATCGGGCCGAGCGGGCGGTCCAGTGTTCGACCTGCTGAGGTCGAAGCTCCGCCGTCCCCTGATGCGTCCCGGGACCGTCCCTCG
>Ga0310037_10001953_pt1 | contig 11018 bp, 11 predicted proteins | sample Sb_taG_11_FD_200239 | JGI IMG/M metagenome (GOLD analysis project Ga0310037, IMG submission 200239) | Peat soil microbial communities from Weissenstadt, Germany - Sb_50d_3_AS metaG (v2) (version 2) | ecosystem: Environmental > Terrestrial > Soil > Wetlands > Peat | place: Germany: Weissenstadt...
GCCGCCGCGTCACGACGGAACTCCTTCGGATACCGACCGCGCCGGCGTGCCGGCGTCAGCTTCTCATCAGTCACCGTTGGCATGACTACCTCCTATTCGGAGTGTCCGGCCAACGGGGGGATGGTCATCCTCCCTGATATCGATGTCGCAGAACTGGGCGATCCGCCGCATCTCAGATCCGGGGTCAGCCTTGAGATCACCGAAGTGGACGAACAAGATATTGCGAAGCGCTCTCACCTCCCACCAGGTCGACAGATGGTGATGATGGGACCAATACGGCCAGCCATCGCGCTCCCACTCGAACCATCCTTCGCTCACCCACTGCGGCCACAACTCGCCCGGCGTTGACGGGCAGCGCGGGAACTCCGGTCCTGGGCGATCGAGGTCGTTGAACAGTTTGTACATCCGGTCGGTGTAGGACGAATAGTGATTGAACAACGACATGAAGACGTCACGGGTGTCCCGGCCAACGACGATGTACTTCGCCTGTGGAAAGAACCGTAGACCATCGGCGGCAAGATGGCTCTTCATAAACCTGCGATGACGCTGTGCTTCAAGACGGTCGAGGATCGGTTGCACCGGTCCAACGAATCGAGCATCGATCCACGGCGAGATTTCGGACAGTCTCGCACGCAAAGGACCCGGCCCGAGGATCAGGGCAGCGAGGATACGTTGCGTCCATGTCGTGCCGGCCTTGTACGCCGTCGAAACGAAGATGTCGTCGTCGCGTGGTACGAATTGGTCCCAACGTGTGCTGTCGAGGTGGTGATTGCGGTACTCCCGGGTCCGCTCGGGTGGTTCCAGCCTCATGGCGACAAATCATGCCACCGTGCCACTCTGCTGACTGGGCCGAGCCGTTCCGCATGGCACCCCAGCCTGATGCGATAGGGAGCTTCTGTTCCGCAGCTTGACCGAGCTAATACGGTGGTTGGCACCATCTGGTGCGACCGCGGAGCTCCCGGCGCGAGCCAATCCTTCCGCTAGTTCGTTCTCGGTCAGATCGGGGCACCGTGCTCGCATTCCCAAGCCCGCCGGTCGGAAGCCGCTTTGACGACCACCGGGCTCCGCGGTGGGCCAGATCGGCGGCCCTACCAGTTCTCCAGGAGCATCATCATCGTGAGCGGGTCAACGGGCGATTCGATAAACCCGTAGTGTTCGTAGAAGGTCTTGGCTTCGTCGTCCTTGGCGTGGATCAATAGCAGCCGTACTCCAACGGCATCTGCCACTTCCAGAGCCTTGAGCATGAAGTGCTTGAGCAGGGCGGCACCGAGTCCTTGACGCTGATGCTTCGTGTCGACCGCCATCCGGCCGAGGAGGACGGCTGGCAGTTCCTCGGGTTGATTTCGGCCGAACCTCTTCGGGGCAGAAGATCGGAGCACCGACCCGGTCGATGACGCATAGAAGGCCACCACCCGTCCGGTCTCTTTCTCGATCACCACCCAAGTACGGCTAGTGCCCGTGGACTGGTTGCCGAGAGCTCGGCGGACCAACCACTCGTTGAGCGCCGGCTTGCCGCAGTCGAATCCGGCCAGAACGTGCTCAGTGGTGAGCAGTTCTGGTCCGGCATAGCTCATTCGGTGTCTCGCTCCAGCACCGAGGGGCTCGAGAGCAGCTCGGTCATTGGACGCGGCAGATTCGGTCGGGCAGAGATCAGCGCCTGAAGCTCGGTCCAGGCGGCGTCGTCGATGACAAACACCCGACGGTCGGCCAAGTCCATCTCAGCCGCCTCGACGGCGTGGCGAAGCACATAGTCGCTGGTGGACTCGCCGCGTGCCTTAGCGGCGCTCCTCAGGACAGCGTCCTGAGCGGGCGTCAAGCGAAGGTTCAGACGCTCCGTCTTCGTGGCCATAGGTCTCACTGTACACCATTTGGCATACTAAGCCAGCGGAGGTGTCCGTGGCACGGTCGCAGGACGGCGCGCCCGTGGCGGCCAGGATGAGCCCGTGGCGGCCAGGACGAGCCCGTGGCGGCCAGGACGAGCCCGTGGGGTGTCGTTTTGGCCGCCATCCGGGTCCGCGGCCGGCCCGATCGGCGGTCATACGTTAGGACGACCGAGTGGGAGGTGGACGTCTTGGGTGGACAGAAGAAGAGGGGCGGACGGGTCACTCCGAAGGGCGGCGCACCCTTCGGGCGGCTCTCAGCGGCCGAGAAGGCTGGACTCGAGGACATCTTCGCGAGGCTCCTCCGGTCCGCCGGTAGTGACCTCACCGACGACCTGGAACCGCTCGGGGTCGAACTGTGGGCATCGCAGCTGTGGTGCATCTGGGACCGGTCGGAGCTCGTCGGTATGGACGCGGTGGAGGTGTTCGCCGGCGGCTTGATCGCCTACGCCACCAAGCGAGCCACGGAAGAGGCCCTGAGGGCGATGTTGGCACTGGGCGCCGTGGCTCCGGAACTCTACGGTGCCAAAGCCCGACGGGCCGCCGCCCGGTTGGCCAGGCGAGGCATCGCGAAGCCTTCCTGGTCCGGCGTCGTGGGCCGGTCCGTGCCCAACCAGGCGTGGCTTTCGTATGACCCGGTCGATGACGACGGGGTGAATGTCATGGTGGAGTTCGACGGCCTGGGCGGCGCCCACACGGTGGGTCTTTACATCGATCACAACCTGCGGGGTCTGGCCAAGGACGTGTTCGCCGTGCCGGCGGGGACCGACGAAGTCATCAAACGGCTTCGCGACTGTCCCGACTCTGGTGAGGTGCTATATCGGCAGATCTCGGTTGCGGAGGCGGCCGCCCGCTGGCGGGTGGCCCTTGAGGCGACCGACATGACAATCGACGCGCCCGTGGCCGAGGACCTCCACGATCTGCGCGCTCTGGTACTCGCCCGGCTGGCCAAGATGCCAGCTCGAGCCCGTGTTCCCCAACCGCTGGCGGTAGGTGAGGGAGAGAGGGAGCAGCTCCTCGTGGAGTTCCTCGAGTCCGACGAAACGATCGGGCTGTGGGGTGTCGAGAAAGAGGACAAGGTAGCTGCCGAGCACCTGGCGATGCAGGTGATGACGTTCGGCTTGGACTACGTGGAGGGCTCACCGTTGCGGTTCAGCCCGGTGATGGTCGAGATCTTTTGCCTCGACTGGGCTCCTCGCAAGATCGCTGCCGATGAGGAAGCCTTTGGACTGCTTCCTGACGTTCTGGCCGCCTGGATCCGCTTCGCCGGCCGGCGCCGCGGCATCTCCCAGGAGTCGATCAGCGAGGCGGTAGCGGCCACATACGACTACGCCCCCGAGATGATCGAGCTGTCGCGGGACCCAGAGAACTGGGGGCCGGCCAAGACGGTCGTCCTGGCCATCCAGGAGCGAGGTATCGACATCACCGACCAGGAATCCCTCGACCGCTTCATCAAGGAAGTCAACGCCAACGGTGGGATCGACGTGCTCACGGATTCCCTCGTCGGATCACGGTCCCTGACTCGCTAGGGCCCTAATTTGAAGCGGCTCAAACTCGCCGTCGCCGCCGGGCCCGGCGACAGGACAACCCTGATCGCCTTCCGCTGGAGGTGCCGATCGCGATGGCGTCCTGCCTCCTATATCAGGAGGGGCATATCGATGAGGAAGTCAAAGTTTCCCTTCCCGACCGAGCGTACGAGGGTCCTCATGATCCGGTTGGGGTCATCAAAGGGGCCGGCCACGTACATCGGCTTACCGTGGCGCCCGAATCGGATAGCGCTCGGACCGCTCCATGACCCGAGGTGGCCGGCACACTTGGAGAAGTCGGGGGCCGGCTCGAAGCCAAGTCCTCGCGCGTACTCGACGGCACCCAAGACGAGGTGCTGGGCCAGCTCGACCGGGACGGCGAGCGGATCTGAGTGAGAGGCGGCGAAGACGTCGCGGTTGAAGAAGGAGAGCTCCTCGCGCTCCATCACCCGAGGTCCTATCGTCTCCTTCACCCCGAGGCAATGCGTATCGACCAGGTAGCAGCAGGCCGAGACCCTTGTCCGACGATGTTCGCGGGCAACGACGACCGTTGCCAAGCCCACAGAGGGCGCTGCTGGAGTCCCACGTGGCCACCCCGGATGGCCATCGACGATCAGCTCGTTGCTCCATCCCGGGTTCACCCAGCAGCCGACCAACGCTGGCTCGCGAGCATCGGCGGTGGCTTCCTCGGCAACTCTGCGAACCAGGAGCGACACGCTGGCCTTCGGGACCCCCAGCGAGCGAGCAATCTCCTTCGGTGAACACCCCTCCCGGCGTAGTCGGCGGACAATGTCGAGAAGTTCTGTTTCCGTCATGAAGGCTGCGTAGCATCCGTGAGCGTACGATCCGCGGACCCCCAGGGACGGCGCGGGCAATGGGATTCCGATTGGTGAGCGACCCCCGAGAGGAGAGCCCCAAGGTAGCTGGCCGCCTCCTGGTCGCGGGCTGGAACCCAACCCCAGTAGATGTCCATAGTCGTCGACGTCCGTGCATGACCGAGCCGGTTCGAGACGGTGCGCACATCGAAGCCGGCAGTGAGGAGCTCGGTGGCGACAAAGTGGCGTAGGTCGTGGAGTCTGATGTGCGCGTGTCTCGTCGCTGAGCGGAGCCGGTTCCAACGCCGGATCGCGATGTGAGGTCGCCAGAGACCGCAGCCGTCTTGATCATCGGCGAAGACGAAATCGGTATCAAGCACCTGCTGTGCGCTGGTCTGAGCGAGACAAACCATTCGGTTCTGATGTTTCGGCGAGGGCCTCGATGGCCTGGGTGGTGAGCGAGACAAGGCGTGCCCGATCGGTCTTGGTCGACTTGACGAACACGCCCCCGGACTTGGTGACCGAGACTGAACGCTCGATCCGTACCGTCTTTGCGACCTGGTCGATGTCGCACCAGCGCAGCGCGCAGATCTCGCCCCGGCGAGCGCCGGTGGCCACGGCCACGTGCAACCAACAAGCCATTTGCGGGTCGCTGACCTCTGCTTCGGCGAGAAGTGCCTGGATCGCCTCAGGAGAAGGTGGTGCGATGACGGAGCGGGGCACGGGCGGACGGGTGGCAACCGAAACTGGATTGCGGGCGAGCCAGCCCCACCGGACCGCCTGTGCGACTGCACGGTGCAGGACCACATGGGCATAACGCACGCGCCACGCCCCGACCCCTGAGGCGGCCATGCGGGCGTAGAGCTCGTCACAGTCACGCGCCGTCAGCTTCCACAGAGGGAGGTGCCCGAGGGCGGGCTTGAGGTGCCGGGCCACGACGCTCTCCCAGTCCTGGCGGGTCGTCGGGGCGACGATGCAGGTGGCCATGAACTGGTCGAGCAGGTCCTCGACCCGAGGTGTTCCGCCGCCCCAGAGGCCTGCGCCGGTCTCTACGACCATGCGCTGGAGGGCTTCTTTCGCTTCGCCCCGCGTTCCGTGGAATGTTCGGGACAGCCGGCGCCGTCCGCCGGTGACGAGGTCCGGGTCAGCAGCGACCTGCAGTCGCCATGTGTCGGATCCGCGTTCGAGCATGGATCCGGTACGTGCCTTGGACATAGGCCCACCTTCCGACGGCGCGTGCCAATTGCACCCGAATGGCACCCGAATTCGGGTCCGTCGCGCCTGATCATGGGGTGTTTCAGCGCGGACGGCCCGTCTCAATGGCACCGAATGGCACCAAGATGGTCAGCGCGATTGTTGTAATTGGACCGACCGTAGCGCCGTGACGAGGGAGTTCGTTGAGAGCGGGCGACGGGAATCGAACCCGCGTTCTCAGCTTGGGAAAGGATCCGAACGCGGTCTCATCACCTGCCTGTACGAAGAGAGCCGCAGCTGAGGGCCGATTTGGATGTACCGCCCGCGCCCGCCCATGACCGTCCGCGCCCGCTCGTGCCCGCTGCGTGTTGCACGAAGATCCGGACATCAGTCGAAATGGAGAGCTTCGGTGCCGCAGCTTGACCGAGCCAATACGGTGGTTGGCTCTCTCCGGTCCGACCGAGGAGGTCCCGGTCGGTGGCGGTTCGGCTTCCGATGACCGATCAGGTATTCCGACCGATGAACGCCTCGATGACAGCCCGTTGTTCCTGAGAGACCTCAGTTTCGTCCAGCCGAGCCATGAGGACGTCCCTATCCAAGACGTTCGACTGGAGCAGAGCCCGAATGAAGTCGAGATCCTTCTCGCGGTGAGCCACGAGCTTGGCGACGCAGAGGTCATGCTTTTCCACGCACAGACCCGTGACCCCGTTCGTGTTGACGTTGCAGTAGGGGATGAGGCGCTCACGCCATCCGTTGGGAAAGATGGCCGTGTCCTCCGAGACGCCGTCCGCGAAGATGCCGAAGGACTCCTGGAAGCGGCTGAATTCTCCCATGGCCCCGTCGATCGAGTCGGCCTTCGTGCCGTCGGGATCTGAGAGCGGGAGCACGTCGACCTCGAGTGACCGGGTAGCGGCCGAAGGGAGCTCGCCTTCGCCGTAGGAGGCGAGGATGGCCTGGCTGCCGATGATGATCACCGTGTCCGTCTCGAGCAGGGCTCCAGCGGCCCGGATGATGTGTTCGAGGTCTTCCCGCCTCACGACGCGAGCCGCGTCGCTCGGATTACCTGCTCACGTTCGCCGTCACTGAGAACTCCGGCGAAGGGAGCGGCGTGGCGCAGGGCAACGGAGTCCTCGTCGGGCGAGGTAAGGACGTAGAGGATCGACTCCAGTGGGCCGGAGAGGAGTGCTTCCCATCGGTCAAGGTACGGGTCGGCGGACCCGTCGCCGTGGACGGAGCGGAGGAGTTCGAGGTTCCGCTGGGTAGCCCGCAGCACGGCTTCGGGCTCTGCGACGAGCTTCGCGGCGACGAGGCAGCCATAGGCCAGGCTTCGGCGATCCGTGAGGTTGAGTGTGGGCTTCCGGGCTTGGTCTACCGCCCGCCTTTGTGCAGCGCGGAAGGCAAGCACATCCTCCCGTTGGAAGCGGCGATGGGTGCCCGACCTCCAAGAGGGAATCTGTCCGCTATCGGCCAGGTCAGCTAGATGCTGGCGGGAAGCACCGAGAAGCTTGGCGGCCTGGGACGATGTGAGCACGGATGGGTTCCTCACGGGCCAAGCCTACCGGCCAAACGCTATATCCGCTACGTCCCTGCTTGGGAATCGTCTCCAGGCACAACCGGACCTGCCCCTCCCCCGCCTACAGGCCAGCCCTTTCCGGCGGGCACGGTGGGCTCAGGCCGTTGGTGCCCGCTGCGTGTTGCACGAAACTCGTGACGTCAGGCGAAAATGGAACGCTGGGCGAAGCGCAATCTGATGGAGGAGCCAATGCGAATCGCTCGTGGCCACGTTGACGGAGGAATCGGCCAGTCGGCTGAGTCAAGGAGAGCTGGCATCCTTCTCGTCAAGCCCGCTCGATATGTAGCCGCCCGCCGGCAGCATCGACGACCTGGCGGATGTGGCTCACGTTCGAGGTGACGACCACGTTGTCGCCCCGCCGCAGAGCGCCTTCGACCACGGTCACATCCACGACGTCCTTGAGGCCGGATCTTCCAGCGAGCTCTCCTGACCCGGCGTGCCTGATCGGGACTCATTGGCTCGACGTCACATCCGGCGAGCATGCGCGCCAGGCTTGCTTGTCGGGGTCCACCCCTCCAGGCTTCAGCAACGACAGGTGCAGGAACGACGGAAAACGCTGGCGAAGTCGAGTGGGATGCAGAAGAAGCAGATGGTGTTAAGACTGACGCTGGATGTGGTGGACACGGCTGAGATGAGCGAAGCGGTCTCTCCCCATCCCCCGAACCCCCCGCCCCTCTCTCGCTTCAATCTCTGACTGCTTGACTTCGAGGCTACGGACCGAGACCACCGAGAATCGACGTGAAGTTGGGCGTTTGCGGAAAACGGTCCGCGCGTTATCGCGCAAACGTCATTAGGAGATAAAGCGGTGGATGGCCTCGTTGGCGTGGTCCTGAAAGGTTGGGTTGGCCAAGTCGGGGAAGATGTCCGCTTGGTTGACCAAGGGACCCTTAAGCGTGTTGGCCGCGCTGGCGTAGAACACGCCGCTAGACAGGGTCGAGTCGGTGACGCCGTCGACCAGTCGCCTCGCGCCCACGTCAAGTTTGTGGGCGAGACCCAGGGTGGGCATGACGTATTTGGCCGCTATACGCAGCGGCAATTTGAGGTCATTGGGTGCTTGTGTGCCGGTGGTGTTGCCGGGGCTCACGGTGATAAATCGGCGGTCGGGGTGTCGGCGGGCCAGGCAGGCCATCCATAAGGCCCCGATGTACTTGACCTGCCCGAAGGCCAAATTGAGGTCAGTTTTGCGGTCGGCGAAATAGCTGCCGTCGATGACAGTGGCGAGCTCGTCGGCGGAGGTTGAGACGAACGATGGCCGTTTCATCCGCAACCTCGGGACTCCTCTGGCTGCTTCACTTCCGGCGAAGACCGCCACCTCGCCAAGTCGGTCCTCGGTCAGGAGCCCTTCGAGGAGAACGACGTGACCAAGAACGTTCGTCGCGAACAAGTTAGTGACACCGTCAGCAGTCAAGTCCATCGAATTGCCGCCGATTCGACCAGCGTTCATGACCAGCGCGTCGAGGGATCCGTTGATGGCCGCAAGGCCGGCACGGACCGAACCGAGATCGGCGACGTCCATGAGAATGATGTCAAAGATGTGCCGGCCGGTCACGGCTTCGAGTTCGGCCTTTGCCGCTGTCGCCCGATCTTGGTTTCGGCACGCCAGGTAGATCCGCGCCATCTCGGGACGTAATGCCAGTTGCCGGGCCACATCCTTGCCGATCCCGGCGTTGGCGCCCGTGATGAGTACCGTCTTTCCTGGGAGTGTGCTCATTGGTATTTCCTCTCGTTTTCGTCAGTCATGCGATGTGTCGTCCTCTCGCTCTAAAATGGGTGGTGTGACCCATTCTGACCGTTCGGAAATGGGTTGTCAAACTCAGAATCTGCTAACATTGGTGCATGGTCAACGAAACGAGTGACCGGCCAAGGCTCACCCCCAAGGGAGCACGTACCCGGGCACGAATAGTGGAGGAGGCCGCCGCCCTGATCCATGAGCGCGGGGTGGCGGGCACCACCTTGGAAGACGTCAGGGTGGCGGCGGAAGTCAGCGGCTCTCAGATGTACCACTACTTCCCCGACAAGAACGAGCTCGTGCAGGCGGTCATCGACTACCAAGCCGACGCCATCGTCAATCGCAATCGGCACGCCCTCAGCAGCGCGAACGGAGTCGAAGCTTGGCGGAAGATGGTGATCGCCGCAGCGAAGCGCACCAAAGCAAAGGGGGGCTGCGCACTTGGCTCGCTCGTTGGTCAACTCGCCGAGTGTGACCCCGAGGCCCGAGCGCTCATCGCGGCAGGGTTCGATCAGTGGGCAGCCGCCATCGGCGATGGACTGAGATCCCTTCATGCCGACGGGAAACTCCCGTCCGGCATCGACCCGGACGACCTCGCCACCACTCTGCTCGCTACGCTTGAAGGAGGACTTCTACTCGCCCAGGTACATCGGAGTCCCCGTCCGTTCGAAACTGCGGTCGATACCCTCCTCGCGCTTGCCATCGGCAGATGAGCCCAAGCCGGGTTCGTTCACAGCCAGCGCCGAGGTTGGCTCACGGCTCTTGGATGGTGCATGTGCATCCACACGATGCGCTTGCGGACCCGCTGCCGTTGGTGATGCGGGACACCTCGTCGCTCTCAGTGGGTTGCTCAGGTGTGGTTTTTCCGTGAGCTCAGCCCGCCGACCCTGACTGCTCGTGCCTCTTGGACGTGGACCGGCCTCGTCAAGATGGACGGAATTCGATGACAGCTCCTCGCGTGGGGGAGACGTTCCACCTCGACCTCGACGGGACGGCAATTGCCGGCCGCTACATCGAAGTAGATCCCCCGCACCGCATGCTGCTGAGATGGGACCGTCAAGGAACCGACACAGCGATGCCGACACCTACATTCATTGAGATCACGCTCACCCCGACGGGTGACGGCACAAATGTGAGGGTGCAATTCTCCGGCCTAAGTGCGGAGGATGCCGCGTTCTATCCGCAACTCTGGGCGCGTCACCTTGACCGGATCGCAGCTGCCTTGGCTAGCGCCGAACCCGCGCATGGCAACTGAGTCAGGAACCGCATCCTCTGAGGTCAATCCTCAAGTCCACTACTGGAGTCGCGGCAGGGCCGGAGCAGACGCCATCAAGGGCTGCCCACTGACGGCGAAAGGTCGAGCCACGCGTCGACGGATCGTGGACACGGCGGCGGACCGACTCCGAGGTCTGTGTCGTCAAGGCCGCTGTCGGTGAGATTGGCCTGGTAGAGCTCGGCCCCGGCGAGGTCGTCTCCACCCACGCCTTCAAGGATGCGGCTCGTCAGGAGCTAGGAATCGCTACCTGACCGCCCCACGGTCGGCCGGCGAGCGGTCTGTTCGATCGCCGGCGCGCTCGTTGTGAGAACACGGCGGTGGAACAGCGCTTACCGCTCAGCCCACGCCGCTTGCATGTCAGAAATGGTCTGCGTCGTCATATCTGCGAATTCGGAACCCAAGACGGAGGGTCGTATTGTGAGTTGAAATCGAGCAGTCAGGTGCGACGTGTGGCACGCTGTGGCACGTGTGTGGCACGAAATCGGCGTGAGCTAAAGAGGCTTCGGGATAAGAACCCCGAAGTAGCAACTAACCAGGGCTTATGCTAAGAGCAGTTCTGCGACCTGCAGCAATTTGCAGAGCGCCAGCTGACGGCCGATTTCGATGTACCGCCCGCGCCCGCCCGTGCCCGCCCGTGCCCGCCCGCGCCCGCTGGGTGTTGCACGAAAATCGCGGAATCGGCCGAAAATGAACTACCTGCGGGACGCGCTCTGACCGGACTTCGGCGCGACTTCGCTTCTTCGTAGCCACCTCGACACGCTGACCAGGTCGTTCGTGTGGGAGAGGGGGGTTCCCGAACCGGAATGTAGGGGCGACATAGTCCACGGAATGGGCCGTGGAATGGGGTATCCTGCTCATAGTGTTCGTCAAGACCACGGTGCGCAGAAGGGGCGACAAGGCCTACACCTACCTGTCGCTCGTCGAGTCCGTTCGCGTCGACGGCAAGATGACGCACAACACGCTCTTGCGCCTAGGAGAGGTCGGAGAGTTGCGCCAGAGCGGCCAGCTCGACCGCATCATCGCCG
>Ga0310037_10001956_pt1 | contig 11011 bp, 7 predicted proteins | sample Sb_taG_11_FD_200239 | JGI IMG/M metagenome (GOLD analysis project Ga0310037, IMG submission 200239) | Peat soil microbial communities from Weissenstadt, Germany - Sb_50d_3_AS metaG (v2) (version 2) | ecosystem: Environmental > Terrestrial > Soil > Wetlands > Peat | place: Germany: Weissenstadt...
TTCGGGCGGCTCGGCCGTGAAACTGCTCGACTGCACGGCGGATCATCGGCGTGGCGCGCTGGATTGACCGGCTGACCAGGTGCCCGGTGTCGTAGCGGTCATGAATCTCGGCGAGCCGCGTGCCGACCGGGACGAGTTCGCCGTCCGGGCTGGTTGTCATGTCGCAGTAGGTCAGCACGCTGGAAAGCACGTACGGCGCGGGCTCGAACTCCAGGCCCAAGACTTCGGCGAGTCTGCGTTCGTCGGCTTCGAAGATGGCGTAGGAGTGATGGGCGACTAGCCGGCACAGCATGGCGTCGGCCTGATGGACGTCGCGCAGGTAACGCGTGCCGTCGAGTGCGTGCAGGCCCGTCCCGGCCAGGCCAGGCGCGTAACCGATGTCGTGCAGCCACGCGGCGGCTTCCAGGAGATCGGCGTCAGCGCCGAGAACCGGTGCCAGGCTGCGTGCCCGCGCGGCGACGCCCTGGACGTGCGCCCAGCGGCGGGGGAGGTGCACCTGCAGGAGTGCCTAGGCGAGATCTTCGGCCCATGAAGCCAGCGCGTTCATGCGGCCAAGGCTAGACAGCCGGGGCGGGACGTTCACAGACGTGACGTGCCGTCTGAAGACGTCTTGCTGAGCATCAACCCCGGCCATCCGGCAATGCATGCTGGCCTCGCGCCTGCTCGGCTGGAAGCGGGCTGAGCCACGCGGCACACGGCCAGGGCACCAGGCCCGTCGATAAGTTGAGCTGTGACACGACAGGGGCCTGGTTCCCGGCACCGATCATCCGTTCACGTCACGATAATCGTTGACTCGTGGCCTCTGGTCCGGGCATGATCGTTTAGATGTCCGCTTCTCTGTTCGAGAACAAGCCTGGATCCTGTCCGTTCGGTCACCAACTGTGGCCCGGCAAGGCGCAGGTGAGCTGGACGCCGTGCCTCTGCGAGCCGGCCCGGGAGGCGGCCGGCCGCGGCCGCGGCATGGGACACGTCCGCGTCGCTTGCAACAGCTGCCACGACCAGCTGCGGCAGACGGTGTTCTTCGAACCGCCGCACGACCGCGGGCACCGGCCGCTCACCGGCTGGGTGACCGGACCGGCTCCTTGGCCTTGAGCGCGCCGGCGACGACGGCCAGGGCGACGGCAACCGCCGAGGACCGGTCTGGCGCGGCAACGCAGACGCCGCAGATGATCTCCCGGCCGTGTGCGCACTGAGGACGCTGGCGTTCCTGCTCGACGCTGCCCGGCTGGCCGCGGCCGCGAAAGGCCGCCAGGCCTGAAGCCTTCCGCGGCCCCGCCGGACACGGCCTAACCGGCCGGAGGTGACCTCCGCCGCAGCTGAGGTCCAGCCCGAGCCGCCTTGCCGGAACCAGGACGCTAGCAGAAGGGGTCGCTGGCCGGAGGGCTATCCCACCCTGCGGACGACGGTCTCGCCGCCGTGGTGGTCATCGAGCGCCGCACGTGCCCATGCTGTTGTGGTGAGCGTCCTTACCGCGGCTGAGGTACTGATTGCCGCGCGGCGGCTCGCCGGAGCACGACCTCATCTGGCTGCCGTCGCTGGCATCGTGCATCAGGAGGACCTGTGGCAGCTGTGCCGCGATGAGCTCACCGGAGTCGACGTCCGCATCGATGGCTGGGATATCCGCGGCCGCTGGTTCGGCGTGGTCGTCGAGGCCACGCCCCGGACCGGGGAGCTGCGCCGCGGCCAGACGATCCCCTGGCGGGTGATCGCCGCCCAGATCGCAACGCGAACGCCGCCGCTCGCGCTGACCCGATGAAGCCCGCCTTGACCGGCGGGAACACCAGTCCGCTGCTCCGCCACGATGGTGAGCTCCGGCGGCTCAGCCACGTCCAGTCGAGCTTCGGCGGCACCACCGAGATCCAGAAGGAAATCATCGCCCGCGGCCTCGGCCTGTAGCCCTGACCAGGCCTTCTACGAAGCCTGTGCTCCCAGTTTCTGAGACGATGTTAGACGAAAAGTTAGAATTGGCAGCCGACGGCAAATCCGTGTCGGGTACTGGAGGGTGTTGGCGCTCACTCCACAGAGCCGCGCCGCCCGCGCCATCGCGGATCTGCGCGGGTCAATGTCCGTATCAGGCTAACGCTCGACACCTCGAGGCCAGCTTGGCCTGGCCGATCCCTCGGTGACCGGAGCGCCAACCTAGACGGATGTCTGCGCGTCTACCACCTGTGGATGTCCCGGATATGTCTGATCATGCCTGGCAGGCTAGTAAAGACCAGCTGGCCAGGTTGTGGGAGCATGCCCTTCTGCAAGATGAGCTGTTTGTACAACGCAGCAACTTCTTCCTGGTAGCCGAGTCACTGCTTGTTGTCGCCTACACGGGGATTTTGGGTCTGTCACTTGGAACTCATGGGCAACCGCTGCGGCTGCGGGTGGCTGCGTTGGTTCTTGCCATATTCGGGTTCTTGCTTACCACCATCTGGGCATTCGTTAATGCTCGCCAAAGGCAAGTGCTTCTAGATCTTCACAAACGAGCGCGTGAAGCATTTCCTGAATACCGGCGGACTATTGAAGAGCGGAAGCTTCCAGGCGGGCGCATTTCGGGCACCATGCTAATTGCTTATTGGGTTCCCGTTCTTGCTGCCATCATGTGGCTTATCTTCGTGATTATAGCATTTTAGAGCTAACCGAGCATGTTGTTACCACGCGGATCGCAGTCGATGGCGTGACCTGCCGGTTACAAGACGGTCCATTACAACCCGGACCGTCCTCAGCAGCCGGATGACTCAGCCCAGCTCATCCGCGTTTTGTTGGTAACTGAGCCTGCAGACTAACAACAAGCGTGCCGCCGTGTACCGGGTAATGCCGTCTTGTTTGTGTTATTGGTGTGTTGATCTTCTCCTGCGCCCGTACTTATTTTGCTTTTGCAGTGCCGCGGAACGCCCGGAATCCAGCCCTTCCGCTCTGGGGCAGTCCGGCTCGCCGATACGTGGCAGCCTTGGCTTGTAAGCGTCGCGGCTGGCCGTGGCAGCCGGGTGCATTGGCTGCTGACTTGGTGATGGCGGCGGTAAGCCGGGCGACTACGTTCTTGCCGCGCCGTTGGAAGCCGAGCTCGCGCATCATCTCTTGGAGTAGCTCGTCCTGGGTCCGCAAAATGTCATCGGATTTGATCCACTGCGCCAGCTTGAGCAGTTCGGCGTCGGAGTATGCCTCGATCGGCTGGCCGCGGGTGATCCACGGACGCGGGCCTATCCGTTGCCCCGGCGCCGGCGGTGCCGGTGTGGTCCTGGACAGCGCGGCTTCGTAGGCGGTCTGCAATAGCGTGCCCGGCTCGCCGTCATCGGGGGCGCGGGCCAGCGTGGCCTGCTCGCCTTCGTCGGCGGCGCGTACGGCGGCGTGGTAGGCGGCGATTGCCTTTTGGGCGCAGGTGTCTTTGTCGTGGAACCATTCGGCTGACCAGATCCGGTGGAAGCGCCAGCCGTGGCGTTCGAGTTGTTCCTGGCGGAGCCGGTCGCGGTCTCGTGCGCTGTGGGAGGAGTGGTAGGTGGCGCCGTCGCATTCGATGGCCAGGACGTAGTGGCCTGGCTGGGTGGGGTGCTGGACGGCGAAGTCGATCCAGTAGCCGGAGGTCCCGTACTGGGCGGTCAGTTTTAGCCCGTGCCGCAGCAGGGTGTCGCGGACGTCGACCTCGAATGGGTTCAGTGCTGGCTTGTCGGGGACGTAGTCGCCGAGGTTGGTCCCGTCCGATTCGACGTATTGCAGGTACTGGCGCAGCAGTTTGACGCCTTCGGCGGTGGAGCGCTCGGGGTTCATGTCGCGGCAGGAGAACGAGGACACGAGCGTGATCCTGTTCTTTGCCCGGGTGACGGCGACGTTGAGGCGTCTTTCCCCGCCTTCGGTGAGCAGCGGCCCGAACCGGTAGGGAAGGCCGCCGCGGGCGTCTTTGCCGTAGCCGATGGACAAGATGATCGCGTCGCGCTCGTCGCCCTGGACGCGTTCGAGGTTCTTGACGAAGAATTCCTCGTCGCGGTTCTCGTCGAAGAACCCGGCGAGTTCCCCGGCTAGCTCCGGATCGTCCCTGAGGCGCTGGCGGAGGCGCTCTTCGATCCGGTCCCGGTGCCTGATGCCCATGGTGATCACGCCCAGCGACTCCTGCGGCCGTGCCCGGGCATGCTCGAGGATGAGATCGACGGCGGCGTCGACCTCCGGCGCCGGGCTGTTGGTGTCGGCGCCCGGCTGCCAGGCAACGGGTACGTACCGCAGGACGCGGCCGCCGCTGATCCCGGGGAAGGTGATCAGTGTCCGGCCGTAGATGTGCGCGTTGGAGAAGGCGATCAGCCGTTCGTCGCGGCTTCGGTAGTGCCACAGGAGCTGGCGGAAGCGGAGCACGGAGCCGAGCGCATCCAGGATCGATTCGAACCCGGCGGTGCCCGCCATCAAAGCCGCGGGTGCTTCCGGCTCTGGCTGGTCTGAGTCGTCTTCGGTGCTGTCGGAGACGAAGAACGCCGTCGGCGGGAGCTGCTTGTTGTCCCCGGCGACCACCAGTTGCCTGCCGCGCAGGATGGAGGTGACCGCATCGGCGGGGGTGATCTGGGAGGCCTCGTCGAAGATGACGACGTCGAAGTAGGGCAGCGGCGGCAGCAGCTGGCTGACCACCAGCGGGCTCATCGCCCAGCAGGGTTTCAGCGCCAGCAAGACGTCCGCGGCGTTGCGGACGAAGTCCCGGACCGGCATGTGCCGCCGCTTGAGCCCGGCCTGGTGCTGGACGAGCGCGGCCTGGTCTTTGAACTGGTCGCGTGCCCGGATCGCGTTTTCGGCGTAGGCGCGGCGGACTCGCGCCGATGTCGTCTCGATGTGATGCCGGTCGCCGTTGCTGAACTCCCGGACCGCCTTCTGCTGCGCCTCGGCCGAGAAGCTCCCGACCGACAGGTCGGTCAGCGAGAGGTGGTCGAGGATGGAGCAGAGCCAGGCGTACCAGAAGGCCCGGACGGCGAATTCCTCCGACGCCTGGCGCGCTGCCATCGCGGCAGCAAATTCTCCGAGCCCGGCCGCGTTCAGGGAGGTACGGAGCCGGTACAGCTCGGGGAGCTTGGCCAGGGTTCCCCGGTCGGCGTCGAGCGTGTCCAGCACATGCTGGCAGTCCTCGGTCCGCATTTCGGCCAGGCCGGGCTGTGCTGACCAGGTTTCCAGCTGGGTGAGCTGGCCGAGCAGGTGCTGATAGGAAGCCTGGCAGTCGGTCAGGGTACGCGGGGCCCGGGGGATTCCCCGGCCGCCGAGTTGCGACCACTTGCGGGCACTGTCACGCCCGGCGACGGCAGATGCGTACAGGTCCCGGTCGCTCAGCTTGCGGCCGCGCAGCATAGCAGTACGCAGCTTGGCCCGGGCGGCCCGGTACCGGGCTGAGGTCATGACGGCCCACAGGCGGCCGAAGCTGCCGCGGCCTGCCGGGGCGAGCGCCTCGCAGGTGGCCTGCAGGTCAAACTCGTGGATCGCCGGCGTCATCGCCGACAGGGTCGTGTCGATCTGCGTCCACACCTCGATCTGCTCGGCCCAGCCAGCCAGCGTCGGGGGTTCCGGCAAGCCGGTGTCACTGCTGGCGCGGTCGAGCAGTCCGCGCGCTGCTGGCAGCGCGTGGCGGCGGACCTCATCGAGCGCCTGGTCTGCCTGCCGGACTTCCTCGGCGCTGACAATCGGGGAGCTAGCCCACGGGCTGCCGCTGGCTTGCATTGATAGTCCGCCCAGCCGGGCGTAGGACGCAAGGTCTTCCGCGGCCAGGCGGGCCGCGGCCTGGCCGAGCGCCTCGATCACCGCCCCCCGGAACCGGAACTCCGTCCGCGCCGCCTGCAAGCCCAGCAGCTGCGCCCGCATGTCATAGACCGACACGTTCCAAGGATCTCGCCGGTTGTGCAGCGCAAGCACGTACGCGTTGAGCTGGTCGCGCCGTCTTTCGACAAGCTGGAGTTCGGCGGCATTGTCTAGGCGTGGCGCGTTCCGGCTGGCATCAAGCGCCTGCCCGATCATCTGCGCGAATGCGCGGCGGGAACTGACCCCGCCGTGCAAGTCCAGCACCAGCTCGCCGAGATTCTGCTGGCGAAGCCGCTTGGTCACCGCATCGATCGCGGCGCGCTTCTCCGCTACGAATAGGACTTTCTTGCCGCGGGCGATCAGCGAGGCGGTCAGGTTGGCGATCGTCTGGCTCTTGCCGGTTCCCGGCGGTCCCTTGATGATCAGGCTCTGCCCGGCGAGCACTGCGTTGATCGCGTAGTTCTGACTCGAGTCGGCATCCAGCACCAGGAACTCATCAGCCAGCGGCACCTGATCGGGGCCGGGGACCGCGTCAGGTCCGGGCCCCTGGGCCCGGATCACCGCGCGGGCCTGCTCATCGCCTGCCAGCGCCGCGATCAGCTCATGCGCGACCAGCTCATCCAGTGCCCCGTCAAGGTCAGTGACCATGGACAGCTTGGCGTAGGCGAAGTTCGCCAGCACCAGCCGCGAGCCAACCCGGAAACCCGGTACCCGCTCTGCCTGCTCGCGGATCCACTCATAGGTTTCCTCCAGCTCCCACAGCTCATCGATCGCGCCGTCCGGGATACGTTTCATCAGCGCCGCGTGATCGACCTCGCAGCCGAAATCGACCTTCAGCACGTGCAGCAGGGTCGGGTTGACCTCCATCGTCTCCCCGACCACGGCCAGCTCGAACTCATCTTGCCCTGCACCCAAAGGACGCAACGTGGCAGCCTGAAGAAGGACTGGCGCACACGGCTCCCAGGCCGCCCGCTTGTTCTCCCACGTCGCCAGACCGCACCCGATCGACAGCGTCTCCAGCCCCCGTTCTTCGAAATTCTCCTTAGCCTTGTTATGGATCGTGCGGACTCGCCGCAGCATCTGATCACGCTGCTCGGAATCACGGAACAGCGCCGAGACCCTGGTCGACTTACCCAGCAGCAGGCCACCGACCGCGTCGCGATCCGCCGCCGTCAGATCCAAAGTGCCGCGCTTCAGGTCCCGGTAATGCAGCAGGTTGTTGCGTCCGCCGAGATCCACGAGCGCGTTCTTCCAGTCTGTGGCCGCCTTCTGCACCAGCCCAGCGCGTCTGCTCACCTGCCCCTGGGCAAAGCTAGGAAGCGCACCAGACTCGGACCGCTCATCGCCAGTCAATGTGCCCCTCCCCTGATCTGGCACCAGTACCAATTGTCCAGCAGCCGGAAATGATCAACGTCGCAAGGCTTCTCTTCGGAGCCGTGCCATTACATCACTGCCACCAAAGTCTTGACGCCTTCGAGACAGTCAGGGATGACAACACCCAACACCTCTGGGATCGCCAGCCCGGGGACATCCCGGCCATGCCCAGTAGCTGGCCGGTCGCGCCGCCGCCTCAGCGCGGGAGCCCCGATCTCGGCGTACAGGATGATCCCAGTGTCCATGCCGGGGATGATAACCCTGGGTGCCGACACTCTGGCGGCGCATCCGGCGCGGATCGGCATAAATGCAGGCGAGAGCCTCAGTGATTTTGCGCTTATCGTCTTGGCCTTGGATTCTAACCGGGGCGAAATCAAGATTGTCCCAGGCCTAATGTTGGCCGCATCCTCATCGCCCGGCTGATGGGGACGGCCAGACGCGACGCCAGGTGACGGGAACTGAGCGAGACTGACGAAGCCGTGTGCGCGGCTGCTCGCCGCGAGCTCGCGGCTCGCTGTGCCGACCTGCTACCGGAGGTAGCCGGGATCGAGGAGGGCATGGAGGACGGGAGCCTGACGAACCAGTCGTCAGGCAGGGCAGCCGACGTGGGAGTTCACCGACCACGCATCACCGAGCATCGGGGCGGCCACCTGACCACCGAGGAGACCTGGTGGTCAAGCGATAGGAACCAAACCGCGTAGCCGCGTCACCGAGGTGATCTCAGCGATTTTCATTTGATGTAGCCGTATTCGAAATGGGTCAGGACGAGCGCGGCGCGGGCTATGTCCCCGATCTTGCCGGGGCTGAGGGTGATGTGCTGCAAGGCGCGCCAGCGGGCGGTGACCAGGGCGAATCCGCGTTCGCCCAGGCAGCGCAGAGAGCGGAGCAGGGCGTTGCGGGTGCGGGTATTGATATCGAGTTCCTGCCTGCCGGGTGGCTGCTTGACCGGGACGTGGATCCTGATGCCGGCGCCGTCGTATCCGGGGTCAGCCAGGGTGAGCAGCCCGGCTGCGGCGGCGTGGTAGAGCGCGGGCAGGGCGTGGATGGGGGCAGCGGTGATGTCGTGCACCGAGCCGGGCTCTGCGTCGGAGACCCACAGCGGGAGTCCGTCCGGGGCGATGACGGCCTGGATGTTGCCGCCGTGGACGTGGGCCTTGCCGGAATACCACGCGTCGATGGCCTGGCCGCGGACGCTGAGGGTCTTCTCCTGGCAGCGGTCCGCCGGGATGACCGTCCCGTCCAGGATTACGTGAGAAACGCCGTCCTGCCTGGCCCGCTCGAGGGCCTGGTGCAGATCGGGGGGCCTGGCCGGCGAGCACCGCGATCACCTCGTCCAGGTAGCGGTAAGCGGTAGCCCGGGAGATCCCGTGATCGCGGGCCAGCGCGTCAGGGCTGGCCCGGTCGCGGAACCACCGCAGCCCGAGCACCGCCTGCCAGAAGCACGTCAGCGCCCGGCTGCCCCGCGGGGTGCCGCGCCGCCTGCGCTCGGCCGCCAGCAGCCGTGCGGTGAACTGCGCCAGTTCTCTGGCGACGTCGAGCGTGGCACGACAGGCGATCACGTGGAGCCTTCCAGGCGAAGCTGATCTTGTGGTGAGACGTTCTGCAGGGCTCTGCGCCCGTTTCCGGGCAGCCCGGTTTGCCTGCGTGTCTGCCGTGATGTCTCGCTTGCGCTGATAAGAGCCTGTTTGGAAACTCTGGCTCCAGCTGGTAACCGGGCCTTTGGTCGGCGGGCTGTGACGGGTTCGTCGCGTTGTGCCGCGTGTCGTTACTGTTTGCGCGGTACGCGGGTCCTCATGATCCCGATTTGTGACGATCAAGAACAGTGGAGGACCCGCGCATGCCCAGGGTACGCGCCGGGACGGCCGGGCGGTGGCATGCCGCTGCTGCCCGGGCGGGATCGGCCGCAGCAGGCGGGTGCCGCGGTACCCGTCGGACATGAGCGATGCGGAATGGCAGGTCATCGAGCCGGCGCTGCCCGCTCCGGCATGGAAGGCCGGCAAGGGCGGCCGCCCTGCCGGACGGTGCCGCCGCGATTACGTGGACGCGATCCGCTACCTGGTCAAGGAGGGCATCCAGTGGCGGGCGATGCCCGCGGACCTGCCGCACTGGCGCACCGTCTATGACGTAGCCGACGGCTGGCACAAGAGCGGTGCGACCGGGAAGATGCACGATGAGCTGCGCCGCCAGTGCCGTATCGCGGCCGGGCGCAAGCCCGAGCCCACGGCCGCGGTCATCGACTCCCAGTCGGTGAAGGCCGCTGAGGAGGTCTGCCGGGCGAGCCGCGGCTACGACGCGGGTAAGAAGGATAACGGCCGCAAGCGGCACATCGCCGTGGACACCATCGGGCTGCTGCTGACGGTGCTGGTCACCGCCGCCGGTGTCCAGGACCGCGACGGGGCAAAGCCGCTGCTGTGGAACCTGCGCCGTGCCTTCCCCTCGGTCAAGCTGGCCTGGGCTGACGGCGGCTACGCCGGCAAACTCGTCACCTGGGCCAAGACCAAGCTCAAGCCGAAGCTGACACTGGAAATCGTCAAGCGGCCCGGTGACCTGCACACCTTCCAGGTGCTGCCCCGCCGCTGGGTCGTCGAGCGGACCCTGGCATGGATCACCCGGTGCCGCCGCACCGTCCGCGACTACGAACGCCTGCCCGGACACCACGAAACCATCGTCTACTGGGCCATGATCATCACCATGAGCCGGCGCCTCGCCCGGCAGCGGCAGGCACCCAGCCGCTCAGCATGCCGCGCTGGCAGGTCAGCGGCGGGCCGGTTATCCCGGGGACTGGCTGTGCGCACCAGCCGGCCTCCGGTCAGGTGGCGTTATCGTTCCTTGCGTGGGTGTTACGGTCGTCAGCCTGGGCGCGTGGTCGGAACTGGCGCGGGCAGACCAGCGAGGCATGGACATTGACGTGCACGAATTCGCCATGCTGGATGACGGCCGCCGTCTCACGCTGCACCAAGAGCGCGGCTTCAGCACGAGCGCGACACACTTGACCGCTGATCACGTCCAGCGCAGCGTGCTCACGACCGTGCTTCCAGATGACGCCGAGGTAACCGGTGAGGATCACCCATGGGAGTGGCTTGCTTCGCTGATCCGCACCCACGGGGTGGCGGTTACCCCGGAGCAGCTGAAAACTGTTCCTTACGTGGTTGAATTCGGTTCACGTCTGGCCGCACTGCTCGAATCGGAGCGCCAGCAGGAACGCTAGCGACCTCCCGCCCCAGGACGCTTGCAGGTGGCGTCGAGCTTGTAACGGTGGACCACCTCAATCACTGCCACCGGACTGCCGAGCCCGCACATCACCGGAGTTTCCAAACAGGCTCTAAGCTTACGTTTTAACCTATGGGCTTTCGCTTTGCGGAGCCTGAAGCTTATACAGAACGCCTCTGCTGTGTGCACCTGACCTGCGGTGACACGTGAGCATCCCTGGTCATTGCCCCTTTATGAAATAACCCGCGGTCGGCCGCGGTACCAGCGGCATTCCCGTCCGGCAATGTATACACACAATCCACTCACAATTGTGAATTGCCTGGAATTACTAGACAAGCAACGGCCCCTGCCCTTATTCCTGGTCTCTGCGAGAAGTACCTGGTCGAGGGAGGAGCCGTTGGATCACCATGTTCTCACAGCACTGCCCGGCGGGCATCGGCTCCCGCTGACAGCGCCGGGACCTGCCGCGTTGCTGGCCGCCGCCCCCGACCCGGTCCAGGTGGCCGCCGCCGTCGCGCGGTTCCAGGCGCTGCGGGATTTCCGCGCCCGGCTGTACGGCTGCCTGACCTCCCGGCCCGACGCGTGCTTCGAGCTGTGCGACGCGATCTTGTGCGCTGATCACGCGGTGACCTCACTGGCCGGGCTGTCGCTGGTGCCGCAGTTCCGCCGCGGGCACGGCGCG
>Ga0310037_10001959_pt1 | contig 10993 bp, 9 predicted proteins | sample Sb_taG_11_FD_200239 | JGI IMG/M metagenome (GOLD analysis project Ga0310037, IMG submission 200239) | Peat soil microbial communities from Weissenstadt, Germany - Sb_50d_3_AS metaG (v2) (version 2) | ecosystem: Environmental > Terrestrial > Soil > Wetlands > Peat | place: Germany: Weissenstadt...
ACAGAACGTCCTCCTCGCTGCGTTTGGGACACCAAGCCCGTACTACCGCACCAGGAGGACGTTCCTGTATCAACCACATCCCTGCTGAACAACGGCCTCTAGCGCGTTGTCCTATTACTACGCCGGGAGACAGTCTTGGAGCTCCCGCCTGCCCGGTCACGGCCGGGTTCGCGGTCGCCGGTGCGCTGTGGGATCCGGTGCCGTCAAGCGACAGCGGGGTGTGTGAACCGCCGGGCGCGAGGACCGTGATCACCCCGGCCGTCACGATCGCGACCAGGATCACTGACGCGGCCGCGCCGCCGGCGAGCGCGAGCATCCGTCCCTTGGGCTGCCTGACCTGCTGCGGGAAGCCATTAGCGCCGAACGGGCCCGCACGCTGCGTCACCTCCTCGCGGTAGGCCTGGGCCCACGGGCTGTCGTGGGCGCACAGCCTCAGCAGCTTCTCGCGCCGCCCGGCCGGCAGCGCGGCCGACGGTGCCATGGCGTCTAGCGCCGCCGGGCGCAGCGCGCTGCGCCTGCGGTACGTGCAGGCGTCGCACTGGCCGATGTGCCTGGCGACCTGCTTGTGTATCGGCGAGGTCAGCTGCCCGTCCCAGTCGCAGAGCATCAGGTCAAGCGTCGGGCAGGCCCACCGCCCGGTGCGGGCGACGAGCAGCACGCCGAGTTCCCGCTCCAGCCGGCCGCGGGCGCGCGATGCCAAGGCGTGCGCCTGGTTCCGCGAGACGCCGAGCACGGCCGCCAGATCCGCGCCGGACAGGTCGTGCCGGAGGCCGAGCTCGAGGACCTCGCGCTCACCCGGCTTCAACCCGTCCATGGCGGCGCGGACAAGCCCGCGCAGTTCGGCCCGCTCACCGTTTGCGCCGGCGTGCGCGGGCGGGGCGCCCAGAGCCGCCACCTCACCGGGGCCCGCTCCCCCCGTGCGCAGCCGGCGGTGGCATTCGCTGCGGGCCACCGCGTACAGCCAGGGCCGCAACCGGCGAGGATCGCGGAGGCCACCGAGGTGGGCGGCGGCGATGACGAACGTGTCCTGAACGGTGTCGGCGGCACGGTCCGGCCCGCCCAGCATCCAGTAACAGTAACCATACAGGGACTCTGCGTATTTGCCGTAGGCCCCGCCCATCCCGGCCGGGTCGCCTGCCACGATGGCCGCGACGATCTCGCGGTCCTTCATCTCGCACACCGTAATGGAATCGCTGGCCTGTAGCCCCGATTTGCCGGCTCTGGGCTATTCACTTGAGCGGACCAGATGAGAACAGGCCGCTAGATGATGTGGTGACGGCAGACAGACGCACGAAGATCTTGCGGTTGGTCCGGTTAACTGAATACCCCTATGCCGGCTAATCCGGGGGCGACTGCCGCCATGTCCCCGAGCGCGACCACGAGAGTGACGGCGACCGTGCCGGGGTAGCGAGGGTGATACCGACGGCGTACGCGAATGCGCCGGTGCCGGCGACGGCGACGCCGAGGATGACGCGGAAGCCGGCGCCGGGGCCGAAGCCGAGTGCGGCAGCGCAGGCCTTCGCCGAACCCGACGGACACACCCATAACGGCGGGCGGGCCGAAGACGCCGCGCCGGCACGCGCAGCACTCCTGGTGCCCGACCGGGCGGCAAGACCACCCGACCAACAGCACAATCGAGTCGGCCATGCAACTGCCCGCAACAGATCAGCCCGTTCGGGCGTGGCTCGGACGGCATATCGACTGACCGGGACTTGGCGCCAGATCGGCGGATCCGGCGCGGCAACCACAACCAGCGATTGTCACGGAGCGCGGCTGGCGTCCTCGCGCGACGACGAACCGAGCGCCGATTTCGTGCTCCTCGGCCTTTCCTTGGTGACCGGCCGCGGCGCGCAAAGATCATCCGGCTATGCGCGGGCCGGCTTGCCGGGTCGTGCTGCCCGTTCGTGCTTGCCGCCCAGCGGCTGCGGGCGTCGTTACGTCCTCATGACGTCAGCCCGCAAGTCCCCCGGATTAAGCCGAGCGCGCGGCGGCTGCCTGCGGAAACGCGTGGTGGTGTGGTGCTTGACTACGCATGGGACGAGATCATCAGCGCCGGACCGGAGCCACGGTGCAGGTGGCTGTGGGACCTCAGCGGCTTGCGGCGGGAACTGAGGGATTTTGCGGCTTTGCCTTGAGCCGCCAGAGCATGAGTGGCTACCTTGGATGCGCGGGCTTGGTATGAGCGAGCTTGTCCTAGCACGAGCGGGCTTGGTATGAGCGAGCCGCCCCATGAGCGGGCTCGGTATGAGCGGGCTTGCCTGACCAGATGACCTCACGGTCAGGTCCCCCCGGGATTCCTCCGCAGGGCCGGGGCCTGGTGACCCGTGTCCCGCTGGAGGAACCATGGCCCCACATGCCTCAGTTGCGACGATGTCCCTGGGATCGGGACCTGAGCAGCGTCCCGTCGGTCCTCGCCTGGCGCTGCCGGTCGGCGGCTGGCTCGCGCACCATGACGCTGGCCTGGCCTGGCAGCCACGTCCCCTGGCGGCACGGGACGCCGCGCGCAGCCGGCTGCTGGCCCTTGGTGCCGGGCTGCTCGCCATGGGCGCGCTGGTGGTCACCGCGCGGAGCCGTGCGCGGTCCCGCGCCGGGCAGCTAGCCGGCCGCTACACCCTGGCGCTGGGGCAGCTGGGCTGTGAGGAGCTTGACGTGCGTGTCGGCGGCATCCGCGCACTGGAGCTCGTCGCCCGCGATTCGCCCGGGCACCACCCCGCTGTGATGGGGATGCTCGCCGCCTTCATCTGGGAGCGCTCAGGCCCGCACTGGCCGCTACCCGGCCCCGGCGGCCAGGCCCTGGAACGACCGCCGCGGCCCGACGTGCAGGCAGCCATCACCACGCTCGGGCGCCGGCGTACCGAGCGCGACCTCGGGCCTGTTTACCTGGCTGGCGCGGACCTCACTGACGCCGGCCTCAGCGGAGCCGACCTCACCGGCGCGGTGCTCGCCGGCGCGGTCCTGGCCCGGGCGGATCTGCTCGCCGCGAAGCTTGTCCGCGCGGACCTTTCCGGCGCAGACCTCGGCGGCGCCAGGCTTACCGGCGCGAATCTGGCTGGCGCGGACCTGACCGGCGCGGACCTCGCCGACGCCGACCTGGTCGGCGCGGACCTCGCCCGTGCGGAGTTCGCCGGCGCGGAGCTCACCGGCGCCCTGTGGCCAGCAGGTGGGCCAGTCCCGGCGGGCTGGGAACGGCACACGGGTTCTGGCCAGCTGATAGCGGCGGGCACCGGCGCTGACCGGGCAGCGGCACGCCAGCCGCACCGCTGAGCGTGCCTTCCAGGCCCGGATAGCAGCGGCAAAGACCGGCCGGCCGGACCGCCACCTGTTCGGCGCCTGACCGGGTACCGGGCGCTGAGAGCAGGGTCGTGCGGTCACCCCCGGGCAGCGCCAGCCTTCGCCCTCCCGCCCGGTGCGCGGTGATGCCCGTGGTGACGTGCGATATCGCCAGATGGCCAGGCCAAGGGCCCGCGAGAGCCCTCCGCCGGCGCACGCGGGCAGGCCAGGACCGGCCATCGTGGTTCGGCGGACTATCGCGTACCGGCCGCTGTTATCCGCTCCACGGCGCCGTCCGGCGGCGACATAGTCGCGAGCCTGCCGTCAGCCACGGCCTGCCCCTGCAGCTGCCCACACCTGAAAGTGATCGTTACCGAAGGCAGACGCACCGCCAGAATCACAGCCGGATGATCCGCGGGTAACGCTGAATATTTCAGGTTCGTTGCGGTAGGCGTGGACCGGCGGGTGGGCGGCCGCGGCGCGGGCCGCGCTGGCCACCACGAAGGCGGTCAGCGACCAGGGCGGATCGTGACCGGCGAGGAGCCGGTTCGCCGTGGTGACATCCACCTCGGCCAGCCCGTACATCGGCACCCTGCGCCGTCCGGCGCGCATGGCCGCGGTGACTATCCGCCGGTGGACGGAAAGGACCGCACCTCCACCCGGCGCGGACGTTCGACTGCCATCACTAAAGTCTGACACGCTTGTGCGCGGGAGCGCAGGTTGCGGAACTGGCGGTCTGCATGATGACGTGCAGCGGCTGGAGCAGCACCAGGCCGGCCGCCCCCATAAGCGGCTGCGGGCGGCTCCGGCCGCGGGTGCGGGCCACCAGGCGGGTCTGCCGCCGGGATCCGGCCACAGGTAAGAGCCCCAGATCCCGTCCAGGTAGGCCCGGGGCAGCGGGGCGGCCCGCGGATCGAAGGAACGGCCGGAGGGCAACGCGGTCGCCGACCGCAGCACCCAGGGTGCGGCCCGGTTCCACGACCTCCGTGATCATCCAGTTCTGGCCGCTGGGCTCGGCGTTGCGCCGCTGCCTCTGCTGCAGGTGCTGCCGCTCCGGCACGATGCGGTCCGCGCTTGGCTCGCCGTGGCGATCCATCCTGTCCCAGCTGTGAAACCCGGCCCGGTCACCGCCCATCTGCACCAGCCAGGCCAGTGCCAGGCGTCCGGCTCATACCCATCTGTCGTCTCCCCGCGGACGAGTGGCGTAGCGCGTGCTGTCGCGGCGCGCAGAAGACCAATTCGGGCACGCTTCCAACGGCCAGCCTCGACGACATGTGACAACGCCAGATCGGCGGCTCGGGCGTGTCAGCCATACCGGCCGCTCATGACGGAAGGTGATCACGCGGTTGGGTAGCTTCTGGGAGCCTGACCGATCGCGTCGAGCGCCGATGTGACCCCGCCTGCTAGAACCACTCTGGGTGGGTGAGGGCTATGAACAGGTAAACAACGAGCGCTATGGCACCCTGGCCGAGCAGATGGCAGTGCCCGGGTTCGGGGCTGCCCCTGCCCCGGGTGCGCTGACCCGGTGCAGATCTCCGGGGCGTCAACCCAGGCAGCGCCTCGTGGCTGCCGCTGAGGCCCGCCAAGCCGAGGCCGGTCCCTGAGCACCGTGGTGGTGCTCGGAGCGACGGGCATGGCGGGGCTGCTTGCCGGGCAGAACGCCCGGCCGCCTGGAGCGAGCCGGGTCATCGGCGCCGACCGCAGGCCGGCTCGACCGCGCCGCAGCGGCCGGCGCCACCGCCGTCGCGCTGAGCGGCGACCGGGACCAAGACGCCGCCCTGGGCCGCCGCGGCCTGCACCAGGACCGCGCCGACATCGCCTACGTCCAGGCCGGCGCGCTGGCCGAGCCCGATGCAGCGGTGCCGGCTCGGTGTCGCTTGACTTCGTCTCGGCCCAGATGCCGGCCCTCATGCGGCTAACCGCTGGCGGCCGGGTCTAGGTACCGGCCCGCACCGACCCGCTGTCGCAGATCGCCCAGGCCCGGGACCGCCGTCCGCGACAGCGCATCCCGCGTCGTGGTCGTGCCAGGCTGGCGGCTGCGTCTGCTGCCAGCCGGACTGGTTACCGCGGATCACCAAACTCCCGCATAGGCCGGGCTGTCGGCCCCGTGCGCGGCTGCCGTAGCCCGAGCCGGCTGCGCGACGGCCGGCGCAGCGACGGCTGCCGCCGCCGCGATCTCGGCGTGCTTTGCCTTGAGCTCCGCGTCCCAGCGTGTGAGCGTGTGCCACAGCGGGATCCCTGCCCAGCAGCAAAAGAACAAGACCATCAGCGGGACGGTCAGCCAGAACCAGCTCATCATGCTCCCCTCCTCAGTCGCCATGGCGGCGGCTCCGGAGACGAGCATGCCAACGCGGCCCTCAGCCGCGATTAAGGCGTGATTGAGGCCGGCCCGACAATTGCGCGGCGTATGGACCCGCGCCAGCACGCACCCAGAGGCCACGTGCGCCGTCGGCGGCCGTGCGCAGAAAGGCGCCCATATCAATCATTCGGGTGCCGCACGGCTGGCCACGCCGATCGGCCGAGCCCGGCGACAGATCGGCGGTTCCCGTTCACCTCCAGGTCGCGGAGGGTGACCGCCGCGCAGTTGTCGGCTTCGGCTGTCGGACTCGGAGTGCACCAGCTCCGCCTGGTGGTGATCGCTGCCAGGCGGAGCTGCCGGTCCGATGCGGGTTACCTGGCTGCGCCCGCGATATACGCGGCGACGATGTAGGTGGCGTGCCGGTCCAGGCTGCCGCGGGCCCGGTCGTACCGCATTGTGGTTCTCGGGTCAGCATGTGACGCGGCTTCTTGGACGTCGCGCAGCGGGACTCCGGCGTCGAGCGCGGCGGTGATGAACGCGTGTCTCAGCGTGTGGGGCGTGACGGTCTTGCCGATTCCGGCGCGGCGGGCGGTCTTGCGGACGATCCGCCCGGTGCCGTGCCGGTCCAGCCGCCGCCCGTCCTCAGTCAGGAACACCGGTCCGCCGGTGCGTTCGCCGATGGCCAGGTCGATCGCCCGGGCGGTGCGCGGTGCCAGCGGGATGGTGACCACCTTGCCGCCCTTGCGGGTGATGGTCAGCGTCCGGTGCCCGCGCTCCAGGCCCAGGTGCTCGATGTCGGCGCCGGTGGCCTCGGAGACCCGCAGCCCGTTCAAGGCGAGCAAGGAGATCAGTGCATGCTCAGGCGGCGGGCCGAGCCCGGCGGCGACCAGGAGCGCGCCGAGTTCGTTGCGGTCCAGCGCGACGGCATGGGATTCGTAGTCCACCCTCGGACGGCGGACGTGAGCGGCGGGGGAATGCTCGAGGAGCTCTTCTTCGACGGTGTACTTGTAGAACCCGGCGATGGTGCACAGCCGCCGGGTGACGGTCGCGCGGGCCCGACCCCGGGCTTCGAGTTCCCGGGCGAAGCTTTCGATGTCGGCGCGGCGGACGGCGAACAGCGATAGGGAGCGGGCGCGGCACCAGGTAGTGAACTGGCGCAGGTCCAGCGCGTACGCTTCGCGGGTCAGGCCCCGGTATCCGGCTAGGAACCCGGCGAGGGCGAGCCGTTCGGGGTCGGTGAAGGCGGGCTGGATCGTGGCGAGCGCGGTTGATGGGGTGGCAGTGGTCATCGGGCACCTCCCGGCCGGGCTAGAACCGGGGAAGGCTGGGCCAGTTCCGGTCCCAGCAGTTGAGCGGAAACCCAACGTAAGCTGCCTGGTCCGGTCACGCTATGCACCCAAGGCGCGAATGCCAGAGCCCGGCAGGCCAGGTGAGAAATGCTCCAGACCGCCGAATCTGCGTGCGAGGACGGTCAAGTTACAAGTGTCGTGCGCAGCGCTCATATTAACCATTACAGTGCTGTCGATCCATCTCCTGAACAGCCGGATTATGAGTGTAAGCCGCAAGCTTGGAGTGGCGCCACCGGCCTCGCAGATTAGCATTTGCTGGCAAGGTAGAGGTAACCCTCTTACCCGCCTCAGCGACATGCGGCCTGTCCTGCCCTATATGCCGCCTAATGAAGTTCGCCTCATATTCACCAGGCAGTCGCCGCTACGGCCCGGTCTGCGGATGCAAAGACAATTTGACTCTGGGTGATGATCCTCGATAACTGCAATTCCTGGTACGGTCATGCCTGCTCGGCCCAAGGCCCAAGTGCCTGCGGTGGAAGACCCACTGGCGCAGCGGCCGCTTATTCGGCAGTGAATTCGAGGCACCTGATTCGGACCTCGGTCGGACCATCGTCGTCAAAGTGCGTGGCTGCCGGGAAACGCCATCGCTGTGGCTTGCGGCGTCCAGAACTGTGGAAGGCCCACCACCTGGGCAGACACGCCACAACTCGTTACAGGATTACCTGTCCAAACCGGGTGAGGCTTTGCTTCACTAGCACTATGGCAGCTGCGATTGAGTGGGCCGAACCGCCGGCCGAGGCGGCACGGAAGGGACTGGCCCTGCTCCGGCTGATGGCCGAGGCAGCGGATAAACAGAGCCCGGACTGGGTCAAGCGACGGGTGGAACAGCTGGAGTTCCTCGACGAGCGCGCAGTCCGGTGGCGAGTCAGCATTGACTTCGTGGTCCCGGAAACCGCGCCGGTCACCCATGTCGGCGGTCGACCGTTTCGGCTCGTCCCGCTGACAAGCTGGGAGAAAAACAATTTGGTGGCCTTCGACCTCCGTGACGACGGCGGCAACACGACCTGGCTCCCGACCTCAAAGGACACCGACCGCATGCTGTCGTCCGCCCTTGCCTATTGGGCAAGAGACATTCTGCACGAGCTTCCGCCCCAGCTCGAGAAGACCCTGGAAGCGATCGTCTCCGAGTGGCCATCGCGAGAACAGAAGGCAGCGGAGCGGGACCCGAAGACGGGGAAGGAGATGGACCCGTTCGAGGCAGTAGCCAAACTCATGGTCGATAAGGGTGAGCCCGCCGAGGACTACTTGGGTGTACCGCCCCCAGCGCTCAAGCGCAACCCGTCATTCTGGAGTCAGGTCAACGAGCTGTGGCGTAACTTCCTGATAATCGCACCCGTCGCCGATATGCCAGGGACCCGGCATGTCTTCAAGCTAAACTTCGAGAGCAAGGTTGAGTTCCGCCCGCCTGACAGCAGACACCTGCGGATTGCACAGAGCCTGGGGTGGCGGGCCTGGCGCCTTGAACTGTTCATCGGCGGCCGTGGTGGCAGCCATCACCTGGAGATAGCCGCCCCACCCGGCGTTGACATCATCCGTATTCGCGCGCGACCGCGCACCGCGGTCCCGCGCACCGCGATCCCGGATCGCCGTAAGTACGTCATGGAATACGGGGGCTCTCCGCACGTACACATCCGGATCGGCGCCGATTGGCGGCTGAGGTACCTGGCGACAATCCGGGTACGGGTAAGCCGGCCGGGCTGGCTCACGATGTGCTGGCTGGCCGGACTAGTGATCCCGGCGGTGCTTCTCGTGGGGGCGCTGAAGTTGAGGGTGCTGTTCTCGGCTGCCCCCGAGGCGAGCACGGCGGCCACTCTCCTACTGGCCCTGCTGGCTGTCTTCGCCACGATGCTCGTTAGCCCCGGCGCACACCCCCTAGCCTCACGGCTTCTGTGGGGGTCACGGATTCTGATCCTGCTCGACTCAGGCGTGTTCGTCGTTGCTGCCGGCCTCCTACTGCTGGACATCCGCCCCGCGTTCTGGTGGTGGACGCTGTTCGCCCTATCCGCGCTTTGTGCTGTCATGCTGACCGTCTCCCGGCTGTGGCCGAAGGGGCCGCCGCGTGAAAGACCATGGCCTATGTGGATTCAGGTGAAGAACGCCTGCACGAGCGTCTTGGATCGGCTGAAGAAAACGAGCGCCTGGCGCTGGCTGGCCAAAAAAAGGAAGAGTTCCTGGGACCGGTTGAAGAAAACGAGCGCCTGGCGCTGGCTGGCGGAGAAAAGGAAGAAGGTCCTGGGGCCGGCTGAAGATAAAGAAGAGAAAGCCTCGCTGGCCATTCCGCCAGCTGACGGCTATCACTACGGCGACAATCCCAAGCACCAATGGGACGAGTGGAAACAAGCCAAGCTCGTCCGCGCGCTCCGGCACGCGGAGAGGACGGCTTCCAGCGCTTGTCGCACCACTCGACGCCTTCGGATGTTACTACAGCTGACGGTAGTCCGGGTCCGGCGACGCGGGGTGAGAAATGGGAACAGTCCACCGAGCTGACCGCCGAGCTGACCGCCCAGGCTTCGGTAGTGCCGAGAGCTATCCATCGTCGGGATCACAAACGGACGGCGAAACGGCGGCGGGGCTAGGCGTTATAGTTCCGCCCGATAAACTTCGCTACGCATTCGCCAGGAGATAGCCACCGCGACAGATAATCCCGTTCTGCGCACCTACAACGGATTGTATCGAAGGGATTATTGGGGGTACCGAACGGCGGTTCTCGAATCTAGCTTCGCCCGGACCTCTGTCACGGTCAGTGAAAAGCTGGCGAAGCGCCAACCGAGGGCTGAAGAGGTCGGTTCTTGACAGTGCCGCGCAGCGTGACGGGCGGGTGGCGTCACTGCAAGGCACTGGTCGGCGGCGCCCGGTCCAGATTGTCGTCCTCCGGCTGGCCTTGCTGGGCGCCTGGCTTTCCGTACTCACCTGACCCAGCCGCAGCTGTCCCGGCACCCGGTCAATCTGCCTGCTGAGCGCACCCGGCAGGCAGGGCGCGTGTGCTCGTGCCCCACTGCAGTCACGTCGATCAGCGGCCGGACACCAAGCATCGGCAGCCGCGCTGGTGATCCAGATCTGCGTGCCGTGCGGGTTACATCATCACGTTCCGGCCGACATGCAGAACGACGGTTCCCGCGCGGCCGTATCACGGCGCCGTGAAATTGCTGCAGCTCACGGTCAGAGCGGATACCTCCGGTCAGATCGCCAAGGACAGACAGGTCCAGTGCCGTGGGGGCAGATGCCCGACCGGGTTGCCGACACTTATGATCTGCTCGTGAGCACGCGGCTTGAGACAGCACGCCTGGTCATCCGCACCTTCCAGGCCCGCGATGCCGGCCCGTGGCTCGCGATGGTCACTGACCCCGAGGTCCGGCGGTTCCTCCCCGCGGGACCAGCCCCGACGATGGAGCTAGCCCAGCGCATCATCGGGGAGCGCCAAGCGATGGAACGCGAGCTTGGCCATACGATGTGGGCCGTCGAAGACAAGACGACGGGCACGTTCGTCGGGCAGTGCGGCCTGCGGCCGGTTGATGAGGGAGCAGGACCAGAAATTGACCTCGCCTACCACTACACCAGGGCCAGCTGGAACAAGGGGTACGCCACCGAGGCGGCGATCGCGGTAATCGGCCACGGCCTCGGGCCGGTCGGCCTTGCCATCATCATGGCGGTAGTCGTGCCGGAGAACATCGGCTCCTGGCGGGTCATGGAGAAGGCGGGCATGCGCTACCAGGGGCTCGTCGACTATTACGGCATGGAAGGCCTGAAGAAGTACGTCGCCGCGCGGGAATGGTGGAAACCGCCACTGGCCTCATGAGACCTGCTGGGCAGACCGCTAGGCCGAGCGCGGTGCATTGAACCGGCACCTGATATCCGGCTACGGTGCCCACGGATCGACGGCGTCCGGCCTGAGCATGTCGGGCGTGCAGGGCATCGTCTTGCCTGCGTCAGTCCGGACAGAGGCGGTCAGACCCGAATCCACGAGTAGAGCGGCGGACGTTATCCACAGCCGAGTGGATGATCTTGGAGTGAGGTCTCCCGTCGTGCGGGCATGGTAATGACCCGGGTGTGGCGCCGGGTTCGCGGGTTCGGGGCC
>Ga0310037_10001966_pt1 | contig 10964 bp, 10 predicted proteins | sample Sb_taG_11_FD_200239 | JGI IMG/M metagenome (GOLD analysis project Ga0310037, IMG submission 200239) | Peat soil microbial communities from Weissenstadt, Germany - Sb_50d_3_AS metaG (v2) (version 2) | ecosystem: Environmental > Terrestrial > Soil > Wetlands > Peat | place: Germany: Weissenstadt...
GGACGCCGTTCACCGACACGATCACCGCGCTCGACGCCTACGGCAACACCGCCACCGGCTACACCGGCAGCCAGACGATCACCTTCACCGGCCCCGCCAACGCCCCCAGTGGCACCGGCCCGACCTACCCCGCCTCCCTCACATTCACCAACGGAGTCGCCAACCCCTCGATCACCCTCGTCGACGCCCAGACGACCACGCTCACAGCCAAGCAGGGCACGATCAGCGGCACATCGCCGTCGTTCACGGTCGGGTCGGCCGCGGCCTCGCAGATCTCGTTCACGACCCAGCCGGCGGGCGCGACGGCCGGATTTGCCTTCACTACGGAGCCGGCCGTGACCGCCAAGGACACCTACGGCAACACGGCCACCGGCTACACCAAGACCATCACCCTCTCGATCAAGGCCGGAACGGGTACCGGTGGCGCGGTCCTCAGCGGCTGCACGAGCTCGCTGAGCAGCGGCGTCACCACATTCGCGGGATGCGCGATCAACACGAACGGCACCGGTTATGAGCTGAGCGCGACCGACGGCACGCTGACGGCGACCAGCTCCGCGTTCAACGTGACGAGCGCAACGACCGTCACGAAGACGGCGTCCGGTACCTATACGTTGACGGTCCCCGCCGGTGCGACCGACTTCAACTTCACGCTGCAGGGAGCGGGCGGTGGCGGCGGTGGCGACTACACCGGCACTGCGGCCAAGGGCGGCGCCGGCGGCAGCGTCAGCGGCACGATCACGATCCCGAGCAGCGCCAGCGCCACGACCTTCACCGTGGTCGTCGGCGGCGGCGGAGGCGGCGGTGGCAGCGACACGGCCCATACGGGTGGTGCCGGCGGCGCCGGGACGAGCGCCTGTGCCGCCGGCGGTGCCGGTGGCACGGCCGGCGATAACCCGGCCCCGGGCGGTGGCGGAGGTGGCGCCGCCACGTGCATCTACCTGCAGGGTGCCCCTGCGAACACGCTCGTCACCGTCGGCGGCGGCGGGGGCGGCGGTAGCTACGGCACCGGCAGCGGCGCCGGCGGCGCCGGCGGCGGGGGCCCCTCGAGCAACCCCGGAACCAACATGGCCGGCAGCGGGACCAACGCCGGTTCCGGCTCCGCGATCGGCGGCGGCGGCGGCGTGACGCTCACCGCGGGCGCGTTCCCGTTCGGCATCACCAACACCGCCGGGGCGGCCGGCACCGGCACCGGAAACGGCGTGATTGGCGGGACCTGCAGCGCCGGCGTCTGCGGCGCGGGCGGCACCGGTGGCGGCGGCAACTACAACGGCGGAGGCGGAGGCGGCGGCGGCATGGCCTCCGGCGGCGGCGGGGGCGGCGGCCCCATCCTCACACCGGCTGCCGGCGGTGGCGGTGGCTCGGCCTACACCGGCGGCACGCAGAGCGGCTCGAGCAACTACACGGTCGCCGTGAGCTCCGCCAGCAACGGCGGCGGCAGCGCCGGCGGCGCCGGGGGCACCGGCGGCGCCACCGGCTCAGGCGGCACCGCAGGCTCCGTGAGCTTCACCGGCCCGGGCCTCACGCTCGCTTAGCTGGCCGCAGAACCACCGGCTTGCCTGTACCCCAACTCGCTCGGGTACGTCCGCCTGTAGTTGCGCTCCTCGTTGAGCACCTTGGCCACGTAGTCGCGCGTCTCCGGGAACGGGATCTCATTGATCGTCAGCGCGTGACCGCGGCGCCGCGCCTCCGCCACCCAGCTGTCGACGTTCGACTCGCCGCCGTTGTAGGCCGCGAGCGCGAGCATCTTGTCGCCCCCGTACTCGTCGAGCAGGTAGCGCAGGTAGTAGCTCCCGTATGCGATGTTAACGTCGGGCTCGGAGAGGTCGGAGACCTGGAACGTGGTGGCGCCCGATCGCCGCGCGAGAAACTCGGCCGTCTGCGGCAGGATCTGCATCAGCCCGAGGGCGCCCGCCGCCGAGGTCCGCGGATCGAACTTGGTCTCGGCATAGATGACCGCGGCGATCAGCGCCGGGTCGAGATGCTTCTCGGCGGCCTGCTCCCGGATCACGTCCGAGTACGACAGCGGCAACGTGAACTCGTTGACTGCCCGGCGAAACAGCGGCATCGCCAACACCACGCCGACCGCACTGACGGCGACCGTCAGGAACACCAGCGCGGCGCGGCGTCGGCGGGCCGCCGCCCGCCTGCGGGCGGCGCTACTGCGCCTCGGAGCACTCCCGCCACGACGGGGCGCTGTTGCGGTTGGGGGAGTCACTTGGCGGCGTTCAGCTTCTCAAGGACGCCCGACAGCTTCGCCTCCAGCTGCTCTACGGTGCCATCGTTGATGATCACGTATGTCGCTCTCTGCGCCTTTTCCTGCTGTGAGAGCTGCCGGGCCGAGCGCTCCTCGAGCGCTTGATGGCCCCGTGCGCCCGCTCGCTGCGCCCTGACCTCCTCCTCGGCGACCACGGCGATCGTTGCGTCGAAGATGCCCTCCATCCCAGCCTCGAACAGTAACGGCACCTCGACCACCCCTGCACGGGGAGCCGGAGACGCATCCTCCAGCCCCCTGCGCCACACGGTCACGCGCTCGCCGACCTTCGGCCACAGCAGCCCCTCGAGCCAGGCGTGATCCTCCCCGGTCGCGAACGCCCGCCTGGCGACGGCCGCGCGGTCGACGACGCCACCCGGCGCCACCGACTCACCGAACCGAGCCGTGACCGCGTCCGTAACCTCCGGGCTGTCGTACAGGTCGTGGACGACCCGGTCGGTCGAGAGCACGGCCGCGCCCAACCGCTCGAGCGCCTCGAGCGCGGTCGACTTCCCGGCGCCGATCCCGCCCGTCAGCCCGACGAACGGGACCCTCAGGCTGACGCGTCCTCCGACGCCTCAGGCTCCTCCGTGGCTGCCGGCTCCTCCACGGCCACCGGCTCCTCCACGGCCACCGGCTCCTCCACGGCCACCGGCTCCTCCACGGCCACCGGCTCCTCCACGGCCACCGGCTCCTCCACGGCTGGAGCGGCCTCCGCCATCTCCAGCTCGTCAGCGGCTGCCGGCTCAGCATCCGCTGAGGCTGAAGCGGTGGCCTCTTCCGAGTCGGCTGCTCGCGTAGTTTCATCCTGCAACTCGGCTTCGGCTTCAGGCGCCGCAGCCGAATCGGAAGGGGCCATCACATCCTCGCCCGCGAACACCTCTTCGCTTAGGCCGAGCTCGGGCATGTCGTCGAGATCGGCGCCATCGCCCTCCGCCGGCGGCACGATCGGCCGCACCGGGAGCACCTGGCCCTCGACCCGCTTGATCGACAACGACAGGCGCCGGCGCTCAGAGTCGATCTCGAGGATCTTGACCCGGACCGGATCGCCGGGCTGGATGATCTCCCGCGGGTTCTCGACGTGGTGCTGGGCGAGCTCGGAGATGTGGACGAGTCCCTCGACCCCGTCGAGGATCTCGACAAACGCCCCGAACGTGACCACCTTGGTAACCACGCCCTCGAGCTCGTCGCCGATGTTGTACGTGTCGACGACGCGCTTCCACGGGTCCTCCTGGGTCTGCTTGAGACCCAGTGAGATGCGCTGGCGGTCGCGGTCGATGTCGAGCACCTTGACGCTGACGGTGTCGCCGATCGAGAGGATCTCGCTCGGGTGGTTGACGTGCGACCACGAGAGCTCGGAGATGTGGATCAGGCCGTCGATGCCGTCGAGATCGACGAACGCGCCGAAGTCGACGATGTTCGAGATCGTTCCCTCGACGACCTGGCCCGGCTGGAGCCGGTCGAGGATTCGCTCGCGGTCCTCCTTGCGCTGCTCTTCGAGCACGGCCCGCCGCGAGAGCACGACGTTGTTGCGCGAGCGGTTGAGCTCGATCACCTTGCATTCGATCCCCTCGCCCATGTACTCGTCCAAGTTCGGGACCCGGCGGATGTCGACCAGCGATGCGGGCAGGAAGCCGCGGACGCCGAGGTCGATGATCAGGCCGCCCTTGACGACCTCGATCACGGTGCCTTCGACGGGCTCACCGGATTCGGCCGCGGCCTCGATCTTGCGCCAGGCCTTCTCGAAGCGGGCGCGCTTCTTGCTAAGGATGAGCCGTCCGTCCTGATCCTCCTTGGTGAGGACGAGCGCGTCGACCTCCTCGCCGAGGCTCACCTCCTCGCCGGGATCGACGGACTTGCGGATCGAAAGTTCGCTGGAGGGGATGACCCCCTCGGACTTGTAGCCGATGTCGACCAGCACTTCGTCGTTGTCGATCCGAACGACGTGGCCGGTGACGACATCCCCTTCCTGGAAGGGGTGCAGCGTCGCGTCGTAGTTGGGGACGATCTGGCCGTCGACCTCGAGCAGCAGGCCGTCCGAACCTTCTACGACCTTGGCGTTGGATTGATCTGTGGGGGGCGTCAGGGTTGTGGTTGAAGACATGTGTCGTCGGAGGATAGCCACCTCGTGCGATTCGTATCATCAGCTGTCCGATGCCCAGCCGAGCGACCAAGCGCGGCGATCAGCGCACGCCGCTCGATCGTGATTGCGATGTCCTGATTTGTGGCGCAAGTTTCGCGGGCCTGGCGGTCGCGCGCGAGCTCGCGTCGAGCGGCGCCGAGGTGCTGGTGATCGACCGCTACGAGATCGGCGAGCGCCAGACCTCAGCGTGCGGGATCCCGACCTCGTGGCTGGCCGCGATGGGCCTCGAGGACTCGCTCCAGCAGACGTTCGGCGAACTCGTGATCCACACGCCGCACGCCGAGGTCCGTTACGACCTTCCATGGACGTTCTCGACGTTCGACTACCGGACGCTGTGCCAGCTGCTCGCCGAGCAGGGTTCGTTCCAGTTCGAGACGGCGAAGGTCGATGGCCGCGATGGATCGTCCGTCCACACGGACCGGGGGGAGCTGCGCGCGCCGCTGATCGTCGACGCGCTCGGCTGGCGCCGCGTGCTTGGCCGCGGTCAGAACATCCAGCCACCCGAGGCCCGCCTATCCCGCGGGCTCGAGGTCCATCCATTCGGCACCGGCGAGGACCTCGAGGTGTGGATCGACCGCAGCTACGTCCCCGCCGGGTACGGCTGGCGGTTCCCCGCCGACGGCGAGCTGCGGATCGGCGTCGGCTCGTTCGATCCCCGCTACCACGTGCGGGAGCCGACGGTCCGGCTGGCCGACGATCTCGGCGCCGACACCGTCCGCTACCAGGGCAACTGGATCCCCCACGCGCTGCGCGACGCCACCGAGGACGGCGTGTTCTTCGCCGGCGACTCCGCCGGCCACTGCCTGCCGCTGACCGCCGAGGGGATACGGACGGCGCTGTACTTCGGAATCGCCTGCGGCCGGGAGCTCCGCGCCGCGCTGTCGGGAGCGCAAAGCCGCGAGCAGGCGCTGGCGCGCTACCACGAGTTCTCCGCCTCCCACGCGTTCCCGTTTCGCTCGCTGCTGCGGATGCAGCGGCTGGTCCCTCGCGTCGCGCCACGGCTACTGGGGGGCGCGTTGCGGGCGATGGAGGCCAAGCGGTTCGTCGATTTCTCCTTCAACCATTACCTGAACATCGCGCACCCCGACTTCGCCACCGCGGGGGTGGTGCCCCGGCGGGCGCAGGCGAGGATCGCCTCGGCGGCTTAGTGCGAGCCGGGCTGTCGACTCTCGGCCCGCGGGCGCCTTTTGGCGCCCATCGCCTCTGCTTGGCGGCCGGCTCGGTGAACGGCGCTGGGGAAGGGGAGGGAGCGGGCGCGATCGCGTCCTTTCGATGGTGATCGCGGTAGGGACCGCCATTGCTGACGGCCCCCCGCGCAGATCCCAGCGTGCGCGTCTAACGCACTGGGCTCCTCTCGAGGGTTCTGGCGCCAGACCAGCTGCGCACGCCTAGCCAGCACCTAGCCACGCAGAGTCCGGCTCTGAGTCCGGAGCGTGCTTCGCTGACCGCGTTCCCCTCGAGCAGGCCCCTTTCCTCCACCACCTCCGCCCCCGATCCATCGGGCTTGTTCGGCGGCTTCGCAGGTACTACGGGCCTGTCAGACTTCCCGCGGCCGTACATCGAGGGCTTACCGCCTAAACGTTCCCCTCGCGGGCCACCAAGGCCGCTGGCATGCCACCCCGCGAACCCAAAGGGACGGGGCATCGTCAGCGGCCCGTGGTCAACCACGGGATCTCCCGGTTCTCGCGCATGAGGATCTGCGTGCGTGCCCGGGTTCTCCGACCGCGCGGGGTCCACCAACGGCTCGCGCTAACGCCGCCAGCGACATGGCTTTCCGCTTGTTATGAGAGCGTCGGCACCCCGAACTCATTGGCATTTCGCGGCTCAATAGCCCAGCCCACACGCCCCCTGTCAACGCTTCGCCAACACCCTCGCGGACGCCAACGCATGACTCGGGGCCACCGTGGATCGCTACTCCCTCGATGTAGAGAACTCGCATCTCCTTCCTCATGCCGGTTTATCCCGGCGCTCCACAACACGCCAATCTTGCTCTGGATGGCGAGCCCTGGCGTGTTATGCACGAGGAGTGCTCAATACGCCAGGGCTCGGATCTGGCGCCGGTGTTGGCGCGCTGTGCACCATCCCCGCCACACTCCCGACACACTCCCGGCACAAGTCGCAAAGAAGGCCTGCACGGGCGCACAGTTGGGCGCCTGAGGAGATCAACCACAGGCTCAGGCGCCCCGCCGGCGCCCCACCCACCCCCTTTTACCGAGCCGACCGCCCCGCCACGCTGCGGGCGCTGAAAGCGCCCGCGGGCCGAGAGTCGATCGCCCTGCCCGGACAGACGCCGGGGCGCCACCGCCACCGACCACCCCGGCCACGGCCCACTAACCTCGCCCGGGCGATGAACGACCCCGCAAATCCGACCGACCGCCGCGGCATCCCACGAGTCCTGTCGATCGCCGGCTCCGACTCCGGCGGCGGCGCCGGGATCCAGGCGGACCTCAAGGCGTTCGCCGCCTGCCGGGTCCATGGGATGACCGCGATCACCGCGATCACCGCCCAGAACACGACCGGCGTCAGCGCCGTCCATCAGATCCCGCCCGAGGTGATCATCGAGCAGGTCCGCGCCGTGGCCGGCGACATCGGGGTCGACGCCGTCAAGATCGGGATGCTCGGCGACGCCGCCACGATCGAGGCCGTGGCGAGTGCGCTCTCGTTCCTCCCCGCCGAGACGCCGGTCGTGCTCGACCCGGTGATGGTCGCCGAATCCGGCGCCGAGCTGCTTGAGCCCAGCGCCCGGGCGGCGCTGATCGCGCTGCTGATCCCGCGAGCGACCGTGGTGACACCGAACCTGCCCGAGGCCCGCGCGCTCGCCGCACACGTCGGCGCCCACCCCGACCGCACCAACCCCCCCACCGACGCCGACCCCGAGACCCTTGCTCGCGCAGTCCACGCACTCGGCCCCGCGGCCGTCGTCATCACCGGCGGCCACCGCGAGCGGACGGTCGACCTGTTCTTCGACGGGGAGCGGCTCGTCGAGATTCCCGGCCGGCGCCACCCGGACGGGGCCGCCCACGGCTCGGGCTGCACGCACTCCTCGGTGCTGGCCGCGCGCCTGGCGTGGGGCGATGCCCCCCTCCAGGCCGCCCGGGTCGCGCAGGAGCTCGCCTCCCGCGCGGTCGCCAACGGGCTCGCCGAGCTCGGCGCCGGTGCTGGGCCCGTCGACGTTCTCGGCTTGAAATCGGGATAGAGGCCCCGGCGCGCGGCGGCCGATCGGATATGGCTGCCCCAAAAGTCAACAAAGTCTGTAAGAATCATCTAGATTGCCGCGGGTCGCTATTGGGGGCCAGTGGCCAAGGGCCGGCTTCGCCGGTCAAATGCAAACTGGAGGTATTGCTTTGCCTGATCGAAGCTGTGTTGCGAGGAGGATCCGGAACGGGGTCGTTCTCGCCGCGTTCATGCTGCTCGCATGGGCGGTACCCGGGGGGGCGGCCACCACCACCACCGTGACTCCAGAGTCGGCGACGAACTGCGGCGGGTCGCTGCGGCGAGCGCCGACTTCCGACGAGCCGAACACGCTGTCGTACAAGTTCAACTGCGATGGCGGGATCACGGCGTACACGATCATCGCCACCCGTGGTCCGAGCGACCTCAGCACGATTGACGACTTCTCGCCGAACTCGCTCGCCTACGGCACCTCCGGCGTCGACTCGAAGGTGAGCTTCACCTGCGAGGGTTCGATTCCCGGCAATGGCGTCAACTGCAACACCGGCGCCAGCTCCCTTTCCCTCCCGTCACCCGAGTTCGTCGAGGGAACGTTCGACACGACGGATCCCTACTGCGGCACCGTTTCGACGAAGGCAACGAAAAAGGCAACGACGAAGGCGAGTTCGAAGGCCGAGCCACAGGCTGTGGTTCAGCTGATCGTGAGCGACGTGACCGGCGCTGAGGATGGTCCATTCACGCTGAACCTCAGCCCGGCATGCAAGGCGCAACACGTGACCAAGAAGTCGCTGAAGCACCGCCACAAGCACAAGAGCAGGAGGGTCGCGGCGAAGCGACGCTAGCCGGGCGCCTCCTCAGCGAGCGGGCAAGAGGGGCACTCTCAAGGGTGAAGCGAGGCTCAACACTTCGCTTCACCCAGCCCGTCCCTTCTACCGGCCACTTGCGCAGCCCGCCAGCCCTTCGCCAGCCAGCCGCTCCTGTTTTGACATAATCTCGCCGTGCGCTTTCTGCGAATGAAGCCTGGTCATGGTGAGGTGTTGATCGCAGAAGGCGACGTGGAACTCGCCGAGGACGAGCAGCACCTGATCGAGGAGTTCCGACGGCAGCTCGACGCCGGCCTCTGGGCGGCGGTGCCGACAATGGGGGACGCCGGCAGGCGCGAAGCCCGCATGGTCCGCACGTTCGACGAGATTCCACGAGACGCGGACCGCGTGATCTTCTTCCCGCGGGCCGCGGGCGGCGCCTAGGCCGGCGGCAACGCGGTGCTGCTCGCACTTGCGGCAACCGCGTTAGTAGCGCTCGCGCTGCTCTCGGACCTGATCTTCCCGTGGCTTGAGGAGCGGTGGAGTCGGCATCGGGCCCGCCGGCGGAAGGCTCCGACGGTCCTCTATGACCCCGGCCGCGAACGGCGCGCCGAGCAGCGGGCTCGCTCCCTGCTCCATTCCTGCGTGAATGAGGAGGAGTGGGCGATGTACCGCGACCTCGGCTTTATCCGGGTGTGGGGCAGTCAGGCCGACGGTCCCGACGACGAGCGCCCGGGCGCCCCGTACGCCTATCTGGTCTACCCGCACCGTCCGATCGTCGCCTACGTGCCCCAGACGCACCGTCTGCTCAACGAGTACTGCATCGCGTTTCCGGACGACAGCCGCCCCTACGGCAGCGCCAGGCTGCCGGACTCCGACGACGTGCTCGCGAAGTGGATGGCGCTTACCGGCGATGAGCGCCGGCTGATCTCGACGGCCAACATGCATCTGCCCGGGCGCCAGCTCGACCCGGCGCAGGTCAAGCGCGACCTATGGCGCCTCTCGCAGTGGGAGCGCGCCTGGATGCGCCACGCCGCCAACGCGGCCTCAAACGCGGCGGAAAACGCGGGCTGAGGCAGCCGCCCAGGCGGCGGAGGGTGGTGCCCCGGCGCCTGCCGGCGCCGCGACCGCGCTGATGGAGATCCTCGGGCTATAGCGCGGCGGATCTCCCACGCCGCGGGCAAACGGCGCTCCCTTCCCAACCAAGTCAATTGACAAACAAAGATCTGTGGTAGGCTCAACCACGCAAATCAAATCGACTTTGTGAAGTTTCTGTGACCCGTGGCCCTGGGCACGCCGCAGGCACGGGCGTTACAGGGTTCGTGTTGTCGGGGCTTCACACAAGTGGGAAAGGAACGCACTTGAGATCGAGAACGAGGGGACTCCTTGGGCTGCTTGTCGTGATGTCCGTACTTGCCGCGCCGGCGAGCGCCGCGGCCACGACGCTGTTCGGATCGGGATCCAGCGCAGCGCAGCCCTACATGCTGGAGCTGTTCCGCGGTTACAACAAGCTGCACCACAAGATCCACTTCAAGTACATCCCCGACGGCGGTAACGCCGGCGTCAAGGACGTACAGCAGCACCGCAGCCAGTTTGCGATCAACGTGCGACCGCCGTTGCCGAGCGACGCCGGCACGACGTACGACAAGCTGTTCCTCGATGGCCTTTGCATTGCCGTCAACCCCGCCAACAGGCTCGGCAACGTGTCGCTCGGTCAGGTGAAGGACATGTTCACCGCGGTCGACACGAACTGGACTCAGGTACAGGGGTCAGGGCTGAGCACTACGATCGATCCGGTCGGCCGTAACTCCGCTGCCGGCACGTACACGTTCTTCCAGTCGGCGGTCCTCAATGGCGTGACCCAGGCATCGAACGTCCAGCAGCAGACGTCAGACGGACTGGTCGCCGTGGCTGTCAGTAAGGACAAGGGCGCGATCGGTTACGTCGGGCTGGCTCACTCCGGCAAGGGCAGCGGAGTTAAGAAGCTCACCGTGAACGGCATCCCGTGCGACGCCGCGCACATCAAGAACGAGAGCTATCCGCTGTTCCGCTACATCTGGTCGGTGCTGCCGACCGCTCGCCCGAGCCGCCAGGTCGAGAACTTCCTCGACTGGGTCCGGACGAGCAAGGGCGCGGGCAAAATCATCGGCAAGTCGGGCGCAGTTCCCGCGTTCAACAGGCGCTAGACGGAAAGGCCGGGACTCCCGACCTGATGGACGAAACTGAGATCGCCGACGCGGCCGAGCCGCGGGTCGATCAGGACCGGCGCGCCGAGCTTTTGCTCGGCGCGCTGGTCTGCACGCTCGTGCTGGTGCTGCTGGCGATGCTCGCGTTCGTGCTGCACGAGGCGTGGCCATCGTTCTCGCACAACGGCCTCGGCTGGTTTGGCACGGGCGGGAGCGTCGACGATCAGATCCAGTCGATCTTCACGTCGGGCGATCTGCACACCACCCCGCAGTGGTTGTTCCACGCGTGGCCGCTGCTCTGGAGCACGATCCTCACCACCTTCGGGGCGGTGCTGATCGCGTTCGTGTGCGCGCTGTTCATCTCCGTATTCGTCGTCGAGTTCGCTCCGGACCCTCTCCGTCGCGTGCTC